>Ga0247734_1000475_pt1 | contig 34699 bp, 32 predicted proteins | sample UWRJL103311B2_FD_180933 | JGI IMG/M metagenome (GOLD analysis project Ga0247734, IMG submission 180933) | Plant litter microbial communities from Arlington Agricultural Research Station in Wisconsin, United States - UWRJ-L103-311B-2 | ecosystem: Environmental > Terrestrial > Plant litter >...
GTGTGGGCTTATAATATATACCTAGAGTCACGCCGGGATATGCGATATCTGATTAGGCTGGCTAAACACCATGATATGATGTACTGGTACTTACTTTCATTAATATGGCTTTTCAATTATTTTCACACGCTTCCCCCCCCACTATTTCGGGCCTTACATTGCTGTATCCTTGAGGTTTCCCACAGCCCATACTTTTGACCTGGCCCTGAGATTTCCCTCCTTGTCTCGAGCTCGTAACCAACGAATCACCCTTCACTCTTGGTCTTTGCACGCATCCTAGTCTGTATTGGTACTAAGTGACATATGATACTACGATAGCATTCTCCATACGAGCAACTGTTTTACGTACATGCTGATTTCCTGTCCTCATGGCCTACGGCATGGCATCTAGGTGGTCGCTCCGTGATATTGAACGGCGTAGACGGTCTAATCCCATCTCCGAGAGGCAGCTAGAAGACACCATTGGCCGTAATTGGTACGTGCTCTTTTATATGATTGGTATATTTTGCTCTTCTATACTCTAGCTGTATGTTTCAAGCTGCTAGGGACCTTTTAAACTTAAAAGCTTAAATATAAATATAGTAAGACTACCCGACGCTAGGCCGCCGCAACCCTGTCCTCCTTCTCCATCTCTCTCCATCTCTCCTTCACCAACTTCAATACAACATAAACCTCCAGTCATGTGGCTGAAGCCTATGATGATGGGGGTGACTGCACTTTCATGTTGTTATTGGTCTTGCTAATCAGGTATATTATTGTTATTATTATAGTATACTTTCCCTTACTGTTGAAACCTTGGAGCTCCCCTAGGTTTTCCCATTCCCATTCCCATTCCCGAAGTATCAGCCTCAAATCTCTATTTCCAGTTAGTTTCGCCTTCAGAAGTTCAGGAGTATATTTGGGTCTCGAATGCCCTATTTCCAGTTAGAATATTCCCATCAAAACGAAGCAGAACCGTCTAACGCCGGCATGTGGCTTTGTTAAGCCCCGCTCTCTTAACAGAACGTTCCTCCGTGCAGTCTTTAGGACGCGAGGGACGTCGTCCATATGGCCCTCCTATGTGTTATTTACAGTCACAACCTGGGGCAGCTGAGTGGCTGGATCCTTCGCGATTCGTTTCTATTGGCCCCCAATAACAGCCACCAGCCCAGGTTAATTATAAGTTACACAGGCACCCGGTACCGTCGCCTCTTAGATATTATCCCTGCCGCCATGTTGATTGATGTTCCCATTCCCAATCATCCGGTTCCACCTTCTGAGCCATGAGGAAGGCCACCTGCAGGTCCTGTATGCCGACCCATTGGACGGGCTTCCAAGGGGAATGGAAAGCCTTACGAGACAAGCGTAAATTTTCAAGGGCTTTGTTTGACTGCATGCCTGATGGCTTGGGTGACGTCTTTCAGCGGGACAAGAGCTATGGGACGGATAGTCAATGGAGAAGAATCATCTTATGGCTGTACAGTATTGTGCATGCCGAATTGAATGTCGTCGACTTTACGAAGCCAGTAAGGAAAAGGGTAAGATAGGTAAGATAAGTAAGATGGTCAAATATCAGAACAGCAGGTGAGGGGAAATGGTGCACGATTACACAAGACGATTTGATATTGTACAGACATATCTCGGGTTTTATAATTGTGATTCAAATATCCCAAATAAGAAACCAGTCTAAGTTATGCTCCTCCAGAAAAAATGTAGAAAGGACAAGCTCCTCAAAGTCTTCGCATGTAAAACTTCCAACAATTTCAAAATCCCATACTCTTCTCTCTAGAATACGACTCAAGAAAATCTAAGTTGAACAAAGCCCTTAGGTCCCGCAAAGAAGAAAGACATAACTGTTCGTGAGGACATGATTGATTGGAAAATACCGTGCCGCGTAGAAACTGGTTGGTGAGTGGGCCAATTTTTCAAGGGCCCGACTGAACCTGAAAATGTCAAAGCAAATGATCTGCAAAGAACGTAGACCCAAGTTATGCTGCTCAGCTGCTCAGCTGCCACGCCCACTTCCACTTCCACTCCGGTAATCGTAATAAGTTTGGTCTTCGTACGTTTGTTCTTCGTACGTTTGTTCTTCGTACGTCTGTTCTTCGTACGTCTGTTCGTCCGCTTCGTAGTAGGTCTGACCAGTTTCGTAATATGAATCTCCCTCTGTGTATACAGGTTGTTGCGGAGTTTCATAATGACCAGTCTCGCCATAATAGCTTCTATTTTCATAATGACTTCCACTCTCATCCACTCGTGATGCTCTCGTAGGCTCCTCTTCTCTAGCTCGCCCCTTCGATACAACATGCCTTAGGTTCAGTGATCCCCATGGCAAGCCATTGAGCTCGTCCGTCTCCCCCATCTCATTTGGATTAGGAGTAACATATGCGCTTCCTGCGTGAGCTCGGTTTTCAGCGTCACGTTCTTGTCGCTCTTTTGCTTCTTTGGCCTTGTCTCCTGAATAAATATTTGATTAGATCCATGAATAATTTGGTTAGATAGCAATACTTACGAAATTTCCTCTGCGCAATTCGATTTTGTACACGTCGTCGTTCTTCTGGGTCCGTTATCTCACTCCAATCATCCTTCTTACCCTTGGACTTTGATGAAGACGAGTGCCCCTTTCCCTTAGACGAGGAACTGGAATGGTGGGAGCGGTGGTGAGAAGACATTTGGGTTTCGGTAGTTGAGTCTTCTTCTGAGTCGTGTTTCGCAATATGTATTGGATCAGGGTTTTCAACTAAAATAATGTGAATGTTGGCCGTTGACGGCTGCTCTGACTGCTCGACTTTCTCACTTGTATGTTGATAATCCCTTCAAGGAGGAGTTAGCTCTTTCCCTACAAGAACATTCCAAAACAACTAACATCTGAAATGAAGGGTGACAATAGGAAATATAAATCCATACAATTTTTGAAGAGAGTCTAACAGCTGCAGACTTGACCTTTTAGATTTATTGGGCTATGAGAGCGAGCAGTCAGAAGCTGGCTGACTCAAGGTATGACTGTAGTTGTTGAGACCAAATTTTAGGAACTTGTCAAAGCTTGCCGTAAAGTAGCAACCGGCTGATATGTAATGATATGATTTTATCTAAGGCCTGTGACATTGAAACAGCGAGGTGATGTTCATATATAAAGTTTGCAACTGTCAGTTAAGACACGGAGACGGTGCATTAGAGAAAAGTCATGGAATAAGAAGACATGCATAGCCTCCAAAGGAGTTAAGAATTAAAAGATAATAAGAGACGCCAAACAACGTGACACCTGTCATAGCCAAACGAGGGAGGTTAGGAAGAAAAGCGTCAACCAGGGGCCTTTCACAGCTGGAGACCTTGCGATGAAAATCTACAAGGCAGCCTTTTACTATTGGGGGAACGTCTTGCTAGTGTAACTTCAGCCATTCCAGTAGCTTTCCAGGTACCTGTACTTGGACTCTAAAGTACTGTACATTTAGGCCCTATTCCACAGGCAAGCAGTGGGATTTAGCATCCTGTCACAAGTAATCTTCTCGCTAGTTGAAGCGGTGCTAACATCGAACGGACTAATGAATCCGACAAAACACGAAGAACCCTGAAAGGCTGGAGGTGGGCGACATGGAAGAACATGTGGAGGAAGCGGGAAATCCTTCTATCGAGAGGAGGAATCGAATTGTATTTTGATGGAACTTGCTCCGAGCCTCTGATTCATCCATCCCAATCCAGGGCTATCCCAGCCATGGCTTTCGCTTCATGGTTACGGTACGTTACAGTACTTGACAAGTAATGGAAGGGTCCCATCCAGGTAGTTAAGCCGGTACTTATTGGTGTAGTAGGGAGGTCGCCGTTCTACGGTCCAGAAGCCACCACAAAGTACACACCGCTGCGAGGTTACACCACGATGCACTTCTCTGCCAGTTTAGCCCAGGAAATCCTGGTTCATAATAGAAAAAGTAATATAGACAACCCAAGATCCAAGATTCCCTGCAAACCAGGCAGCAACAGCCATTTTACCTTTACACATAAAAATCGCTAAAATCCTGGCTGATGTACGGACAGGACACTAGTTCGGAATTACAGTACGACAGATCCAAAAGCATCTTCGCTAACTGGTAGACCACCCCCTGATCGGAAACAAAACCAAGCGAGACAATTCTATCCGCACCACACCGTCACTCGACTTTTAAGCAGCCAAACGTCCCGCGTTATCTCTCTACAGTACAGTAGATCTGCATCGCAGACTGGAATACCTCGAGGGTGACTCGCAACTGAGGCGCGTGATCACGCGCAGTCGTGTGTACGATGCGTCATCGAATTGTACTACAGTACATGCAGTACATTGCGCGCGCAGCCGTTGTAAAACTGACTACATCGTGCAGTTCCCCAGAAGAACAATCGGCCTCATGTTAGCCGCACTTCTAGGCCAAGCCTTGCAGATAGGGATAATAGACACTCCGCAATCAGCTGTGCTTTCTGCCCCCGAACGATCATTGTTTTGGGCTCACTGAGCCCTTCCGGGTGACCAGAAGTTGCGTTGAGTAGGTAGGTAGATGGGCAGACGGGTAGGTAACTACCGGAGCTTCCGATTTCATGCTCTCATATGCATGGATCAATGCCTTACAAATGCACCATATATGTTGAGATTACCGACCAGTTCCAGTCCCAGCAGCATGGACGGTGGGCTGAAAGAAATACCGTGCAGTGCCCACTCATCCCCAAGATGTTGCAAGTTTGTGCATGCAGCCATACTGAGCGTAAGCCTCGGGGTGCCAATCCCGACTGCTCGCAATCCTTGGAAAATGCGAACCTTTTTGGGAAGTATCTTCTCCAAGTCTAAATAATCCCAAAAATTCTCACTGGAGAACATCTCGGTGTGAATTATTGCTATTCGTATGCAGAACTACTGGAAACCTGTACGAGGCCTCAGTCTCAGAGCCGGACGTCAAACATGCGGTGACAGTAGAATGCTGTAGAAACCGCTGCACTAACAGGGAATAATGAATCTTAATTGTGATTCCCTAGGCAGGATCTACCAGCAAGTATAGGATATTATTAGACGGATCCAGGACACGGGAGGCCTTGCTGCAAACTAAACTAAGCTACTGACATCAACGGGAAGGCATGGACTGGTTTTGTACTTGATAGCTTGGAATCTTTGGCTGAGCACTTTCGTGGGAGTCTGCCAGATGATCTCAATTCGCCATGATGCTCCATTGTAATTGCCATTATTCGGCTTAGCGAGCGAGTGACATGGTTTGGAAGCCAATACTTTTAGGAAGGGGGGGGCTCAAGTTCATTGAAGTATGTGGTACAATTTAATATCTGTAGCCTCGGAGGGCTTTTTGGAAGCCTTGTAGAATACAGCTCATATACAAACTGTTGCGCAGCCCCCAACAGAGCGTTACAATATAGTACATGGCGCGCGCACACCCATCTGTTGTGGCTGGAGAATCTGCCTCTATCGCGCAGCACGTCTCTCTTCTGATCGTCTCTTTGCAGCGACTTCAGCCTGTAGTTATTTAAGCAGTCAGCAGATGCGCAATTAAAGTAGGAAAGGAACCTGGAATGTTATCCCTGAGCTAGGCAATGCTCATAGAACACTAGGAGCAATGCTAATCCATGAATCAAACCATGAGAGATATATGCCACTACGCGGATATGCTTACCCTGCGTCGTTCTCCTCCATCTGTTTTTGTACCCCTTCGGTCCTCCCACAACCCCTCAGATACTACAATTTGAGCGCCAACGTTTCCTTTGAGAGGTTGAACTGCCTTGCCAACAATAGTGTGATCATTCTTTACATGCAATCCATTCACAGGTACCAGAGTCTGTGTTGATCCTACAACCGTACTAGGGCTTTCCGCAGGAACGTTGACCACGATCTTGCGCATCTTCAATGGTATGTTGACCTGGGAGCTGTTGGAATCGATGGGCAGTTCTGCCACGCGAAGCTGAGCAGTCCCTTGCTTGACATGCTTCAAATCTCCTCCAATTCCGTATAGCCCCTTTCTGTATTTCTCCCGCCAGCGAAGAAGATAACGACGCGACCTTGGAGGCTCAATCCCCATTCCTTTCAACTGTCCCGAGGTCAAGGTAAATAGCTCACTCCATGATTTTATCTTATCGCTATGTTTGCTCAAAGATCTGCCGATTAGAGTGAGAAAGGTTTTCACATCTGGAACAAAGGGGATCGTGGGAGGCGGCCTCGGGGGTCTTCTGCGGTCAGATATTTGGTGAAGTCCTCTGGCTTGTGTCCGTACTGGGACCGTGGTGAATGGTAGGAGAAAGGATGGTATCGGCCGTATGGCAGGTTTCATCATTGCTGGCAACATATTCTGCGAGGCATTAGCATGCAATCTTTACATGTGCTGGAGTGGCTTCTGCGTACAAATGAGGCACACCTGGAATCTACTTGCTGTAAGCCAATGTCGCTATCTCGAAGATCCCAAGAACTCTTTTAGTTCCCCACTTTTATTAGAACGATGGGTCACGTGTTCTCCCGCTCCTTGAAACTAGCGTGTCAATGTGCCATGATATATCATTGCCAGGCACCAAGATCAGCCTTGACACGTCTCTCAATACTTATTTCATTCTTTTCTTGAGAGTGATTTTTTTTAAATCAACCTTTCCAATCCATGTAATAGATTGTTTTTAATAACAGACAAAATTACACAGAACAACCACTAACCCAACGGTACCTACCTCTACCACTCTACCTCTACCTTTAGACGCCTCAAGATATACCTTATCTTCTGTGGTTATTCCTGTCAATATCATGGCTCCATCAAAAAGACCTATGTCATTTGGGTACCTAGCTCCTGAAAGCCAACCAGAACAGATCTCCGATAAGCTGATTGCATTCGTGTCTAAAAATGTCAGAGTAGATGGACCGCCTCGCAAGCGGCAAAAGATGTCCTTGGAGAGGAAGATGGGTAATGAGGTTCCCGAAGAGCTAGAGACTCCAGAGGAAGTGCTTGAATTTATAGTTGTAAAGGAGGCAACTTGGGAAATCGAGTGTCCTCGGCCGAGACTGTCTGACTTAGTGGTGCGTCGTCAGAATATTAAACCACGCGTTGTATGTTCTGGTTGGGGGTCCACCAGATCCAAGGACGGTTCAATCCCAAGACACATAGAAATTGAAGATGAAAAAGGAGAAAATCTGAGGACTTTAATTATTCCCGAAAATAGAGAAGGCATTGCTGGTTTGCAAGATGTGTACACTGCACTGAGGGTTCACGTAAATGGAGGTGACTGGGCCAAAGGTCAAGGCAAGATTTCCGTGGAGTTTGAGATCTCTTTGTTCCAGAGAAATCGCTCAGATTATATTGGTATGTTTTATTCACGTGCAGAACCACAAATTTTCATGAAGAGTGAGGAATCTAGAAGCCCCGGAGCATACTGGGCTTCATTGTTTGATTCATAGAATTAAAAGGAAGAGGTGCTTGACTGAACCCCCTATCCCTAAAATGAATCCTCAAATGTGGTATAGCTTTCAGTATACTGACAATCGCTCAGGATTTCATACCACTATCAAGTGGAATGCAACCAAGACTCCCTATGATATCGCACAATTTAGTCGCAAGCCTCGTTCTATCTCTATCATCCTAGAAACATACTTTGCAGATTCCAAGATTGGGCTCTCTGAATGGTCACCACAAGATTTTTATCAATCAGTTCATACTTCTAGCGAAGAAAATGACGATGGATGGGAGTCCCTTGAGACGAATGAAGTAGAAGCAACTCTGTATCCGTTTCAAAAGCGGGCAGTTAAGTGGTGCCTGCGGAGGGAGGGCGCTGGCTCATCTCAGGACTACAAATTATCTGATTTACCCATCTCCTTCAGACGAACAAAAGATGATAGAGACCGGCCTTGCTATATCAGCCATCTTTTTGGTCTTGTTACCCTTGATATCATCCCTTTCCAGGCTGCAGAGCGAGCTTTAAATGGTGGTATTCTTGCAGACGAGATGGGTCTTGGCAAGACGATATCAGCGATAAGTCTGATAACTCTCCAGTAGGTCAAATTCTTTTCTGACAATCCATATTTTGCCGGGAGCTCTAGACACTTGGATTTTCTCGCGAGCAGTACATGATGCTACTTTATAATCCATGTAATCCTAGGTTAAAGATTACTGCTCAATTTGAAGCTGGCATGTAGAGTCTAATTCCTATGACATGCTAATCAATTATCTAGCAAACGACCTGCTGAACCTTCAACCGTGTTTGACGCATGGACTGGTGAGACCGTCCGTCCTACGGCTGCTACGCTCATTATCACTCCGCCATCGATCTCCGAACAATGGATAGAGTTAATCAACAAGCATGCCCCGCAGCTCAAAGTTATGCACTACCAAGGTGTCAAGTCGTATGGCAAGATGAGTAGCACACAGCTACTACAATCTTTAGCAGGTTCGGATATTGTTATCTCGACCTACGCTGTTCTGGCAGCTGAATTACACTATACTCAGCTCAATCCAGAAAAGTCTTTACGCAGAACCTCAAAGTACCCACGACCTAAATCACCTCTCATGCAGCTTTCCTGGTGGAGGGTATGTATGGATGAGGCTCAGATGATTGAGAGTGGTGTCAGTAATGCTGCTATAGTCGCCCGGCTTATTCCGCGAATCAATGCCTGGTGTATAACCGGCACTCCAGTGAGAAAGGACGTCAATGATCTCCTTGGCCTTTTGGTTTTCCTACGTTATGAACCATATGCGTCAACTAAGCACGTCTGGAAGTCACTCATATCATCCCACAAGCAGGATTTCCGAAGATTGTTCAACACTCTAGCTATTCGACACAGTAAGCGTGGCATTCGTGATGAATTGAGGCTTCCGGCTCAGCGACGTTATGTAATCACAATGCCTTTCACGCCTATTGAAGAGCAACACTACCAGGAGCTTTTTAATCAGATGTGCGAAGAAGTAGGTGTCAATACCGAGGGAGGCCCTTTGAGTGATGATTGGGAATTCGATACTGTAGTGGCAGAAAAGATGAGAAAGTGGCTCGTGCGCTTGAGACAAGCTGCTTTGCACCCTGAAGTTGGTGGGAGAAATCGACGTGCACTCGGACATAAAGATGGGCCTTTGAGAACAGTGGATGAGTCAGTTTTTATTTCGATTTTGGAAGTTTGAGGACAATATTAATTTCTCATTGTAGGGTTTTAAGTGTAATGATGGAAAATACGGATATGTCTATTAGGACTGATCAAAGAGCCATGTTAGTTTCGAAATTAAAGCGAGGACAGTTATTTGAGAACTCGCCTAGGGTTAGAGAAGCACTGCATATCTGGCAGGAAGTTGTGCAAGAAGCAGGGTCAAGTAAGCAAAACATTCCACTTAGCGTTATCAAATTCTGTGACCGGTTCCAAGAGTATGAACAGACAAATGGTGCTAAACGCTGTGAGAGATTTGATAAGCTTGAAGAAAATCCAGAAGTCTAATACTCCTCATTTGCTATTGCAATGGTCGTCGTTAAAAAAATTGAGTTATCTAACATTCTAGCATAGTTGTAGGGGAGTGTCGAGAACAATTGCGGTTTGAAACAGAAGGAACCAACTCGAGCACCGATGTTGGTGTCAAAGAAAGCAGCTCATCAACTGGTGTTGATAGTGGCGATGGCGAATTAGAAGAGTATGCACTCTTCTACACTTGTCCAACATTCTCAAATCACTAATATCAGAAATAGGACAGAATCTTCTTCCCACCTAGGAGCTCTGAGGATGAGACTCAGAGCTGCCCTGGAAGTTGAACACATGGCGGTATTTCTTTGCGCGAGTGCTCACTTCCAAATCAAAACAAACCACAAGAATAACGAGACGACGATACCGGATTCGCAGGAATATCTAGCTTTGGAAAAGCTGGAGGTCGAAGGCTATGCTACTGCTAAGCGGCTGAGACGTGAAATATTGACAGAAGTAATTCAAAGATACCCCTTGCAATGTTGGCTATTCTGACGCAGACATAAAGATTATTACTAAAGCGGAGAAACTTATGAGCAAGCTCCAACACAGAGCGCAGATGCAACAATTTATCCAAATACCAGAATTCCCCTCTAATCTACCGAAAGGTGGACTTGAAAGCCGCAAGTCTGCAGAACAGTTTGAGGCTCTAACAACTGTACTGAATCACCAAGCTAACACTCTTGATGAGTGGAGAGAAAAAACCATTCAGTTCCTTATCCAGCCTCTAGTCGATGAAGATGATGATATGGAAATAACAGGCGAAGAATATGGTTAGATATCTTTTTTTCTAATTCCCTAATACACTCCCTCCTTGAAAGGCAACGGCATGCTAGCTATTCAGGGAGCAAAATCTCTGTCATGCACATAGCCTTTAATGGCCCCTCGCCATTAGTACTCATTCTCAACCGCTTCTATGGAAGTATAATCACAGCAAGTGGTTATTTCAGTCGTCTTGCTACAACTAAATGAACTCCTCGGCTGCAGAGTTTATTTAGCTTTTGCAAGCCGAGTGCAGTATGATACCTGGAACAACCCGACTGTTGATTATACTTCTATGAATGGTTATTGAACCACGACCAACATAGCTGGTGTAGAAATACCAGGCACTAAGTTCTTTACGTGTTAACTTTCTGGACAGAGGACTCAACAAAGACACAAGATGAGGTTATAGTCTATGTGCAAGCTCTTAGAGCGGCTATCGCAGATCGCCATGATGCACTTACAGGACAGGAGAACCAACTTATTCTACATGAGATAAAAACAGCTTTGCGTTACGCAAAAGTTGGCGACGGCCCCTCTCCGCCTTTGACGCTTGATTTGCTTAAGCTCCGGGAGCAATTGAAGCCTACCAAAGAAATGGGCTCCATTCGAGGTATTGTAGCCGAACTTCGAGCACTAGCCCAGAATTTAAGACTTGATGCCGAAAAAGGCAACGGAAGGGCACAGAACGAACTTTCAATTGTCGAGAAGCAGCTCAGCGTAACCCAGAAGCAGCTTGCTGAGCAGACAAAGGCGAACAGTGCGCTAGAGAAGGAAATCGACTTGTTTACATCGGTCATGAATACGAGGCTAGAGTTCTACCGTCAACTTCAAGGTATGTAATCATTTGAGCTGTCTTTAAGATGCTTTAAATTCGTGATGCCAATCAATTCATGATATTGAGAGCAAGAAAATACCCGGAGACTTGACTACTGCAAACTAATTCTCTCTACAGCGCTGTCGGATGCGGTCATTCCCTATGAGGGCCCAAATAGTGAACGAGTTGTTATCAAGATGCTAGAAGACGAAGAGAAGCTAGCGCACAAAATCGCCAGTGCACAGTCCAAAAGAAGATATCTTGAACATCTTCAGACGGAGGCTGCAAACCCAGAAGAACAGCGCATCTGCGTAATCTGTCGCGAGACATTCGAGGTTGGTGCACTTACAGTCTGTGGCCATCAGTATTGTAAAGAATGCATCGGACTATGGTGGCACAGTCACAAGAGTTGCCCAGTGTGCAAGAAAAAACTGACCCAAGCTGATCTACATGATGTTACATACAAACCACAGGAGCTGTCGATTCAAGCAGAAGAAGCGAATCTTTCTACCCAAGAAAAAGAATCTAAATCTCGAAAGTCGGCCATTTATTCGGAGTTCAGCAAGAACAAGCTTATGGAAATCAACCAAATCGAACTTGATGGTTCATTTACAAGTAAAGTTAATACGTTGGCACGACATCTGATATGGCTGCGGGAAACGGAGCCAGGAGCCAAGTCGATCATCTATTCACAGGTAATTTTGGTCCAAATTCCAATGCCAAATGTAGCTGACCGTATCATAGTTTAAAGATTTCCTTGATGTCCTAGCAGTTGCGTTTCGGCGATTTAGGATTGGTCATACTTCGTTCGACAAGCCAAATGGAATTACTGCCTTTAAGAATGATCCTGGCGTAGAGTGTTTCCTTCTACATGCAAGGGCTCATTCGTCCGGACTCAATTTGGTGAATGCCAATCATGTATTTCTATGCGAGCCTCTTTTGAACACTGCTCTGGAACTCCAAGCCATAGCTCGAGTTGACAGAATTGGACAGCATCAAGAAACAAACGTATGGCTATATTTGGTTGATGGTACTGTTGAAACCTCCATATACGAGATGTCTGTCAAACGACGGATGAATCATATTGGGCAGGCGAAAGAAAATGCAAAAAGCAAAGGGAAGGCGCAGACTTCTGATGAGCTACTTGACACAACTCTTGAAGAGGCCAACTCACTAGAATTACAGCAGGCACCTTTAGCTCTTCTCTTGGCGAAAGGAGGTAAAGCAGGTGAGATGGTCCAGAATGAAGATCTTTGGAATTGCTTGTTCGGGGGCGCCAATCACAGAAAGTCCAATCGTGCAATAGCAGACCAAGAATTGAGACTCGACCAAGTTAGACGCCGTTTCGGACCTGATGCTATTAATGAAAGTTCAGAGTCTGTATACCTTAACTAAAAGAGCTAGTCATCGTCCAGTGGTAGCCACAGGGTGGGCTATAAACTTTAGCATGTTTAATTTAGCAGAATCTATGGCGTTCATTGACCCTGTTTTACAGCAGCATTAATTTTATTCAACATCAATAGAATCTCTATTCAGTCATCTTTCACCTGTTTTAATCCTTCCCTTTCTTTAGTCTCTTTGTCCCTTCATAGTGTAACACGGTAGAATCATTGATTTGAAACCCATGTCAATAGATCATTCAAAGCCTTAATTCTATTGTAGCTATTTAAGCTATTTTACACAACCTTTATACAATGCTGAAACAGAAGAGATAGATTTTCAATTGGCAACAAATCATGTCAAGCAAATTCTAGCACGTGTATAATAACAATCAGCTTCTCCAATCTCAAATCCAGCAAGCCAGGATGACGTGCATCAAAAAGTTCATCGATGACGTTGACATGATGCCTTCGCTTAGGAAAGGAATAGCTATTGGGGCGCTCACTTGTGTTCCTTGCTCTGGAGAGCAACATAAAACATTAACTAGCCTGGTAATTCAATAGGGCTTTGCTATTGGCAGCACAATGTGGTTATTCAGCTGAGAAGAAACGGATGGCAACATATATCTGCTTCAGGAACACACAAAGAAGATAAGAGCCTGGATTTTGTAACTATCTCTCCTCTCAGCTTATTTGTTGTGTGTGAATACGCGAGTGTAAAGCTAAATATACAACTGCATATCGTAACATACTATATGCGATAATTCAGATCAAGAAGTAGCCCTCGAGTCTAAGTTGTTACTAAAGCAGCTATAGCACCTAGTAGAATTTGACTCTTGACTGTCCGCTAAGTTTGACTCGAGTATCAGGCTCGATAGTCAGACCCTTTCGATGAAATTTGACATCCGTTCCGCCAACTATAAGTAACAATCCAACGCAATCAGAAACAAAAAACAGGAACAAGTTGAATCGGTCCTTTCTAAGGTTAAGAGGACAATGTATTTTGAAATAATTGAAGCACAGTCGTTTATTCCAGCTTAATTCGCTTTTTTGAACTCATCGTGTCCGCCCAGAACAAGTGCGGGTGGCCTTCGTGAATTGTGGCCTATTATATGCTATCATTTGGTTGGAATCATCTCGCTATGCGCCCTTTTAAGCTCTAATAAGAGCTAGTCGAGTCAGAATCCTTCACGGGAACTTCGTATCAAGCTTACGTTGTATTCGTTGTGCTTCGTATAAGTATACTGATCACATACACCTCCCAGGCTGGGAAATATCTCGGCTCGCCGCTGAAATCTGTGGGGATCTGATCTACGTTTTGCTTCATTTTTGTGCGTTACATACCTCACTACCGTTCACTACTGTGTGCCTCTGTTCACTTACTTCACTGTGCCTTTTACTGCGCCTCTTTGGTGCGTTATCGGGTCGGCTCATGTAAGAAACTGCCTTCCCTGCATAATCTTGTAATTTTATGGACCTTGCTCAACGTATTTGACCATGCTATATTATAATACTCTTTTGATAGTCAGCTATAATTTCGTTCAGTCAATAGGTAAAACTTAGTCCAAAGGCTACTCGCGTTATAATTTATGTATCCTAAACCAGATCAATCTATTATAATTGTGTGTTTGGATTTCTAGCTATTCTGTGTAAAATGTGAACGGGATGGGCATATCTTCAGCCCGTTTGCAGGAGTTATTACATTTGTAGGCAAGGTGATGCTTTTGTGTTATTCTATTGTAAATAATGCTCAAGGTATTCGGACACACAGACATGGCTGAAAGGATTAGCTACTAGGGTAATTTAGCGTCTGTCTATATAGCTTACATTATTGTTAGCTTACTTACAGGAAAGGCTAGTATCCATATATACGGGAAATTTAACGTGAACACTTGATCAATGAGGCTTTTTGCTTACAGGCATTCGATGTCTCATCTCTTTCCTCGCCACGTACGATTTCCTCATCTGAAAACATATATAAAATGGCTCCTTAGGATTCTTCTTTTCCAGTCCCAACAGCTTCGTCTCGGCCTCACTATTTATTTAATCATATTCCTCACCAAGTCATTCTCTTATATATTACAAATATGCATCTTCTCGGAAATATCCTCATTACGGCTCCAGTAGTCTTCCTTCCAGTCGTCTTTGGTGCAGCGATTACCCCTCGAGCTGACTACTGGAAGCCTGCAGTCGGTGCAACTGTAAGTTATATTCATATTTATCAAAAGTGACTTGATTGGAGCAAATACTCACACCCGGCCGTCTAGTGGCAGATTCAACTCATTAACACAGTCAACGACGTGAACTATCCCGCGGAGGTTTTCGATTTTGATATGGTATGTAACTTCCTATTCACCACTTATTCCCACAAGCTCCGAAGATTGTGATCTCTTCTATAGCAATTTGATCAAACTACCAATGATGCTGTGTAAGATCTCAGGATAGTTGGCTTCCTTTGTCCAAACATTTACCTAAAATCCCAAAGTCACACATGCTAATAAACATCTAGTTCGATAACACAGCTGCAACAATCACTAAGCTACACTCCCTCAAGCGCAAGACCATTTGTTACTTCTCGGCCGGTACCTATGAAGACTGGCGCTCAGATGAGGCTGCATTCAAAAAATCTGATCTTGGAGCTGCCATGGAAGATTGGGAAGGTGAATGGTGGCTTGACACCAAATCCGCAAATGTTAGAGCTATCATGAAGACCCGTATCGCACTGGCAAAGAGCAAAGGATGTGATGCTATTGATCCTGACAACGTCGATGCTTACAACAATGAGAACGGACTTGGATTGACGGAAAACGATGCCATCGACTATCTGAAATTCCTTGCTACAGAAGCACATAATGCAGGCATGGCGATTGGAGTAAGTTTGCTCCCCATACTCTATTCCATATAGCCAGGGTTTTGGGAAATAATAGTCCACCTGAGTAACTTCTAGACTTGCATGTCATGAAGGGATTTAGATGAATCTTATTCCTCCGCTTTTCAGATGCCTCGTACAATACTAATGTCTTGGTAGTTGAAAAACGCCGGTGAAATTGTAACGTCTGTTCTGCCAATCATGGATTTCGCAGTAAACGAGCAATGTATCGAGCACACCGAGTGCAGCACTTTCTCTCCATTCATTACAGCCGGCAAGCCCGTATTTCATATTGAGTACCCTCCTGGAGCCGGCAAGACCGTTTCTTCAAAGCAAAAGTCAATATCATGTGCTTCTCCTGCTGGGTTTTCAACTCTCTTGAAGACGATGGAATTGGATTCATGGACTCTGACTTGTTAGATATGAGCGGCTTACGGAATCTTTGTTTTCAAAGAGCTCGCTCAATTTTATATTTCAGGCAAGCGAATCGTGGTAGATAGACTATCCCAGACATGCTTTAGATACAAGGCATCCAACGGCCAAATTAGATCCCTTTAGACTTGCACAAACGTGTGCTTTTCATTTACCTCTCACTGCACCTCCAATGGTATTGGCTAGTGGGCCCGCAATACGGAAGACGAAACCCAACTTCTCACTGAAGTATCTCAGAGCGAATAGGAGGGAAATTCACAGCCCCTTTTGGGCTACTTGACTATGCCTCCCCAATATATCGGATCCTAGTCATCGAAATCTAGTTGTTGCAAAAGCCGAGACTACTTAGTACCACAATCGAAGTGGGATGATTGGAATGCGGTTGGTCTCGCCCTTTACCCAGAAACCGCGTTGTAGGTTGAGATTACAAGCCCAGCTCCATTGTCTCAAAATGCGTGACACAAATTGATTAGATGTATTTCCCAATATACTCCCAAGTTAAAGGAATATATCTGTATATAGCCCCCTCATTGGATTATATCTCCTGCCTTAGCCGAACCTTCCGGTCATGTACTTTTTTATTGCTGCATTTCGGGCATACCACGAGTAAAAGACTCGTATGTAGGCTTTTAGCCAGCATATTTTCCGATCGGGCTATGTAAGATCTGTACTTCTTTTAGTGTAGCATAGTAACGAGTACCCCTGACAGAATAGGTAGCGCGTCACGGGTCCAAGTCATTCGAAAACCACGGTTTGGGAAAGCGCTGTAATTCCAAGCAAGCTTTCTAGAAGCTTTGGAGTTTGTATGTTTTCATGGCGTAGTGCAGGAGTGTTGATCGAGGAAGATAACTGATAGCGAGGAGGGAGAAAGGAGGAGAGGGAAGGAGAAGTATACAGTCTTGAAAACTGTATTTTTACAAGTCGTACAAGTTCGCGAAGTACAGTACAAAGTAATCTTGTAGACTCCATTAGGATCCTTTATGGCTGGGCTGGCCTCAGGCCAAGAACCAAAAGAGTTCCCGCCTTATATATGGGGCCGCAACGCTTACAACACGGGGTGCTCGCGGTGCACTGTCGACGACTGTTCCTGACGACGACCGACTCAGGCGAGCCAGTCCCAGCGCTCCCCCCGTTGGCTTCCCCTGGCTCGCATCCAGGGATCCAACCGATCGCAGTGCTTTTGGTCAGCAAGCAAGGCAAGTCCTCCAAGCAAAGTCAAAGTAGGAATTATTTATTCTACCGTACTCCCTACAGTACTACTGGTTAGTACGTTACTCCGAGCTCCGTACAACCTTCAATTCCACCTTTACTGTTGTGTACTGTACTAATCCTCTCATCTCTCCAGTCCGCTGCTTGTCTTTGTCCCATACACTGCCCTGATACTCCTTTCTTTCTTTCTTTCTTTAAATCGATTATCCATCTATCTATCTATCCATCCATCTATCCATATATTCATTCATTCATTCATTATCTTCTCTCGGATGTTCTCTCGACAATGACCAGTGTTTTGTGGTCGACAGCTAACTCTGAGCCCAAACCCAAAAGCACTCGTTCCCGGTCTAGCTCTTCCAGCGGGATCAACACACCATCAAACTCTAGCCCGTTGGCTTCTCCTCTTCCCCTCGATATGTCCCCTTCGAATGGATCCGTCACTGAATTGAGTGATGGGTTGGCTCGCACAAAACTCAACGGCACATTGAAAAAGCTCGACAAGAAACGCATTGAAATGGCGAGAAAACAATCGAGCCCAATGATGCCCGCCTTTATTGTCTCGGCGCCTGGCAAAGTCATTACGTTCGGTGAGCATGCAGTGGTGCATGGGAAGGTAATTGATCCTGTCTCTTTGTAAAACTGGAGTTCTAACGTCCTCGACAGAAAGCAATTGCTGCGTCAATCGCTTTGCGATCCTATCTCCTCGTCACTGCGCTCTCCAAATCCAAGAGAACTATATCTCTTCGCTTCCCCGACATTGATCTCTCGCACACCTGGGATATTGATGAGCTACCATGGAGTCAATTTTCCCACCCTTCGAAAAAAAAGTACTATTACGACCTGGTCACCACCTTGGATCCCGATCTCATGGCGGCCATGAAGCCGCATATTGCAAATGTTTCGTTAAACAAGGATGAAGAAGAGCGCAAGGTTCACCAAGCATCTGCGTCAGCCTTTTTATACATATTTCTTTCACTTGGGTCTCAATCGTTTCCCGGGTGCTTGTATACCCTTCGCTCTACCATTCCAATTGCTGCTGGGCTAGGTAGCAGTGCTTCAATATGTGTTTGCCTCGCTGCCTCCCTCTTACTACAAATACGGACGCTTTCTGGACCGCATCCCGACCAACCCCCCGAAGAAGCACGTTTACAAATCGAACGAATAAACCGGTGGGCTTTTGTGGGGGAGATGTGTATACACGGAAACCCTTCAGGTGTGGATAATACGGTTGCTACGCAGGGGAAGGCTGTTGTTTTTCAGAGACCCGATTACTCGAAGCCGCCTAATGTGAAGCCGTTGTGGAACTTCCCAGAATTGCCTCTACTGGTGGTAAACACAAATCAAGCAAAGTCCACAGCCTTCGAAGTGGCTAAAGTTGCGAGTTTAAAGAAGACGCACCCTCAAATTACGGAGTCCATTTTGACCGCCATTGATAAAGTCAGCGAAGCCGCTGCAGAACTTATTGAAAGGGAGGACTTTGATAGTGAAGAACTATCGAGTTTGGAGGAGCTTGGAAAATTAATGACAATAAATCATGGGTTGCTGGTTGCCTTGGGCGTGTCTCATCCTCGACTGGAGCGGATAAGGGAATTAGTCGATCATGAAGGAATTGGTTGGACGAAGCTTACCGGCGCTGGCGGTGGAGGGTGTGCCATCACACTCCTTAAACCAGATGTACCAGCTGAGAAGATGAGGCGCTTGGATGAGGCGCTAGCGAAGGAAAACTACTCAAAGTACGAAACCACCTTAGGCTGCGATGGAGTTGGTGTTCTCATGCCCGCTGTTCTCAAGAACGGACTAGGAGAAGACGAAGGAGGCGATGAAATAGATCAAGACAAATTCTTAAATGCAGATGGTATGAAGGGTGTGGAAGAGCTGGTAGGAGTCAATGGGAAGAATGGGGATAGAGAAGCCTGGAAATTCTGGAGGGTAGAGGACTAATGCAAAACAAAGTATTGTCGCCATAGGTCAACGGCAGGTTGTAATTGTAAAATTTAGTAGCTGGGAAGAAGATAGTGACTTTCATAGGTTGGAGCGGACTATATGAATCGATTTACTATACTCATTATACTGCATCTTTCCAATCCATTTGCAGCCTCTAGAATCTAAGCCACCGAATCGACTGGGGCATTTCTTGATATTGTTTTCTTTGAAGCTTGTACGTAGTATTGTTAGACTAAATCTTGGCGAGGCTGACATTCCTTTTGTGAAGCCTCACCATAAAACTACTCCACCCACAACATGGCACCCAAGTCAAAGGCCACCAAATCCCAAGCGAAGGTGGCAGAAGTTCCCAGAGAGTGTAGGTTAAGCTTATGATTCGTACGTTTTAGAGACCAGTGACCAAATGCTAACGGCGAATCAACAGACCCTACCATAGCAGCAAAACTTGAAGACGAATACCTCACCTCGCGGCCATATCTAGCACTCAAAGAAACTAAAGGGCTCTCGCATATGACAGCTGGAGAGCAAGCCGCCTACGCAAACTCTAGATTCCTCGAAACTGGTGTGTGGAAAACGTGGAGTGCAGCAGCACAAAAAGAGTTCCTAGAAGCTGTAAAGCAACAGAAGATCCCACAGCCTTTGCCCAAGCCCGAACCCCTTGGGAAAGATTATACTGGAAGAGACATTGGTACATATACGCCGGAGGAATACAGGGCATATATACAAACAGAAAAGGATATCCAGAGGTTCAGGAGGGAGAGCGCTTGGTTCAGAGACAGGAGGAGTCTCTCCAAAGGTCAGGAGAGTGACGAAAATTGGATTGGAGAGATTGAGAAAGAAAAGAACAGAAGAAAGTTTCTTGCGAGACTTAGTCGTAAGAAAATGGGTAAATACGAGGGCGATCCAGCCTGGGATGATGTGATACCTATTCCACAAGATGATGGTGAAGGGGCTTTGGCACAAATTGCATATACGGACGAGTATGCTGAAGGCAAGTTTAACAAATATTTGTGCGGCGGCCGTATCCAGCTAACGAATGAATAGCTATGGGGTATTTACGTGCCGTTATGGCCGCAAAAGAATATTCTCTGCGGGTGCTTGCACTTACCGAGGACATCATATCCATGAACGCTGCTCATTACACCGTCTGGCTATATAGAGCATCAACCATTTTTGCCCTCAATTACTCTATCGATAGAGAGTTAGAATGGGTGAACGAAGTTGCTCTCGACAACGAAAAGAACTACCAAATCTGGCACCATCGTCAAACACTGGTCAACCATATTTATTCCTCCATTTCGTCCGATCCAACTGCAGTTCAGAAACTAGCGGAATCAGAGTTGTCATTCATGACACTGATGTTCAATGCGGATTCTAAGAACTACCATGTGTGGAGTTACCGTCAATATCTAGTGCGGAAGCTCAATCTTTTCAACGATACCGAAATCAAGTCTGTTGAAGCGTTACTGCAAGCAGATGTCAGGAACAATTCAGCTTGGTCCCATCGGTTTTTCGTTGTTTTCTCCGACCCTTCGTATACCACTCCGGGTAGCGCAGCAACAGCCCATGATCCAGTAGTCCCCGATGCTATTATAGATCGTGAGATGGAGTTTTCCAAAGCTGCCATGTTTGAGGCACCACAGAATCAGAGTCCATGGAATTACTTACGAGGGGTATTGCGAAAGGGGGGACGGGACTTGGCTACACAGGAATACTTTGCGGGGGAATTTGTGAAGATTGATGGCGAGGAAGAGGATGTCAAAAGCAGCCACGCATTGGATTTTCTCGCAGATGTATGGAGTGAGAAGGGAGAGGCGGAGAAGGCAGATAAAGCTTTGCGGCTACTCGGAGATAAGTATGATCCAATTCGGAAGAACTATTGGGATTGGAGAAGGAAAGCCCTCCAACAGGGATCTAATACTTAAAGTAAGTAATATGATCATGCTAGCAATGTGGAATCTAGCACTCCATGCTATGTTTGCTAAAGGGATCAGACAGACTGTTTGCAATCTTGCCCTTTTCAAATGTAATAATGATAATAATAAGTTTCATCATGAGCTCGTAACTATTCCCATGGAGTATAATAATCTTGAAAATCAAAAGGACAGTCAAAATACACAAATAGTATTGGAGCCACATTTTCCAACTTATGTTATGTAATGCTATGCATACTGCTATCGTGACTGTCTATGAGTTCACGGCGAACCTTATTGTTAATGTAAGATCGCTTTATCAGAATTCCGTGTTCGTTTGCTTCACGCTTGAAGGGGCTGGGTTTACAGTGTTTCTGCTATGTTCTTAAGGTGAGAACAGTTGCAAAGCTACCATGAGCTTACCGCTGATGTTCTTTTCCTCCCTCGACTCACTTCCAAACAACTCTTTTTCTCTCAGGGGCTGCTCGCTTAGGTTAAGCTGGTGAGTTCGTTTTCAGCAGCCTCCACATCACATAGGGACAGGACGTAGACCGAGCCATCATCGTCCTTGCAATTTTTACTAGAATAAATATTGCTCCAGTACTCCTGACAGCTGTAGGATTACTATCAAATAGGTCCACAATGCTCGGACCTCTCTACTTTCGTTGCTTAATATTTATGAGGGACTGTACCTTCGTACTGTATATGACATTTAAGTACTTGGGAGACGCCTTGATGATGTCATCAGTAGATCCTTATCGATTGCGAGGATCACAGCAATCATTCGTTTCCTCCCCCACAGTTGCTAAATATAAATATGGCGCGTGAACGTCATTAGGGCGGTGAACTTTTGCTTCCTGCATATGCAACCACTTTTCTCCGCAAGTACTTACTGTTCCCGTTTGTGTTTTTGTGTTACTGTGCTCCGTACCAATGATCTGCTCCGCATCAGCAGATCGGGAGAGATGACTGGTCGAATACTCAAAAGTTATATGACAGGGAGGATATGTACTCTGTACCCCGTCCCCGTACATCACCTTAATGTGTTATGTTAAGGGAATAGTTGGCGTTATATGAATGCGTTATATGAATGCCATCCCGTCCTCCCCAACCTTTATGTACTGGTATCCTCTCTGCCTGTTCTGATCTCCGCGAGTTCTGGCGAATATCCACTTTCCTACTTGTGTTTTCTAAAGCTATCCCTCGCATCTACAGCTATCCGCCCACTTTGCTTCATTGGCTACCAGTCACCAAAGGTACACAGCTGGCAACCTCCATTACCTATCTTCTAAAAGGCCAAGATGATAAATGAGATAAAGAAAGCCTTACCCGGTATACCTGGAGTCACGCCTGGGAAGGCTCATCCCGAACACCGCGCTTTACGGAAACAATATGAGAAGGAGAATCCCCATTTCAACATGCAGGAGTTTGGGCTCAAGGCTGGGGTCCTTGCCCTAATGGGCGCTTTGGCATTTGTGCCGTGGGAAAAGAAGTACGATGAGCACGTTGAAAGGAACCATCCTGAAAGGCTAGAGAGAGGAACGGATAGAGATAGAAGGAGAAGAAGGAGCGTTGATGAAAGAAGAGCCGTCGATGGGCGGAGAAGGGATGGGCGCCGAAGGAGTATAGACGGACGACATGACGAGAGGGGAGTGAGAAGAGAATATCCAGCAGAAAGAGACTGGGATAGGAGGAAGAGCGTAGCGGGTGACTATGGCAGATATGAAGAGGAGAGATACCGACCGGTTCCAAGAGAGAGAACCGGAGCATCCGAAAAAGGATCTTCGAGTTCGATGAGAATGGCGGTTGCTGAGGGCTTTGAATATCTCCCAGCGAACCGGGAATACCTTGACACTAAAAGAAGTACGAGGGGAGAAGATATTGATATGAGGGTTTACACGGATGACTATCGATTTCGTCCCCAGCGAGCTAGCGATGAGCAACAGAGGCGGTAGCGAGGTTTAATGAACCATACCAGAGACTATCGTGGTGGTCCCCTCTACAAGTCACACTAGGTGCAAATATTACGACTTGACCTACTCGATACATATTATTTGAAGGAGTTTGTTTGGCCTTGGAAAGACATCTTTGGGTTGTACTATATAATATGAAAGGCATTTGGAGGTGAGCGTCGTTCATTGTATTAGCTTATATTCCGAAATGTTGGGTTCGCAAGCATGTATTGTTATCAGGGATTTACATAACAAATATAATTCTGCAACATGTTTACACTCTGCTTCCCTTCTATTAAGCTTGGAATTCAACAGCCAATTTGCCATAAACGCTATGAGTACCTAGAGGTGTAGGTTCCGGTAAAGTCAGTCAAGCCCCTAAAGGATTAGGCGAAGATTTAGGCGATACTCAGGGGTAATGAATATAGGGGCAGTTGTAGTGACCGAAGAGTTCGCTCCTTGCTATGTGTTTACCAGCTATGTATATACTAATAGGTAAGTACTAGCAGTGAGGTCTTGAATCTAAAGCCATACATCATTTAAATGATTCACTAACATAGATCACAGTCGTGCCAGAGAGTAGTCTCGCTTAAGGCTCTCCTGCTGTGCATCACCTCTTCGTTGTATTTAAACACAGAGACACAGAGACACAGAGACAAATTTATAAAGCAGATGTCCATCCCTAGTATCTTGGATATTGGGACCGTTCACGCATAATAGATCACGTCTTATGTCCCTAATGATTTTACCTTTGTGGATGCAACGATGTGCAGCAACATCGCCGCCAACAGTCATGTAGCCCAGATTGAAGACGTTGAAAGGAATGGGGCCTCCTATAAAATATGAAGTATTTATTCAAATTCGTGTATAGAAAATCTTTGATTCAAGTTGTTATTTAAGCTAACTTATGGAACAATGGCAGTGTTGGTATCGTATTCTAATGAAGACTCTACTGAAACTAGACTGAGAGAAAGCATGTGTGTATTTGATAAGAACTGGGTGCCGCCATATTCAAAGTTGATACGAAAAGAAGCCAAAAAGACCATGTGGTAATCGTTTCTGATTTGTTTGAAATGATGATGGGCCGTGTTGGCTCGTCGCTCTGCTCTGTTTTATGAATTCGAGCAGTACATAGTCAATAGCTTGGCTTGGCTGCGGTAATTAATCTATAAAGGAGCACTGTTTCAGCTTACTGTTATACTTCGCGGAAGCTATAGTACATTACATCGCGCGACTTTTTCTTCAACTGAATATATAAAACAAGAACTCAGTAACACTCACGGCATCTGTCACATCCCGTGCAATGTATTCCACCTCCTTCCACGAGAAACAGTGATTCAGTTATTGGGGTAACTGAGACTGTTCGTATTGACATATTCACTGCGTTGGTTTACTTGTTATGATGGTAGCGGTATGTACTGTAGGGTGAGTGAGCTATCTCGGTAATCTGATTTTCCTGTACAGTAAGATAAGATCGAGCTCCATCCTGGCTAGACTTTATTTACGCGAATCCAATGTAACATAAAATCTACTCTTCGGCTGTGTTTGACTACCGTAGATATACATGTGGTCAAGGCATACAAACCACACTGCTGAGAAATGAGAAGGAGAGCAGGAAGGAGTTCAGTTGAGTGGGCACTACTTATATCGACAGCATCACTGCAGCGTGGCTATCTAGTTACCGTACTACCGTATTTCTAGCCCTCTAGTTATTCTATAAAACGAATTCATATATCTGTTAACAACGGAAAGGGCTCTCTACTCTGTAGTGGAGTGGATGAATGGGAGCTAAACATATTCTATGAATTGAAATTCTCTGATTCTAATGTATATTCTTCAGGTGATGGGTCTTCACTAATAAATAGTGGCAAAAGGTTTTTTTACAGATTAGCTTGAATTTTATAGGGGAGATAGTGTGTTGTCCGGCATGACTTGGGGGAAATCTCGATTTCGATTTGATGATTTTTGCATCTATTGGCATAGTGTTCTCTACGTGCATAGTGTAGGGATTTGTTTTCAAGGCTACTGAACTTTTCTACCAAGAGTCTGCATTGAAACCGCGCAGGTGACTACCATTTTCAGCTATTTTAACCTCTTGAACAATGCATTTGAACTAAGTACAAGAGAGGTTGCGTACCCCATGATTGCGGGAGGTAACAAGTGCATTAGTCGTAAATATTATCTCCGCGTTAAACCGTCGTATCAGCTCCCCGTTTGAGTGGTCCGTACGTTGTAAGCGCATTGCTTTGATCCACATGTGCGCCCTTCTATATACACTTTTGGTAAAAATAAGATCGCTTGACACATGGTGACATGGGATCCCAACGACTTTCCCCTTTCGTGTGACTTCGCCATCCTTCCATTACCCTATAACTTACCCTATAGAAATCATTTTCGGATTGTTGAGAAAGCGGGGGAATTACAGTTTGGCTTCCTATACACAACGAGAGGTTTATAATTGATTCGCAAGTATCCAATTTTGCTGCGAAGTAGAAACACAAAGCAAAACAAAATCATCGTAAAGCATATAAGCCAAAATGGGATCCAATGCAGCAGAAGCTCCAAAGTGTTATTTAGAAACTCCCGTTATTCGATCGGCTGCCTTATCCCGAGAAGCAGGATGGTAACAGCAACTAGGGTTCGATAGTTGGCGATAATCACTAACTTATGATAGCAATATTTTTCTCAAGCTTGAGACGCTGCAACCATCCGGTTCTTTCAAATCACGAGGAATTGGACATCTCATGTCTCGTGCTGTTGCAAACAGCGGGAATTCAAGACAAATTCATTTCTACTGCTCTTCTGGAGGCAATGCAGGACTTGCTTGCGCTACAGCAGCTATCACTTTGGGTCATCTAGCCACGATATGTGTACCGACAAGCACCTCGGATACGATTGTTCAGAAGCTACGGACGTTGGGTGCTAATGTCGTTGTAAAGGGAGCCCACTTCGCTGAAGCAGATAATTTTATGAAGGACGAGCTGATGTCTAAAGACAATAATTCCGTCTATGTACCACCGTTTGATCATCCAGATGTGTGGGAAGGACATGGAAGTCTGGTAGATGAACTAGAAAAGCAGATGCAAGACTTTGGCGGTTATCAAGGCCTAGTTTGTAGTGTAGGTGGTGGTGGCTTATTGACCGGCATCATGGAAAGGCTCGAGATTTATGGGAGGTTGCAAGGAGGTTCCCTGGAAAAGAGAGGAATTCGAGTCCTCGCCATGGAAACAGAAGGCGCCGAATCTCTGAACTATAGCTTGAAGAAGCAAAAGCTTGCGAGACTAGATAACATTACAAGCATAGCGACAAGTTTGGGAGCAACTCAAGTTGCAAAGAGGTGTTTTGAAGTAGCACAACGACCGGAGGTCAAAAATGTCGTCTTCAGCGATGCTGAAGCAGCTATGGGTTCTGTCTGTTTTGCCGATGACGAGAGAATGTTGGTTGAACCAGCTTGCGGAGTCAGCATTGCACCAGTCTACAACGATTCGCTTTCCACACACCTCTTCCCAGAACTTTCGGATGCCGAGTTCTCGAAGCTGAACATAGTGATTATTGTCTGCGGTGGGTCAAAAGCTTCGCTGCAGATACTGGATGAGTATAAGAAAACATATGGGAATGATGCTCGCGTGGTGAAGAAATTCCATGCCAGAAGGTTTGCCGTGGAGAAGAAGGAGAATACCATCAGGGAGATAGACTCGCTGAGAAGCTGACAAAGCTGATAAAGCTGTGGAAGTTAGACATTTTCTAGGGGTTGAAGCAGATCTATTATTAGAACTTGGGTTTTCTTAAAAAAAGGCACTTCGATTGTCAAACGACATGATATATTAGGATGATCTTAAATCAGCGACCTTTTGGCGTATAGGAATGAAATAATCCTCGAGTTACTTTTCTCTTTTTGAAATCAGGTCTGATTGACCTTTATGGCTTGCGCCATTTTGTGGGTTTGGAATCAAAACTCGATTGAATACCTAGAAAGCAAAACACATTACGATTCCATATTATGGAAATTGGGGAGATTGTCTTGAGTGACACGGTACACTTGAAATTCTTAAGATAACTTTGGGAGAATATCGGGAATCAAGAATTATTGTTCGTAAATACTACTATATTTGTCTATTTGTCTGCTTGGAAAAATTGACTTCTATTCTCTGTTTAATATTATATTGGGTCGAATATTACATTACTGCTCGACAAGCCCCACGCTAGAATATTAGACCCAACAGTTAGGATTTACTCTGCTAATAAGCAAATTCGATGGGATAACCACAGGTGTGTGCTTTGAATTTTCCCTCATTCTATATAAGCAACCTCTCGATACCCAGCAACTCCAAACCTTTCTAGAAGTCCAGATGTCCTCTCCTCTCCCAGAAACCCCTCTAGAACCAACTCAAATTCTCCGAAATAGTTTGCACTTTGCCCAACCTTGATGAAGCCAATACTCTCAAATAGCTTGATACTATTCACATTCTTCCCTCCTATCTTGACCTTTAGTTGAAGGAGCGCCATCTTTCCAACTTTTTCCTTCTTCGCATACTCATCAAGAATCTCCGGCAAATGTCTTTGAACGTATTTAAGAAACGTAAGAATTGTAGCACGACCATAGCCATGCCTTCGTTGTGAGGTTGGTGCTATCATAAGTTCTAATTCCCCAATGCAACCTTCTGGGTCCTCGTCTGCAGCGGAGAGAAAAAGATTGACATCCCCAATCATATGATCTGGTGAATCTAATAATCCAGGTTTGATATCTGTCTGATCTGAATAAGGGTCTGTAGGAAGACAGGCAATAAAGGTCAACTTGTCGCTGTCTTGACGCCAACTCTCTTGCATAGAATATTCTTCGTCCAAAGAGAGAGGTTCAGAAGCCGTTGCTTCTTGAATATCCTCCAATACGTTAGCTTTGTATTGGAAGCTGACATAATATACTTGCAGGATCTTTCATCCAGTTGTGATAGGTAGGGACATGTGATTTTTCATAAGGTACTAGTATGACCTTTGAAGTAAGTACAGCTAAGGGAGTCAGTGCTTGCGCCGATTATTAGCTACTTTAGGTATCATTTACCTGTTGCCTTGTTTATCAACATATTTGGAAAGATTCAGCCAGTTGAAAATGTAGAAATGGCGCCAAAAAGATTGAACTACGTTCAAGTTAAAATGCTTTATGACAAGCGAGCAGAGCTCTGTCACGTGTTCGTAACCATCAACAGCGTGCCTTCATAAGTATCAAAGAATACAGCCTGCTTGTCTATCCTACTTGTGTCACAAATTTGAGTTATTCTTTTAGCTTTCAGAGACGTTTCTGTCTTTCTACACGACATGCTCTAGCAGACAATACCATGATAATACACGAATACGAACTAATATGATAGTGGAGTCTACGCACGCAAGATCCAAGAAGCCGTTAAAACGTGGGTTAGATTAATTATACATGCAAATGCCACTAAGATTGGAGGTTGTTATTGTAGTAAATTAGTTGGCTTTTCAGTCGTAAGCCATTGACGGCCATCAACTCATAGAGAGGTGCGAGCCTATCAGCTCCTCCAATCGTCAATGATATTGGTCTAAGGTGGCTAAGTTTTGGTGTCTTCCCTTGGTAAGCATGTTAATGAGCCTGATATGGCCGCAAGCAGAACAATGCTACTATATATAGGAGAGGTTCAGTGGCATTTTAGTGCTGTTGACGTGAGAATTGACACAGCCTGAAATATTTCGTCGATTTCGAGCGATCCTCCGAGTCCTGCTTCAGAAGCCGCGCTCATTATGACATAGTGTTAGGCAATATTATTCGTTCTCGATGGGTCCTAGTTTTGGTCCCATATACCATTGAACAGCCATAGTGTATCCAGCCCAAATTGTGGTAGTAACAAGTGCTCTATCCTTGAAATTAGTCACATGTAACGAAAGTATATGCTAGTGCAAAATAGGTTTACGGTATCCAGGGTTGCAGGTGGTTTGATATGGAAAGCAACTTACTGGACCGCGTACGTTCCAAACAAGTTTCCCGCAATTGCAATAATGCTTTTAAAATCTCCAGGGAGGTATAAACCCGAGGTACTAGTTCCAGCACTCTGCAGATATGACCGTCCTATGACTCGTACCATTGATGCTTCAATTGGTACAACCAATATAGAAACAATGATCTCCCTTAGACCCTCAGCTGCGAGTATTGTTGGCAACATCGTCAATCCAGTAACTCGATATTTAATCGCTGTATCCTTTGGGTCACTTGCGCTCCTAAGTTCTGCAGACCACATTCCACCTGAGGTTGAAGTGTTCAAATTTGCTTCAACGTCTAGACTGAATGCCGTCTGGGGTCCAGTCCATTCCCCCTCCTCGGACGATTCGCTAGGCGCTATCTCTATAGAGGGTTGCACTTCGCGTTGTTCCACTGGCAAAAAGTCCACATCTATAGCTGGGCGACCTTCAAGCGCCCGTAAAGTCTCCGAATCCTCCCGTACAGCTGTATTCTCTCGCATAACTGGTCTATCAGGTGCGTCGTACTCCATACTAGGAGGTGATAGGTTTAGCCCTGCAAACATGCTGGCCCCCTGTGGTCGAGGGAGGCACTTATAGATTGGCCGATACAACAGTTTTGAGACAAAGAATCTGAACTTTCCATGAAACAGTATCATGAGCATTGGATATGCGGAAAGGAATATGGCACCTCCGCATCCCGCTAACGATTGAGCGCTGAGGGAAGGGCGTGGCGGAAACAACAAGGGTGATTCTTTTGAGAAAGGGACGAATGACAGTAAACTCGGTAGGTGACGAGAAGCTGGAATAAGATCTAATTGTTTGAGTAGCGCAAACATGCGTAAGTGTAAAGTCAAAAAGCAGAACCCAAGATCAATCCTAAGAGGTTAGCAAAATACATAATATAGTGCGACTACATACGATGTCTGTAAAATACGTCTTGTCCATGATTCTTGGGGAGAGGTATTTGGTGCCTTATAGTCGTCATCATAATATTTGTCTATTAAAGCCTGTGCCATAAAGCCAATATAGTCAGAAATGCTAATGATTAAATTAGCGATTTGATGCAAGGAGCTTGTGGAGAATCGAGCGTAGTAGAATGAAGAAGGTCTTCGAGGCAGCATGGCCTGTTCTACCACGAAACACTTCGAGTTCCTATTAAAAGTTTTGAAGGTGAGGCTAACTGGTAGATGGCAACAACTGGTGAGCCTGAAAATAAAAGACTTCTCATCGGTTTTTTCTTTATTTCTTGCTGTAGGTTTTCAAGAAATCCAACCCTAGAGTATGATTTATACAGCTAGATATTTGTCAGAGAACGTCAAATTGTTACTAGTTGATACAAACCAATATTCGTTTTCTAAGCCCCAAAACACCCCAAGTCCCTCCAACCAAAACTCCTCTGCCGGCCTCTATCAACCGCAAGCCAGCAAAGGTTTCTTTGAGCCTCTCATTTGTAGATTCCTGGTCCTTCTGTCTGTGATCCTCAATAAGACCAGTTACCGATACAACTTCGTTAGCAGCCCGTACTTGAACTCGCTCTCGTCTTCTCGTCTCGGGACGCCTAGGACGTCCTTGTGAATTATATTGCTGCTCAACAGTTGTACCATTGGCCCCTGGAGATTGGACGACTCCTTCTTCATATGGACTTCTACCCAATGCCCAAGTAGTCAAAGACTCAAATCGTCCCATAATGGCCTCCGGAAGAATTATTTGAAGATGTTCTTCAACAGCTTCCCATGATACTGAACAAGTCAGATAGCGCCTTTGTTTGTTAGATATTACTCGGCGCTGGCTACGTAGCAGTTTTCCTCCGAGTATCTACCCGGCAAGAGAACGTCTGCTTTGATGAATTAGATGCACCGAGTCTTAAATGTTGTGATATGGCTTATGTTACCTTCGAGCTCGTGATTCAGGAGACAGTTTGAGCAGGGATGTACTATAAGCGAAAAGCGATAGACGCTAAGATAACCTTAAGTATTGTGGACCCTGTTATCCAACCCCTGTCCGAGACAAATCTTTAACTTTTTTCTGTCGACATTATCCGTTCCTACGAGAGGGGTGTCGCAATTGGATTCTACACGGATACTCACCTCACCATGGCAAACAAAGCCCCGTACCAGACGACCTTTGAGCCTGAACATACTCTTCAGCCAATTTTTACTGGTGGGAGCGTTGCGCTAGACCGTAATGGTGACATTCTAGCAACGACACTCGGAGAAGATGCTCTGCTTATTGACATTAAAACTGGCAATCAACTTGCCAAAATTGAGGGGGTGAGTCTGCTCACTGGGCGATTTATGCTAGTACTAACTCTCAAATAGGATGGGGAAGTTATCTCGACATTGACTTGTGAGTTAATCCTATTAAACAATCTCACCTAGCCTCAGCTTACCTCAAATAGTGACTCCCTCTGCATCGCATCTCATAGTTTGCTCTAGATCGTTATCTATGAGGATATATGCCCTTCGACCATCCCTAAATTCATCTCTCTCGATAAAATATGACTTGCTACGAACTCTCAAACCACATACAACACCGGTTATGGTGTTGGCCGTGGATCAAACGAGTACACTATTAGCAACTGGTGCTGCAGATGGGGTGGTGAAAGTGTGGGATATTTCTGGAGGATATGTTACTCATACCTTCAGAGGTCCAAACGTGCTTATATCTGCGCTGCATTTCTTTGAGCTTGTCGCTGGGGACCGGGACGAAGAGACTGGCATATCGACAAGAAATCGGAAAAAGGACCGGAGAAAAAGTGAAGCAGAAGAAGAGACAAGCGATACCACCAGGGGCTTTCGATTAGCATCTGGAAGCCAGGATGGAAAGATTCGAGTTTGGGATCTCTTCAAACGAAACTGCATTGCTGTTCTAGATTCTCATGTTTCAGATGTTAGAGCTTTAGACTACTCACCTGAAGAAAACTCTCTCTTGAGTGCGAGTAGGGACAAAACAATAATGTGGTGGGATACAAACACGTGGAAAGTTAAGAAAGTGGTCCCTGTTTTAGAAGAAGTCGAAGCAGCTGGATTCATTGAGTCTGGCAAGTTGACATATACCGGAGGTGCGAACGGCAATATTAGAGTTTGGCAGTCTGATAATGGACGAGAACTCACAAGGGCTCAGGCTCCCCAAGGGGAAACCGATGCCATTGTCAACGCCATTACTTTTCCCGATCTTCCGTATATTATGACAGTACAGCAGGACCATACCATGATATTCCATTCATTAACAGGTCTGGATAAGCCTGAGGGTATCATATCTCCTCTTACTCAATTCCGGCGTATATCTGGAACCCATGATGAAATCATTGACCTAGGATATTTACTACCAGATCGGTACGTACATAATTTCACAATCAGTATTGCACTTATATGAGAAAACCTGTTCATCTAGGTTCGACTTCAATATGTTTTATTATCTGTTTCCTCCAATAAATTGCAACCATATATTGCAAATCAATACTTAAACAGCAGTTAGCTAACCTCAACAATTCTAGCTCACTCCTTGCTCTAGCCACCAATTCCGAAGAAATCAGAATCGTGTCTCTTTCAAAGGACTCGGGAAGTTACTTTGGGGCAGATGTGGCCCAACTAAAAGGCCACGATGATATTATAATATGTCTTGATGTCGACTGGTCAGGCCATTGGGTTGCCACAGGTGCTAAAGATAATAGTGCTCGTCTTTGGCGAATCGATCCGGCTAATAACTCCTTCACCTGTCATACTACCTTCTCAGGGCACGCTGAATCTCTTGGAGCTATCTCCCTAGCCCATACAATCCCACCTGAGTCATCGCCAGAGTTCAAATCGCCACTGGAACACCCACCGAAATTTCTTTTGACAGGATCTCAGGACCTCACAATCAAGAGATGGGATATACAAGATACAAGTGCCAGTGGCAAGGCTCCCAGAGCCCTGTATACGCGTAAAGCGCACGACAAAGACATCAATGCTCTTGCTCTCAATCATTCGGACCAGTATTTTGCATCAGCATCGCAAGATAAAACAGTCAAAATCTGGTCTGTTGAGGAAGGTGAGGTACAGGGCGTATTGAAAGGACACAAACGAGGAGTCTGGTCTGTGAAGTTTGCACCAAAGGACACCCCGACGATTGCTGGTGAAAGTGGGCCAGCCGCTGGCAAGGGTCTTATCCTTACTGGAAGTGGTGATAAAACTATAAAGATTTGGAGCCTATCCGACTACAGTTGTGTGCGAACCTTTGAAGGTCATTCTCACAGTGTACTAAAGGTGATCTGGCTTAAGACCCCAAATCCAGAAGAGCGAGGTCGGAAACATGTTCACATAGCGAGTGCAGGTGGAGATGGACTGGTTAAGGTGTGGGATGCAACTAACGGAGAGCTTGAAGTCACGCTAGACAATCATGAGGATCGCGTTTGGGCTCTTGCGGTACACCCTGTCACCAACATGATCGTTTCTGGCAGTGGAGATTCTACAGTGACGTTCTGGAAAGACACCTCTGCGATTACTGCCGCAGCAAGCACCGAGGCTGCAACTCAATTCGTGGAGCAGGAGCAGGAGCTACAGAACTACATCCGCGCAGGCTCATATCGATCTGCGATAACCCTTGCTCTGCAACTAAATCATCCAGCTCGCTTGCTTTCACTCTTTACAACTGTAGTCACCGCAAACCCGCCAGAGGATGGTAGTCTGTCGGGTTCAATTGTAAGTTTTAAGAATGACTGATCCTTACGAAAGTCTTAACGAGATACGTGTGTATGAAAGAGGTCCTTGCTAACCTTAATACCCCAGGCTGTCGATGAGGTTCTTGCCACATTATCCGATGAGCAAATATTTACTCTACTACTCCGGCTGCGTGACTGGAATACAAACAACAGAACTGCGGTACGCAATTATCTATTTCTCAAACTCGAATAGGAACTGACATGGTGCTAGACTGTGGCCCAACGAATTCTCTGGGTGCTCGTAAAAAGCTACCCTGCAGGCCGGCTTTCTAATCTCAAAGTGCAAGCTGCAAAGGGTTCCAAGACTCTGAAAGAGGTATGTGTCTCGCACCTTTTCGCTCACCATCTGAAACTCCGAAAAGTTGAATTGCCAAAGTTTAATATGTCTAATGTGTGCTACAGGTTTTGGATGCATTGAAGGTGTATACCGACCGACATTATAAGCGAATGGAGGAACTCGTGGATGACAGTTATTTGATTGAGTATACTCTGGGAGAGATGGATGGTATGTTTATTGAATCTGGAGTTTTGATAGAGTCATGATTACATCTTTTACTACAAATATTCAGACTGCAGACAATGACCCCTAAAAATCCCCAACAAGTTTTCCAATACTCCATCTCAGCAGCAAGGACGCATTTTATATCACGTGTTCTATTCCATTTTTAGTTGCTTCCTGGGTAGGAATGATAGGGTGGCCATATAGGTGGCTTCGCCTTGAAGTGGGCACGCCTTGAAGTGGGCAATTTATCCCAGATTCTGTGTTCCAGAGGAGAGGTGACCTTGTTACGTTCTTCCCCCAATCTTCCCTTCTATTGCATGTTACACCAGTAGGCTTGGCGCGGGAATATTTCGGTTGTTCTAGTTGTCATGGCCACTGCCTGTTGAGATACAACTACGATAACACTATGCCTCGCTACTTAGCTTTTGGCCATTTTAATTTCGCTAAGAAAGTTGATGTTTCAAAGTCGCCATTCAAGCCGAGTTCTCCAAATATGTATTGTAACAGCACGGGCCCTAGCAGCCGCGCCTAGTCCAACGGGATGATCTATGTTTAAGTTAGCGCATCTCACTTCAGCCTCCAATAATACTACGAGTACGGAGGCTTTAAATTATGCTATCGTGAGCTGGGTGACTGCATGGCAATAGACAGTACAGGCTATGGGATTGATTCTCCCGTTCTTGCCGTCACCCTTGTGTTATGTTATCAAGAAAGAGTGATGGGCCTATCCATCGGGTATAAGCTGGGCTGGAATATCCGTAGGCCGAGCCTGGTGCCGAAATATTGTGCCGAAAGTAAACAGCTACTCCTTGCCTAAGTACCGCTACTGG
>Ga0247734_1000476_pt1 | contig 34698 bp, 30 predicted proteins | sample UWRJL103311B2_FD_180933 | JGI IMG/M metagenome (GOLD analysis project Ga0247734, IMG submission 180933) | Plant litter microbial communities from Arlington Agricultural Research Station in Wisconsin, United States - UWRJ-L103-311B-2 | ecosystem: Environmental > Terrestrial > Plant litter >...
GCGTGGTTCTAATTTTACCTTTCCCCAGTAGATAGAAAATGGTTCCCACGGCCTCGTCCTCGGGACCGGTCATGGTCTCGGCTCACTGGTGTCTGGGTGTGTTACTTGGTAATACGGCTGCCCACAGAGCCAGCAAAGCGCACAACCCAATCCGCAAGAGGAGGGGCACATCGATATTGATCCACACCAACACCTCCAAGAGAAATCACGTCGACTTCCACCTCATAACCTCACCACCACCGCACCCGAACCCGCTCACCAACACGCCTTGCTAAATGCAACTTTACCAACATTGCAACTAACCTTATCCATGGCTCCAACGTCTCCTGCTGATCTTGAAAACTCGCCCTCGTCGTCCCCCAAATCGGACGCGGCTGCCAATCCCAATCTCGAGCATTATACAAAGAAAACCACCAATCAAGACCTGCCAACGCGGTCCATGTCCGAAGAGGCCCAGGATAGCCATGTCCATAAGGACGATGCTGCAACAATTGCTGCGGGGGAAGAGCTGAAGCAAACCACCATCTCGGACAAGGAGCACATACTCGAGGAGAATGCCACCTTGACAACTGTGCCAATAACCGAGGACAAAGTAATGGAGGAATCTAGAGACTCGACAATCTCAGAGTCAGCAGTCACAGAAGAGAAGGATGAGCTTATGCGTGAGCGGATATCATCCCCAAAGAAGAAACGCGGTCGGGACGACGATGAGGCCAAAGATATTGATAGTCCAGAAAAGCCCGGGGAGTCTGCCGAAGGACTGAATGGCAGTCGTACTTTTAGGGAGAAGAAACGTCCTCGAGACACGACCGGGGATTCGCCTGAAAAAGGGTAAGTGCTAAGCTTGACAGCGTAGCCTCCAGCCCTTTTACATGTATTGAACTTGCTAACGCGATTTCACAGGGCTGCAAAACCAAAAGATCTATCAGACAACTCCCCAACGACATCGTCGGATAGTGAGTCAAAGCGATCGCGAAACTCGTCCCCAAAACCAGTCTTTGGCAGCAATCTTACCAGTAATAAACCACAAACATCTTCCTCCGCATTTGCAAGTTCAGGATTTGCCTCTCTTGCTTCGTCTAGCTCCTCCCCATTCGGCACAGTTGGCGCCTCGAGTCCAAGTATTTTTGGCGGCGGAAAACCATCTGATTTTAGTGCGTTAGCTGGTCCAAAGTCGTCAACAGCTACCACGACAACTACTACATCCACAAACACATCGGTACGTAGTCAATCTACTCAGCTCTACTATCATACCTCTTTGCGTTTTGTAATACTAGAGTATTCTCTAACTTGGTGTTTTAGGATAAGCCTGCATCTGCATTTGGATTTGGTGGGGCTAGTTCAACATCTGGATTTGGATCATTGAAATCTGGCAGTGTTTTTGGCTCTACCGTAGCAAATGGCTTTGCAGGTGGTGCGGGACCCAAGCTCTCAAGCTTCGCAGCACCTGTTACAGCACCTAGCAAGGATAGTTCTAAACCTGCAAAAGCTTTTGGTGCCCCTGAAAGTGAGGAGGAGGAGGACAGCGGAGAGGATGATGGTGAGGGGAGCGCAAACGAGAGTGGAGAAGAGTTTGGCAAGGCAGTAACTGAAGACAAGAAAAAGATGAAAGCCGTCAAAAGTGAGTTATTGGTATTTTCAAGTGGGAAAGCTTTTACTAACGTTTTCCTGCGCAGTTGAGGACGGAGAATCTGGTGAAGCGACTTTACTACAAGTGAGAGCCAAGTTATTTGCTATGGAATCAAAGGAATCTGGATGGAAAGAGCGAGGATCAGGAACGCTGAAAGTCAATGTTCCAAAGTCTTGTGTGACTTTTGATCATCTTGGCGTCCCAATGCCAGGGTCCTTCGACATATCAGGGCTTGAGGACGAGGATGATGAAAATGCACCTCGAGTACCTCGTTTGATTATGCGGCAAGATAATACTCACCGGGTAATTCTTAATAGCACTATTATCCGTGCAATGGAGTTCACCGACAAGCCATCTGGGCAAGGAGGGGTGCAATATCTCTTCACAACTCTTTCTGACCCTAAACCTATACAAATGCTTCTAAGGGTAAGAATTTCTAGAGACCAAGCTTCTATACACATTTCAGCTAACGATATCTAGATGAACGAAAATAATGGACGGCTATTCAGATCAGAAATGGACTCGATTCGACACGAACTATAAAATATCGGACTTTTCTTTTGTCATAGAGATACACCCATACTTCGGTTTTCTATTGGGCAAGTGAGCACCTACGGTTGGCTTGGGGTCTTTTGTTATTCTTGCAGGAGTTTAGGCATACCATTACAAGCATAGCGAGGGCAGGAAGGATTATCACTTTGGTAGAATTCGTGGTGTGCTGCGGCATGCTTTTCCTAGGTCATAAAATATGAAGAGGATGAAGATGAATATAAAACGTTGATACCTCCTCTAGCATCTCATACGTATACGTCTCCATAGCCAATCTGTGATAAACCCCCCCCCCCCAATTATTGTGTCAAATGTTTTTTCGCGTTTGTTGCAAGTATCTTTCCCGGTTATTCAGTATAAGCGTCTTGACCAAGTGCCCGTATTTCATCTCCACTGTATCTCTATTCTATTATGTTATAGGTCAGCCGCATGAGTGGACGATTGCACAAAATTCCAGTGCAGAGTCAGGAAATTAATGATTGAGAGAGCACGTGCTTCCGTGTGAGCTGACGCGCTGATCGCGCTGTAAGTTGATGCCAAGGTTGGATATCCATGACGATGATATGAGGCCGAACAGACAATGGAGGCGGTTCTTTCAGAGAGTGTATCACCCCAAAGGTCACAATGCCTCAATTAAAAGCTGCGGAGATTTCAAACCAGCTTCCACGCAAACGCAAGCGGAAATCTGACGGCTCTGGCGATTCTGGCGAACAAACGTCTCCTCTCCCATCGAAATGTACAACCCCAAGCAGAACAACAGAAACTCTTCCTACCAAGGTACACGATGGGGGCCCTAAACCACGTCGAACACCCAAAGCAAAGACAAAGGCTCCTCCCACTTTGGCACGCAACACATCCAGTTTTAGTACAGTGCCCCTCACCATTCCCTGGCCCCCCTCACTCGTCCACCTGGAAAAGACGCACGCAGCACTAAACCTTGTCTTCACATTTTGCTGTACCCGCAAGCATCTAGCCACTACCTTCGCTACTATTAAATCTGCTGTCGAGGGTCATACAAAAAGGGAACTATTGGTTGAGGATGTGGCGAAGATTGCTTCTTTACGACCTGGCGGCATGCGCTTTCAATATGTGGATGAAGCAATGTTAGAAGTCGATGTACGGGGTGGGGAAAGAGATGTTACGTTCAAGAACGGTAGAACGAGGGATTGGCATGCTGCTGGACCTGCTGTAGATATGAGCGTTGGAGGGATCACAGGCAAGGAGGAACTAGGTGAAAGCACATTCATGTCTGGCAAAGAGGTGTTGTTTTTCGAGTTTTTGGATGGGGATTTGAAACGACAAGTAACGGATGCGAAAACGGGAGAGGCAACAAAGGCTACCAGGAAATTAAAGAATGAGGATTTGAAGATGCCAGTGTATAGTCAGAAGCAGATGATGGGATTGATTGAGAAGAGAAATACGAAGTTTGGTAGTGCGATAAACGCCTTTTTAAGGAGGTGTGCCGAAGAAGGCGTTGATGCTGAGGAGACTTTGAAAACGGAGAGTGAGGCTTTTATACCTATACCTACAAATTCGAGAAGCACAACTCCCAAACCTGACATTAGTGTTTTACCAAAGAGTATTCCGAAAGACAGAAAGTCGATCCCAGATATTATTAAGGAGATTAAGGGGAGTGGTTGGTACACGGATCAGATTGTGCCTGATGGACATCGAGTCTTCGATCCTCAGGAAGCTATCTATGGCGATTTGAACTTTCAGCTCAGTCAGGATCTTGTGAATGCGTTGTACAATACGAAGAACATCACGCAGCTTTACGCTCATCAAGCCGAAGCTATCAATAACCTCCATGACGGCCACCATGTTATAGTTTCTACGTCCACCAGTTCCGGAAAGTCGTTGATTTATCAAATACCTGTCCTTCATGAGTTGGAACGAGATAATAATACAAGAGCTATGTATATATTTCCGACGAAGGCCCTGGCACAAGATCAGAGACGGAGTTTGAAGGAGATGATGAGATTCATGACTGGGCTGGAGGAGACGATAGTCGAGACCTTTGATGGTGATACGGAGATGATGAATCGGAACCTCATTCGTGATGAGGGAAGAATTATCTTCACTAATCCCGATATGTTACACATAACAATTTTACCACAAGAAGAAAAATGGCGGACATTTCTCAAGAATCTGAAATATGTGGTAGTTGATGAAATCCATGTCTACAATGGGCTATTCGGATCCCACGTTGCTTTCATTATGCGAAGACTGAGGAGGATATGCGCAGCGGTAGGAAACCGCCATATTAAATTTATCTCGTGCTCTGCTACGGTGGCAAACCCAGTTGATCATTTCAAGAAGATTTTTGGGATCGATGATGTGAAGATAACAGACTTCGACGGATCGCCATCTGGAAGGAAAGAGTTCCTGTGTTGGAACACTCCATATAAGGATCCTAAAGACTCAGGAAGTGGTAGGGGAGATACGATGGCTGAAGCTGCGAGACTATTTTGTCAGTTGATATTGAGAGGGGTTCGAGTCATTGCATTTTGCAGGATTAGGAAAGGTTGTGAAGCTTTGATCAGTGCTGTCAAGAAAGAGCTGGAAGTTCTCGAAAGACCGGAGTGTACAGCAAGAGTTATGGGGTATCGAGGAGGGTATACACCTCAAGATCGACGAAGGATCGAGAGTGAAATGTTTGAGGGAAAGTTGATGGGTATTGTTGCAACCACTGCATTGGAGCTAGGTGTTGATATTGGTTCTCTGGATGCTGTCATCACAGTTGGTTTCCCATATTCCATTGCGAATCTAAGACAACAAAGTGGACGAGCTGGGCGGCGAAATAAAGACTCCTTGTCGGTGCTTCTTGGAGACTGTTTCCCTACAGATCAATATTACATGAATAATCCTGACGAAATATTCACCAAACCAAATGCTGAATTACAAGTTGACCTTCAAAATATGCTAGTTCTAGAAGGTCATCTACAGTGTGCTGCCTACGAGATGCCCATTCGCCCCGATGAAGATGCACAATACTTTCCTAAAAATCTGGCGGAGGTAGCAGAGGAACGAATGGTGAAAGATGATCTAGGATTTTACCATTGCAGTGATCGATTCCGTCCTCACCCCTCAAAGTTCGTCGCCATCCGCGATACCGAAGATGATCATTTCGCAATCATCAATATATCACACGGTCAAAACATCGTTCTCGAAGAACTCGAAGCATCTCGCGCATTCTTCACACTCTACGATGGTGGTATATTTCTTCATCAAGGAAACACCTATCTAGTTAAAGAATTCAACCCTACGCGCAAAATCGCCAAAGTCGAGAAAGTAAACGTGAATTGGACAACACAGCAACGCGATTTTACAGACGTTGATCCCATCGAAACAGAAGCCTTGAAACGCATCCCCAACTCCCGCTCTCGAGCCTACTACGGCACCATCAAGATCGAAGCCGTTGTTTTCGGATTCTTCAAAATGGATTCGAGGCGGAGAATTCTCGATGCTGTTGAGGTTGATAATCCGCCCATAATCAGATTTAGTAAGGGTGTTTGGTTGGATGTACCAAAACAAGCATTAGATATTCTAGATGATCATAGATTGAGTACGGCGGGTGCGATTCATGCAGCTGAGCATGCTGTGTTGAGTCTGATGCCGAATTTTGTAGTCAGCATGCCAGGCGATGTACGCACAGAATGTAAAGCTCCCCAAAAAGAATTTGCAAAGAAGGAAACGGGCCGGAAACGTCCTGCACGGCTAACATTCTATGATGCGAAAGGTGGTGCTGGTGGGTCAGGGATTAGTACAAAGGCATTTGAACATATCGATTTGTTGTTGAAGCAGGCGGTTAGGCGGGTGGAGGCTTGCGGATGTGAGGAGGGATGTGTAGAGTGTGTAGCTAGTGCGCTGTGTAAACATGCGTGTGAGGTTATGAGCAAAGCAGGGGCGGAAGTAATCTTAAGGAGTTTGTTAGGTATGGAGATTGATGTGGAGAATGTCCCTTACGGGCCTGAGGAGGAGGGGATTGAAACGGTGGTTTTGGCGGAAGAGGTTGGACCCGGGAAGGGAAAGAGGGTAGTGGAGGTAGGGGATGATGTGGAAGTCGTAATAAAGCAGGAACCTGATGACTATTAATGATGGAATTGGAACTATATTTTGGTGTTGACGGTGATGAATTGATAATGTCATGTATATTGTATGTTGGAAATTCTTGTATCTAGCTCGTTAATATATTTTACATAAAGAACTGGTTGCCCTTATCTTAAGCCCTATAATGCTTGCTAATTGACACAACCCCAGGTGAGCCAGCATTTTCCTGTCTAAGTGTGTACAGATATAGAAAAAGACAGCATTCTCTTAAGTGAAAATGCTTCTTTTCCCGAATAGCATGCTATAAGAAATATTTTCCAAGGTAGGCAAGATTGTTCCTACCTCATTAATCATGCCTGTTAAACGTCAGACTCGATTTCCTGAGTTTCGATGTAGCTGATTGCTGACCAAGCTATCTTCTTTCTTTCCTCATCTCCTTGGATTGAGTAGCGGGGAAGATGCTATCTTTTCGGTTTGCAAGGTTAGAAGGACAGCAATGCTCGGGGAGTGAGCTATCACCAGAGGAAGATTTTTCAAGAAAATCCTTATTGTGAGGTTCAGTATGTGATCCATAGATCAAGAAAAGATTCAGATTGGGCATCGCCTAAAAAAAAAACCCGAATCCTCAAACGATGATCCCAACCAACCAGCTTAGTCCTTTCTTCCAAAATATCTGACAGAATCTGCTTCGTGTGATATGCAAGGTAATTGACATTACTTCAGCGTGCCTTTAACTTCCTACTCCCTTCACCATACTGACTTTATTAAATCTGGTGCTTAACAATAAAGCGTAGGTAGCCTTTACTATCAGCTGCTTGCGACGTGTACCAACACAAATGAAACCAAAATATCGTGGTCCCACAGAGTGGTGGGGAGCTGAAACGCACCGTCGATCATTATTCCCTCATAAATATCTGCTGGTACCACTCTTGCATTTAACTGCTCAACAAAAGGATAGCAAGTTGATTCAATACTCATGGCTGGTGGTTAGCATACTAGCACTGCTGTAAAGTTTGGAGGACGCCAAGACCTCGCTTAATATAGGGGAGTTGCGATGGATATCTCTAGGTAATTTCCCAGCTTTTTTTCTCATCAAAATCTAGCCAAGATCATCATCACTGTACCAAATTACTATCTCGAACTTGCCCAGAAGAGTTAATTTTGTCTTAACCAGAAAAGCAGGTAGGGAGCGCGACCAATTAGATACGTGTGATCTCGAGGCTAATAAATTGAGGTTAAGTCTAGCACTACGTGCAGTTCATATCAAAATGGGCTCAGTATATATAAAGAATAGCTTAGCGGATGATGAATTATACTTATATAGTATATGTCCTACAACTTCTGTCGGGTTTGATACTCTGCTGTCCAATACTCATTTGCAGTTCCGTGCCATTCCTAGATCGACTGCACCAAATCCGCTCTCAATTACCATTACGTACGCCATGGCATTGGATTACATGCTCTCTGGAAGAAATCATAAGCTGGTATTTCCTACAAAGAAAGTCATCATACAATGCAGTCGCCTCAAGAGAGAAAGACATTCGTCTTCAGAGACGGACGATGAAGGAAGGCTGCGAGGAGGAGCCAGAATCAGGAGCTGTCTCTACTCTTCAGCCACCAAGTCAGCAGTAGTACAAGAACGCGACCGTAAGCTTCATAATAGGTCGAGGGAGGAAATAGAAAAAGAAATAGGAGGAATGACCAAATGGGAAGCGGACCAGTTATACTACGATTGGTCCACCTGTTGCGCTATATGGTACCCTTCCCAAAGTATCAATGGAGAGGTACAGTGGAATTACAAGACACCGTATGGTGAGATAGAGGTCGAGGAGGCAGTGCCAACTCAAGACGGAGAAGAATATACTAACCCTCAGTCGATCTTTACTAAAATGAAACGCAAACATATTCAGCAACAGGCTCAATTTCACACCTCTTACCCACATAAACGCCTCAATGACCGTGAAAAACATCGCCACGACATGTGCTTCTGCAAGAATAGAAGCAGTCTTGCGATGGATGACGAAAATAACTGCACAGTCCGCCTCACAAATATTTCATCAAAAACTACAAAGCACGACATATTTCGAATCATCAATACTGGACCAGTGGTTTGTCTCCATTATAACAGATCCCCGCCTCGCAGCTCCGGAGGCACCTGTACGGTTGTCTTCAAGCGACCAGAAAGCGCTGCCAATATGATTTCACAGTCCATGAAGATGGGACTTTTACTTGACGTAAATCGAATCAAGGTTGCCTATCATACTATTGGATGTCCAGCTTGGGAACCATCGTCAGAGCAGTCTTGGGAAGGGAAGATAGAAACTCGAGTTTTATGTATCAAGTCAATTGCCAAGTCCGTATTCACCCTCGATGATTGGCTTGACTTCTTCGGACAAGTATGTTCGCTTAGTCTTGACTTCACTACAAATTCTTCGAACTCTATTGTCTTCTGCTTCTCTTCTATTGAACAGGCAAACACCTGTTTCAAGGCAGCTGAGCAACTGCGTGGATACTCAAAAAGATTCGAGATATTCTACCAAGAGGATCCATGTGAAAACCAGGGGGTGTTAGGCTGGATTGTTCATAGGGACTAGGATTTCATCTATTAGCAAAAGTTCTCGAGAATCACTGGTAATACTGTTCATGAAGTATGTTGTTGTGAAGACTCTGATGGAATAGGTCTGATGGCCTTGGTACATATTTGAACATGACCAACATCAATTCAGACAACCCTAGAGCAAGTGTGAATAAAAAGAGAGTGCGGCTAGTTATTTGGTGACTTTATAAGAACAATAAGCAATCAAAATATTTCTATAAGTGCAAATGAATTTACGGCTATAAACTCACAGTTTTATAGCTATCCAGCTAAAGTACGCCAAGACTTACGGTGGTGTGTTGTTCTTATGGTCCCTAGCCCTAATAGGAAAGACTAAATTATTTATTCACCCCTACCCAGATAGTTTGCATAGCCGACTTTCTAAACCTTTCCCGTGAAGTACTCTCAACCAAGTCATCAAAGCCTATACTGTACATACCTCTTAAATTATTGATAGGACCGTAAGTAATACCGCCCTCAGTGAAAGAGAAAAAAAACCTTCCTACGAGCTCTTCACAATCAGAATGGCATTTATCGAATTTGTTCATTTTAATCAACCAGTCGTCAGTAAGGATTCAAACATCGTCACCACTTTGGCAGTCTAAGTTAATACTCTTTCAGGTATCCCCAAAGCACCCCCTTGGCGCACTCCTTATTCAAGAATCCAGAAACTGGACTACTCGGGGTTTTGGAGCCGACTTTGGTAGCTAGACAATCGGATATACCGATCAAGGATATCACCTAACATCACCATTGGCTAATTACAAGAAATGGGTAGCGGATGATAACAAGAAGGAGAGGGAGAGGAGAGTGATATCGCAGCTACAGGGAAACATAGTACCATGAGGCATAGATCAGTCAGAAACAATGAACACCGCAATATATACACTATTGACAAATAACCTCCGGGAAAGATCGCTGAAGTTGTCGTAGGTGAAGACAGACTGTTTGACATTTTGGTCAAGGCAGGAGAGCATAGATATGGTCATAACGACAGGTTCAAAGGAATTGTTTGGTGGTTTCTGGGTCGCTTTAACAATATCTGACTTCCTTTATTACCCCCAGCAAAGCACTAGCCTAGCCAACTGCTGCATTTCCCAAATTTGCTGATTTCAACCCAAATAGTCTGTATTATATCAGCTTTACTTTCACAAGACTGTTCATGATCTTATTACTCGACCTTCAATGAATATACTACAATATATCAGAATAGCTACTAGATTTCCGAGATTGACTCCTATGACTAATATTTTTAACACAAGTTGTATTTGAGAGGTTATGAAACTTACAAAGAGATAGTATTTTTTATGATGCTAACTCGTAGAGACTTAAATGATGCCTGATGGAGCTGGACTTTCCTTTGATTGGATTGTATATAAGTCGCCTGCTTGGGTTATATCAAACCGATTTCAATTTCGCTCCCGCTTTGACAACAGGACAACTTCTGAACAAACCAACCAAGCTCACTTATCCTTGAATATCTATATCATAGAATAATAAACTTCTTCAATCTATCTTACAGATTCATTGCACTCATCCACTACAACTGCTTGCAAAAACAACCAACAGGAACACTTGGACCATGCCAAAGCACTCACCTACTCAAGAAAACGATTCCTTGGAGGAACTGCTTCGTAAATTCCCCGTGGACAAATATCCTCATACCCCTGAATCTCGCACTTGCAAGGCCAGTGGCGACTCCGGTTATAAATCCGAGTCCCAACCACGAATACTACCTGGATACGTGGAAAAGTCCCAGCAGTTGCAGGGTATGTACGATGCTTTATCAGGAGCCTTCAACCACCCTGGAATAGCTGGTATGTGGGATCAGATTCAAACTCATGGAAGATCTACAGCTAACTGGTTAGTTAATTCTCTAGAGGAACGCTATAATAAGGCAGTGGACTACCTTCACAGCATCGAGCATCATCTCGGTTACGCAGAGCAGAATCCTATTCCTCCAGTATCTGCTACCTCTACTTCGAGAGCAGATTCCAACAAAAGTTTATATTCTAGAGACAATGGCTATTACGATATACCTTGGAGAGATGGGAAGCGCCCTCAAGACCTCAAGCACACGAAAATTCAACCTCCTCTTGCTTCACCTATGCATCTATCAACAGCAGCGGTACTTACCAATAATTACTTTGTCGAAGGTGATGACTACCAATCTTGTGGCGCAAACAATAATCGGGTGTCTCAGAATTTGCGCCGGTGTTATCAGAACAGTTTGGCAAGTACTGAGGCGGGTTTACACAACAACAGCACAAATCAGACGCAAATGAACGTAGATGAACAAGTCATATTCAAACAACGAATTATGGTACTCAAAAAGCTAGTACCCAATCTAAACAAGAATATCTTAGCCATTGCAAACCATGTAGAAAGCCAACAACTTCGGGTGGAAGAACGATATGGCACAGGAACTCTGAAAGCATTCAATCCATCCTATTCTGTGCTTCAGAAGCTCGGCCAAGATCGTCCCCAAGCAATTTCTGGCAGTCTTCCTGAAAATGCTTGTTCTGGCCCCAGTAACTACCAGGGTGATATAACAGCAAGGGGTAACCAATCTGCTGATATCCCGGACAATGAGAACTGCTCTTTGTGGATCTTGGGACTACCGGGGAATGTCACGCACAATGAGTTTCTTGGTGCAATTCGAAATGTTGGGAAGGTCTACACCTGTTTCATTAACCGTCCTACGGCAAACTTTGATACAGCTGCTGCAAAGCTGGTTTTCTTCACCAGATCTCAAGCAGAAAAGCTTATGTCAATGATGAAGAATGGTGAAATTCTCGTCATGGGTAAGAGTATCACGAAAGTTCGCTGGAACAAGATAAAAAGGGGTGCCTACACCCACCCGGATGATTCTCGTACTATTCGAATAACTGGTCCAGCACATCTGATGGACTTTGGATATTTTGAAATGTTCTTTAACCTTCGGTTCACCTACGAACTTGATCAACGATGCGAAATTCCGTGCGCAGAGCCTGATAAGATTACTCATGAATGGCGTTTCGGTTCTCTCCGCTGTCAAGCTGCTGCCGCCAAAATGGCTATTGAACGAGAACTTTGGAACATCTTTGAAGTATCTTGGGGTCCTGATCCTTGCGACGTCTTGTGGAAAGGAAGACCAGCTAAATCCGGATAACATTTGCAAATAAACTGGCGAAATGGAGATCTGCTAATGGAAAAATAATTATAAACGTAATGGTAAGTGCCTTGACAGTGACGAATTGTGGCCTGTCTTTTGGGTTAGGTTTATAATGTGAGTGATTGAAGATGAACATAACTTGGTTCTTGGATGGGTGAGGTATTAGAGAGAAACATATTTGTGGAGTTACTTGAATTGTTGTCTTTAGATTATGCAGTCACATATGTTACTGAGTTGAATGATAATTATCAACACAGTCTGGAACAATAAACTCTTCATTACGTATAGCATACTTCTTCTTTTTATGCCTTATGGTTGTGATAGAACAGCATTATATCTGTGTGCTTATGGCGTTTGATGAAATGAAGTTCCGTGTGAGAATTTGACTAGTCTTGTTAGAATATTTAAAGAATACAGGATTAGAGCCCTCCTGGCGGACTGTATTAGGCAACCAGTAGTTTCCAGAACAAAGCATAACACCAGACTCATAATGTTACAATAATAGAGCGGTGATAAAAGTTTCCATGCTATTTTTCTTTCTATTCTGCGATTCTCTATATACCAAGTGAGTATTCAGTAATGAACGTTACACTGCGCAAGTTATAACCAATATAGCTTCCGTTGTGTGAATATGACTTGTTCATCTACGTTTACTACAACATTCAGAATGTGTGACCAAGTAAACAATAAATGTTTATTTTCACTTATGCTGCTTTATTATTCGAGAGACATTGCACCAGTCATATTACAAACACTATTTAACACTTGCTTGTTTTATGGGACGTTGTAAGCTAAGCAAAGTTTTATAGTCTAGCGCCTCGGATAAACAATCATTAAAGATAGCCCCTTTTTTAAGCGAGAGATTTCTGACTCAACGCCGAGAACTGAATATTATTGTAGTCACATAAATCAAAGACTTTCAGCCAGGCTCCCTAAGTTAAATTTCTATTCACAATATAACAACCGAATCAATGGGGCAAAAACAAGGCTGACCTTGGCAGCTTGTACTTTAATTTAAGTACTGGTACACAGCGTCTCCCAACACAACTCCGTTCAAGAACCCCATTCAAGCACAACAAGAGCTGATTCAAGATTTATTGTTCACCGCTTAACTTTTTACTTCCTGAATATACATCAATCCTATGCAATCTCCTTAATACGTGTCCCAGTCCCGATTTAATAAGCCAAAGAGTAACCACAATGGACCCAGAGTCAATGTTTGGAGATGCTGCTCATCCAGCTCCTCAAAATCAACAGGGAGAACGGTCTATAGCTATTTCAACTTATAGTAAGTATTTCAAGTATTATACATGTCACATGCGGTCTCCTAACTTCCGAAACGCAAGCAACACTCCATACCAATCCACTAGTCTTCACCTGGAAACTCCTAGCGACTTTCCTCGACCTGCTTATCTTATCAATCCCTCCAGAGCCATGGGTGCATTCGCATTTGGTATGTATCAGAACCCACCATATCCAGCTATGTTACAGGTTCTTTGTCAGGTCTAATCATAGAAAAGTAGGCAATACCACCCATCAAGGCGGCGACCCCCACAAATCTTGTCTCCTAAATCTTGGACAAGCAATGGGAGCTTTGGGGAATTTTTCTCAGGGTGTGTTTTATATTCGAATATTTTGCCTGAAATAGGAATTTCTGAACTTTCATTGCTGACTTGATGCAGATATCCACACAATTCAAGATACATCATCACATCTTAATGTAAACGCGCAGGAGTTTTTCCCCGGTCAGGAAATATTCCAAAATCCAGCTCAGGCACAGATTGGGCCTCTCCAACTCGAAAAAACACCAGCTGCTTATCCACCACAGCAATCTAACCAGTCATCTGCAAGTCTCTTTAATTCTTGGAAAGATGTTTCTGGAACAAATAACAAACTCCAAGCTTTACAAGCACTTTCATCATCTCAATTTCCGGACGCCGATCGAAAATACCCCGTGGAGCAATATAAGGGGCCACTAACATCAGATGGTATAGAAGAGCATTTCGCCAAAAAGATGCCATTTGCTCCATCTAGATATGTACTTGAGATCCAGCGTGCCAAACAGGCACAGTACGAGTGTATGGGAGGGAAAACATCGCCGTCTGGCACCGCTCCCCAGAGCGTTGTGCTTTTTGGCAACGTTTCTAATGTTACTGGCCTTGCCTTTGGAGATTTAAATGATACCACCAACTCTGATTATGACGACAACATAAGACCGCGTAAGAAGCCAACATACAAAGGCGATTTGGATTTGGAAGATGAGTGGCTTCCGGAAAACCAAAACTGCAAGCTTTTTGTTACTGGTGTACCCGCTGATGCCACCCGCAAAGAGATTTTTGACGCAATCAAAGACGGCAAAGTAACCACTTTCTCGTATAACCAGGCACAATACCCGAGATTCAGAACTGCTGCATTTTCAATATCTTTCGCTGACAGAGACAGCTCCGACCGATTCTTCAACAGAGCTAATGGGGAGGGCATCTCCATCAGAGGATTTCGTATCAAAGTCGTCCGTGACCGCACTAAGATGCGTGCGCTTGAAGAGTGGGAGAGCTTGCAAAGCCGTGTCATCCGGGTCTACGGGCCTGTTGGTACCCTAAGTCTAGCACGAATTATCCACGTCTTAAAGAAGTTCATTAAGTTTGACCTTGTCCATGGAACCGAGAACACCATTGATGGAGGAGCCCGTAGTATCGTTACAATTCATTTCGAGTCAATCGTTGGCCAGAGCAGATCTGCGATCAAATGCCTGATGAACCTGGCAAAAGAGGAGGGACTGCAAGACCATGTGCACACCAGATATCTGCCAGATCCTTGCGATCCTTTTCCAAGCTTTGTCAATAGGGATAAATTGGATAAATCAGAGGACTGAGAAACTACTGATGCTCTTTAGTGAGACTTTTCTAGCGAGATAGAGATTACTTAGAACATATAGAAAGAAAGGGGACTTTTCAATGTTGATGTACGATGATATCGCAGCTGGCCTGAATGAAACTGGCGTTTCCCACCCAGTGTTGAAACTGAAATCTTTGTATGTTAGATGGGATTTCAGTGGAAACAATGCTAACATGAATCTTTGAATCTTCCGCTTTGTTATTGAGTGAGTTCTGAGGTTTTCCTTTTCCACATTGTGATTGAACTGCCAGAAACAAAGGAGTTGGAGTAGTAAAACTACCAGCCTCATCTGGCAATTCATGTCTATACGAAAGAATTCTTTGGCATTTCTTCAATATTCTACCTCAAATGACATTTTTGAACATCTTAAGAACACATGTACAGAAGCCAAACCCTCGTTGATCTAATCACTATAATAGTGATTTGAACCACTCACTATATTAGGCACTATATCCTATGATTTAACTTATATCCTAAGCTTGCCGGACCCAAATTCAAACATTGCTACGAATGATCTATCTTTTTTTCCTAACACTGGTGTTATTCCCTACGTGTATACTAATGCGAGACCCGTGGGTACCCGCGATAGTTTGGACCCGACCCGACTCATGGGATTATAACCGACCCGAGGGTACCCACTTACCAGTAAGTCCTTAATGACTCTATGATATTATTTGACAATACAGTTCCTGTGATATGCCTGGCAACATAGTACGTTAATCTTTGGAAGAAACCAATGGTGCAAGCTAATAATTTAGCTTGGGTATTCAAAAGCAAGTCAGGCCATCTTCTATGCGAGCTGATTCTCCTGGGAAGCCTCATTCGACTATGGGTATAGCTGCGGTGAGAATTAGTAGAACGAAAAGACACGCTACCAAGTGCTCTCCATAAATTGTGAAAAGCAGCCAGGCTGCCGTTATAACTACTCTTCGATGAATAAACGCGTCAAGTTGCGATTCTACTAGTACCAATGGAACAAAGAATTAGCACTGGCTATTATCCACCGGTATTAGTTTGCAATTCAGCGGGGCTTGAATACGGTTATGGCTCACCCACAAATCTAGGAAATTTCTCAAAAAGAATAGCTGCGAGGAGAGTTTGCCATCCTTTAGTCTTGAGGCATAATATGAGAGACCACCTTCGCAGCAATATTATACTTGCTAGCTGCATTTTGAAATACACGAAGCAGACAATTTCTAGCAACTCTGGAACAGGAAGCATACTTGACGTTGAATATTCTTTCTTTTGAGAGATATTACATTGAGTGCGTAAAAGACTAAGCAGACTTGCTTGCGAGCTATCGAAGAGCTTCCTAAGAATCGCTAACGAAGAGTCACGATTTCTGTTTCTAGTGGTCATTTTTGCAGAAGCATATTTGGCTTCTTGAACATCTATAAGCCCTAAACCACATATTTTTACTCCTGAATCTATTGCTCATCATAAATTAGAAGTTTGAAGGTTCACAGAAGCCCAGAATTGGCGAAAACACAATTCTCGATCGAAGTTGAGTTAATCCTACTTGCAACAACGCTGCTTGGACTTGGTATTGTGATGAGGCTCCAGGATTCATCCAGCATTATCTAGACAGTACACTAAGTAAACATGTGAGTTTTTTCGAGAAACCATGTATTATAATTTGGCATTAATAACTGTCAACATGAGAGAATATGATTGGGACCAGTGAATGATAATTAATACTGAGCTGAAAGATTGTGAGTCAATCCTCGCAAATGCACGTGCATTTAAATATCAACAGCCACCATAATTCAAAATTACTCATATTGAACATGACTTTCGTTATATTCAAGATTATCTGCACTAGAAGAACTTCCATATGCATATTTGAAAAAGTTCAAGTCAACGACAGCAAGATTAGCCAGCAAGTTTGCACTCGGCGGAAATTCTAAGTCAGAGCGGGAAAATTCTAACACTCCCCCGAAAGCATAACACTAGACAACATAATCCGCGGGTTCCTTCCTCGAAATTCGATAAATATTTCCGCAGAAACAAACAAAAAGTTCAAATTTTATGCACGAAGTTCGGGGACAGCTAAATACTCTCTCTGGAGCATTTGAACTGTAAAGTTTAAGCTCCGGCATTGCTCAGTGAGAATTCTTCGTGGACTTTTCTCCGAGGAAGAGATATATACTACTTTCCTAGACGAGGATCAATCCGATGGATAGCACTATCAGCGCCTTTCCATGGTGATGAAGTACGGCGATGCAGAAGCTCATCTCCAACTACCATCTGTGGTCGCAAAAAGAAACACACCGAAGAATTAGGGGACCCAGAACCCAGCGCTTCGTCCTCAGCTGCCTATACAGCCCCGAGCAGTCTTTCATGATCTGTTTTTATGGCACAGCTGATAATGAAGCTGATTGTCGTGCTTAAGCAACTGAACAAATGCCATAAATTTTGAGCTGGTGGTGCAGCCTGTACGAATTGGACTGTGATAACAATCATCGATGGAAAGCCTCGGAAGATGTTTTGACCTCGCTCCCACTTGGACTATGGGACCGAGCGGAGCGGTAACTAGATGCCGTAATGTCTATGACCCGTCCGTGGAGAAGGGGAAGGTTCCTAGATCAGATCTCCTCCCATTAGACTCCAAACCATGTGACCGAAATTAGGAACTAATGGCGCCGGAAATAAATCTTGGAACTACATAGTTTGGAAGGAATATGCACTCTCCGCGGCATGCTCAATCGATGAGTTAGTCATAACAACATCCACCAGAGGACAGGATGCCAAACCACTTTGTTCGATGCAAGTCCTTCCCATAGGCAGGTAGGTAGTATTTGCCGCCGCCACGAATGGTTGCTATTAGGGACTTGCATCAACACACAACTTGTTGATAGTCAAACTCAACTTCCAGTTCTATTAATAATTTTACTTTCGTACTCTACGCTTGTACCTCTGATGAGGCTGGGCTGGAAAGATAAGCTCCCCCGCAGTTGGTGGCCATCTTTTCTTCACAGGATTCAGGGGACTTTCCTATTACGAACATGTGTTGTTATTCCCTGAAATCTTGAGAGCCACTGTTAAGGCTTGGCCCGACATGGCAGATGGTCTGGCAGCCAATCAATCAATCGGCGGACGATCGAATCTCAGATTGCAACGTCATGCGAATCATCGACTAAAGGTACTGACTGAGTGACTGTACTTGCATTACATTACAGTACAGTACTAGTAACTAGTTAATAGTAACTAGTAAAAGTCCCGAGAAGCAAGAGCATATAGTCCAGTACCGTAAACGTAGCTGCTGTCCGAACTCCGAAGGTATATGTATGTACTGTATTGTACTGTATAGTAATAAGCTTAGTCATTATCATGACAAGGTATTTGCAGTACAGTCCGGTACGTACAGTACTAGGGTACTTTCAATACACCAGGGTTCTCCGCATTCTGGCGGTGTTATCTAATAAAATCAACGTACTGTTTTGTACTGTATGTACTGTACCGCACGGAGTATCCGAATTTCGGAGCAATCCACTTATTAACAACATTCGTACAATCTACTTTGTAGTACTGCAGTACCATACTGATTACCAAAGGAACAAGAGCATATCTTTGTTTCACTTTCCTATTTGAGAAGCATCTAGGGGGCCACGTCAGGTACACGGCTCACCCTTCATACCGACTGGACTCTACTCACACTATAAAGTTGGCGCCAAGTCCCTTTGTTTTGTTTTGTTTTCTTCTCCGAGAGCATCACCCACCCCACGACGACGGACGACGGCGCATTGTCTCAAGCCTAGAGAGAGGACTGACTGGCTGACTACGTTGATGCACAATACTGCCACAGCCCCTGGTCCTTGATCCCTTCAGCTCTACCGTGTGTTCGCTCGTTCGCTCGTTACCGCGGGATGCGAGGGCTCTAATCATGGCCTTCATATGACCGATGGCCTTTGAATATTAATATACCTTTGTTGATTACTTCCCACGCCCACAGGCTCGCACAGAGGCACGCTCCGTTGACAAATAGCTCGCTCCATAGAACTAACTCATCGCACTCGTTCGCACTGTCCTGTCGTCTGTCCTATCTGTATTGTATGTATTGTACTGTATGTCCTTATTATGGAACCGGAAGAGATCGCCCGAACAGGCTCTAGAAGGGGGTTATGCATACAGGCTGTGGTATCTGGAAGCCTGAGGGTGGTGGGTGACCTTATACCAAACAAGGATGCTTATAATGCTGGAAATATTAATTGATGGATGATTGGGCAGCGATTGATCTACGCATCCAATCCTGTTCAGATCTGCTATCTCCCTTCCAGGTTGAGGAGGTCGCCGTTGCAATTGCCAGGCTGGGCCATCGCTGCTCCACCGAGAGTGCTTGGCCCAGTTGAAGTGCCGGTAAGATAGATGGCGATATTTGTGGTCGCATCTACATCTTTCGCTTATTCTTCGGTTCCAACAGGGGTAACCGGCCCCCCTCTCTCGCGCGGCATGCATTTACAGCTTAATTCAACGGCCATGCCATCCATGCCTGCCACTAAATACAAAGCACAATCTATCGATATCAGGAGAGCCGTGTAGGAGTCGTCGGCACAGCTTTTCGCCCGTCCCCGTATCCAATACCTTACCCAGTTGCCAGCAAGAGCAAAACAACGGCTTACCTCCTCCCCCTGCCCGAAGAGGGAAAACAATACTGTAGATGTGAACCCAGACGACTCCCACACCACAGATAAAGGAGGTGCGGGAAAGCGGGAGGTGGTAGATCATATGGGACATTGCGGAATACAGCTATCGCCGGCCCTCTAACAGTGGCAGGTACCAATGGCTTCACTCATGTGTTCAGACACCGCATACCGCCCACCGCGGCCTACCACCATTTACGTGCATGCCAAGCTGCAGAACGATGATTGCCGGCGAGAGAGCTGGCTTGCTACCAGAAGCACTGATGAGTGGACAAGAGTCTCGAGGACCCAAGGCAACTGACTAGCTGCATGACGTTTAAGGAAGGTTCATTTAAGCTTTCCATGTTTATATCGGTGGTGGCCAAATTGACCTTCTACTAATGGCAAACCGAAGGCATCCTAGCTAATAGTACGAGGGCTGAATACTTTACTATAAAGATGTAACGGATTCTCATCCTTCTAGATTCTTCACCCTTCTCCAAGTCAAGCTTCTGCACAGTACTATCTCGCAGCCCAGCCCCTTCAGCCGTTCCAGTCAACAAGCCGGTCAAAATGCAGTTCAAGACACTTTTTCTCTCTGCCCTTGCGGCAACAGGTGCAATTGCCCAATTGAACCGAGAGTGTGGTACAGCACCACCCACTCAGGAGCACGTGAGCATCTCCAAGAAGTTCCAGGTCAAGGAAGATACAGCCAGACTTGCCGGCCTTGAGAAACGTGCAACCATTGGCCCTATCAAGGTTTATGCCCATGTGTTGGCTACTTCGACCGCTGCTTCAGGCGGCTATCTCTCGGTAAATAGCCAAAATATCCCCTAGGCAAAACGCAAATGCTAATATTAACACCAGCAAGCAACAATTAACAGCCAGATTTCTGTCTTAGTGAGTTTTGACACCCTTGGACGGTCTACAAGGACCCGAAGAAAATAGCACTGGTGACCAAACTAACAAAGTACAGAACGCTGCATATGCACCATACTCGATCTCATTTACCTTGGCTGGTACTGATTGGACCGTCAACTCTGGATGGGCTGCTGATGGATCTGAGCTCGCTATGAAGAAGGCTCTCCGCAAGGGAACTTACAAGGATCTCAACCTGTATTTCATGAAATCCATGAACTACTTGGGATACTGCTACTTCCCAGTCTCTACTACCAGTGGTAGCAACGATTTCTTCTACGATGGATGCAGCATCTTGAGCTCTACAACTCCCGGTGGAAGTGAGACCAACTACAATCAAGGCCAGACCGTGACCCACGAGGTCGGCCACTGGCTCGGACTCTACCACACATTCCAAGGTGGATGCAGCGGATCTGGTGACTCTGTGTCCGACACCCCTGCCGAATCCTCCGCTGCCTCTGGATGCCCAGTTGGTCGTGATACCTGCTCCAGCTCTGGTGTTGATCCCATCCACAACTACATGGATTACACTTATGAGTGAGCACTTCCTATCATCACTACATGAATTTACACTAATATTATACTAGCTCTTGCTACGAGGAATTCACCGCTGGCCAAGTCTCAAGAATCAACAGCTTCTGGACCACTTACCGTGCTTCATGTTCGGCCTGTTAAATAATAACTCGTCTCATGGAAAAGTCGAGACTTTAATCCCAAGACTACTGACCGCACATCAGACGTAACCATGTATGGACTTGGGTTGGGCTAAGTACACAGTAGGCAGTGAAAACTCTGCTGTGTATATATAGCATCATGAGAGTTTCTTGTATATAGAACTTGTGATATAGATGAAATCAAACAAGTTGATTTGTATTTTGTCCTGTTTACAGATAATTGATATGTGAACCCCCTGCCCACTGTAATGTAATCACAAGGCATAGAATACATGTAGGTGGCGTAAATTCTCGAAGCCCGTCTGCTAAGTAATCAATATGAACCACGAGCAATGAGCAATGAGCAAAGATCGTTTTTACTTCCATCTGATGTCATTGACGATTTAAACTTTCTTTGATCGATCCAGGTGGAGCTGAGGATCAGCACCAAATCACCACAAGGCACGGCCCGAGACCACTCTCTTCGCCGGAACCGCTAACACTTTTCTGGGGGTTGGGTTGGGTAGTTTCCAACAGGCCATCAAGGTTCATGAAGGGAAAACATACCATTGGTTCACCAGCTTGTCTTCCTGGTCTATAGACATTGTGATAGGAAATCTTGTGCACAGCCACACGAAACGCTGAACATCTACACATGCGAGGTAGCTGTTCCTTTTTAGAAACTTTGGTTGAAATGCACCAAGCTTCTGTTCTTCAAATTCATCACTGCACAAGCGAGAATTTTCAGACACTTGAAGCTTAGTATTACTGGATTAAATTTATGTTCTGAGAAGAACATATAGAAGAAAAGAATCTTATAATACAAAGTCTGCTTAATTCAACTGTTCGAATCTCACCTGTAACAAGAGAAGCATTTCGTTAAATTTGTAGTGTTTCTCGTTTGTCGAGTTCAACCACGCTTGTATTGAAACCACCACAACTCTTTTTCTAGCTAAGCAATTATCTTTTAAGAGACATTGATTGACTTGAAAGAATTTAAAAACTGTGTGTTTTACCTAGATATCCTTTTTCAGTCTCCTTCACTCAACTTAACTCATGGTGATTACTTTGTGTTGGTATATATATTCGCTGAGGATAATTTCAATAGAATTAGCTTCATTTCCTTTGCAAGCTTACAAAAAGACATTTTATTTAGTAATTAATATCAAACATTCATCGTCAATTTCACTTCATCTACTAACAAACCCTTCTTCTGATAAGCTGGAAAATCTCTGGCATTCAGAAATCACTCAAGGCTATAACACACTAAAATAAATTAGATTTTCCCAGACTTTTATTGAGTAGGGTTACATTATGTCAATAAAATTATCAAGTAGAACCCAGAAGAGTATGTGACCTTAAAGCAATGAGGCTTTTGAACATGACGAACTAGGTCATCCTAAGACTTTACTGTCTATGTAATTAGAGACCTGGGAACCTGAACTATATGAATAAAACCACATTCACTTTCATACTAGTCTGCCTGTTGTGGATATTTTCGGCTAGCGTCCTTTTTGGTTCCTCTACTGTCAACACACATTACCGAGCACTTTCCCTCCATATCTTTGTCATAGCAAAAGTCTCATCACCGAATCAACATGTAAACAACCGATACGATGGATAGATCTAAAACCAACCACCAAAATCAAGAATATCCGCGCGGATCCCTGATAAAGCATACTTGGTACGGTTCCGTTCATCCTGATCGACAAAAGACGGACGACGAGATCAAAGCAGAGATATCACTCCGTTTGAGAAAACGAGAAAGATATCAAGAGCAGAAAGGTGAGTCTGTTTTCTTCGCAAGCCAATATTACTAGGTGTTTGATTGCCTTCATAACCTGAAAATGTGCTGGCAAGGCCGATACGCAGAAACCTTGCTTTCTTTCTTTTATCTCAGCTGTGAGAACCTTTCTAGGGGTTTCATATTTGTGTTGATGTAACGAATATTAACAGATCTATAGAGAGCAGCCCAGCTCCAAAGGGATCTTTCCAGACAAAGCCAACTCTGACTGCGGAATCCTTGTCTATCATGACTACCTCCCGAAGTCAATACGGTTCTGAAAAGTCGGATTACTTATACCAAAGTACTCCAGTAGAACCTCCTTCTTGGCTGTCTGAGCTTCGCGTCAAGGAAAGTGACAGCTCAGCGTCTCCTACTTCAATATCTGCTCTGGCTTCAAAGCTCGGAAATCAGAGCGCAACCCCGTGGCGCTCAGCTTCCTTAACTATGGCCAAATCTACCTCCTCCCAAAGCCCTTCCGCACGCCGCTTGGTTTCTTCTATACACTATTCTGCTCCTGATCCTAGATATACCTCCAAAGAGTGGCGGCACAGGGAAAACAAGCCTGATAATGAAGGTGTTAGCAATAGCAAAATTTGGGCGAAGAGGGTGTTCAACATTGACTCAGAATCTGAAGAAAGTATCAGCAAGATGTCTTCCGATGAGGTAATAAGAATGGTGAAAGAAATGGCAATAACTGAGCCATCATTGGATTCTTGCACTCATGGTATACAGCATGATTGCTTGGGATGCTATCAAGTGAACTTCACGACGTCGAGTATTGTGAGCGGCCGGAAAAAGAAAATCGATCCACGTATCGAGATGATAGCAAAAAAGCTCAATGTCGGCCGGAACCGCAACTCGAACTATCAAGGCACAATCACGACCTTTGATATCCTCAATTCGATTACGTTGGAAGAAGAAAACACGGCGCTTTACATGACCGGGCTGCCCGCTGATGTCATAACCAAAGAAGTCTATGCCCACATCAAGCATGGGGCGATTCATTCGAGCAGCCTGATGCCTCCGAAATCCCAAGCCCACCAGTACTCTGCTATGAGGCTTGTATTCATGACTCATTCCGGTGCCAAGGCTTTCCTGAATCAAACTCTGTCCATCCAGGGAGTTCAAATTCGTGGTAGGCGCATAAAGGCTTTTTGGAACCGAGAGCGAGTCGGCCCAGCGGGCCTTGAGCGATACAGACATATGTCGCGAGTACTGCGAATTGAAGCTCCTACAGACGACATGGATATGGAAGGCACGGTCTTGCCGTTGCTCAAACAGAGCATCAGATTCGAGCTGATTTCAAAGAGCCAGACGATAGCTACCACACGACATGGCGCGGAAAAGAAGGTCATCGTTCTGGAATTCAGCTCGATCAGAGGCCAGGCTGACGCGGCTTATGTTCTCTTGAAACAGCTCCGACAAGCCAGCGCAGAGCGGCCAGACGACATTATCATTTCGTTTGAGAAGGATCCCTGTGATGCTCAGAGGAATGACCTGGCAATGGTATCCAAAATTCCTCGAAGCCCTCCACTGGAACCACCAGCTGCTACTCTGTCTGCGAAGCGGCGTTCTTCCCGGAATCTTTGACAAAATAGGATTTCGAGACTAGGTTTCTTTTTCTTTTTGAAGGAAGGAGATGCCTTAGATGAGCAATAATATGGCAGTTCATTATGGAGGATTCAGTCTGTTTCTTATTCACTATCCCCTCCATGAGCCGATCACCGGCGTAGATGACCTGAGCTCACCAGCATTGAGTGCTTGCTTGCCAACCAAGTCAATTGAAAATTTGAGATTTTCTCCCCGTCCAAATTCCACATTTAGCTACCCCAAGGGGGTATTTGTGGTTGCTATAAGGCTTCCATGTTCCGTTGCATTTTGTTAAGGTAGGAGAAGGATATCGTCAAAAAAATATTTCACAAACATCATGCGAACATCCCACAGTAGCGAGCGTTAAGAGAATCTTTCATTTACTGATCTCATAAAGTCATAATAAACCCCTTTAAAAAGTGTAGTCCTACAAAGCGCGCCCAATGCCTTTTTCGCTCAACGACCCAGAAATCCGCTATGAAATGCCCATATGTTACCCTCAATCAATAGAAGAGAAAAAAAAGCGCTCCCAAACAATCCATAAAACACCCCACAGGTATGGACTTATTTGGAAGTCCATAACCCAATAAAATACCACTCGATCTTGGTTGAGGTGCCAAGCATGTGACCTCATATCTTGACGGGAGATGCTCCTTCATGGCCTGCTTTGGGGTCTGGATAGTAGAACGCGGCAACCGCAATGTTGACGTATATGATGACGCAAAGGGACCCTTCGAGGTAATTTGATTTTTGATCGCGGAGGAAATTTCCGACAACAAGTATAGCCAATATTAGTACCACGACGTTGAAGATTGAGAAATTAAAGTCCATGTCTTTACCGAGTCCCCAGGCGACAATTACAACAAGTGGTCCATTGAACAATGCTGTTTGAATAGTTGCACCTAGAACATGTGCAAGGGCCATGTTCATTTGGTTGTCCCATGCTTCATCGATGGCGGTGAGATGTTCCGCGAATTTTTCAACAAGAGGAACTAGAATCAAGCCAACGAAGCTGTCTGATATCTGGCGCTCTTCCACAATGTAGTGGATCTGTCCTACCAAGTTGATGGCGATGATGGTTACAAGAGTAATCGAAACTGCCAATGCAAGGACGCACTCGGTAAAAGTAAGCTTGGCTTTTGCGAGATCCTTATGACGATCCTTGTCTTTTTGTTCGTCTGCTTCGAAGATTGAATCGTAAATGCTCTCATGAGTCCGCATCTGGAACCAGACGTAAATACAATATGAGACGATAAGTAAAATAGCGGTTATACGAGAGAGCCCTAAGACCTTGACGTTCAATGCTTCCTGCCCAAGACCATCAATAAGATTTGGGGTTGCTCGGACAGCTGCACCGAACGCAGCAGGAATTATAAGACCGAAGCCGCTGTTGACTTGTTAGTGATGTTATGGATTTTGCTATTAATGTTTACTTACGCTGTGAGCAACAGATCACTACCAACTTCCCCTAGTACCTGATCAAAGCTTTGCTCATCATGACGAATTCCTCCTACAGCAAAACACATGCCTAGGCAAAGCAGTTGAGTCGCTAGAATAGAGCCCAAAATGGCAGCTTGGATAACCTGGAACTGGTCGTTCCCGAGCAAAACCATGAACATGACAATCTCGACAACAGAGCCAAGCGTTGTTTCCAACAAGACACCAAATACCTTGTGTAGCTTCCTCGACAGTTCCTGTCCTGCGAAACCAATCAAGTTGGCACAGGGGATCATGGCAATATAGTTCAAGGCAAAAATCCAGACGTGCAAGTCGTGTCGGGTGTATTTGAGGGCGATCGCCGCTGGTACAAATGGCCACAGCAGGTTGGATAGCAAGGAGAATCGACTAGATGACTTCCAGCAAATCTTCAAGAAGTGGATTGGATGTATGCCTTTCCTGCCACTTTCTCCCTCCGGCTGGATACCCGGTGTGATCTTGTGCCCATTATGGTTGCGTCCACTGCCGGCGGTAGGGAGGATTTGTTGGTTTGATCTATCGTCGAAGCTGTTCGAGTTGGTAGTGCCTGGGGCACGATTGGTCCGCATCTCGATATTATTATTATTCGCTTTCTCTGCCTTGGGTCTTGCGCGAGGCCCGCCTCGTGGCTGTCTCTTTGTCCAGAGACCCATGGCTTCTTAGGTAAAGGCCACCCTACGCTTTCGATATGGTAGTTCCTCCCCTTTCACTCGTGGTTGCTCGATTGTGGAAGTAGTGTCTTCCCAGCAGGTGAGGGTATGTAGATGGGAATAGAGCAGGAGCTTGCGAGACTTCACTTGACTCCAATTGAGAGTGAGATAGGGATATGATGAGGAAGGATAGGGTAAGAAATGGAAGAGGAGGGAAGTAAGAGGAGAGGAGCAAGACGAAGAGGAAGACGAAGAGGAGGAGGATGAGGAGGAGGAGGAGATTGAGATAAAGATGAAACTTGGATCAGCCTTGCTGGTCGTCGCTAAGGGGTGTTTAGCATAACACGACCCCGGCTAAGCTTGCATGCCACACAGAAGGATATATTATTCATGGCCTCCTTAGCATGGCATAGAAATGAGTTGAGTGCAACACCGACGTCAGAAGTCGTCGATCTCTGGCGCATCTGACTGGTTGCTGGCCGACTGATTGCGCTGCTGCAGGATGTGTTGTTGTACTGGTTGCTGGTTTGCTGGTCTGGGCTCCCCGTCCGTCGACTGTGCCAATAGATGGCCGAGACTTTGACGTGAAGCTTGATTTCTCGACAAACTTAAAACTTGGCAAGTCACGTGTAAATGTGGCTGAGGCATATGTCTTGGTTTCTTCACGGACGATTCAATTGTAGATGAATTTCTCCCCCTTTTGTCCTCGAATTAATCCTTTGGATTCTACCCACACTCTCATCATAATCACTTCCAATTGATCATCTGCTGCCGTTGCCGCCGTTGCCTCCAGTATTATCATTTATATATATAACTACGGCTCCTTTCCAATCTCCTTGAAATCCGGTTGCAGATGTCCAATCCATGCCAAGTGGTACTACGCAGCTGGGCGTACGTCGTTGTGGCTTCGAGAAAGGGGCGGGTTGGCTCAGTTGGTGTTGAAGCCAGAAGATCAAGCTCCTCCAAGCTTTACCGCCAATTGTATCTAACGAGGATACAGTACACGCAACGTGTACACTGCCATCATCTGCCAAGAAGTCGGGGCTAGCCCGAAAAACAAAAGTTTCATGGCGGGTTGCTCAATGTGATTCGATTGACTGATTGTTGTTGTTTCCTATACTGAAAGTAATCAGTCATCCGAGGACGTGAGGTTGATTCGCAGGGAAGGGGACTCGCTTAAATAGGGGAGGTCCCATTTATTTCAGCAATCCAAGTCGACCAGGAAAGGTGAGGAATAACAATCGAACGACAGTTGATTTTGAGCAACTTCAACAACGTATGTCTGAGTGTAGTATAAAAGCGATTGTATTCTAAACACCATAAAGTAATACATTACTTCAGCCCCTTTCTGTTCTTCATGGAGCGAGTGCTTTACTTCTTTGGTCCCCAAATCTCAAAAGCCTCCTTTTATCAAATACCCCAATCCTCGGGAAGCACCTTAGATTCTGCTTCTAACCTAGACAAAAGATGGCCTGGTATAATAAGCCCTTTGCAAATCAATTCCAATTTTAAATCTCATCCGGCATTTGCCGTCCCCTCTGTCTTGCCATCCTCGAATGATAAACTTTGTGGAGTATCTGCGCTACAAGAATGGTCCAGGATGGGTAAGGCTCGCTAAAGATGAATAGTGATCAGGAGAAAAGTACACGCCGGTAGTAGGTCACCGACGTGGTAGAGGTTCGACTAGTAAGTCTTCGGTAATAGAGCAGAGTTACAGGGCAAGCTTATATTGCTACCACCTACTCTGCTTTTCTGACATCAATAGCTTGTAGGTTTCGTGCCTAGTGAAAGATATGGCCATTATATTCGGCAGTGGGGTGGAAGAGGAATGATGTCTTTGCTATATTAACCTTGGGATTCCCCTCACGATTTCATGAAATTCCATCATTGCAGTTTTGTTAGGTCTGTGAACGTATATCTTCTATCCTCATCCATGAATAAATTCTCCAGAATTTTCAACATTTGGGAGTAACTCTGCAATGTTAACTCCAAACCAAAATGTTCTTGTGGTAGGAGGAAATGGAGCTCAAGCAGCAGCCGTTGTCAAAGGTAACCCTCCAATGCATTGCTCTGCATTGCTCTGCATTGTCTCACACACCTTCCCTAACATCCCTCCAGCACTCGCGATCTCCGAGTCATCCCACGTCAAAATATTTACCCGCTCCATCCACTCCCCGATCGAGCTCTCTAGAAGACCCCTCTATAACGTTTTTTTAACTCCTCTCCCGCCGGCTATACCGAAGCTTCCCTCAGCTCCGCTATTCACAATATCGACGCCTGCTTCGTCAACACCAACGGATCGCTATCGGCTAAAAAGCAGAAGTCTACTGGGAAATCCGTATCTTTGAAATCGCTGCTCAGCACCAAGTAAAACACTTTGTCTGGGTGAGCTTAGATTCGTCATACAAAATCAGCGGCTACAGCCCCAAGCTCCGTACCGGAAATTTCGATGGAAAAGCCAAGGTAGCGAATTGGATCACCACCCAGCCGACTTGGGAGGGGGAAAGAGGAAGGTCGGCCATAGTGCAGGGGATGATGAGACTCTGCAGACTTATCCGGAGAAATTCTCGGAGTTTTGGAATACATGGAGCAATTATGTGCTGAGTGAAGGGAGGGATTATGATATGTTAGACAGGATTCTACCGGGGAGGGTAAGGAACCTCAGAGTGTGGGTGATGGCAACGGGATATGACGGGGTGAGAGGGAATATGTTGAAAGATTATGTTAATAGGAGTAAGAATTAGGTTATTTTGGTGGCTATGTTGAAAGTCAAGATAGGCATTTGATGGAAAGAAAGTTGGCGCCTGGAAGTATTATTAGACACAAAGCTCGCTAAAGTAAGGGGTTTTGTTTACATGTGTCCACATTTTTTTTTAAAAAAGCTACAATTCACCAGATCTTAACTAGTCGCTGTGTCTGATTCATAAGATCCACTTGTCCTTGTCAGAAAGTACTTGGAGACTACATAGTAACTTCACAGTGCATATTAGCATTCAAAGCCTTAGTTGTGAAGTGTTTGCGAGTTGTGCTCCTATGTATCAGGTCAAAAAGTCAGAGGCTATACTTGATTGAGTCAAACGATATACTCATTCTTCTAAGGTTGGTGTCTCGTTTCCAGCACCGCTAGCACATTGCATAATGAAACTAAAATCACAATGCTCAAGTCATTGCATTCTAGATAGTACAAGGTAAACGTAACATAACTCGTCTCTGAATAACGCCTACTCACACCAGATTTCGTTGAATTCCTGGGTATTCCCGTTTCCTCACACCTCAACCCCGCTGTTCATCAACTTTTATACACAAACATAAAACTTGGATCATATCTGGCCAGCTTGTTTGATCCATATAACCAGGTCAATACGCAAATAAGTGCCCACCAGCTGTACATTATAACCTTCCTACAATGGCCTGGCCATTTCCCTTCCAATTATTGTTTCGCGTCAGCAAAGCATTCACAGGCCTAAATAGTATTCCCCCGTCAAACACGATGTCCCTCTAGGAGCTCGTATTTTGGGGCGAAATGACCTACTTCATCCTCTCCAGATTTATTTCTGTTGTGGATTCAGATGATTAAGCGTCTCCGTGATTCTGCTTCTGGGTGCTTAGCTTACAATTTGTGGTCTAGGAAGCCGTCATATCTACCATTTCTTTCTCCTGGTTCGTGGTCATCATGCCAGGCATGCTAGCGTCCTCCTTTGATTTAGTTGCTGATTCTCCTCCTGTAGCTGGAGTAATCTTTCCTTGGGTCGCCTGGGCCATTGCCGCCTGCTGTTTCATAGCATTTCGTTCCTTCTGCAGATCAGCTCCTGGGAATAGTTCCTGCAGACGCGTATATTGCTTGTTTAAGATATTGATTCGATCGCTATTGGATTCTACACTGTCGACTTTTTCGTCCTTTTCATCATGGGGTTTTTGTCGAGTAGTAAAGGCTGGGGCGAGCATGATCTGGGGGTGGGGTGGAATTTGAGAGGATGGTTTGTGAGAGCGATCAGCGATTGCAGCAAGATACGCCAAATTAGATTGAAGACGTCGCATGCAACTATCCTACGTCAGTAACATCAATATTTCGGCGGTGATATGGAACATACGCAATGTAGTCGTTTCCAGCAGCCTTGGCTTCGCTCGAAACTGTCGATTCCTGACCAGCCAGTTCCACCGCCTTTGCCTTTTCCGCATTTGTAATTGTTTGAATTCTGGAAGCCTCCATCAATAATTGTATATTGATATCCAATAACAAAGTAACGCGTTGTTTTTCCCTTGCCTCGGATCCTGGACTCATTGGAGGAGCCACACTCCCTCCCGTCTGGCTTCCTGGAGGAAAGCTCGGTGTTTGAGGCGTCAATACTGGCGCCTGTGACGGCTGGTTATTCGGTGTGCCCATCTGTGTTGGATTCATGGTTTGTGGAGTAGAAAACTGTGATTGCGGCGCAGCGTTTGGGGGAGTATGTTGTTGAATTCCACCATATGTAGAAGCTCTTTGGTTCGGTGTCGATGCTTGCAGAGGTTGCATTCGATTCTGTTGCATGTTCAACTGTGAAGCGTTCATCTGGAAATTTGGCGCGCCGGAGGAGGTAGGCATATAGTTTTGCGGTAAATTTGAAGAGGATGAAGTCGGTATAGTTGTGCCGTATGGAGAGGTGGTATATGGGGTTTGGTATTGCCCACCTACTACAAGATGTCAGTTGTTGGTATACGAGGGTCGTAGCTGCTGGATTGAGACTCGAGTCTGCTACTTGACGTTGACTGGAGCTCTGCTTGATAGTAGCTCACTCCAAAAACAACTCCTAGGTAACAACGTCGCAGGCTCGGTAGCGATACAATACTTATATCAGAGGTAGATTGTGATGCGATTGCAGCAGAAGAAAAACAAACATACTACTTTGACCGCCAGACATCTGCGCCAAACCGCTATTCGGCATCATTCCCATGGCACCTGCATTTCCCCCCATGCCTGGGCTAGGTGTGCCATAGGGAGAAGGTTGAGCAGCCGCACCATAGGCTTGTGGTTGCGGTTGAGGATTATACATCATCTGCTGAGGCTGCTGGCCTGGTTGCTGTTGCAGTGGGTGCGTGTTCTGGGGTTGGCCTTGGGCCCCATTGGGATTGAAGGGCTGCTGCGAGCCATTGCCAGGGCCATAGGTATATGAAGGTGCATACATGGCAGCGCGTGAGAAGGCTGCAATAGGCGACGGATTGCCTTACAAGGGCATGGCGTTGATTAAGGTATTAGGGGTAGTCGCATAGGTTGGGTTAACCCGCAAGAGGGAGGATGATGACTTGGTTGGAAGACTCGGTGGTTTCGGGAATTGCTAATAGATGGTAGGACAACTAGGGTGTTGCTCGGGAAAGTGTGAAGTGGTGGACAGTGGTAAGACGTGAGCTGATGGGGGACGGGGGAGAAATTCATGCGGTGGATGGCTCGGATAGTCAGTTGCAGCCAGGGACGCTAAGAGATAGAGGGGCAACTGACAACCAGTGGTTGACCTAACGTTCGTCAACATCACTTTATGCATGCACGACATGAATATCCAAAAAAAATTTATATAAAAAAGATAACAGTCCGTGCCGCGTGCGGAAGCACAAGGAATAGCCGACGGGTTGTGGATGGTTATGAATGGCTACGAGAGGGACAAACACCAAATCCGGGGCTATATTACTCTACATGGAGGGGTGGCATGGCGAGCAAGTGGTAGTTCACATCAATACTCTAATCACCGCATTACTGTATCGATATTTGTATCTTACTGGGACAACCAATTCTCTCTAGAGGTTACACAACCCTGTGAGGCGATAGGATGTCACTGAAAGTTCAATATCTCCATATAGCAGGTTGCTGGCCAATGAAAAGTTGGTTTGGTAGTGAAGGAAAGTAAAGAGATATCTCTTGATTAATGCTGGTCGTATAAACGTGTAGGATCTGATACTTAATTACAAGCTGATGGCTCGTAGACTACTACCAGTAAGTCGCGTACGTACTATTCCCTCCCACGACCTTCACAAACTCCTTCGCAACAATCTCATCCACCCTCTCACTTGGGTGCAACTCATCATACCAGAACCACTGACTCAAGCTGCCTGGTTGTGTTACACAGTTATTTCCAGTCGCGGCATCACACAGATAGTATTGACCTGTGACATTCGCTGGGCTCTCCAGATACTCCTCGGGGTTGTAGTAGATGTCAGAGAATAAAGCGTGCGTGTCGAACAGAGCGATGGAAGCATTGGGGTAGCGGTTCTTGAGCTTGACTTCGAAGGGGGTGCGATACTCAAATATGCTGTTTACTAGATTAGTATACTGCTTGATCTTGCCACTGACTTCAGATATGTTTGCTGGCTATACTGTATCAGTAAATATACTGAAAACGACTACATAGGAGCCTTACCTTGTTGACCCAGTAATGGCTCGCACTCAAAGTCCCAGGCACTCCCTCCATCCCGTATAAAGGCGAGAGCTCCAACGGTACCGTATTCATCAAAACAAAATATCTTGCCCCCGTTGCATATATTTGATCCAAATGATCGTATACACAATCGACATAGTCCGGAATCGTCGTGCCGTTCAAGCTGCTATCAGTCAAGAACGCACCATTGCCCAAATCATTGGTCCCAATCCACATTGAATATACGGTATTGTCGGCTCTTCGATTCGTGTAAAAAGTATTGGTGCCGGTCGACGAGTTTAGGTAATTTACATCTGCTATATAAGAAGTTGTCTCGTCAATCACATCCGGGAATGGACCAAACACATTTGAAATCCACCGATATATAATCTTATTGTCACACACTGCACCAGAGATAGCATAATTGTACAGTCGAGCTCCGGTGTAATTGGAAACCCAGCGAGGCCAGGTTATTCCCCCTCCCGCAGTGCTGTTTGAGGCAGGTAGTGTGGTTCCTGGTGGAGGAGCTGAGCCATATTGGAAATACCATCCCAGCCTGCTCTCATCAGTGAAACTATAGCATGATTAATGGCTGCCGCTCTGAAGGTTATGATAGCCATTCGGTACCTGTCACCAAAAGCTACTAGATTGTCGAAACTCTTGAGATTCCAAGATGCACATCCACTTTCTACAAAAGCTCCTAGAGCAAGTAACAAAGCCTTCGAGAAATACATCTTGCCTGGTCTTTTGAACTCCTTCAAATAGAACGGATATATGGGAATAATTGACGACGTAAACGAGCAATTGCTTCGAGGAAGACCAAGCAATTGGCGCACTAAGAAGATTAGAAGAACGACGTGCTACCTACTACCTATTATACCGCCTCACACTCTTCTTACAGTAACGTTAATGCTTCGGTATACCGGCACGACACCATATGTTTTTCCGGTCCTAACCCAGCTTCCACATGGCATTCCATCATTATTATATTGACGGGCGTAAAGGCAAATTCTTCCCATTCGCCTAGGCCAGCTAATGCAGACCAGAAAAGAAGGGGTAGTGAACGTTACCCCGCAAGTTGGGTGCTTCACCTCGTCAACGATCGAAAGAATAATTTGGCTAAAATGCTTGAATCTCCGATAGAGCAAGCGGAGAATGCGCGAAATGAAGCAGTACCTGGCAGCTTGCAAGCCTATAGGATAGGAGCTGCAACTAGCAGTATGATTGAATCATCATATGCCAAATTTTGGGTATGCATATCAGATGAATCCGAATAGCTGGAGCTACGATTTGCAGCGAAGTTTGCGTCCGCGGTTAGATTGTGTTTTTGCAATTAGGCTAAAGATATTTTGAATGTGAAGGTTGATCAGTTATCGTGGATAACAAGAGAAGATATGCGCTTTTGGCCATCATTGCCCACCGTAGGCCCATCTTCGATAGCTCGAATAGTTACATATAACCAAGAACTAGCTTATTTCAATGCCCTGTATTTCTACAATATTCAATGAACTCTAATCCGTTATAATATTATTTCATTGAAACAAAGTCATTTCCGACTTGCGTAACTTACTGTCCGGTTGGAATTGCAAAAGCAAGAGAAAGAAATTACTACTACTAAAGTCGTCAAGCTCCTTGGGAGGAAGCTCTAACATATTTGGCCGGTGTATTTGCGAAAGAAACGTGACTTGTCAGATAGACTTCAACTTCAACATCTAAATCAATAACTTCGTGGTAACCCGAGGACTTTCT
>Ga0247734_1000477_pt1 | contig 34679 bp, 24 predicted proteins | sample UWRJL103311B2_FD_180933 | JGI IMG/M metagenome (GOLD analysis project Ga0247734, IMG submission 180933) | Plant litter microbial communities from Arlington Agricultural Research Station in Wisconsin, United States - UWRJ-L103-311B-2 | ecosystem: Environmental > Terrestrial > Plant litter >...
AACAACGGGAAGAGGCAGACATCAAGTTCAAAGATGTGAGCAAGGCATATGAGATCCTCCATGATGAAGAGAAGAGACATCTATATGATACCCATGGCATGGCCGCATTTGATCCAAGCAGAGGTCATGGCGGAATGGGAGAAGGCCCAGATCTAGATGATATTTTACAACAAATGTTTGGTATGGGTGGTATGGGTGGAGGTGGCGGGCGACCCGGTGGGCCTCCAAGGCAACGCAGAGGTCGTGATGAAGAGCAAAAATACCAGGTTACACTCGAGGAACTTTACAAGGGTAAAACGGTAAAATTTGCGAGCACAAAAAACATAATCTGCACTCACTGTAAGGGTACCGGAGGAAAGGAGAAGGCAAAGCCACAGAAGTGCGAGAGATGCAAAGGTCAGGGTGCAACCATTGGCCTTCGATCTGTTGGTCCCGGACTCGTCACACAGGAGAGGATGGTATGCGAGGCCTGCTCAGGTATTGGCGAAGTTTTCAAGGAGAAGGATCGCTGCAAGAAATGTAAGGGAAAGCGAACTACCTCGGAGAAGAAGGTTTTGGAAATCTATATTCCCAGAGGTGCGAGAGAAGGAGAGCGAATCACCTTGGAGGGAGAGGCAGACCAAGTACCTGATCAAATCCCTGGTGATATTGTTTTCACACTGGAGGAAGAGGAGCACGATATATTCCAACGAGCAGGCGATGATCTCTCGGCTGAGTTAAATGTCACTCTTGCCGAAGCATTGACAGGCTTCTCACGAGTCGTTCTAAAGCATCTTGATGGCCGTGGTATTTCGATTACTCACCCACCAGGAAAAGTACTTGAACCAGGTCAGGTCTTAAAGGTGGAGGGAGAGGGCATGCCTCTGAAAAAGACTGATATGAAAGGAGACTTGTACTTGGTAGTCAAGATTCTCTTTCCAGAGAATGGTTGGACTAATGATGAGGCTACATTTGCCACTCTTAAGAAGATTCTGAAGGACGATGTCCCAGAGATCACTGCTACAGAGGTTGATGAGGTTGAGTTCGATTCTGATGGTGATATCGAGGAGGTAGGTCACCCTTGCTCTCGGATCCAAAAAAAAATACTAACTGTTTAGTTTGGCGCAAATTCTGGGGATCCTCGCGCTGGAGGTGGATGGGAGGATGACGATGAAGATGATGAAGGTGGACAGCCACAATGCCAACAACAGTAGTGAAGTGCTCGGAGTATAGGAAGCAGTGCGACACGACATAATGATCGATGACTTGGAGGAATGGTTCCTGTTAATAGATCTCCTTAAGGCGATACGGCTAGAGATGAATGCGCCGGATTACATACTGATAGGACGATGGCGCGGGTGCCCTATATAAGCCTAAGACCCATGGTATAGCAATTCAAAAATTGTTCATAGAATTTACTTATGGTTTCTGTGTTTTCCCTTATGTTCGTGAAGATTTTCCAAATCCATTTACACCCACTAAAATTACATCCATTACCAGCCTATGGTAGAATTGGGATTTCATACTATATTGAACCTGCTTCTGGGCATAACGAATATTCTTGAGTCAAGTCAAAACAAGAAAGTTGAAGTTCATTTTTCAATCGAGTCAAAATCAAAGGTAATAGTCACGTGCAGTTCTTATTTCGCTTAATTAGCCACAAACAGACTTAGCTCTAAAAATGTAAAAGTGGGCCTGCCGCCCACACAGGTCAAGAAAAATCCAGAAAGGCCATCAACGACCAAAATAACTCGACAACCCATCGACAACCGACGCAAAGGTATGATTGATCAACCATATCATAGCGAGCAGCGCATCGCATACCGAGACTCTGCTAACAGTCTATAAGATGGTTTCCGCAAAGAAGCACGTCCCAATCGTCAAGAAGCGTACGTTCCCCTCCTCGACTTCAACACGATCTCGAATTCCCTCACTTGATATCTGGAGCTGGCCGGAACGAGGGAGCTAGGGCAGATGCTATGAAATGGAAGAACTTGAGGACAATTGCTGATATTGGGATATAACAGGCGTTAAGCGTTTCCACAGACATCAAAGTGATACCTACAAATGTCTCGATGCCAGCTGGAGAAAGCCTAAGGGTATTGATAATCGTGTCCGAAGACGTTTCAAGGGCCAAATGGTCATGCCATCGGTACGTTAGCAAACAGAAAATTATATGGTGGCTCGGAGGCAGGGTTGAAAACTTGTTGATATGGGCCACTAAAATTTCTGGGTCTGTTTAAAACAGCAAGGACTGATGATATGGTAGATTGGTTTCGGATCAAACAGAAAGACACGCCACATGATGCCCTCCGGCCACAAGGCTTTCCTCGTCAACAACGTCCAAGAAGTTGACCTCCTCCTTATGCACAACAAGACTTTCGCCGCTGAGTACGTTTCACATCCAATATCAATCGAACTCACTCTAACAAGACTTTAGGATCGCCCACGCCGTGTCGTCAAGAAAGAGAATCGAAATTGTTGCACGCGCGAAGCAACTTGGTGTTAAGGTTACGAACGCAAAGGCCAGAGTTACGACTGAGGTATAAAGGATTTATTTTCGTTGGGAACTGGCATGGGAATGGTTGCTTGATCAGAGGCGCAATGCAAAATGTAGCTATGCTCTACGGTCAATAAACTTGAACAAATACCTTGGTTGTCTACTGTGATGATGAAACTACTAATGAACAGTCTTTCTTTTTAAATCTATTGATTGCGACGGATATCACGACTGCTTCAACTAAGAATCTCTCATATTTCCTAGACAGAACATCCAGAATGCGGATTTTTCGGCATATTCCTGATCGAAGTTCCGCTAACCCAATCCGGGAAGAATGGTACATATTACATATTTTGGCAACGTCTACAATTCAAAAACCCGTATTGCGCTGAGCACACTACAACTCTTTCATTCAACAATTGTGCTATCCTCTGTACCCCTCCTTTCCTATTCTCCCAAAAACAGAAGCCAAACTATCATGGATCTCTCCTAGCATCAGTCTATCCCTATCCAATTTAGACCCATACCACCAAATCGTCTCTTTAAACTGAACGTACCTTAATTTTCTCAACTTACCTAGGGAGCCTTCTACCTTCCCACTGATAGAAACTGTTCTCGGTTTTATTTTTGTTTCTATTGGTTCCTAAATTAGGAGTTGGTATGTGGGGGAAGGTGGGTGAACTAATTTTCTTCAGGGTCCGACTACAACGATGGCCCATGCCTTACAATACTCCAGATTGAATTGTTCAGCCACCTTAAAATATACCTCACGATTTCAGCAGAGACTTTAATTCTTGGTGAGAGGTTATTTATTGTACGGACACTTGTAAACTGCATCCATAGTAGGTATAGTAATCTGACTTAACCAACCGGATATCAAAGGATATTCAAAGTTCATAGTGTCAAATACCTTGATACTATTAATTTTAAATAGATGTTGACAGTTCAGTTTCAGAATTAGATAGGTGTATGGCTCTGCTTGGAACAGTGTGTTTGCATTTGTCTAAACCCGTACTTGCTTAACAAAGCTAACTGTTTATACTGCCGTTTTGAGAGTGTTGACAACAACTTCATCAGGAGAGATAATAATAAATGCATGTCAATCGTTGTGAATAGTGCGTTAGGGAACACGAGAAATCCTCTGAGAAGCTGTGACAAAGATATTTCTAAGAGAATTCCCATACTTTATATGTTCTGTAAACTGGGAAGCCCTACACATATCACACAGCATGTTTGTCGTATCTGCCTAGCTAATTGAGTAACTTTAAGGATTGACAGTGATTGATGGGATTGGCAGGCTGGCAGTCGTAATCAAATAAACCTCACGCATTTAATTTAATTGACACTAGTCGCCAAGCACCTGCTTTATATCAACATGTTGCTGGCTACTAGAGTAGCTGCCCAATCATAACTTAAACATGATAAACTACACTCATCCAGTATGCAGTAGCAAATTTTTCGCGAATTATTATATGCTATTTAGTGAAACTTTTGAAAGTTGTTGGAAAACAAAAGTCTCTTATTCATTCAAGAACACTCTAGCTAATGTCATTGCTAAGGTGAATGAAATTAGAAGACACTCTCGTTATATTTAACCTCGCACGAGTTTAAAAGGAAAGCGACATGGATATGAAACTGCAGGCAGTAAGGTCGTAAAGATGGATGCGCTCGTGTATCAAATAAGACAAAAAAAAAAGCCCCAGTTGTAAGAGAATATCCATACCTTGAACGAATCTCTGGGCCGAGGCTAGATATTATTTTCTGGACAAATGTAGACTTGAAACTATCAGTGGAAACTTTCAAGTCTGCTTGGAAAAATCTTTTTGGAAAAATCTTTAATGACACTAGGAGTCTTTGGTCCGTAAGCTTTCGCGATAGTTTCACTTTAAGCTATTGAATTATGAACTTCAGCCAAAACTGAGATTTTGAATCACAAATGATGTCTAAAGGTCTGCCCACGTTTAAGATAGCTTTGAAGTTATATACTTATGTACTTAGAATTTTCGAGTACCTGAGGGTAGAGATTGTCTTGAAAAAATACACCTTTCTATGCTTCAATGAAGGGGTATGGGTTGCACGGTTTTGACACCGGGAAAATAAATCCTAGTTTGCATTTATTGTTACAGAAAATCCGGAGCCAGAAGAAATATCATATGGGCGCGCCCAACTATCCCAAATCAGGAAATCTTCTGTTGTTGGCCATGTGTCAGTGAAATGGACTACACGGAGCATGCTTATCTATCAAGCCTATATTATTTTTTATTTAAGAACTAGTATACTTGATACCGACCCATAGCTTGTAGAAGAATATAGAGAATCATTTATCTTGTATCTATACGTCTGTCTTGTTATAGTGTGTGTCAGGTGCTAGCTAATATACAGGAATAAGCTTTTGGACTCTTGTATCGTGTCAAAGAGCTAGATCTTCCCACTATAATAGAGAAAACCAAAATGTAACTCTGCATAATGGTCGAATCTGAGAACTAAATCGTATCAGAGACGTAATAAAATATTTACCTAAACCTCACGATTTTTAAAAGATTATTGTCGTCAAGTAATTTTAATACATTGATGTCAACTTATATAATATGTTATATTGTCGTTATCCGTATATTTCCTGGCCCTATATAATACGGGTCAAGCGAGCCTAGGCTACCTAACTTGTATGATTAGTTTGAGCCTGATCGAAAAATATATAAATACTGAACTGTACGTAGTCTTACAAGAATTGATGGTTACCACCGAATAGAAGGATCACATTACGCTACAACGCGTGATCTTCACCGTAGTTAGTAACAAGCGTCACTATGAGTGTAACTTGGATGGTAAAAGTATCTGATTCTTCTTCGGAGAGGTCCTGTATGTCTTAGATACTGCTATGCTAATGTATGAATGGAAGGTACGATTGGATGTTGAGTCCTAACAGTTAGAGTGGTCCGACATATATAAGACACAAACTTTCGATGGCTTGCACCATTTGAGCATAGACTAAAATCCGAACTTATTAAACGGTTTAGTTCATCGTCTTATCAAAAATTAACTATTATTACAAATAAATAAGCAACTCAACGCAGCATGACCCCTTATAACATCTGCAGAAGCTGTTTCCCTAAATTTCACAAATATAGTCTCGGCGGACTTTCCTGAGGAATTACACCATCTACCCTTACTAAACTGTCCTCAGCTATTGCATTTTCAGCCGCCAGCCATACTTGCTCCAGATATCACAAGTATCATACTTAACAGAAAGTTACGTTCTGCTACTAATATAGTGTCTATTGCTATTACTCCTATCTACCCGCCTCACTATAGAATACATCGTTACTTAATAAGATTCTATTAACAAATCTGCCAAACTTGAACAAGTAGTCTGTTAATTCCAAAAGGCAACTTTCGCACTTAAACTTAATATTAACAAATAAATAACAAATTTTATGTTATAATATCCATAACTCTCTTCATCTTTTTGTGGTGTACTTAAAGACAAAATCGGGACCATCTCAAGTATTAAGATCATTGCATTAGTTCATTCCAAGATATACTCAAGGCCGCAATCCACAGCATCTTCGTAGATACTCATAATACTTGGTAAGGATTTAAATATCCAAATAAAAAAGAATTCGTTAGCAAGTAAGGTACCAAGTAAAGGCCTTCGTGGAACAACCCGCGCGCCTTATACTACAAACCATAGGCGTAGTATTACAATGAACCACACTTGATACCTTATATACATAAAAAGACTTTACGAGAGCTATCCCGCGGCACATAACACGGCTACGGGTTAATCACACAAGCGGAGAATTCTCACCTCTCATTTAATACTTATCACATAGCAAATGAGCAGAAGTTATACTAAATGAACTCCAGGCATTTTCCTCACATTATTATGCTACCCATAAGAGACTATAATAAAGAATCTTGATTAAGACGACTATGTGCTTGAACTGTTTGCAGGTTCTAAACGGGGGATAGATTTACAATATTGTTGGCAACCTTCTAATTTTCAATGGGGATATGACTCAAAATCCAGGATGGCCAAAGGCATGATAAACCTGAGGAAAGGGTGGATCCACTTCAGCGAGAAAAAAACCCGAAGCCCCTTTTCTTGCTCGCTAAGGTCTTGGCATAGCGCCACCCGCAGAAAAAAAGAGAAGGAGCCTCTGGAAGCAAAAAAAGAAGCTGGATGCTATTTGATGGGAATTGAGCCCAACGCGCTATTGTTTGTTAGCTTGTGATGATTACTGTTGGAATGGGGTTTACGAACGGGGTCGAACCCGCAGCCTTGAGATTAAGAGTCTCACGCTCTACCGATTGAGCTAGCCGGGCGAGGATTTCCTCTTATTTGTGACCGCTGTATTGCCTTTGAGACTTATATACCTTATTGTGGGGAAGAGATGAAGAATTTTCTTTGCGAAGGGGGTTGATTTGGTAATCCCTGCTCTTTGTGGGGGTGGAAATACGCTGGTGGGTACATGGGATGATGTGGGTGTGTTTGTTCAGAGGTGATTGCGAGTTAGAAGGACTAAAACGGCAATTTCTGGGTATCATTTATCCATATGATACCATGGTATGATAGATAGGTATAAAAGGAAATAATAGGCACAGTTCTCTCTTAGAACTCCAATGTGTTGCACTCTAATCATAACATTCCACCTCAAAATCTGTTGCCCTCTTCCCCAAGATCTCCTGAGGCTTAAGCTTACACTCTCTTATTTCTAGAATCTCACTACCCAAAACGCTGTCTCTGCTCCATCTCAAGATCAGTCTCCTTATTAGGAGCAATGGCCATAACCAGTCTTCCGATAATTGTCTTTTTTGCGATTTTCAGGAGTATGTTATCTGGCTTCCTCGCAAGCGGTGCATCTTGAGCAGTGGCAGTGCTGCTAACATGTTGATGTCTATTCTGAGGCTCGGATCCAGCTGCCACATGGTGCTCGGAAATCTTTTTGAGCGTCAAACCCGTTCCTTCGTACACGACGACCACGAGGAGCTCTTCAATGAGACCAACGCACACAAGGACGACGATGGAGCCGGATAAAGGGCTGAAGAGTTTGCTATGTGAAAAGGTGCTTATGACGGAATAGATAAGTCGTACGAGCAAGAATGGCAATGACATGGCAACGGCCATCAAAATCCGCTTCTCGCCAGGCTCTGCGTGCCTTACAGAAAATGATAGGAGGATAGTAGAGACCACAATGGCAGCGAAGGATGCGATGAACAGTGCTGATCCGACTTTGCTAATGGTTGGGACTTTATAGACACCGCCATTCTTGGCAAGATTATCGCTGGCATCAATACCACCGACAATTCCTAGAATGAGAGCTACAAGGAGCACCAATTCGATGAGTTTGATTGCTAGCGTGCTGAGCAAGGCTTTGTGGGATCGGTTGATGCTTTCAAGAAGACGGCTAAGGAGCCCCAATGTTGCGAGGAACAGAGGAGATAGACCGACGCTTTGAAGTATAGTGTAGCCTGTGTATAGTGCCGTGCTTGTTGGATAGCTACTTGTTGCTATCTGCATAGAGGGACCAATTGTTCTAGCAAGAGAGAAGACAACAAGAAAATACCATCCGGCGCTTTTGCCAAAGCCGTGACGAATAGCGAGGAAGATGGCTGTTAATAGACATGGTACATAGACAGCTACCTCAACTATTGAGACTATATTCCGGTGGGTGATTTTCATCATAAGCGTTGAGAATTGACGGAGCTGGTAGTTGTATTTTGGGGAATTTGACGAGAAGCCAAACAAGAGATACCAGACAAAAAATTGATAATGGGTGATGAAGATGCAGTGATGTAGGGATAAGAGCGTACGCATTATCTACTTATATATACCATCGAAAAATCACAGCCAGGCTGCACCTCCATGTCATGCCATCATGTTAGCCTAACATTTAGATGAGGGAAACCAACAATACTTCCCTTGCAGATCTCAATATACTAAGCATCATAATCCATTCACAGCTGAGTCCATGCTCTGGTTTTATTCGTTGGCCCAATCAGGAATTTGATAAAGTGATACCGAACGTTACGGACGCAAAAGTCTCAACTCGTTTCAGTGGACCAATCTCTATATCCACGGAGGCGTGTCTACATCCACCAGCATTTAAAGACCAGTTTCAGGGTCCTAGGTGCGTCAGTAGTGATTATTCAGGGTAGGGCTGTAAAGCTTGTGCAAAAGCTTATGTTACTAGTTTGACGCTACGCATTGCTAACCCTTTTTGGCACCCTTGAGACACAGCCCTGGGCAGCTTCGTCACCAACTTCAAGCATGCCTTTTCGGGGAACCCTTTGCGAGGGTAACTTGATAGGTTGGATGCTTAGATTTTTACCCGCTAAGCTTCTTATCTACATGACTTACCCGCCATAAACAAGCATCGACAGTGTTGTTATGGCTGTCCATCCGACGATCTGTGTGGCTGAAGCATACACGAATTGATTTGTAAACCGGTGAGACGGGTGCAGAGCATTCATTCGTTGCAGAACGAGCAGCTAAAATGCAAATCTATAATCCTTTCGTCTTTTTTTTTAGGAGGGAGAGGGGGTTGCCGGGTGTTGGCCTTGCCTTCCTTGAACTATGCGCTGTAAGAAAGCATGGGGGAAAAGGGGGCATCAACATACACGATCATGAAGATTAATTATACGGAGTAGTTAGCACTTGAAACGCTTGCGCTTACCCTACTTGCAATAAGATCAAACGAGCTGCTAAGCGCCGAAAAATCTGCAGCATACCCGCCATGACTCCAAACACCTTTCATGGAATTGCCTCGAGCTCCTTCTTGGACGGCCTGCCCCTAATACGACGCTGCTAGCTATTATACTTCGAATTGGCGATGCGCAACTCAAGATAATCACAGTTTTTCATATAGCTTTGTCAATTAAATCATTATTATATTTTGAAAAAGCCACCAGAGCTCATCGATAGCAACACAGGTTCTTCTAAAGCTTTCCTGCACGCAGCAATGCTGGTATTACTACTAAAATATAAATTTGATGTGTAAACTACCCGATTACTATCGACCTTGGAATACTTTTCATTAATAACCAACCCCGAAACATTAAACATTAGCCAAAAACGATTTGCCAATTTCAGGTTTCATTATGGTAAAGTCCTAAGAAGAGGGCAATTCTTCTAGACTATTTAGCTTGTGGCATCAATACGCCGCTACGCGCAACAAACTTGTTCCAATATCCCCATCTCACAGCGTTGTGAGAAACAATCGTTGAATAGGTATGCTCGGAAAAGACTTGACACGGCCCTTTGGAACCATTTATCGTATGGAAAAGCGAGAAGCTTCCCGTATCATCACACTTCCTTGTCATTTGTTTTCGATTTAGCGCTACTTCAACCATACATTTCTTCTCTTGTTCGAGCTTCAGGATATTCCAAAAGAGCTGGATATTTGCATTGGTTGCTTTCAAGATTGGCTAGGCGAAGGCAATGCACAGAAGGATGATGCTGTATGGTAAGCTTATTGATGATCATCATTGTATCCAATAGATTTCAAGCATTCGTAAAGATATATAGAATCTACAGCGCAAATAAAATTTCCAAAAATCTAAAATTGGAAAGAAGAAACCGAATTAAGATGAATTTTTGACCGCTGTAAATATTTTTGGGGTACACGTAAATGCGTTCAGTAGATTGAATATAGATAGGCTAGTTGGGCAATGACAGTCATTTATAGGATATAGGGTAAATCTAAGTGTGGAGTGAACTGCGAGAACTTTAAAATTCTTCAGTTGATTTGCTGGCTTTCAGATATAATCAAATTCGATGCACAGAAGTAAATATATGGCGAAGGGAAGTAAATCTTAAGTAGCAATCAGTACGCATTTGTATTACGTACTGAGCTTTTATCCAAGTCTAACTATCTTCCATATTCTCATACACTCTTGCAAGTCCATGGCTAGACTCCCATGAACAGCTGTTGCGGAATCCTCAATAACAGACAGAAGTAAACTGGCGTATGCAAAATTGGGTTTGTCTTCCTTTAGCATAAAGTAATCCACCTTTCTGATACCACCATTGTCGACGAATGCTTTCCATGCTGTAGCACTAGTGTTAATTTAGGGCATTCGTCAGATCTTGAGCATTGGGGAAAGCTCAGGGTTAATGACATGTATGGGCTTGTAACTTACAATCTAACATCTTGCCTAGCTCGGCTGCAAAGGTGCAGTCCACAACCATCCTCGAGAGCAGTATTTCCACTACCCTGTTAAGATTCTCATCTGGATGAACAAGACCTTCTTTCTTTAACCACTTTAGATTGTGTTCTGCCACCAGCTTATTACCCCATTTCGGGGATTGGAGAGCTTCAAACATGCGAGTTTCCCCGCGTTGGGCATCGCGGCGGCGTTTAGCTGATAGAGCTTCCGTCCAGTCATCATGAGATTTCATCTGTATATCAACTTAGTATTTAAGACATTTGCCAATATGCAATAGGGAGTATACCTGGCGAGCACGTGTGGATTCTTTAAATGCTCGAGATTGAGCAGCGCGTTCTTCCTCCATATCATTATATCTAAAGATGTTAATTTGGGATACGGGCATGAAGATATAGGAAAGTAAGATGGTGCTTACTGGGTAGCCCATTCCGGCGTAATGGACTCGTTCACTATATCAAGGAGATCGAGCACTCCACATGGTAAAGTATCCTTCTTAGAGAATGCCAAAATTTCAGAAGGTATCTTATAGTTCCAGAGAATAGTCTGAGACGAAGTTCCAAAAGCCGTGATAGCACTTGCGAACCATATACCAATAGTATTCGTCATAGACTCATCGACTTCTAGGTGTCGTGTATCGAGACTTTCGAACATTCCAGCATCATAATCGTCTGGAATAGCCGAAGTCAGTCCATTCAATCCAACTTGGCAGCGAATTGTTGGCGGTGAGCATTCTGTCTCTGGTACGTATTTTGAGGTCGCAAGGGTTTTTTCATTATTGGGTTTTACAGCTTGAGCATCATCCTCACCATCAGCGCCATCTTTGAAATCCTCTTCGTCAGTATCAGTGGTGGCAGGTCGTTTGAATGGAGAGCCTTTGATCGTAACCCAGTATGGAGGCAACGAACTTTGGTCTCTCATCGCCCAGCGTGATGACCATCTCACTGATAATGATAAATGCCCATCTGAGTCCTCCAAAGGGCCAATTGTCAAGACTTTCTCATGCTTATCTGGCGATAGCAACAGGGGTGTACCTCTAGGAACCCATAACCCACTTCCTCTAAGCATTCGAAATCCAACTGGATCAGGCACAGCTCCTAAATCAAGGAGGAAAGATATCAATTCCTCAAAGCCAATTTCAGCCTGTGGCTGCCTCAGTTGATCGGAGTAATCTATTCTCTGAGTCTTCAACCCAATGACGTTACTTTTCCAATTGAATAACGTCCAACTTCCCCCGGGAATCTGACTTGGATGCTCACATAATCGCCAATAGTCCTTGCATTGTTCCTGTCGATCCAACGGAGCAATGGTATATCGGGGAAGCTCGATCTCAACTATATGGTTAATCACATCTCCTCTAGTCATTCCAGCAAGACGTCCATGACGGAGAATACGCCTGACTTTAGCTACAGTTGCGAGGGTTGCAATGGTATTGTATATGATAGGAAGTACTCCTAATACAGCCAGGGGTATACCAATATAGGTAATAATGTCAGGGCCTGAAACCATTTTGATTCTGGAAGGCTCCAGGGTCTCGTCAATTTCTGGAAGCCATCGTCTGATATACGTTTATATGATAGAAGAAAATACTATAAGTCTCAACATTCACGAGGCCAGAAATATTGAAGGTCTGATACACACGTCCCGTGCGGCTGAGGGGCTAGGAAAATGTAAGTTTGCTTACCCCTGAAAACGCGGGGCAAGTATTTAATAACTTTACAGAAAATGAGGAAAGTTAAATACAGGCGCGGACTGAGTGAATCGAGAACCATAACAATTGCTACGAGAGTTGACTCATCTCTACAGTTGAGTATATAGTGCAGCCTAACCTTGAAACTGCTCATATATAAATACAATGGTGTTCGTATAAGAAAAAGCAATGGGTTGTGTGATGGGATGGAAGTTAAATTGATGTGCAAGGCAGAATCCTCCCGTCTTGGCAGGTAAGCCGTTGTAACCTTACGTACTGATTTCTCTGGCACAACGAGCTGTTGAACTCGCATCTCCAGTCAGCTCCGGAGTAAACCTCCTCTCCTCGCGATTCCAGCAAGACAATTGCACCTGGAACCACGAGCTATGAGCGAAGAATGATGCCGAACCTTTCATTTATTTTTGCATTCTTCTTTTCTTTTGTAATTGCTCAGCATCCTCCTTCTTCCAACTTGACGACCATATCCTCACCGGCAGATGCGAAGATTACTATTTCATACAAATCCCCTCCTTCGGGCACTTGCAAGACTGTGTTCGAAACGCAGAAACAGTATACGGGATGGGTTCATATGCCGGGAAATTATTCAACAAATACATTCTTTTGGTTCGTTGAGGCTCGAGAGCCTACGACACAGCTTACAATATGGCTCAATGGAGGACCAGGCTCCAGTTCAATGATCGGACTTTTTGCAGAGAATGGCCCTTGTGAAGCGGTCGAGCTGGCTGCGGGTAACTTTGGCACAAAAGCACGGGATTGGGGTTGGGACAGAGCTTCAAATGTTCTCTACATTGATCAGGTAAGATTGTGTACGAGTTCTTAGAGATGATATCTAGAGCCACGTTACTTTGTAGCCAATGTTTGAACGCTGCTAACGTAAATTGCAGCCCAATCAAGTAGGGTTCTCATACGACACTCCGACTAATTGCTCTCTCGATCTACTCACAAATTCCCTCTACACTCCAGAGCAAAACCACCCGTCTTCGCAGCCTAAATTCACCTTTCTCAACGGGACATTCAGTTCATTAGACAAATACAATACGGCCAATACCACAGAAATAGCAGGAATGGCAATCTGGCATATGCTCCAGGCTTTCCTTGGTACCTTCCCTCAATACAGTCCGAACGACACCACCCAAATGGGCATCCACTTATTTGCCGAAAGTTACGGGGGCAAATATGGACCGACCTTTGCAACGATCTGGGAGAAGCAGAATAGGCTACGAGAAAGTGGCGGGCTTCCTAATGGTACCGTTGACATCAACCTAAATTCCGTAGGAATCGTCAATGGTTGTGTAGACGATCTAGTACAGGGTCCTTTCTACCCGGCAATGGCTGTCAACAACACCTATGGTTTAACAGCTATCAACCCAACTCGAGCAAAGTTGGCAATGGCCAGCTTTTTTGCTCCAGGAGGTTGTAAAGAACTAATAATTCAATGCAGAGCTGCTGTAAAATCTCAAGATCCAGACGATAGTGGCGACATTGTATCTGTCAATAGCCTCTGTGCCTCAGCTTATCAAAGCTGCAATGATAATGTAATAACACCGTACCAAGAATCTGGGAGAAGTATCTACGACATTGGACGCTATCTCCCGGACTCGTTTCCACCAAGCACGTATCTCGAACTCCTCAACACAGCTAGCTTTCAAGCTGCGATTGGCTCACCAGTCAACTTTACGCAAACGAACGCTCAGGTCATCGAAGCCTTCCAAGACACTGGAGACCATGCACGTCAATCGCTCATCCCAGATATTGCAGCGCTCTTGAAGTCGGGTATTCGTGTAGGTTTCATCTATGGAGACCGGGACTATATTTGTAATTGGCTGGGCGGCGAAGCGATTTCCCTCGCGGTAGCAGCACAAACATCGCCATCTTACGCATCACTTTTCCCTGCTGCAGGATATGCACCCATCATCGTAAACACTACTTACATCGGTGGTGTCGTTCGTCAATATGGTAATTTATCCTTTAGCCGTATCTATGATGCGGGGCACTCTGTTCCAGCTTATCAAGGCGAAACGGCCTTCCAAGTGTTTGCCCGTATTATAATGGGCACATCTGTCTCGACTGGTCAGAAAATCGATATATCGAAGTTCAATACCACTGGTCCATTAAACGCGACCTACGTCAACAAACTCCCCGACTCCCCAGCCGCAACATGTTACTTGCGCAACATTCCAGAATCATGCACATCCGAACAGGTTGACAAGATCGTGCATGGAAAGGGAGTAATTATTAATGGGATCCTATATGATGATCCGAAGGAGTGGTCAGCACCGACCTCAACTACTCCGAAGGTTGTGGTAGAAACTGTTACAGGCACAGTGAGCGTTGTCACGAAGACGGAGGTGCAGACAGGGCTGTTTACAGCGACGGGTACCCCGACAGCAACGGGGAAGAATTTAGGTGTCAGCATGCTAAGATTGAAGAGATGCCATTTCCTTCTGCCTTTGCTGATGATGTTTTTCAGCGGTTGGGCATAAAAATGGCCACTTTCGAGGTATGAGAGAATGGCGTATGAGAATCATGGTTGTTATGAATTTGTATAACAAGCATCAACTATTAGGATGTTGGTTCTGGGAGCGTACTAAAGAAACGACACACGAGAAGACCATAGAATGCAGTTCCAAGAAGGGAATAAAAGAATTCAACGCACGGCGCAAAGGATAACAAGGGCGGCAACAAAAGCGAAGAAGCATTGGAGGGCATAGGAGGAGTTTTTAATTGTAAGATCTCGCATTATACCCGCCTGATTATGGCAAAAATTGGGCAGAATGGGTGGCGTCGTTTGTTATGATTTATGTATATATAACTTTCTTCTTTCCTTCATTTCTTCTCCGAATGGCTTGGGATGGGATGGGATCGGGGAAATGGCTATGGCAGTAACAAGAAGCTGGAATGTTTAGGACGTGTAGAGTAAACCTAGGCAATGTCCGGCATGATGGTTTATAAAAAGAGAATTAATAAACTTGATGCTTTCAGTTGAATAGATTGGTGTTCAGTTTAAAAGAAAGTTTGTGGATAATTTCTCATTTTACATCTAGGCGTCAATGTCACTAAGTTTTAAAGTTGGTTTACAATTCATAATTCTTGAAAAGACTCCATGCCCGCCTGGAAGAAAAGATGATATATCACATGGGCGAGCTTGTGGGAGTTGATAATAGTAACAGCGACAGGATCGGTAGTTGCATTTTTTACTTCTTCAAGTCCCAGTACGAATCTGAGATCTCAATGAAGTGTCTGCAATAAAAAGATTGCCCATCTCATCCAACGGAAAAGAAGCAATACATGCGAACTATGTCTTTAAAGGAGTCAGTAATGGTTCGACACTAAACAAATAATGTGACAAAGTGAGGAACCAAAAAGAAAATCAGATCTACAGCCTTGTCAAAGGCGGTCTCATCAGTGTTACCAACTTGTGGATTATGTTGACCGTCGTGATATTGAATCATCATGTTATAGGAGCGGGAAGAGAATACTGTGTAAAGTAGAACATACCAGCAAAATCAATTTGTTTATGAAGGACAATGTAAAATGATGGTGAACATTAAGATAACTGATCTGAACCAATGTGAGGTTAGCAGTGACACTTCCACATTCACAGGAGACTTCAATAAAAGAAGGCATAATCAGTTAGGACAGACTCGTCATCGCGGTGAGGCTTGGACATATGCTTGTCATTTGTCGGTCAAGGTCATCATGATGCTAGAGGCTTTGTAGAAAGAAAAAGAATGCTTACAAAAATACGATTAGGTGGGAACCCAAAACAGAAAATTGCCATGTCTTATAGTGACGCAAAATCAAATCATGAGATGATGTTGGAAGCCTGAAGGAATAGTTAGTTTGCTAGTTCGCAAATGACTTGAGTTTACAATAATGTATTGTGGAAATGAATCAGAAGGCATGAATGGTTTAATTTGATTTGTGTCAACATCGGTTACCCGGATCAGACTCGTCATCTAAAATGCTCATCATATAAAGGGGAGAGAGTATTAAAGAAAAGTGTGCTTACCAGTCACGAGCAAGGCGGTGACGCACAGATGGGAATAGCCAAATCTACGAATTACATGTCAGATGAATCCAACATGTTTCATGAAAGTATGTTGGTCGAAGACTGAAATCAGTGGGCGAGGTTTTCTAGGCCTGCCACAAAGAGGCATCTCCTTTCACAAGCCAGACTCTATTGAGCTGTCGGAGCCCAGTGCCAATTCATCATTTAAGTCATGTATATGGCGATGAGAAGGGATATGTCGTACCTTGAGAATGCTTGTCGTGCCTATAGTCTTGGAGCAAGTTAGCTTTGGCCCGCCAAAGTTTTAATAATATTTTCGGGGGGTAATAGAGGTAGCTCAGAAATAGCCATTTGTTTTCGTCAATGATTTTCAGTCGGTAATTTCCAGCGTGCAAAGCACACAAATGTTCATCACAGCCACGTAAGAGGAATTAAATAGAGAGTGTGGCTTACCATTGACTTAAGACACTAGGCAGCTTCAAGCCGACAACAGAGTCGACCGAAGCTGCCGGCCACTGCCTCCGCCGCTGATAGAGTACATAATGATTGACTGTATCTGTAGCACTGGTTAGGAGGGGTTCCAACAGAATGTGGTGGCTAAGAAGCTGGAGTTGGTGCTAATGATCAGACTGACGTGCGTACGCAAATCGCTCATTGCCGAAGCTCAGAGACTCTAGTTTGTATTCGGTATGGTTGTCATCATGTAGCAGGATATGAAGGGAGAAATGGAATTGCTTACCAGTGGCAGTGGTGGTTGGCGGAATGGTTGTGTAGCTTGAATACAGGTTGAAGTTGAAAGCAGAAAAGAGCTGTGAGATTTTTCTTAGGTGGTGTTTTTGAGCCGCTAGAGTGGAAGTAGTTAGCCACCCTACCTAACCGTGATAGGCATTGAGTCACGTGAGCATGACTGCAGACTTGTGTTGGCGAACTTCAACAACAGCTATTTCTTTCTCTTTACAATACTGTACAGCCCAGGAGAACTCTTTCCCAGAGTCATCTGGTTGTTCTAATTGCGCATACAACCGGGCCCTTGCTCCTTTCTCCCTTCACGAGCCCCCCCCCTGAACGCCGGGTGTTCAAACGCCTGCGGTTCTAGTTCTTGAACCACACGCAGCACCGGGTATTCACGGACTCGTGACTCTGGATGGCGGGGCACAACCCGACGACATCCCTCTTTTGCGGGTTGTTTGCGGGGTCTTTCCCACCAAAGCAAATCCCCCCACTGCTCACTGCTCTCGCCCACCCCCAAAGCAAACCCCCAAAGACCGCGAGACTGTCCAAATAATTTATATGATCTTGTAGTTCTACGCTAGCTCACTACTGGTTCACGATATCAAGGCAGGTGAATTAGCAGTCTCCTATTTGTCACACCAGCACAAGCTTCTTCCATTTCTCCACCCCATCTCCAGACTGAACTCACCTCGACGTTCCGGAACCAGCCCGGCCTAAGCAGACCCGAGGTACTAGTAACTACAAATACAACCTCCTTCAACAGCACCAGCAAGACCTTCTTTTGCGGTTGAACATTCCCATTTTTGCTCATTTCCCTCCCTTTCCCTTACCTAGAACCTAGCTTGTTTTCCACTACACATCCACCCTACACAACAAATATACACCCCGGCCCAAACCTACTTTCCAAACTAAACCGCAACTATGGATGGTACCGGTGGAATCCAGGAGGAGAAGATTAACGTCGATATAATAACCCTCACCCGCTTCCTAACAGAAGAGCAGTCAAAGCATCCTGTGAGTTATCCCGCTCTTGCTCGGATCTTCAATGCGTCGTCCTAGCAGTTAGATGGCTCTTACTAACGAATAACCAGGAAGCAACTGGAGATTTCACCCTCCTCTGCCACGCCCTCCAATTCTCTTTCAAGTCGATAGCCTACTACATCCGTCGGGCCACCCTTATAAACCTGACTGGCCTAGCTGGTTCCTCTAATACCACCGGCGACGATCAGAAAAAGCTCGATGTAATTGGCAATGACCTCTTCATCGCGGCAATGCGTTCCTCTGGAAAATGCGCCGTGCTCGTTTCCGAAGAGGAGGAAGAGGCAATCTTCTTCCCTGAACATAAAGGTGCCCGTTACGCAGTTGCTTGCGATCCCATTGATGGTAGCAGCAACTTGGATGCTGGTGTGTCGGTGGGCACGATTTTCGGAATACATAAATTACCAGAAGGAAGTGTTGGAACCAAGGAGGATTTGTTGAAACCAGGCACTGAGCTCGTGGCAGCGGGATTCACCATGTATGGCGCCTCAACCCAACTGGTCATCACCATGAAACAAGGTACCGTTAACGGCTTCACCATGGATAACTCTCTCGGTGAATTCATCCTCACGCATCCAAATATGAAGATTCCCAAGTCACGTTCCATCTACTCTGTCAACGAGGGTAACTCTCTGTATTGGCAAGATGCTACTATTGCATACTTCAATAGCTTGAAGTTCCCTCAGCAAGAAGGTGGAAAGCCATATAGTGCGAGATATATCGGTAGTATGGTTGCAGATGCCTATAGAACCCTCCTTTATGGCGGTGTTTTTGCGTATCCAGCAGATAAGAAGAGTCCTAAAGGGAAACTCAGAATCTTGTATGAATGTGCGCCAATGGCTATGGTTTTTGAGAATGGTTAGTTTGGAGCTCCCCGAAGTAGTTGTTACGGATTTAGGACTGTGCTAATTGTTATGCAGCCGGTGGACAAGCAGTAGATAGCAAGATGAACCGGCTGATGGACGTAGTACCAGAGCATATCCACGATAGATCGGGTATCTTCATGGGTAGTTATGACGAGCTGGAAAAGGTGAAAGCGTTCCACACGGCGAAATGAATTGGGTAGTTTTGTTTTTTTGTATAAATTTATAGCATAACCTTCATAGTCTGCTTGGTAAATTGATAACTAAATACCTAACTTTAAACCGTGTGTAAGACCTGGCTGTGTTTGAGCACAATAACGACCGATTCCTTCTTGGCTTCTTTACTCCACATTTTGTTGTGTAACAAATCCCACGAAAGTAATAGACCAAACCATTTTCATCAGACAAAAGCCAAACACTGTAGAGTTTATTTAGAGTTGATAAGCTAATGTAAGGTAAGCATTCGCTTATTTCCGTTACCCCTTTTCCTTGCCTTCGAGGCGGCTTATTGTCCTATCCACAACACATCTACCTACCACAATCTAGGAACAAAAACTGGTGTCTCCCTCTTCCACTTCTTATAATCTTCTCTATCCCCATACCTCCGATCATACTTCCCTTCACTCAAAGGTACCCCACTAACTCTCGTTAACAGCCAAGTAACAAAGATCGGGCTCACGGCCACCAATCCCACGCCAATTGCCCGCCCTCCTAGTCCTCCTCCCAATCCCAGTCCTTTCTGTCCGATATCTTTGACCAAAACACCCCCTGCTGCGATAGCGATACCAGACCATAACATGCTTTCCCCAAAGTAATTAGGATGTCTCGAAACACCCCAGAGACCAGAGGTCAAGAAATCCTCATCATGTTTCTTTGCCTTTTTCGCCTTCATCCACGCATCCTTCTGCATGTCTGCTATCACCTCAAATCCTAACCCTCCAACGAACAGTCCCAACCCAAGCACATCCGTCGCTAAGATCGGTAAGGTGCGCAAAAGAAGGGGAGATATGGCATTGATGGCCAACACGGGGGACAAACAAAGGGAAACCCAGACAGCTTGGAAAAACCATGCGACGGCGAATTTTGGAGGGGAGGTTTTGATTTTGTCAAAGCGGGAGTCAGGGCCGTGCGAGAGGATGCGGGCGAAGAGGTGGGATCCTACTTTTGGGATGTTAGTTTTTTGTTCTTGCGCGATATCAGAGACTGAGATAGAGCGAAGAGCAGAGAAGAGGGGAAGTGGACGTACATCGAACAGCCCAAACCCCCACCGCGGCACTCAATGCCAGCTGTCTCCAATTCCACCCCAGCGCGCCGTTTTCTGCTCCTCTTAATGCATTCCATAGGCTCGGTAGTCCATTTGCGACACCAAGTTTGCCTGTAATCCCCGCTGCTGCCCGCGCTCTCAGTGCCGGTAAGTAGAGTGAGAGAGCGGTGACGCTGAGGTAGGTAATGGACCCAGAAAAGTCATAGACGCGATCAGTTTGCAGAGCCATTGAGGGGATTGCAAAGGCAGTTTGTAGGGCGAATGCGAGACCTACACTAGGAATCAGAGTGCGGAGGAGGGGAGAGCGGTATGCGGTTGAGTGGAGGAGGGAGTTGAGAAGCGTCATATTTTCTTTATCTTCTTGGATGAATCAAGAGCTTTTGTTATTCAACTGAGGTGTTGGAAGATATGGAGTTACCCGGAGAGTGGAGAGGGTGAGGGTTGTATTTGAGTAAGGATCAGAGAGATGAACAAAGGCGGACGAGGCCTGTCAGCCTCGTGAAGTCATGACGACATTTTCGGCAATGGGATGTAAAACTGTCCGAATGTAAACCTTGCCTTTGGTCTAAAAAAAGATCAATATGAATTTATTCCACAACTTGCAAATTTGCAGGTATTAGCGTATACTGCTCGCTGTACTTGGTTCAATACAAGGCTAATTCGTGATCCCCGAGCTAATTACAACCGAGTTAACCCTTTTGCTAGACGAAGATTGGTCACGTTCTTACTTTAAGATGTAGACATTTATATATATTCAGTGATTCTTAGCTGCTTATTTATTCTCCAGAGGCACAAACACCAGGATTAATTCATCGCTTCCCAAAAGGCTCTTTCCAATGTCCCAAAGCGGCCAAATGCCATCATCGGATCGTCGCATCATAGCAACCATCGCTCAAACAAACTCCTCCTCAATAGCTTACGGCACAAATACAAGTTCCTCTGCATCGATATCACCATATCAGCAATATCTCAGCGTTGAGATCCTTTAGCCACATTATCGAGATAGCTCAATAAGAAACTCTTGTCAGCTGGTGACATAGGCTGTGCTTGACTACCGCGCCGCTGAGGATCCTCAGCTACGAGGCTGCCAACGCGAGACCGTAGAACAGACGTAGCTTGCATAGGAGAGATGCTGTCGAGTGTAGAAGTTCGGGCAAGTGGATCGAGGGTTGACATTCGTGAGACGGGTTCGAGAGTGGACGTCCGAGTTGATGTGTCCCCTTGCATTGGCGACTTGTTGAACATACCAAGTAAGGTCTGTTTATGATCTGCGGTTGCGGGTTGAGCAGCTGACATGCGAGGAGATGATGTGGCCACTGAATTCTTTCCGAAGAGTGAAAGGAGCTCTTGTCGCTTGTACTGATCGGGAACCGGAGAAGGGATTGGCTCCGTAGCTGTTCCATTTGTGGCAGCCATAGGTATCGGTGATTTTCCAAATAGTGACAGAAGGTTGTGATTTGGCTCTACCGTTTGTGTTGTGCTATCGATTGTCGATGTCCTTGATGTAGATTGAGGAACGGGAGGAAGCTTATCAAGGAGCGAGAGCAATTTTGAATGCTGTTCAGTTGTCGCTGCTGAGGGTTGAGCATAAGAAAGTGGGCTAGCCGATGGTCCGGTTGGCTTTGCAGATTCGGGTTTTGATGCGAGTTGGTAAATAGGACTAGTAGAAGAAAATCCAAAGACCGAATCGGTGGTACCTGGTTGTGGTCTCTTCAAAATCTGGGGCTGGAACGGCTTTTCTTCAGATGCCTTTAGCTGCGCCTTATTCGCGCCAGCATTTTTCTTTGAATTCTGACCGTTGTGACGCACCTTTGGTGCCGGGCTCCGTTGCGGACGCAGATTTGGTGCAGATGGTGGTGGGCGAGTGAGGATAGCTGTAGCTCGGAATGGCAAGTTGGCTTCTGGGTTCATCTCAGGTATGAACTGGCTCTGTGGGGGTTTTGCTGTTTTTGCAGTAAACTTTGACCCGGCGCTTGGTATGACATTAGCTGACAATGGTTCAACTGCTGATAGTTCAACTGCCGATGGAGTCTTGGTGGTTGGTAAAGCTGTAGCGGTAGGGTGAACCGAAGTAGTTTGAAGAGTAGGGCTTTTGAAAAGGCTCAGCAAGGTAGATTTGTGTATATCATTGCCTGGCTGCTTAGGTGGAGGGATCGATGCTTGTGTTTGTGCAGGGCTATCGCTTGCTTTGAACATAGACAAGAGATCCACTGGGGTGGTTTGAGAGATACTGGCAGGTAGTTCTTGAGGGCCAGATTGGGCATGTTGTTGATTTGATGTCCTTACGTGACTGCTAGGAGGAAGATCATTAGGCTCCCCGAGTGCAATATCGCGTCTTTTGAACGCATTGAGAAGGGCTAAAGAGTGGCTATTGAGCTTAGACGGAGATGGCTTTTGAGCGTTTGCTACCATTGGTGCGTGAACATTTGGAAATTGAGGATTCGGAACCGCAGCAGATGCAGGAGGGTTGTAGTTTTGGGGGTAATATTGAGCAACGGGTGGTACCATTGGAGAATGTACAGGTCCGCCATTAAAGACAGCTCTCTGCACATTAGGTGGCAAGGGCTGGGGGTGTACAAGGTGCTGAGACTGGTATGTATGCTGAGCTCTTGGCTGAGGCAGTTGGTGCATTTGGTGAGAATGATTTTGCATTGAGTTTTGATAATACCCCCTGCCGTTGTTGAGAGGGTTTGGTTGGTTTGGCAATTGATATGAGAAAGCATCTGACTCATGCTGAACGTTGAACGTAGGTGGAGCTGGAAGGCTTGAGAAATGCTGAGGTCGGGGTTGCTGATGGTGAGGAGTTCTGGGTATGGGGGGTTCCACGGAAATATGATCCATCGGAGTTTGTGGTGGCCCGTTAGAAATACCGTGGAGCGGATTCGTGCTGGTTCCTTGAAGCAAAGCAAGTAGCTCCGATCCCGAATCTCGTGCGACTGGTGATTTGATAGCTTCTACCTGAAGTCCTTGGGTTGGAGGTTGCACTTTGAGCAGGCTCTTGAGTACTGCTGTGGCCCCTTCCAGTGTATCAATTCCAGAAGGTGTAGTAGCCATTTGTTCTTGCGTAGACTCCGCCCCTACATCTTCTTCGGTCAATAGTTCATCATGGCTCATACCAGCGGATAGATACTGATTGCTGGATGCTCGTTTAGAGTCTAACTTCTGTTGCTCAATCGTCCATTTCCGAAGGTTCTTCAGAAAAGGAGCTACCATATAAAACTTATTCGCGTTTACCGCGATCTCATCAGTATGCTGTCCTTTGTTTTTCCGGTAGCCGGGCAGGTCGGAAATGCGCCACCACTGAATCTTGCTAATTTCCTTGCGAGTTCTTGGTTCGAAATATGTGTCCATTGGCACGTCTCTAAAAACATATAATCGCATATCTTGATCACGTATAGGGAGCGAAATATGCTTCACGTCACGGTTCGCAGGCACCGCACCAGCAGCTTGCAAGTCGTAGCCGGTCTCTTCGTATACTTCACGGATGGCGCAAATCAGATCATCTTCATCTTTGTTTATCTTCCCCCTGGGAAAGCTCCAATTCGCACCCTTCTTCCAGCCTTTTACAAGCACAACCGAATCCATAGCATGGTTTAGCATAATGGCTCCCCTCACGGGAATCCTCTTCTTGTATGTCATAAACTCATCGAAGGCTCTCGTGTGGTTTTCTTGGGAGAAGGTGGAAAGTAAAGGGCAATGCGCAAATATCCGCATGCAAAAACTTTTGAGGGATAGAGATGGTAGGGACGGATCGAGAGGGCGTATGAAATCTTCGTAGTACCATTGCGCTTCTTCAACCTGAAAACATATTCGTTCTACGGAGGAAAGATCTTCACCCGGCAGGTTTATAATGAACCTGACGCAAAGGTCGTCCAGCCCTGGTATAGGTGTCAGCTTCTGTTTTTATAGTAGTGTACTGCATTGGATGAAGCTTTGGATGCAAACAGCAGACCTAAAAAGTGGTGTGCAGATAAAGCCAAAACAAAGAAGACTTTCCAAATGGTCACTTACAGTCTTCTAAATGCATTGTCTGCTCGGTCTTGCTGACGTTGTTTCGGGAGCATATCCACGATGCAAAGGTCTAGAGTAGAAGGTCTAGAGCGCAGGACACGCTGTCACGCCTGGCAGATGAGCTGAGCCGAGAAATCAGCTAGAGACAAGCAATGGCGAGAACACAGTGTGGGGGATGTGGTTTTTGGAGAGTTCGGTAGGTTGGCGTTGTTTGGTGCCAGATGGCTGAGCAAGGCAAGGTGTGATGATGGTTGGGTTGGGACGTAGCGCTAATCTTTGCTGTGGCGTTGTGGCTGGTGCATTTAAGCTTGCTTGGTCTTCTTTAGCTTTTCCCCTTCAGCTTGGGCCAACGATTGCCGAGCCTGGCCTGGCGTGGTGGTGAGCTGTGATTTGATTTACTATGACGACGCGAAAGCAGGGGGCAAAGTCCTATGCACCACCAGACCAAAAACTTGGATAAACGGTAGAAGCTAACTGCTAGTCTTTAAAGCAGGCTTGATTCAAGACTCTGCACTGCCCGTTAAATACCTCGCCTCCCCAAACAGTCTTGGGTAGCTTTTAATCCCACCTGATTCAGAACTATACCGCTTTATTTACAAGAATAACACTGGCGGTACTTGAAACAGTCAAGAGACGATAGCGGACCAGCCACTCGAAACTTCACCACCCAGCGGCAACAAGCTCTCGCAACATTGAGTCTACTGCATTCATCTAATCTTGACATAAAAGGAAGCCTTTTCCATCTTTCTGTCGAAAAAAGAAGACCATACTTCAATTGAAATCAAACAACCATGGCTGCCTTTATAGCCAAAATCATCAGCAAGAAGATTCTAGGAGAATCTTTGGAGAATAAATTTGGGAAAGAGGTAATTCTTTTGCCCCTAATCGGAAATTGCAAGATTATATTGCTAATGGTGCATGCTTAGGACCCCTATTTTGAGAGTGTACCAGCAACCCGTCTAGATGGCAGACCTTCGAAATCAAAGACAACCAAGCGCCGCAAGGCATTGCCCGCTGGCCTCTCGGAACATGATGGAAGAGTTCTTACAAAAGTCAAGCGAAGAGCCTATCGATTAGATATGAGTCTGTTCACCTTTCTGGGCGTCAGGTTTGGGTGGAGCAGTGTGATTGGAATTATTCCTGGGTGAGTTCTCATTTTCCCGCTGCTGTGAGGTGGTCCTTCTAACAATACCAGCGTTGGAGATGTGCTAGATGCCTTTATGGCCGTTATGGTCTTGCGAACCTGCCAACAAGTCGAGGGTGGCCTGCCTGCTTCCGTTAAATCAAAGATGATGTTCAACATCATCATCGATTTCGCCGTCGGGTTAGTACCGTTTGTTGGGGACATTGTAGATGCTGTATTTAGGGCGAATACTAAAAACGCTATCCTTCTTGAAGATCATCTCCGCGAGAAGGGTGCAAGGACACTCAAGGCGCAAGGACGGCCTCTACCGGCAGTCGACCCTAGCGATCCTGATGTGTTCGATAGACAAGACAGCAGCCCTCCTCCGGAATATGCAACATCACCATCTTCCAGGCATGATAATGGCGCCTCTACATCTACACGGACAGCAGCACACCAACAAACAAGAACACAAGCAGCACCTGCTGAAGAACGCGGTGGCTGGTTTGGGTTCGGCAAGAAGAAGCAGCCAGATGTGGAGAGTGGTCGTCAAGACTTGCGTAGAGAGGAAGCTGTACCTGCACGATCTTATAATCAAGAGGGCTCAGCAAGACTTCAAAAGAGTAGTCGCTAACTGTTGGGTTGTTCTATTGGCTATTTGCTTGACACACAGACATGGAGCAGGTTCCTCGTGTTTATGAGCAATGATGTATTGCGATTTGGAAGTTTAGAGCTGTTCTATCATATGATAAAGAAACGCCTTAGTATAAAATGATAATCCATGATAACACCTTATGAATCACCAGAAAATGTATCAATAAGCAGTTCACGACCTCCGTGCCATTTGATATGACATTATGCCAGGCCAGGCAAGGACGTGTCTGATAGGAATTTTTTGAAAACACATAGTTAGTTTTGAGGACTCAACGTCAGGAGTGGCCATCGATTCTTCTATAGCTACTATAATAATATTTATTAGCATAATGTCACGACCTGGTTCTAGATGCCAAGGGCTTCCAGAAGCCCTGGGGTTTTAGAAGCACGTGGCTTCGGGAAGAATTGTATCAAGAAGAAAACCACTCCTAGAAGAAAGCTTCTAGAAGAGAATCAGTTCTAGGGCAAGTGTTCTAGAAGCCTAAGGCTGGAACTTACGAAATAATATATAGAGTAATAAACCAGACGGCTAACCGGACCCCGGTTCTGGGGGTAGGTGTAGTCACGTGATAGACCCCAGGATCTTGGGATCCCGAAGAGAAAAGGGACCCCGGGACCCCAGGACCTCGCCTTGGCATGAAGGCTTCTATATAAATAGAATAGTTTCATTAGATAGGAGCTTCGTGCTCAAAACCTTATAGTTAGCAATACAGATTGTTTACTTAGTAACGACTTCAATTCTATTTGAAGACCCCGAATTCTAGTTAACTACTTTGTAACGATCCTAATATCCTACCTAGTAGGGCTAAAGGGTTGTCGGGTTGGTATTGAGAGAGAAGTAGTTAACTAGAATTCGGGGTCTTCAAATAGAATTGAAGTCGTTACTAAGTAAACAATCTGTATTGCTTAACTATAAGGTTTTGAGCACGAAGCTCTTATCTAATGAAACTATTCTACTTATATATAACCCTTCGTGCCAAGGCGAGGTCCTGGGATCCCGGGGTCCCTAAGATCCCAAGATCCTGGGGTCCATCACGTGACTTGCCAGGGGTCGGTTCTGAGAGAGCCTCAGAGCCGAGCCCCTTCAGTTCTGGGGGTCTAAACCTCAGTACTTAGATTATACAATAAATGCTAATACGGGTAACCGGTAAAGGTACTAAGAGATCCGGGGGTGCCTTTCTTGTAAAAGGTGCCTTTCATACCAAGGTGCCCACAACCAAGTAGGTGCCTGTATGAGAGAAGGTGCTCTCACGTGCGGGTCGTGACATACTTCTCCCGCAATACCAACCCGACAACCCTTTAGCCCTACTAGGTAGGATATTAGGATCGTTACACATAAGCGTTAATTAATATCTAACAAGCTTTAGAAGTGGCAAAATCTCTAACCACGCAATACGCAAAGCTTTATAATATCTCTATCAAGTTTCTTTAATTATATCTATTACCTAGATCTACTATATAATAAATTGGCATTATTACTTTTTTAGAGATTCTATTATATAACAAGGAAGGTCGCAATGCTATTTATAATTAAATTAAATTATAGTTAGAAAATCCAAATATAACTTATCGCCCTAATTTATAGCCAGAGAATGGCTGGCTATTGCCCAGTATACAATCTATTAATTGAATTATTTATGACCCCTTTAAAGAGCGAGCTACTTTATATTAGTGATCTTAACTAATTTTGCAGAATCCCGATAGCCAATTAATAGAATTATATCTTTCAATATTAAACAAAGCATTTTAAAGACAAGCACGGCTTTACAAAGCTCTATTTCCAATATAACAAGTGGATCACTAATGGCATTAAATGACAGAACCACTGCCAGCAACATATTAATAAATATGAAGAACTGCCGGCACAATTTAATCAAATTAAGTACCGGTCTGTTTCCACTGTAGCACTTTGTTCTATTGCAAGTCTTAACTTGCCCAGTGCCTAAATCCTGAAAACAATCGGCAACAGTTCAGGATTACGTGATTTCTAGACTATTATTCAGAAGTACATGTTTCCCAGGGGAACTACTCTCTCTTAATTTTGAATTCATCAAAATCTTGCCCTACTAGTCATCATCCTCACTGCTAGCATCTCTTCCTTCCTTATCTCTGAAAGCCTCCTTTATAATTGACAAAACCTCTCTCTTTGACAGCGCAGGAACATGCAAAGCTAATCTAAAATTAGTTACTATTACTAGTAGAACAGAAATAACCGGCACTAGGGATTATTCTATCAAAAGCTGACCTTCGGATCTGAGATATTCAAGATGTTTTGATATATGGTGCTTCAAAGCCAACAATTCGGGGGTTGCTTCACCGGTCAATGAATGATGGAACGTGACTTCCTGTATTCCTGGGATGCTTATCAGAGCCTCTAGACCAGTGCGCTTGAGATAATTATCCAGGAATCCATCAACGCCGTAGTTAGATTCTAGTGGCTTGTAGTCTTCGTCCCCACGATTCCAGTGACATAGGACACGGATGGTTTTTAGCTTGGGATATTTAAAAAGGTCGCGAACTATATCGACATTCAAACGACCGCGTATTCTGGCGATTTGGTTTCTATGGATTTTCCGCTATGGACCCATTAGCATAGCTAAAATAAAAAAAAGGGAAGGGGTGTAGAGAGCAGTGGTGATTGAGGCTACTCCGTGCGTAGTGAATGTTTTAGGCACTCGGCACTCAAAAGAGATTCTAGGCACCGCATCTCGGCTCCTTGCAGAAAGATAGGTGTCTAATATAGAGATAATTCCTACCACATGATGCCATTCAAAGGTCACTTCAGATACATTGTTAAAAAATGTATGCCCTTCAGGATAGTCCGAACTACAAAGACCGTCGATAGTGAAGTTGTTGTTAGAAAGAAATATAGGAAACGCTTCTTGATAGATTAGTTTGCAAGTTGTAAGCAGCGCCATTTCCGTCCCATCATAGTCCTGAGTATGCCATGGAGTAAATAATTTGTTGGCCGGAAGTGCATACTGATATATTTGAAGCCTTACTTCTGCTGGGGGTCTGAAGAAGTGGCCTACAAAAGATTTAGCAGCAATTATACAAGCTGTGTAGAATGCCTACATATTTCTTTACGCCGAAGGACTTGGCAGTCTTCTGTAACTGGTTGCTTGTTTAGATCTGCCTTTCCTGAAGCACCTTTTGGCGACATATTGTTGGATTGCTACGCTAAATAGAGCGATTTGATCAATAGATGCTGAGATATACGAAAAAGGTGCGTGGACTTGCTTCTGGTGTTTAATAACTGTAGGGTAATGTGACACAAGGTTTGATACAAATAGTATTGTGAATGATGAAAGGGGAGGAAACCGTTACGCATGAAGGCGCTTACAGTAACCTTGGCGCTTAGCTAGGCATCTCGACAATGTATGGTCACGGCGCGTAGCATGCAGCCTCGCAGCAAAGGAGCACTATGCCGCCTCCGCCTGAGCTTCTGTATCCATGGCTTGTTACGATTGGAGAAATGATTAGTGAATGGAGAATCAGCTCACCTAGCTTTCCATGGGCCAGCCACGTGCCGACATCAAGTACCCCTTTTGACATCCACACCAACTAACACCAACATTACTGCCCCCCACAAAGCGACCTGCTGTAGACCGCCCAAAACCAATAATCGTGGTTTGATTATGGAAGAACGAGGCTTTAAAACACGTAGGATTAATGAGCCTCCTCCCCATTCCATTGTAGGCTCTCGAGCTACGCTGAGGAGCGGTCAACGCCAACGCCAACACATATACCAAATATAACCCCCTGTAGGCCACTTACCAGTGATGGGCAGAGCCTAAGTTAGGGTAATATCTCGAATATGGAAAAATAGGATTAAGTTTGTAGGATTATCATTTCCTCCGATTTCAGGCTCTTCAGGAGCGGCCATGAAATGGATACTCCTGTCACGTCTCAACAATCCTCGAGTTCAAGAGCAGGTCTCAAAGAGCAACACTAGTAAGCCCTTGAGACCAAAAGCGCTCACAATATCTGAAACGCAAGGTCAATTGTGAGCCCAAAAACTATCAGTTCCAGGTGGTTCGTCAGCCTTCATACATGACAGGCATCTATCAGACACTTCTAGCACGAGCCTATCCTGTGACAGTTCATTACTCCTAATCTGTTATTGATCAGTTGCACTTCAATCCATCACTGCATATTCCGGTAATAAGCAAGTTACTACCACATGAAATGCGAACTCACCATACCTAGTCATTCTTTTACAGGCGGGCAATTGCATATTGGGTCCAGTATCAGCCAGTTAGGCTAGGAGAAGAATTTAGAATACAATAGCAGCGGGATCAAATTTGGTGGCTTCGTATCGCGCTAGAAATTAGTCCTATGATTTAGAGGGAACACAACAATAATCATTATACATGCTTTGCAAGAAGGGAGTTATTTCCAAAACAGCCTAGGTGACGAGAATTTGACTCTCATTAACTTTTTTCTTTTGGTAGCTTAGCTATTTGTTGCGAGATCGAAGTTTAGACCTAAATGTTTTTGTGTGCGGCGTTTGGTGTTCCAAGCTCTTAGAGAAACAGTCGTAATAGGTTTCCTCTATATTTCGTTTCCTTCTTTGGACTTACTCTGCTTTTGGCATTCTCGACTAGGTAACTATGAAAGGCAGAATAATTATAAGGTTTGACTGCGCAAAAAACATAGTTTAATAAATAGAAAACTCTACAAAACTTTGATAACTGTTACAAAAACGCCATTTACTCCAGTATCTAGTTCCCAGGCCAATACTATAAACTAAACATTTAACTCTGAATATTGCAACTAAACGCCTTGCCGGTGACTAGCATCATAGGGAGGCAACAAATTGAAAATCCACTATGAAACCATTTTCAAGATCATAGACCTTATACGAGTCGTCGAATATAATTATAGTCGATTTCTCGTTGAATCAGTTGAATCACTTCTGCTGGCAAATTGCACTCCCTAAGTGATTGTCAGATACCTCTGGTTCTGTCATAAGAATTAATATAAAGTAGACAAAAGCTTACCGGTTGGCCTGAGTCTCACGGAGGTATCGCCAGGATGCAGTCAATCTACGTGCAGGTTCTCTAAGAGCTCGCCTAGTAGCAGCTCTGTCTCGCTCAGCGTCTTGAAGGACTCCAATCGCTCTATCTCGCAATCGACCGATACTACGTCCTATTTAAGTGAAATCACAGTATTAGACTAAATCAACAGTGAAGAAAAAGATAAGAGGGTTTAGGTAAATAATGAAGGGGGAGGCTTAGTATTTACTTACTTGGATCATGTTGATAGCGAATAACCATCTGGAGAACTCGCTGGTGGGCACGGTCTAGAGCGAGGTCATCATTCCTTAATTGCGTCAAGATGGCCCTTATTTGTTCATTAAGAAAGAAGATATTGTCGACAGCGATATCACAATTGTCTCGTCGGATTAGTTTCGGAGCGGGTGCTGAAGGCGAAGACTTTAAACTTGTTGAATTTGCCTTTTCCTTGGGCCTGCCTGTAGTCGGTAAATCTTTTAAAAGGGTATTAACTATTACAAGCTCCTGTTTGACTTCAGCTAGCAGTTTCGTTGCTTTGGCATCTATACTTTGAGTTAGCATATATGAAAACGGTTAAGGATGAGTGGGAAGACTTGCTGTCAAATGGCACTTTTGTCTCCACAGCCGCCGTACTTTTGATGGCTTTCGTAGCACTGACAACTTTGCTGGCAGGTACTGTTACACCCAATGTGCCACAGACAGCGCCCAAAAGCAGAGCTATAGATGAGAATCGCATGGTTTCGTACTTAGCAACAGCCTTTGAGTTTCGGGATGATAAGTACTACTATAAATATTTAAAATATAGAAGTTTGCCAACTCTACTATAAGAATGATCAGAAGTGGTGTAGGTTTTACTGATAGTTTGATATGATGGTTTTCATAACTGTTCTTCCCAGTCCATACCTTTATACATGATCAAGGCGACTGTGCGAAGATCACATGGGGACTTCTATATCTTGTTTCAGATATGGGTAGCAGGAATAAATTCATGGGTTGGTCTCCTTTCAGGCCTTTCGAACTAGCACTTTGATCCATATTCCTCTACTTTGGACTAAAGGAATATCAGAGCCACATTCCTATATACATTATTATAGCCTCCTAGCAAGGTAGATAATCCTTCTTAATTCTCAGTCCAGCGGTAACCAAGAAAGGTGGATTTTTAAGTGGGTCCACCAACGAGAGGCTTTTTAGAGCATTTCCAACACATCCAACACATCCAACATTTCCAACACTTCCAACACTTCCAAAGCCTCCTCCACTCCATCTTGGCATAACAACCCAAATCAAACCAATTTCTTTCTTTAGGCTCGGACCAAAGCCAAATTGATAGAACATGTCAACCGACACTCTATCAGACACCTTCGAGCAGCAGCCAGCGACTACAGAAGCCGATTCAAGGCCTTCGAAATTCCCCGTAATAAAAAAAAAATTGTTCAAGCTAATTAAATGATCATTCCTTCTGATTTCAGTCTTCTGCGTTTTCTTCAGGAGCGGCCATGGGATAGATAATCCTATTGCGGCTCAACAATCCTCCAGTCCAAAAGCCTGCCTCAAAGAGCAAGCCCTGTAGGCCTTTGACGCCCCTGTTAGTATCAAGGATCTTTGCCGGAGCAGAGTTGATGATAGTGAATAATCTGCAGTACTTATTGGAAAGGGGATATTCTCAACTTCGCGTGTTATCAACAGAGACTACACTAATATAGTTCTATGATCTCAAAGCGAATGAACATAGTTTACAGCATAAATCTTTATCTCCATGGATAGTAGAACAGAATTAAGCACTTTTGCGATCTAACAGCTGAGGAAACTCTTGGAAGTCCTGATTAAATTACCACAAGATCATTGTAGTACCAGTATACTTACTACGCTGCCATTTGGATGTGGTATGCTGGTAACCGAGGCATTTTCGAGTGTAATCCGGCCGCGAGCGTGTGGAATCCAAGGTTGGCCAAGGTTAGGAGGAATAATAAAAGGAAGTTGATATCAGTATAATCGTTTAAGAAAGCGTAGCCAAAGGCCGCGTGGCATTAATATAAAGGCTTAGCCCCTGCTCGGGTGCTCAGTCACATGCCCGTTAAAGCAGCTCGGCTCCCTTCCTAATACGGATATGGATTTTGTAGACATAACTTTTGGTATATGTATAATATATAGTATATTCTGACCTTAAGGTGGGTACACGTAACCCGGCTCGAGTGGCAGAATCACCCAAAGCGGTTCATCGCCTTAGAAACCATATTAACACCACCTTACGTAGAACTTATAATATACACATCAATCCCACTAAATACAACTAGCATTTACGTGATATACTCACGTAGTGGTGCCCGGTATTCGAAGTGATCCGACAAATACTTTCGTACTAGCCTGAAGTCCTAGTAGGTTATTTATACGCTTTTAAGTTTTATTGCACTTTTAATACTTTCGTACCAGCCCAGATAATTCTTAATAAGTTATTTATATGTTTTGGAGGGAAAAAAAGTTATAGAGCTGTCAATGGGAATAAGATTCTCGATGTTGCTGGAAGGGCATTGGAAACCGTGAAGCGAGTTATTGGATCAAGACGCCTAGGAGATCTCGTATCCATTTACGATCAGAACCATTTATTGCTTTCAGTTCATAAAGCTTTGAGGTTAATTCGGGATACTGAGCCCGCTTTGAGAAATATTTTAAAGATTCCTGCGGTGACCAAACACATACGGTTGCTTTACAAGATATGTGAGAGAAGTATTCTAACGCACTAGATACATATACTGGATACATATGCTGCAATGTTAGCGTTCTTTCAAGCAGCGAGGTTTTATGCAGCAGAACATAGATATAAGAACCGGGGAATTAGTGATCTAGTCGGGGATCTGGAAGAAGGAATGGGACATTTAGGGTTGGATTCTTGATGAACTAAGTCAAGAACTTCACTTATATAGCAGATGAACTCAGAATGAATTCTCCACTTGATAACTCATTTTAAGTTATAGACGCCAGGAGCATAGGAGCGAGGGAAAGAGCTTAGCAGAGAGTGACGAGACTTCCATTGAAGTGTACTTTGATCTTACTTTACGGATCAGCCTTTTACCCGCTGACTTACTTCTGATATCTCCCCTCATTTTTCGAACGGTGCCAATTGCCTTGAAATATTGGGAACAATAGCCAGCATAATCACCAACTATTAGAAAACATTATCTCCGAAATCTAGCAACTATTGCTAACAACGCGAACCTGGCGCCCTTATCACCCTCCATCCTCAAATCGGAAGGGTTTATCCTTCGGACACCACTAAGGAATCACGAAGATTATTCAGTTTTCTTAATATTGGTTGGCTATTTACTATCACTAACCTAGCTGAGCTTTATTCTACCACCTCTCTTAGAAAGAAATACTGCAGGCAATTTCCCTTTGATTATGTCTTTTTATACCAATTTCAGATAAAGAAAAGATAGTTCATTAGACTTGTATCGGAGATCACGGTGTGAGTCTGAAAATGGTAAAAAGTGTCTGATTCTCTTCTACTAAGGTCTTGAAGACCTTATACCTAAGTTCTACTGTTGCTAAAGGAAGGTGCGTCGGACGTTGAGTCCGAACGCCAACGCCAAGGGCGTTCTGAGGACGTTGAG
>Ga0247734_1000478_pt1 | contig 34666 bp, 27 predicted proteins | sample UWRJL103311B2_FD_180933 | JGI IMG/M metagenome (GOLD analysis project Ga0247734, IMG submission 180933) | Plant litter microbial communities from Arlington Agricultural Research Station in Wisconsin, United States - UWRJ-L103-311B-2 | ecosystem: Environmental > Terrestrial > Plant litter >...
CGTTCCTTCTTCCCTTGCTGCATGATCCTCCAAGAATTATAAAGGGTGCTTTCAGTCACTTCTTTCCTTTTATGTATTTACACCGTGGTAAATCGCACTGAAATTATTACCTGACATGTATTATTCTTTGTCTTCTCTAAATCTTCGTGTGAATACAATACCTTACTAGGCCAGCTCTAGTACAGTACAACTTGGGTCTTCCATGCACCACCAAGGCTATAAATGGCAGTCTTCTTATAATTGCCTATCGTGCTCAAAAAGAGTGATTTCCAACTGAAGAAGTTCGGAACCATGGCCAACAAAACATCGGTTACACCTGACAGGGAAAATTAAGTGTAGTGAAGAACTACCTTCTTTGACAATATCAATTTGAGGTTTATATAGTAGTTTTTGGGGTTAGCTTGCCAGAGTTTGCTCGGAAATTGTAGAGAACAATAGGGGAGACGCAAATACATAACGATATTTAAATGTTGTCGCTGTCGAGATAAGCATCTGCAAGAGTTGGTTAGGGTTGCAACTAAAAGATCTAAGATTTCGCCGGAGGCAAGCATATTTGACGTTTGTCCGGGCACTTATTAATAGATCCGGCAAGTCTGGGTTTATATCAAATGTCTCTGCATTATTTTGCTGCTCAAAAATGTGGCGTTCTGGAGACCCTTGTTCTGAGTTTTGACATATTTTGAGAAGTTCTAGCAGATCAAGAGCTACCCATTCACAATGAACATACAGCACAGCTTACTGACTGCAATCTCGTTCTTGGAGAAGTCTCCACTCTCCGGGCTGCCTTTGAGCTCGCCCAGGTCGCTTTGCTTTTCTTCCGAATTGCTTGGTTGTCGAGATTTTGTCGTTATAATTTTAGATGCGAAACACTGAAACACTCTCAATATCCACCTCTATAAAATGGCATTAATTAATTCTTAAGTGTGCAGACAATAACCACCAAACCCACCTGTAGCTGTCTCTTAACGGACCTGTTCATCTTGCTGAGGATGCATTCCCTAGTTCTTGGTGCAAAACAAGGTACGGCTGGGATGGTTTCAATATGCCTCTAGGGTATCTCAGACTACTATTAGTTGAGCTTACCATCGGTAACCTAATGATCACCCTAAAGACTGCAAAAGAAAGAAAGAAAGAAAGAAAGAAAGAAAAGCCGTGGAGCTGTTGTAGTCACCGTCATCGAAATCCTCGTCAAATTTCCGTTTGCATCATAGATTGGAATCGCTCAGCATTTCTGACACATTGAATCTTATCAAGCTCTCCGTTCATGATAGTGAGCGCTGTACAAAGTTTGTTGAATATTGCCTAACGAACTCTTTTCGTTCTTCGCCGTCAGAAGGCGAGTAGGAATAAACTCTCAAAGTTTCTATTATAAAAGTTGTTAAACCGTATGTTCTCCATTGCCTACATATACTCAAATATAGATATTAATACCGCCAGACTAAGGGAACTTTACAATTTTAAACTTGGAACCGGTAGAGTTCCTCTAACAAATATGTCAGGCAATGCTCAATCTCCTTGAACTGATCAACCGGAATTTTTCATTATTCCAAGGTCTTTTTCAAGCTCTGAAACTTTTATACTCTAACACCTTTGACCGCCAGTGATCCGCTCTGTTTCTGGGCCGGGCATCTAGGGTCATGAGGCCATTGGATTGAATGGCGGCTCTATCATTCCTTTGGCCGACCTGGTGGCTGTGGTGCCATTCGTTCTTTTTGGGGGCCGCCATAGTCATGTTGTGAAGCAAGTTTCTTGGTGGTAAAGATGAGATGACTATCATTAGAAGTCAATTTGGCAAACTCGTTTTTTCTCTAAGATATGTGGAAAGATCAAGAGTCTAATATCCCTCTCTCTAGCTCCGGCTTTACATTATATCACTCTTCAACTCTACTTCATATTCATAGACGCAAATCCTTACACGCGCTCGGGAGCACAGTCATTTCTAGAAAGTGTACTTTTAGAAGAAGATCACAAGATACAGGCTTTGGGGGTAGGATTCAGATGAAATATGCACCACAACAGGGACGGGACTATCTGGGTGTTTTGTGAGGAAATGGGACTGCGTGACGACGTAAGATTAAATATAGGGCTTTGTTCTTATTAATCTTTTTAATGCGAGCCGATTTAGTTGATTCCAAAAGGAAGGAGATCTGCTTCTCATAGAGTTCTGAGTTATTTTTTATTCTAGTGCACCTGTCTTTACGAATATTGCTATTTAAAATAGGGTAGGTAATTATGCTTTGTAGACACTAAATCGATACATACTACCGATTCGCATACATACAAGTGATGCGCGGAAATCAGATTCTACTCTAGGTCTGAATATCACCAGGCTTAAAATCCTCAAAGTATGTTGTATTAGATTGAATACGATAGAACGGATAACAAGGTCGCAAAGTCAGATGCACAAACGATTTACTCTCTTAACCTTATACCCCTAGCAATTACCATCCACACCTAGTCGTCGTGATGAGGGTTGCTTCTCGAACCTTATAACAAGCTTTTCAGTGAGGGCCGAGCTCATCGGCTGGTTCCGGCCTGGATACTCGCTCTCATCAACGATATGGGTGGTGTAGTTCGTGTAAACAGTGGCAAGTGACATTCGCATCACTATAATGTCCGTTTCACGTGGTTAGCAACTCGCAACATAACTCAAGGAAAGGGGCCATATCTTACACTCCACAGCTATGTGCTGCCCAATGCAATTTCTACTACCAGCACCAAAAGCAAAGAACCATCTTTTAGCTCCAGCAGTATCGTCGCACCCTCCCTCAAGCCACCTTTTAGGATCCCAGTCCAGGGGATCCACATAGACATCTGGATTACGATGCAGACACCAGCCATAGCTGCATACACGCGTATCAGAGGGCACGTTCGAGAGATTGCCAATGCGAGAGGGGCTATTGTTAGGAGTTACGCGTGGATCAGCGTTGGGTGACGTATTGCGGAGCCACAGACACTCCTTAACGACTGCACCTAAGAAGGGAAGACGTTCGAGGGCTTGGGAATCTGGGATATGAGTTGGGTTGTCGGTATTCCGAAGTGGGTTATCAAAAGAATGTAGCTCTACAATGAGGTCGGACAGAACCTCCTAATTGCACGAGAGCTCATATAGCATGTATGTATGTAAATATAGTGCCAAATGCCTCAGCTGTAAAGGCTGCACAAAAGTCTTCTTAGCCATTTGTTGACAGTCTGCTCTCCTTAAGATCACTTACCGATATGATCAAGACTCTCACTCGCAAGTTCTCGGCGCTGAGCTTCAGTCATTGAGAAACTTGGTGAGCTGTGGGTGCTCTCTAAGCCAAAAAGAAGCTTAGTTGGTCGGGAAGCCGACAGAAAACAAATCGAGCCACCTCTGTCGAGCCTCAGTATCGGAAAGGAAGTCAAGAGATAGGGGAATGCCAAAGGCAAGTACCGAGGTGCAATCAAGGATAATAGCCAGAGCCATGGGCAATACATTGGTGGTGCCGGAGGAGGAGGCGGAGATTTGTGTCAGAAAGGAAGATAGGCGGTTGGCCATTAGGTTCCTCATAATCTCTCGAATGTGAGGCGATGAACCTATGAACGAATGATTGTGTACGCCCCAAATGCGCCTGTGGCGGTGACGGTGCACAGGGCCAAGGACCGCTGTAAATGTGTTTAAAGTCCTGCTCTATTAGCAATAGCTTACCATTGAGCATACTAAGGCATGCATAAATCACCATAGTTTGGACTTTGGAAGATTCTACGTAACAGAATAGGGTATACACACCCGTGGGTAGCCCAATATGCGTAATATGGGATGTTTGTCAAGATCTGCAGCGCCAATACCCCATACACAGTTCACAGCCTCTATGTAATTGATAGCCAGTTCCCGTGGCGCGAGTCGCACATATGGCCCTTTAGTGACAAAGGCTGTTGAGATTCTTTGAAAATCATTGCCACGGAGTCGCTGCCACTCAATTCACAGTGATGTGAAACGGACGAGCGGGTGAGCCACCGGAACAGAAGAAAACGGCGACAGAAAGAGGGGATACACGATATGTTTCCAAATCAATGCCGTGGCGACGATAGAAATAGATATTCCAGCCAAGACCGAATACATCCTGAAAATTAGTACTACGTTGCTCGTTGAACAATTGTTGTAAAGGGTAAGTGATGAGAGCACATTTCAAGGTAAATACTCTAGCCACGTAATTTACCGTACGAGCTTGTAGATCGAAACCCTTCTTATTTTGACCTCACAGTCACTAAATCGCTGTTGCCACCTAACTGCCGCTATTTCCAGCTTAAAATGTCGCCGAATATATCTGATACTTAAAGTTTACCCTTACCCTTAGCGGAAGCTCCTAGCCTTTCTCAATTGCCATTTTTACCTACTTTCATTATAAAGGCAAGAAAGAGGACCGCTCAGCTTGATGGATCTAATCATTTACTAAAGGGTTGGACTAGAGGTAGTGAGGTTAATCTAGCGTAAATTTAACGATCAAATCAACTAGCAATTAAAGCTAAACTGGGAAAAGTCACTCTGAACCGTTACAGTAGCTTCAAACTACACTAACCGCGCTATCGACTCAGTTTCTTTTGGTATAGAAGGCGAAATTATGGACCTCTGGGCTATATAAGCCTTTGGTAGGTTAATGTCTGCTGAAGCTCATTGCGGTATAATCTGAATAGGGAATTACTCTAGAGCATCTTGAAAACCCCGTTGGCATAATAGCACGTAGAGGGGTTACACCACTTCTTCATTTTCATCCACCTGCTCCTGGTTCTGGACCTATTGTATTCAGACGCCTATTTCACGCCAGCGACGTTGACAAGAAGAAGCTGCATTGCACACTCACGTACCCAATTACAATAGACTTGGGTTGGCTCAAACCTGAAGTATATTAAGCCAATTTAAGCAAGCATTTCAGCCTGTATAGAATTCAGCTATGATCGAGCTACCTCTAAATCGACAGGCCATACTCGAAATTACATGCCTATAAGTACTAGCTGCAGCTCGACCTCAAATAGATTCTTTTGAGCCCCAATAATCTAGTCAAATACAATGATACCAAGGGCTATATATACCAAGTGAAAATACAAGATCAAATACAGAATCAGGAAGTGATACCAATTACACAGTATTTATAGTTCAAATATCGATTCTAGAGCTCTAGTTACTTGTTGGTACTATATCTGTTTATCAGCCATACAAACAGCCAAATACAAGTCCTCTTTTGAATATAGCTTGTAATATAAATACAACTTCGTGAGCATTGTATTACGGTAAGCGCTCCACAAAATATCAATGATTGGTGGTAGAGTCGATATAAGTGGAAGGAGGCATTCTTCGACCATTTCACTTCGCGTATTCGGTCCTTCGCGTCAAGAACCTTACGACAATGCAAGTAGTGATTCTCGTTTGAATAATCCCCCGAGTCTGGGATAGTGACGGGGAGTTTCTAAAGCTACCTGAGAAACTCCCCGTGCTGAGCCCTGCTCAATTGCCCCGTTCTCGTTCTGGCTTATTATTTCATTAGAACATCACCCTGACTGTCACAAGGATATGGTACCTTACTTACTCCTGTAGAGTATAGATGCAACTTATGCGGTATGCGGTCACACCAAAGTCGGCTAATCATGTATCCCGACGACACGACCACTGCAGCATGCTTGTGATAGAAATCCAGAGCTGAGTGTAGCTGTCACGACGCGTATTGCTGTCCCTTACCCAATTATGTAGTAATCGGGTGATACGCCTAAGGCCGAAGGATTACAGTTATCTCAAGGCAGTCATCACACTACTAAAGTCTGGCATAGGGTTCCAAAAATGTATATCTAAAGGAAATTGTCTACACAAGTAAAATCACAACGCAATATGAAAAATCAACCTGTTCTGATGAAACCCGTGCAAGCGAGTGTGACAGCAGGAAAGGGAGTTGTAAGAATTCACGGTCACCCCTAGAGTTCTGCTATCGTTTAAGAGGGGAATTAATGGAGCAGAGTCTGCAAATTCAAGCTCCTACTTGGTAAAAATCAATCACCGCCTTGCAAACGGGGTGACCGTGAATTCTCACAACCCCCTTTCGTACATCCAACCATGTAAGCCGCGGTTAACTAGACCAATCTTCCTTTGCCTACCGTTAATTATAAACTAGCCTTTAGCCGTGTATAATGTATAGTTGGCAAAGAACTCATTATATTTCGGAGAAGAAGCTCCGATTATGCTTAGAAGAACCAATAATTATGCTGCATGAACCAGCCAGATGTGACTGGAACCAGAAACCTCTTCCATCACCAATTTCCATACCGTATTCACAACTCTTTGCCTAACTAATACTCTTAACGTATTTGCAGTTCAACTCCACGGCCATCTCCTCTTTCCACATTCCCACGCAATCCGATGCTGTACTCTTTCAAAAAGCCATCGTCCCGTGTCATGAGAATCTTCTTTAATGATAGTTCAAGCTAAGGCAGGATAAGAGAGAGAAGCATGCTTAACAAAACACTTCATCCCGAAGAAAACTTGCTATCGACACAGACGCTGCTTGGACACTCAGGTCAGATGTATCCAAGTCCAGGTGGTAGAACTCCACATCCTCAGCCTCCCTTGTCATATTCGCTCTGTTGAGGAGCTTGTAATCTTTCCGAAGACTAGAAAGCGCCTTTGTATCAACAAGCTTAGTCTTTCCTATTCCGGACTCATCGACTCGCTCCCTAGAACGCAACCTCTTCGCATTTGTCTCCTCATCACAAATGATATTCACTGCGATAAATGGGATCTTCCGTACCCGTGCAATTTCCACATGCTCCGCGAAGACCTCGCGATCTTGAGGAGTATCTGCGGCGCAGGAAGTCATGATGATGGCGGAATCGAGGTTCGTTTCTTGCTTGAGGGCATCGAATGCAACGCGGCGGAATTGTCGACGCAGTGTATGGTGTGCCGGACCTCTGCCTGGGATAATGGCTTCCACGGGATCGATCAGCAAGTGGTTGTCTATCAAGCGACTTCCGACCCAGACTGATTTAAGAACACGCGCGATAGCATATTTCCCAACGCCTGGGAAGCCGTTTAGAAAAAGTACACAGGCTGATCTTGGGCCTGGAAACTCAGGCTGCTCCTGAAACAGACTTCTTCTTTCAGAAGATTTCACATCAGCGTTGGAACTCGAATGTTTCTCATGTTCCATTGATGCTGATGCGGCGTCGGCGTGCTCTGGAACTGAAGATTGCTTGGTAGAAATTGACGTATCAGGTGATACGTCCACCCCTTCTACACTCTCCATGAGCTGACTACTTGATTCGGACTCAATGCTACCGCTTGTAGACGATCCTAGTCTTCTGCCATGTCTTTCAAAAACTTCAACGAGGTAAGCGCGAATCTCGGGTCGTGGTTTATACCCAAGGTATTCTTCACCGGATCGGACCCCGCCACCGATTGCAGCTGCCGCAAAATGTTCCGCATCGCCTATGGGTCGGCTTTCAGCCTTGCCAATAACATCCACAAGCGTAATCTCGCAGCTATACCGAGCAAATCCGATCAAGTCAACGTCACCCGAGGTTAGAAGTGTGGGAACAGTCAAGACGTTGAGGACAAGACGGCTCAACATTTCATCGGACTCGAGATATTCAGTCGTCTTAGCGATCATTGGGATTGTTCCTTGGTGAAACGGAACTACTCGGGCGGCCTCCTGAGCGAAGCTCAGTGGTATCAAGAGCTTTTTCCAGTATGGTATCTCGGCATCAAGAGCAATGCTCTCTTCCATATATATGTTGACAATTGAATCTTCCAGACTCTTTCTCCTCTCTGCGGTGCAGAACTCATCGGGAGCAAAGATCATCAGATCGATATCCGACAAAATCGAGTTTGCCCGAGAAACGCTCGATCCATATACCAAAGCACAATGCGGAGCCCCTTCAAAAATTTGCAAAAGTGCTGCCTGAAGCTTGCGGTGCACAGGAAGCAGTTCCAGTTGAACCTTTTCCTTCAGAATTCGGTACCCCTTCTCCTGTAAAAACTGACGACCGAGTGACTCGACCCTGTTGAGAAGAGCATGGACGTTCTCAATATCAGTAAGTGGGTTTCCGTTCATTGTTCTGAGGACATAAATAGGTGTCTTCGCAGGAAGGAGTGGGTGTGGACAGCTTTTGAGTTCAAATCCATGCAGGTATGCATCTCCTCCCACATTGATACTGGTCTTGATGAACCTATTGCATTCATTAATTTTGACCAGATCAGTTGTAGACAAGGGCGATCCAAGACACCCGTGAGGCAAATAGAGGAATATGCATGAATTGATGTCGGTTTGGTTCAACAAAATGAGTTCTGGTCGCTTCGTGATCTCTTGCTGCATTTGTTTGGTGAGCTCCAATCTTCCGTCAATAAGCTTTTCGATGCCGGACCGGCCAAAATATTTGATCACGGACCATATTTTCAGGGCATCAAAGGCTTTACTTCCTATACATGGAGTTATCTGCCCAAGGGACCACTGTGTCTTCAAGATTAGATCCGAGTTTGTGGAGATGTTGGCAAGTGATCTAGGATCTTTGAAGAGCACAAAAGAGCAAGTGTTTGGGATCCAGAGAACCTTGTGTGGGTCGATAGTAACAGAGTCTGCTTCTTCAATGCCTCGAAGTTTATGACGATGAGTTTGAGAGAAAGCCAGCTGACTGCCATGACAGGCGTCCACATGGAACCAAATGTTGGCCTTACGCAAACATGCTCCAATCGCTTCCAGATTGTCAACTCGCATACTCCTAGAATCTCCTGCGTACGCCACACACGCTAGTATATAGTAACCTTTTGCTCGCTCTTCCTCGATGCAGCGCTCCAAGGCATCTAGCTTCATTCTGAATTCGTCATCCACTGGTACACGAACAACATTCAATTCTCCTAGACTCAGCCAGGCCATCGCCGAGCGCACAGAATAGTGTTCGATGATATCTGGGACAAGAACCCGAACGAGCGACGGCTCTACGGGAAGACCGGTAGCACCCGATCCAGTAAACAGCGATTCTCTTGCGGCCATCAATGAGATTGTGTTAGACAGGCACCCGCCCAAAGTCAATACTCCGCCTATCTCCTGTGCGTTGGAATAGAGCTCGGGAACTGGGAAGCCAAGTTGGTGTCTCAACCAATGAACGACTTCCATCTCGATGAATGATGCAGAGGGTGCGCATATATCCTGATTGGCGAGATTTTGATTCAGCATGGGAATTAGAAGAGCTGCTCCGAGGCCTGGTACCGAGTTTCCAGAGTCGGGAAATCCCATAAAGTTGGGTGAGGTCCAGTTGGAGCTCGTTTCTGAGATCTGCTTCCAGCAGTTTAAGAGCTGGGAATATGATATTCCTTTCTCGGGAATAGATCCGAAAGTCTTTGTTGACGGAGTTGGAAGAGTTGCTCGCTTAACTTGACTTTGAGTTTTGAAATCTATTCCCAAGTCGACGATCTGTCGAAAGAATTTCTCGGCCGCAACACTTTCAATGGCTGACGAGGATGAGCCAACGAAGCTTGAACGAAGCTCATCAAAGGTAGGTGATGCCGAATCGGTCGCCATCATGAAGATTGATGCAGGTGCCGATATTTTGTCCACGTAATGTTTTCCCAACAAACTCATGGAACTTTGCAGTGACCTATATCTTCGTTGAAGAGAGACAAGTGGGTATCCTGAAGCTATGGAAAATTCATGCATGGCTGGATTGGTCTTAAATATAATCGTTCATTCAGGTGCAAATGCTCTCTCCATCTTTTATTGACCTGAACCCGGTCCCTGGTTAGATCTCCGCCTTACGGGGCCTTGCAGAAATGCTAAGCACAAATGACATGATCTTCGAGATGACGTGAAAGGTTCAGCGATTAGAATGCTATTTTGGCGAGCAATACAAGGGTGGCTGCAATCATTTTGTCGGCTTTCGCCGCCATATGCCGAGATGGAGAAATGTTCCTTACGGCTGAAGTACATCCCCACAATCGATGTAATTATGGGTCAGACAGGCAATTATATTGAATGATAGGAATTATAGTTTTTGGAATATATCACTTTAAGGAATTTCAGTACGATATGCGATTGAAGGTCGGACGCGTGACAGAAGTAAAATTCACAGTCGATTAAAGTTTTGTGCTACCTAGTGTAGAAGCACCTACAATTAAAAATGCATTTCTCGTTCAATCGACATGTGCAGAAAGTAACTTCTCATCATTCGAAATATAACTCCTCTCCGTTGTCCACTCCATCAACGCCTCAAAATTCTTACACGTCCTTAATCCCCTCTCAGCCGGCCATTCCCCCGGAACCTTAAATATCAGCGTACTATCGAGATTACACATCAGACTCTGGCGTATGGTGTCTACACAATGCATTGTGTGATGATAAGTCGCTTCCGGGATGGTAAATGTAGGATCCTGAAAGAACTCCATGGGGATCCAACGGAGTTGGCTCTGGCGTTGTTTCTTAGTCTGGCAAAAATCGGGTTGGGGACAATTATAATACTTACCAAACAGTGAAGCTGATGAAAGCCAGCAACAAGATACAAACGCTTCGAAGGATCTGATCGGCCTTGAACAGATGTGTGCAATCCCATGCCTGCAGCCTCCTCTGGGCTCAAGCCGATCAAACCACCTCCAGCTAAACAATAGCATGTTAGAACTGTGTGTTATGACCACCAAAGGATGATAGTACAGGCGGGTTGGATAACTACTCTTTTAGCGCCTATATTATCGTTTAAAGTCAAATGGCGACTCGGGATTGAAATTATACGAAAAGTCTTAAAAAATGTGGATAAAGTTAAATGTAAGCCTTAGCGAAAGCCTTATTTAAAGGCAAAGTATAAAGCAAGCTGAAGAGTATAATATAAAGCCGAGAAACGCTATAAATAGGACTAAAATAAGATACATTAATTAAAAGAAGTTATATTTAAAGTAAGAAATAATAGAAGTGTTTTTTTATGTAACTCGGGCATCTAGAGAAGAGTATTTAAAGAAAAATCTAAAGTCGAGTTTCAAATTTAGATATACTTCTATAAATGTTTAATCTTGCTATTATGATTCCGAAATAAGTCCTTTAATAATACTTAAGAAGGGGGGCCGCGGGCCGAATAATAGCTGCACGCTATTTAGAAACTGCCACAAACTACTATATACCTTTCTATAAGTGTATAATAGAGAAATATGGCCCCGAAGTTATATTATAGAAGGATAATACTAAATAGCATATTACGAAAATAATGTAGAACTATCTAAATAGCTAAGGGGTTAAATGTTTATAATAGCCAATATAATCACCCGGTCTTTCGCTAATAGAGAATTTATAAAGTTAAATTGAGTCATGGGGCGTACTTTTCGGGAGACATATGGTTAACACCTGAGCAGATGTGAGCTGAAAGGAGTTTTGTATTCAAGGGTGAGCATGTCTGCCCGAGAAAATCTGATTTGGAGGAAGTTATGTTTGTCTGACTTTAAGGTGCTGAACATGGCAGCGAAAGGATAAAACTGCGGAAGCCACTCAGACGAGTTTGAACGCATTCTCTTCCTTGTAGCCAAGAATTCACTTCTCGCTTGAAATAATTATATATGTACGGCCTCCAGCAGTACCGGTGGGCAATCTGAGACCCAGCCCTGTACCATGCATCCGTGAGGTCATAGTCTGACTTGCCCGCCCAAATCATCGCCCAGTGTACTTTCGAAGTAAGAAGCTGAAAGTAATGCTGGGATGGAAACGAAAGCAGGGGTGGTGGTAGGGCTATGAGGCAGGGGTAGCGAGAGGGAGAGAGCCTGATCCGCCTTGGGACTTGTTTGATTTCTATGATTTCTGTTCTATTCACCAAGTAGGGCTTGATTTGGATGGACTTCACGATACACGCAACTCAACCGTGATGGGCTTCAATAATTTCTAAATTTGATATATATTTGTACATTTATGTACTACGAAGGGGAGATTTAAAGTAATGGACGTGTCACATGTTTTCCCTCACCAAAAACCAACATTTTTGTTAGGCAATCGTCAGGTGATACGGCCATAACTTTAAAACCTACCCTTCGTATACCTTTAAATTACTTGCACCCTTTATTGCTACTGCTCTGATTCCAGACCGACTTTTCCTACACGGCCGCGGAAACAGATTGACAGACGCCATGAAAAGAAGTCCAAGGGCTCCAGTAGATAGCAGGCACTGGCTGATGCGGAGAGTGGGGCGAGGTGTCTTGAATCGTGCGATGAGAGTTCCAGTAATGGCCGAGGATAGGGTGAAGGATATCGACGAGATGACCAGATGAGATGATGCCAATTCGGGTGTATCGATGAGCACTGTTTGAAATAATAGGGTAGTATTGAATATTGTCTGACGAGGTACATATGTCAGTATATAGCTCACGTTTGAAGGAACCATTGGTGAGGGCTTGACCGTTTGGTTAATCACTGAAAATAGGAAGCCAGTAACGATGAGATTTCGTGTCGGGAATTTGGAAAGGAGGTTAAGAGGTAGCACAGGCTTGACGGCTTGCCGTTCCGTATGTATAAAGAGAGTACTGAATACGACAAAACATATACCTGCGCCTACCACAAGTGGATTGGTCCAAGGAAGAGAATTGCCACCGGACACTAAAAAGCTAAACAGGAAGCTAAGTAACAGCATTGAATTATACCAACCAAGTTAGTACATTGTGAGTATATCAGCGATGATGACATATTTCTTGTTCCACTTACAAGCAACATTGAACCTCGCCAATCGAAATCCTGAAGAACCCTAAAGGACTCAAAGTAGCCGGACCACCCAAACGACTTTTCCTTCTCCGGACTCGACCAGCTGGGTGATGGCACCGTGATTGCAAACGAGAAATAATGCCAAAGTTGAAATAGGGATTTGAACCTAAGGTCTCATCAACACCTCAGCAATCAAATACCGAAAGTCTTCTCACCTTATACACCCAGTCCCAGCCCAGCCTCTGAACAATCCCTCCACCCACACCAGACCCAATTCTACCCCATGAAGTGAGTCAATATTCCTCAGTGTGGTGGTGAAAACCCTTACGCTGATCCACCACCATAAACCACATAATTCATAGACTGGTAATAACCCCTCCTAGCCACACCAACAGCATCAGTAAGCACCACCGACCCTACAAAGTTGGGTTTGTTTTTTAGCATTTGTATAAGAATGTCTGCAATTGCTGGCCTACCTACCCATGGTTAGAACTCTAGCGACACCGCAGCCACATAATGCTCTGGCAGCAATAAGTCCCGTCCAAGATGTTGCCATTGCACTGTAAATTAGACCCAACAAGAAAACCCCAGAAGCAAATAGAGCAACCTACGCCCTAGGTGGTCAGAAAGGGGAGCATATAGAGGTTGGAACGTCAATGTAGTTATCAAGAAGGAATTGACGGGTCAAGTCGAGAGATTGGTGTTGTTAAAAGATGACGTAACAGCGACGTGTGTTGAAGCCGAAAGAGAAGAATCGACGGCTGTTGACTGTAATTTCGAACGAGTTAATCAGAGAGCGTTTAGACTTGGCATGAGTTTGGAACGTACGAAGTTCGAGATAAAGATTGCTGGAATACATAGTAAGCCTTAGGTCTTTGGTGGACACGGCACATACCAATGATGAGTAATATAAACTTTCCCTTTGAAGTCTCAAGTGGTGCTCCAGAAAGATCTCTTTCTTCTTCAGAGTCAACTGAACTTCTCTCAACCTCTCCCTTCTTCTCGTCGCCCGCAGTCTCAGCAATTGGAATATACCTAGTTGTTGCCATACTGAGAACAATTCTGACCGATTCCACGAAATTTGAATCAAGTTCGCGAAGTTTTGTGTTTAGAAAAGAACGCCAGACAGAGAAGAATTGAATTACTACGTCAAATTACTTGAAGTCTGACAAGTTCCAGGCTGGGTAGCAGAATGACGGAATGTCGAGGTTGCATGGCTTGCAGGTACTGGTGGCATTGCATAAGGGTAACCCTCATAAGCGATGCAGGGTCTTTGGACAGACGATTGCGGCAGTTAGTTCTCGCCTGGTTCGCTGGCTTACTGTACTTATAGGTACCCAGCATGTATCCCTGCCAAAACCTAACAACTTCCTATATCTACCACTAATTACCCTCCTCATACTTTCTCCTCAAATCGAAGCAAGTATAAATATTAAGTATAAGCCCAAGATTGCATTCTTCGGATTTTTAGTAAGGCTATCTGATATTGTAATACTTATTCTTGTTCTCGACTCCTTTTCTACTTGAGTAGCTATCTATCGCGATGAAGGCCGTGGTCTAGCAAGATATTAAAGTACCCACCTACCAACCATCCTAATTGAAATAATGCTTAAGAAACGCAATTACGAGGTTCGTGGTTCAAGGAAAGATCATAATTAGAATACCGCAACATATGATGGTGTCCTACTTCAATACTTGTACTGTGCTGCGTGCAGTTCCAATTGTCATCTTTGCCTTCTTTGCTATCATTCTGGAAGCATTGCTTGATGGAAGAGTTGTGCTTGGTCTGCCTAGACGGAATGCACAGGTTATGGCCGCATAGGTGATGAAAGGTTATGCCGATCTAGGTTGAAGGGCGAGCATCCTCTCCTGGCAGCTCAATGATTAGATGGTTACTAAAGTTGAGCAAAGGAACCTAAGGGCTGTTCTGGCAGGTGCATTCATTTATTGAGTATAGGGCGGCCGGAGTTGCTCAGCCGATACTGACCGAGATTGTATTCCGTCCACACTCCCTACATTGCTCCTCTTTTACCGCAATGATCCGAGGCGGTTATAACGGACGAGGCGTCTCATTCGGTCAGATTGTCGGACTCCTTGCAAACTTCGGCTATGTAGGAAATATTAGCGACTTTACAATCAAGCCGATAAAATAACAGTTGTTCCGGGTGACTGGCTTCAGTCAGCATACCTCATCCCAGTTCTCTAGTAGCACGGCTTTGTCGATTACTTCAGAGGCAGACTACGATCACGTCAATGCTACGTGTAGTGCAACCCACCACAGCAAAACCGTCACGAAGCTTCTTGCATCGCGAGGGAGCGAGCTGTCCAGCAGCGACGACTATGATAGTTTAAGCGACAGCAGTTCCAATGTTAATAGCAACGATGAAAGGTTTTCGAGTGAGGACGAGCTGAGCTGTTCAGGTGCGAAAAGGTATTCTAAATGGGAGGCAGTAGACGAATTGCGTTTACTAACATACTGGCAAGAACGCAGGCCTTGGAAATGGATCTTCAGGAAGTTCTCGGGCAGGACCGAGGGTACGATACGCAACCGATTGAGTAAAATCCTGTCAGAGAATGCTTCCCAAGGTAGCAAGAAACCACATGCTAGACTTTCTAGATAATTCTGGCAGTATACATTGCTAATGTGGGCTCTGGCTGCGGCGTTTGACAATTGCTCGATGGAATATACATGCTCAAATTCTTACTTTGCCTGTCATCTCGAGAAATCTAACCGTACTTCCCCCTTGCTAATCACTTTGCCTACTTCGCAAGATAATCTGTGAATCCAAATCATCTTTTCCCTTAATCGTTAGAAACTCCTCTATATCCTTCCAGTCTTGGTTCTAGTCGTCGTGATATACACTTGAATTGTTCCCACTGCTCTTCAGTCTACCAAAGTTTTCGGATAGGCTGTATTTTCTGTTTTACAAACGAAGACGTGGTGTTGAAGATGTTGGATGCACTAGCTTGTCTCTGGGCCCTTTATAAAGCTGCACAAAACCCTTCCGCAGAACTTCAGTGGGGCTGGCAACGGGGAACTTCACGGATCACTCCCTCCATCGTACGCTTTCAGATAATGCCTGTCCAAAAGCTTGGGAGACAACAGACCAGACCATTGCAGGTGGGATGGACTCCACACCTGGGTCAGTTGCGAGTTCCATGGTTCATATAATCTAGGACATTAAGAATGATTTGCCTGCCAGAATCATTACATGCATACGGTAGTTCCATCCTGTCAGTTGTACACTCAGTTAACAAAAATAATTATTCTTGATGGCGTTATATTCAAATAGATATATCACTGCATATGCAGTTGAAAGTAATTGCAGGTAAAAATACAGCTGGAAAGAAATGCAATTTTACTCTCAGTTGACGTAAATGGGTCTTCTTAAGGGTTCCATATCCGATGAAATATGCACATAAATATGTAGTTGGAAGTCAAAGCAGTAAGATATGCAGTTGCAGCGCACCATGGTACGTGCACATAGCTTAAGAGATGAAAATGCAATAAAGGGACGTGTTTGTCGCTCCATCCCGAGCCTCAGGGGCAGCTATTCCGCATTCCTTACTGCCTTGGCTGAACCCTGGATGAACAGCGACGAACGTCGACAGAAGAGGAAAGCAGGGCCGACTGTGCTTTTGCGAGCGCCTTGTATATCCTTCTCCGCGTTCTTGGGCCTTGGCCATGCAGTTAGAACAGCCATACATCACCAGGGGCACCATAATCGCTTAGTAGATCCTTTTGAACTCTGAAACGCTTGGTCCCCATGAATCAAACAGGCTTGACAGAGAACCGAAATATATGGGGTTTTGGTTGTTAGGTTCCAAACATGTTGTATCAAATCCAGCGCCGTGTCAAGTGCGATCCCAAGGTATTACTGCTTGCGGACGGAAGGACTGCCATCTGATATTTCCACTTGGCGGTCGAATTCTGGCTGACGCTATTTTGTGAGATGAGTGGGTTGAAACTTGCTTGGTGCGAATACTAACGCTTGCCTTCTTGCTCACACCTTGGTGTTTTACATTTTATTCCTCATTAGCCCATTATAGGCCTCGTATGTTAAGTTTCCCATCGCAGTATGGCAAGGCCATCAATGTATCACCGTTGCAGTGGTGTTGGGCTCCTGGCTGCAGATTCCTATCAAGTAAGCATTGCAATATACTGTAAAACAGTTGGCAGGAGTGATCTTTGAGGAATGCTAGTAGTTATTTTGCAAACTTTTGACTGAATGTATCGAAACTAATGACAGTGCTTTTTGTCGGGTAGTCATCCAACTGAGCATTCTTTCTGCTGTTCTGCCTTTCTGAGGATTGTAGAGCAGCCTGACTTGCAATACATTACAAACGCTCCGGAGATGCCACCCGCGGACCGGGTAATTCTAAGCTTCATATGTCTTTTCAAGAATGATTAGTAGTAGATCTGTAGATATTACCTTGCATGCCCTAATGTGAGCGTCAGGCAGCGGTTGGTGCCGCTGGTGCACCCCTGCTACGTAATTGATTAGGGCACCGGTATCTTGGTAAGGAGCGTGTGATATTATTTTTCATCAACGTATGTTCCCACTCCTAGCCATTGCATGATACTGAGGTTCATCAAAGTTTTGATATACGGGTGACTATCAGGCGTATTTCATTCTCTGGTCTGTGTTGTAAGTGATGACTTTATCTATAAGACCTTGTATTCAATTGTAAAGGTCTGTTCAGCTTTGGGCGTTATTATCGTCGTTTATGATTGCGTTAGCTGGCTGGATACTCCCTAGTTAAAATATCCCGATGAGTATGACTAGATCATCTGAGTTCTTAGCACTTGATTGCACTGCTAGAACTATGCAAAGTTCGTAACGTAGGTTGAAATATGTTGCCCTCCATGATGGGCTGAATGTACAGCTTTGCTGTGGTAAGCAGCTTGCTGGTGATTCGATGACTTCAAGGAGTAATAAACATTTACTTATCATGATCGCTGATATTGGCTCTGCACCTGAGGTCCGTGTGGTGATTTCTAGAGTGCTTACGTCTTGAGTATGTTCTATAGATTGCCACCCATTCGAATGGATCCTTCTGTTGACGAAGAAGACTCCTCCATGGCTCCTAAAGAGCCATAAAACAACATTGCGTCCTACGTGAATTATGTTTGGGTTGGTGGCTTTCCCTACTGTAGCAGTGATGGTTCATCGTGCACGTGATAACCTAGCATATGTGTGTTTGTGATTATCTCATAAATTAGACCCTCTTTAGGTTAAAACCCGTAATAAGCCCTACATGTATAATGACCTTCGGGACGGAAGAATGTCGCTCCAAGCAGAACGCGGAATTAACTGACTCAAAACAAGATTTCCAGCGTGCCTCTTTGGGTGGGCCCAAGCTTATTAAAAACCGGGGCATTTTAGCGCGATACGACTGTTATACTACTTATTATGCTTATACTTATACTTATCGTACCGTACCGTACAGTACGCTACTGCACACATACTGCACACCTACTGCACAGAGAAGAGAAGGACGTATGTACGTACTGTACCAACACAACACAACACAACATCCACCACACCACACCACAGGACCCTGACCAGAACCATGGCCATGACCAATACAAATAGGCAACACACCCTACGACTATTACGTACTGTTACTTTACGGAAGTACTTCCTAGATTCCACGGACCAGTCAGTCAGTTAGTCAGTCAGTCAGTCATACAAACACGATCTTACTCCATCGCAACCCTATCGTCTTTGCACATGCTGCTGTATTCGGTAAGATCCCCTCTCTCCATTATTTACTATGCTTTACTGTACTGTAACGTAATTACGTACTGGAAGCTTATATATTGTCTAGTACTGTATGTACTGTACAGTACAATACAGTACAATACAGTACATGCGATGTATGGTATGGTATGCAGGATGCAGCCTTGTAACCCCCTGGTACTATACCCTCGGATAATAATTAATAATTCTGAATCCAGAATTCTGAATTGAAATACACCGACGGCTATTGCGGCAGCAATGACGTTGCAGGCAAGGCAAAAGGCAAAGGCAGGGCTCGGCGCTATGTTACATGTTACACACACGTACCGGGATACCGACTGTCTCGCTGTATAGACGTATATACCCCTCTTCTCATATTGGTTCGGTTGTTTTTTATATTTTTGTATTTTTTTTAATAACTTGGCCATTGAAATACAATTAACAATTACGAACCACCACCTATCCTGATAACTGCTAGCCACTATGGATATCCCTCTGCAACCCGTAAACACCAGAACGGTGTCAGAAGCAAGTCCTCAGAAGTCAACTCTTCTTGAAAATCAAAAACAGCTATCGCACGCTGAAAGCGCTGCAATCCCTTCTGAAATTGTTCCTCGTGATCCGAACGCCCGCCCGGCAGTCTTTCGCTGGTTAGCACAGGAGATCTTGTTCGTCTTGACAGCAACGATGACCATAGCGATGCCAAGCTTTCTCCAAGGGAGCATCCTTATTGCGGCGCCGGCCATTCAGAGAAACCTCTCCATGACTACTGTAGAAGTAACATGGATGATGGCTGCTTCTTCGTGGGTTTCCTAGTCATGTTCTTTCTCTTCAAGGTCTCGTTGAACAAAGGCTGACCCCTAGAATTACTAGCTTAACTTCGGGCTCATTCATGCTCTTCTTTGGCAAGATCGCTGACATGTTTGGTCGAAGAAATATTATGATTATCGGACTGTTTTTAACAGCTTTTTTCTCACTGGCAGCGGGCTTCTCTACAAATGCCCTTACCCTCAATATCCTTAATGGGGTCATAGGGCTTGTAGCTGCGTTTATGATACCCTCAGCTCAAGGCATCTTAGGCAGCGTTTATGATCAGCCATCAAAAAGAAAGAATTATGCATTTGCGTGCTATAGTTCGGGTAATCATCTTGGATTTACATTTAGTGCTATACTCTCTGGAGTTGTAACACAGGCGTTTGGCTGGTCGGCTTCTTTCTGGCTTATTGCCATCATGTACTTTGTTGTGGCTATTGTTTCCTGCTTTACAGTCCCTATGGATGATAGCGAAAAGCTTCCTCTAAATATGAAATCATTGAAGCAATTCGATTTTGTTGGTGCTATCTTGACCATAGCTGGAATTGGTCTTTTCTCAGCTGGTATTAGGTACGAGGGAGATCTCCAAGTAAAGCACAGTCCACCTATACTGACTTGTCGTTATTAGTGTTGGACCCAGTGCGCCCGATGGCTGGAAGACACCATATATTCTTGTTTTTCTTATACTAGGCCCTCTGCTGCTGGCAGTTTTTGTCTGGTGGGAATATCGCTTTGCGTATCCACTGTTACCGATGAATGTCTGGCAGGACAAAGAGTTTAACCTGGTATGTTTAATGTGCTCCCTAAAAGTTTTATAACATTAATTCCTTATAGTTACTTGTTATATTACTGCTTGCGTTCTTATCCTTTCCAGCACTATATTTCTTTACTTCTCTTTTTCTTCAACATCTATTTAAGTACTCTGCACTAAAAACCGCCGTTTGCCTTTTACCATCCGCCATCACTGGAGTTTTAGTAAATGTAAGGAGTGAATTCTAAACTCTAAAAAATGTTGCTAATAGTAACATCTAAAAAGATACTAGCTGGAAGTTTGCTGCATAAAGTCTCTAACAAACTACTAATGGCTATTGGCGCCGCTGGGTTCACCATTGCCTTTTTACTTGTCGCAGTTCAGCGCTTTGGTGACTCATATTGGGAATTCACGTTCCCAGCCCTGGTATTGGTTGTTGTTGGGACGGATTTCGAGTTTAATGTTGTTAATGTAAGCTCTCTACGAAGCATCTTTTTCCATAAAACATTTCATACTGACATGGTGATCTCAAGATGTATGTGGTATCTTCCTTGCCGAAATCACAACAGTCAATCGCCAGTTCTATCTTTCAGACAACAATCAAGCTTGCAACTGTAATAGGTACCGGCGTCTGCACAGCGATATTTGACAGCGTCTCAGCGAACATGAGTACTAGTGGATATTATGCGAACGATCCGTATGAGCCATATGCTTTTATCTTTTGGTTCTCCTTTATTTTAAGCTTCACTAGTCTGCTTATTATCCCGTTCCTTAAGATCAAAACTCAGGGACATGCAGTGTGAAGATAGAACAAAGGGAGCTCGCTATATATATATAATGATATTGGTCAGATGAAATTGAGTATTGACATTAACACCATCATATGCCCTCTGCTATATAGTGGGTCCTGCAAATAGTTAAAAAATAGTCCTAGATAATTAATTCAGTATCGAACGATTCTATCGAGTTTCACTTTTGTTGTGATTCCGGAAATGAGGGTTAATAATTTAGGTGGGCACGCATTGGTCATTTGTTTGGGGCAAATCTTAGATGACATGCTTTACTTAGGTTGCTCGGTCACCTTTCCTACTCTTCCTTTTGGCGACTAATCATAGTTTGCTTATAAATCGGCTCTGCCGCCTGAAAGCAGTCATCCTCTACACAACTATGTTCAAGGGCCCAAGTCATCTCCTCGGGAACCGAAATAGGAAAACCCCGTCGAGAATCAAAACGAAGATTATCGCGGAACCTAACTAATTGGGAAGACCAAAGGGCTTATTGCCGCGCACTTTTCTGGGAAATATCTCAAGTCCGATTTGCATTTATTAATATTATGACCTGTAATTCCTTTTTACAAGTCCAGCTGGGACTAACATAAGGAGGGCGTTGTGCGTTCAGTTGGGTGACTGACTGGCTGGTGCTTTTCCCCCACTAAATTATGACTCGTTTGTGAACAACAGGAATAGAGACGGCTTGTAAAAAGAGGGGTTTATAAGATCATACAAAGGGCTATTCCATATCCATTGAAACCATCGAGATTCTTCAAAGGCGCGGGGACATGGTATATTTTCGGAAAGATTCTCCGCCATATGGATATGTAGCCTATTGTCCTCCGTCTGGAGCTTCAGATTTGTGACTGTTATAAAAGTTAATACCAGGTAGTTCCTCTTGCCTCATCATAAATTCAAGTGCTCTTATCAGGCTGAAAGAGAATCTTTCGTAACTCTCCCTCGAGCGACCCCTGGACTTGCATTACGGCAGTCTAACGATACTGTGATCTGTATCTAACGGGTACGAGTTTCTGAATACATTGCAAATAGCTTGCCGCGAGGGGAGCTGTCCCTGAAGTGTATGCTGAGGTTTAAAATGCACTTCAGTTCGAGCTCTTCCAGTATCATCTCATCATAGCTAGAGCCCCAGTCGGGATATATCTTCAATGCATGGTCAGATATCTTTCTATATACTTGAGCATCATTCCCATGTGTATTTGTCGTAGCCTTTGTTGGGCGTTGCAACGCAGAATACATAGCCCTCCTCATTGCTGATAGCTCAAGTTTCGGTTCTATTTGACCGCCTAAACTTTCCTGATCTGTAATCTGGTTTATTCTTTGTATTTACTGCGCCAGTAGTTTCACATGAACGAGATGCTTGCTTCTTCACGCTCACCAACCAGAATTGGTCTGAAGTGGAGATCCCGATCGATGTTTATATCATGGTGTAGCGTTGGGTTGTGGTTGAGCATATTGACATCAGGCTCTCCCAATGTTGTATTCAATACCAGAGATTTGAATGGTTGAAAAGTCTGGTTAAAACTGTATCTTTGCCGTCGTCCAGCTCTGATACTTTTTTGATTGGTTCCTCATTGGGTGGCGGGACCACGTTTCATAAAATTAAATATTTCATTGCATTAGCATTAATAACGATCAATTTCAAAAGGTATTGTGGGAGATTATGGTGATATTGTGTAAATTTTGACGTTGCAAAGAATTGTCCTTCGTATGCATGATGTAAGGACTCAACGTCCAACGTTCCTTCCAAACAAACGTTACCATAGTATATTTAAGATAGGACCTCCTTTAGACGAGGTGAGTTAGAAAATTTCTACTATTTCAATCTGCACCTTTGTGAGGCGTGATACTTGAGGACTTACTTGACTTGTACAATATGTCGATTTACTGAAATTCGGAATCCGTGTAGCAATTTCTAAGCCACTTAAGCAAAATCATTGCTTCCAAGTAATAAAATAAAAAATTGTGGCTGTAGACTTGTATTTTCTTCTTCATTTAGGGGTGATTATAAGAGCTGCATAACAAATGCACCAAGGTATGTAAGGGGCGGAGGACGAAACAAGACAGGTGAAGGAGGCTTCGTTCGCCTTCCCTACACATCATTTCTCATATCCTAGGATAAGAAGGTGCAAGGTACCCGAGAAATGTGGAGATGAAGGGTGATGTGAAGCTCGTGCTGATGAGATATAGAAAGTAAGGGCTAACACTCATAAGTATCACATGCATGTCCACATGCATGTCACTTCTCCTCTTGGACAGAATTCCAAGCAAAACGGTCACACAAAAGTCTTTTTTGTCAACTGAGCTATGATGAGGATCGGAGTGGCAAAGCTCTCAATAATAGAGGGATGTCGAGGTAAGTAAAACATGTTCTTATATCGGCCACGTGGAAAGCAGCCAAATGTACTCTTCAGAGTTACAACGCCAGCTTATTTCGAATACATTTTTCAACCTTATGATATTTGAATTAACCATCTCTATTATGCGACTAGTAAATTTTAGGGGTATAAATTTTACTACTGGTGCCTTTAACCGAAACAAACTTCACTTGGTTTTCAGGCGGTCTTATGTGGGTATCCAGCTCGACAATCACGTGACTACAAATTTGACTTAAATAGCGGGGTCTAAAAGGATTCATCAACTTCGACTCCGCCAACTCCTTCACTTCTCCAAGGCTCCGATATTTGTCCCGCTCCACTCTCTCCTTCACCCTCAAAATTCCGAAGAATAGTACTGCATTTTCTCATCTCTCGTTACCATCATTGTCTGGTGAGAATGGGGCTCACCAAGAAGACACTTGTGGTTCTCGGCTCAGCTGGGGTGGGGAAAGCTACGACTACAGGCTGTATGCTGTTTAAGGTTAGTTAGTACTTGCAAATTGAAACACGTTATTATATGACCCTAATCGGAATTTTAGTATGGAGGTATTGATATGACTATGATGGAGATGCTTGAGCGTGTGGGCGTCCGAGACCAAAATCGAAGATACGGAGAGGCCGTGGAGAATTTAAGAAGCCACAATTTGCCTTTGAACTTTTACACTTCCAAAGGTCATCACGTCACCATAACTGGTAAGTAATAATCACGCTTTATTTTGAATTGTGAATAAATGAATTTTAGATGCCAATGCTGGTCAAGTAGATTGTGCGATTCTTGTGATCGCTGCAGATCTTGCAGACAGTCAGATGCTTTCGAGTGATCTCCGCGGCGCCGCAAACCGATTGATCGTAGTTATCAACAAAATGTGGGCCATCAACATCTTGCATTATTGAACGCTGCTTATGGTCGTGTTAGGGATTTGATCGATTGGTCTGAGGAGCAGTTCCAGAAGATCGTCCAAAAGCTTGGCCAAGGAATGGAGAAGTACCATATTCCCCTCAGTAAATACTTCTTTGGATGCTAATTTTGTCCCAGCGTTCCCATAATCCCCATTTCGGCGCGGGATGACGACAATGTTGTCGAGAAGTCGCTGAATAGCCCGTGGTATACTGGATGGAAGAACGGGAATGAAAGTGGGACCACGCTTTTGGAGGCACTTGAAGCACAGCTTTAATTGTAGGAAGGCCTAGGAAGGAATAAGGGATTCAAAGTCTCTGAAATCTACTAAATAAATTATGTCCTCCATTATTTTGTGGAACGTTGCAACGTCTCCACGACTTCAGGGTATCGTGCTGCATGTGATAAAGGTGTCATTCCATCATTGTCTTCGCTCTCAATATCGATGCCGTCGACACTCAACAGTATTTGAACGACATCTAGATAACCGTACCCTGCAGCAAACGAAAGAGCACTCCTGCCCAAATTATCTTTCCCATTAACGTTCACCAGGTTGGAGTTGACGAGAACCTGTACCGTCTTGGGGCTTCGACTAAAAAGAGCCCAGGCTAATGGTGTCCAACCGTCTACATCCTTCTCATCCACTCCCTGATGATCATTCTTTATGAGATAATGAACCACCTCATGGTGTCCTCCCGAGCAAGCCCACGAAAGTGCATTTCTTCCGTCATTATCTTTTGTAGATAGAGAAATGCGCCGATCGCGGCGAAGACATTTTACTGTCTCAAGGTGCCCATTTCCTGCGGCCCAGGATAATGCACTTCGACCGTTTCGGTCTGCTTTATTTGCTTCTATGTGACTCAAGCTTAAGAGGGTTTTCACTAGATCAAGCCCGCCTGCCGCAGCCGCCCAAGAGAGTGCAGTTCGACCTGATCGGTCGACATGGTTCACGGAAACACGATGGTCTTCAACAAGTAGCTTGAGCACGTTAAAGTGCATTCCACCTATCGACCAGAATAGAGGTGTCCACTGATTATAGTCCGCTTTATCAGGTTCAGTTTTACCATGTCCAAGAAGCTGCTTCACTACTTCGGCACATCCATAGCCGGCAGCGATAGAAAGGGGAGTTCGGCCACCCAATGTAGCATGATTGACCCGGTACTCATTTAACCCAGGAATGAATCCTTCATCCTGCAGGAGAAGGGCCACCACGTCAGAGCGATCGAACTGTACCGCAGCAATAAGAGCCGTTTGACCATCCATGACCTCCACGTCGGCGTTAACCTCTCGACGAAGAAGTAAATCTACAACGTCACGGTGCCCCATTCTAGCCGCCCAGTACAAGCCTTGTATTTCTGTATCCACTCCAATGGGGCAGTCATTGCGCGAAAGGTAATCCAAGGTTTTTGTGTGGCCACAATAACTCGAAGCAACTACAGAATCGAAATTTTGCGGACAAGGCAAAGGGAACTCGGCATGAAGCCAGTAAAATCGAAACCAGTTTGATCCCGGAAACCTGGTGGCATCTGAAAGTATAGCGATAGACGATTGGAGTTCGGCCGACATATTTGATGAGTCGGCTGACGAAAAGTGTTGTGCCCAGTGCTTCGCGGAATACTCAAAAAATGAGTACTGTGCGGCGATAGAAGCGCACGATTCGGCCTCTATCGCCAACGGCTCTTTGAAAATGATATCTTCTTCCATGTCAAACATACCCCAAAGCTGCTCAGAAGACTGTTCTTCGGGGCAGTACGGGAAAGGGGAAATCGGAGAATCTGCGACATTTGAATAGCTCTTTGAAAAGAGATCGTGTTTAAAATCATCCAGTGAAAGATATAAAACACATGTCTCAGCCATGAGTAAGTGTGCTTTTTGTGGGTCGACACCATAAGTCGCTGACAAGGGGTTCTTTGCTTGAGAAGACAGATTTAAAAGGAAATCTTTCAATGATTGATGAACTAGGTATACTCGGGAATCCCAAATTCTGACTAATGGCCCTAACACTCCCTCAATTGTTTCCTGGATATTAGGTTGCGCGTCGTCTTCGATAGAAGCTAGAGTGCGATGATCTTGGATAGCAATCATAATACGGATTTCCTCCAAAGTCAGAGGCCGGAAGCTACCAACGAGGAAATGCAAAAGCCTGTTGACTAGCCATTGATACTCTATGGATATACTATTAAGAAAATGTTCATATGTAGTTGTTAAACTTTGCGGCAGCTGATCGACTATGCGCTCAAAATCCCTTTGTGACGCTAAAAAACTTTTTTCTAATAGATGAAGAACCAAAGTGACCCAGAGAAATGTTCGATCCGCCCTAGAATAGAGAGCGTTCTCTAAGTAGATTCTATGTTCAGGCTTGCATCTTGTTCGCTGGACGATTGCTCCAACTTTTGTTTGAATCAACAACCTCAGATCTTGTTCAACATGCTTCTCCGAAGGATCAATTTGGAGAATATTTGTCGTGTACTGACGCCCCAAAAGCGGCCGACTTGTGATGAGGAATTTGACATGGGGGGTCTTTTTATTAGGTAGTCCTGATCGGGCTATGAAATCCGAAAGGTAACGTAAAAATCGTTCTCTCGTTATTTCCTCACATTCATCGATAGCATCAATGATAACACTTATAGGCCCAACACGCTCATCACTGGCAATAGCCATGAAGAGTCTCCAGAGCTCGTTGAAATTCCGATCAAAATGAGGGCCTTGGATGTCATACGCAGCCTTCACATATTTGACAAGCGATTTCCGTTGCATCAAGAGCTGATGAATGAGACTCCTCAGGATCGAGGATCCATCTCTCTGCGTGTCAATTTTCTCATCACAAAAAAAGTAACAGATTTTTGTACGCAAACTGGGAGAATGTTCACCTGCACCAAGGTATTCAAGAATATAGACCGATAGAATTGTTTTCCCACTCCCTGGGTATCCACTTATCCATAGAAGACAAGCACCATTGTGGAAGTTCCAGTCATGGTACTTTGTATTGGAAAGGACCCACTGACAAGTACCCTCTACACGTTGGGGAAGGGACAACATGTAGTCAGCTACATTTGGCATATTTTGGGTGAAAAGTGCAATACTGTTTCTCTCGACGTCGTTCAAGGCTCATGGTCATATTTAGCTAGTTGATCAATCGCCAGAAGCCGAGACATACTAACAGTAGGGTGTTAAGCTCTGGTTTGGATCCGTTGTCCTCATCTGAATGTACCTCTTATCTTCATCCAGCTTTTCTTGGATCTTGGATGAGATAATCCGGATTTCACCGGATACTTGCTTATACCCTTCGTCTTCTCTGTTTGGAAACCGGCACAAGGACATATGGTTTGCGTTAATAGTCTGAATTGGCTCAGTAGCAGTAATGGAAGACGAGAAAGGTTCCACGACCTAGAAAGAGTTATGGTGATGCTTAGCAATATTTCCTCGCAGATGGATAGTTACCCGTTCATTGAGCTTTAAATAACTTATCCCTACGACGCCCTTGGCTTCCTGAAATGTTAAAACCTTGAACCGACGGTCTTTATGCTCATAAAGCTTCATGAATAATTCATGGATTAGCTCCAGCTCTGCGCTGTTGATTTGCAACGCTCGGATATTCTGATGTGCTGTATCAAATCCAGAAACAGAAATAATTTTTCTGACGACTTCAGCGATCCCAGCCTTACTGCTACCACGGTGTGGAGTCCCAAGGAAAAGTATCGCCTCTGTAGAGGTGTATATGTCAAGTAGTTTAGGGTCTGTTTCGGTGGCAGCGCGACGGAGGACCTGTGGGTTTACAATCACTTAGGAGCCAGCTTCACCTTCTCTAGAATACACTTACATCCTTAACCAGAATCCCTTCTACCTGTTAGTTACTTCTTGTAGTGCTCGGAGGGAACTTACCACCAAGGGAGTGGGCAACGAATATCAGGCTTCTTCCTTGCTGTGAATTATTTAGCATCAGGCTGAAATTAGACCTTGATGAACTTACGCAATCTAATCGACAGATCTTCAATGCGTGTAGCAGGTTTTTTGCATGGGCAAAAATGTTGCTTTGATTCGTGGCCCCCCCAAGAAAATGGGAAACCTTCGAATCATAACCCCAAGTAAGAATCCTCGCATTCCCACAGTCGTTTGGAAGCAGATCAAAAGGCCAAAAGACCTTAGCTGCTTCAGGCCCATGTGGTTCCTTGGATTTTGCCCTTCGGTTACGCGAGAACAAATTTCTTATAGCAAGTCGTGGCCCCTCTGGTGTTTCCGTCGAGCCGTGTGCTCCGGTGTCGGTAGCGGACACCTTTTCGCAAGACCATGTATTTTGTGGGTGGCCCTGTAAGCCGTGGATGAAGATAATACTATAGACAGAATCAGCGCGCTGTTAGGGTCTTATCGGAATGCAGGTAGGTCTACTCTACGATAGCATCTTCTGGATCGTGAAGTGTGGAAAAGCCAATATCGCTGACAAGGGGTCTTGGAGGCTTTGATTTTGCTGATCCTGACTGACTTTCTACCTCCTGTTCCCGTATTAGCTCTCATGTCCATCCGTTTCTATGGATGCATCAAACAACATACCATGTTGCTCAGCTTATTTACAGTACAATCGCATCATAGATACAGCCGCGAGAAGCTGTTCTTGTGAGGTAATTAAATACAGTTTTGCAACCTCGCCCACCAAGATCTTTGCAAGCCTCTCTTTGGATGGGGCAATGGACACAGGAAGGATTCTTGAGCCGAAACAGTAATTAAACATAAGCAGGTGTGCGAGGTCGTCAGGCAGAACCAACATTCAATATCCAACCAATCGGCCAATCAGCCAATCAACCATTTATACAGGGGCCCAGTTCATTGAACTAACAACAGCCTCGTGATTTGTTTCGGGCAGGTACATGTTCAGCCCATGTGAGCGGACGTTACTAAATTATACATATTCTTTATAGAATCAACGCCTGTCAATAACTGCTCTTTATCCCTTGCGTCTGAAATCTGGGAAGCGACAGCGGATTGATCAGTAATTACCAAAGACGCAGGTCGGCCGGCTCCATTCCAAGCGTTCCAAGCGTTCCAAGAGCGATGTAGGTTTTCAGAGAAGGAAGTTAATGGGATATTAGACGTGGCATCACCAAGAAGTGCGTGGTTGTTCTAAGCGAGCATTACCCGAACAAGTCTATTTATGATATCGTTATTAGAGAGATCTTGCCAGTATGCCCTCAGTGACTAATATACATGGTTTAATGTCTCATGATGCCAAGGCGCCACATCGGTCTGACCCACCGTTTTGGCAGCATTAGTGGGCCTACTCAAGAGACTGAAATCTTGACCTATTTGGGACTAGATGCGGGGACAATTTGACTCGTCTCTACTGCCACTCACTCACTATACGTCTCGTAGTAGTAGTAGTAGCACTGTCAGGGGTATAATTGAAAGCTGTATATAAACTATGGATTTCTCGGTCCTCCTGGTTAAGCCAGTATTGAATCCAGGAGTTCTTGAGATCCCAACATCCTATCTTGCAAGCCATGGGTATTGAAGAAGCACTTTCAGCTGAGCTTCGAGAGAAGCTGAGAGACGATCTGCTAGCTGCCGAACACAGATTTATCCTTGAAATTCCCAAGGTTGAACTTCACGTCCATCTTGAAGGAGCTTTAACTGCCGAGCTGAGATGGAAGTTGACCCAAAGAAATGGAACCACGCTGAAAATAGCTAAAAATGGTCCAGAGATCAAAAGTTTAGAGGATATGAAGGCTGCAATGGACTTGCTTCGACCAGATTCCAGTCGCGTCAACAATGACGAAGAACGATTTCAATTCTTTGAGGCATACTACGAAGGATTTGAGTGTCTCAAGACGCAGGAAGACTTTTTTGATCTTGCCATGCATTATCTTGAGCACGCTGCTACGATGAATGTTCGCTACTGCGAGCTTTTCTTTGATCCCCAGGGCCATACAAGCCGTGGAACGCCCTGGATCGTCATGATGGAAGGTTTCAGAGAAGCCCAGAAGAAAGCAGAGAGAGAACTAAATGTATGTACCATCTCCCAACTACTGGACATGATCGGAGGACTTACTATCCGAAATAGGTGAAATCAGCATGGATCATGTGCTTTCTCCGAGATCTCTCTCCAGAGTCGGCCATGGAACATTACAAGGCGGCACTACCTTATCGTGATATTATCGTAGGAATTGGGCTTGATTCAAACGAGGAGGATCGACCGCCGGCACTTTTCGAAGAGGTCTTTTCCCTAGCCCGACATGATGGCTTTAAGCTCACGATGCATTGCGATGTGGACTCCAAGAACACACACGATCATATTAGGCAGGCTGCATCTGTTGTTGCAGGCCAAGGACTTGACCGCATTGACCATGGTCTTAACGCTGCAGAGGAACAGGGCTTGATCAACTTGATTTTGAAGCGTGATATAGGCATGACCATCTGCCCTTGGTCTTACCTACGACACACAACGCATGCGGAGCTTGGACCGAAGATCCGTGTTCTATATGATGCAGGTATCAAAATTTCCATTAATAGCGATGACCCAGCATACATGGAAGATTGCTGGATCTTAGAAAACATGTTACTGGCAAAACACCTGTGCGGCTTTGACGACCGAGATATTGTTGTTCTAGCAAATAACGCAGTCAACATCTCTTGGGCAAAGCCAGCGGTTAAGGAGGATATCCTACAGGAGATTGGCTTGGTTTATGACAGGTTTCACTCAGCACAGTAGATATATCAGATAAAAGGCTTTTTTCACCACCTACAATTTCTAGTGATTTATTTTCAAGATTCAATACCAAATCACGTTATCCATAAGGAGATCATCCGACCCACAGAACTATATTTTGCGCGCCCATAAATTATTGCCCACTAACAATGATCAAATTTCGACCTCTCTCCAAGCTATCCAGCCATATCCCAGAATCCTGTAAGTTGATACCCAGACGTTACGCCAAAATTGAGGACAAGATTATTTGCTATAGTATCAGTTTGCGCTGTGGAAAATCGTCGTTGGATAAATCAAAGAGCCGATCCGTGCCTGAACACCAAATCTGTTGCAAAGCCTCAACGGCAAGCTTTTGGTGAAAACAGCCGAGGGTACGAAAGTTCGTGTATAGTTCATCTCGAAGCCAGTTCCTGGTTTGACCATCTTCTTGAGATAGGAGTAAGCCGGCCTGGAACAAGGGCCAAGAAGTTGAGTAACTCCAGCTAGTTTTGGAAGGAATAGCACGTGCGTGGTGAAAGATGCTGCTTTTCAGATTTTTCGTGTTGAATATATCGTTAGGAAGTCGAAAAAGTCGAATCAAATAGAGCAAGGTTCCCAATCTCCATACCTCAACCATGTGATGTCGGGGACCAGACTCGATAGACGCATCCCATCCTTTTATAGCATTGCCAAGTAGTATAGATTTCTGGATGGCGTCTTGACGCATCTCCTGGAAGTCAGGCTGTAGTTTGTAAAGGACCGTAATATCTACAATATATTCGAAGAAATCAATCGGGCAGTAGAACACATCAAACCCCCACTCTCTTCTTCCTGATGGGGTCCGGAACTTATTCAGTGTAGCCTTGACATCTTCAAGCGACCAATGCGGCATTCTCGAGCTTGTAGTAGCGCCCATAATGTCAAGCCTTTTGTATTGTGAGCTTCTGAACCCAATTGGCATAGGGTTAGATTACCATGCTATACGTTGTTCAATGAAGCCTCGCTCTGTACCATCAGAGCCACGTAGCTTTATAAATGTGCTCGCAGCTTTGAGATGTGTTTCAAATTCGATACAGTCCCCAGAGCATACCTCCCACAGCTGTCAGAAAGGCGTAATATACAGAGAGTTGGGTGGCACATACATCAAGCTGCGCGAGCAGCAACATACTAACTAGACACGCCAGGTCTGGTCCGTCGGCGTAGCTTTCCAGCTCGACCCGCAGGAGTTCCGTAGCTCTCACTCTTAGATGAAGGCTATGTCTCTTCAGTTGGTCATCGTCCAGCCGATTCGCTAGGTGGCCAGCTGCCGTAGCTGCTACTGCACACCTTACAGAGGGAACGCTTCTGATCATGGGCAAAATATGTCGGGTGTAAGGGGTCTCAACTGGACCATGGCCGAGATAGAAGGCTTCGCTGATCTCACGGGCATCTAGGATATGGTAAGCAGCACTCAATGATACTCCGTCTGGGTGTCTTTGTACAGTATTTGACAAATCCTCCAAGATCATCGCTCACTGTTCCTACGAATTTGAGAATGCTCCGACTTTGTTGTCGTAGGATGAAGAAGGCTCTTGGATTCGTATCATGTACACTAGAACCTTCGGATTCTAAAACATGTTTACGGATTTTTAGCGGCTTTGCTTTCAGCGCGATTTGCGTCTGGTGATGAGGGTGCTGAGAATTTACTAACTCTTCCGCTTTTGTTAACTTTGCCTTGCTTGGAAGAGAGAGATGCAAACTTGTTTCATGGCCAGGAGCCGTGTTTATTTTGCCGGCCGAAGTTCCCCCGGCAGCGGTGTCGACCCAACGTAAAACATATCCCTCACATTCTACACCCCTTATGCTGCAGCTCTTACATGTCGGCAGGTTCCGATCGCATTTTCTTCCACGACGGCGGCATGTCTTGCAGGCAATTCCAAATAGATTGCTTCGACTCATGTCTAAAGCTGGTCAAGATTTCAGTTCCCGGATTGCTCAGTCTAGATGCAAGTCGGCGTCACCAAAAGCAACTGGAAAGTCTCAAGTTTAAATCTAATTAAAACACAAGGCCTGGTCAAGTTGGAAAGGCTGCAAGTTGACTACCAACTCAGCGAGAAGGTGATCTCGAACACGCTTGCTTTCGCCAGTTATGAGTCATCACTTGTACTGTACTTATTACTTTCAGAGTGGTGGAATTTTATGAAAGAGCAACATCGAGACTTTGAAAAACGTACCCTATACTCTTGTTCTCATATCGTGCCCTGAACTTTATCCTGCCTGCAGTTCCCTAATGATCATTTCTACAACAGAGCCATTAAAAATCATTTAATCGTCGACGGCAAGTTTAACATCTTGGCAAAATGGGCATGTGCATGTCAGAATACCTAACTAGGTATCGATCGTAGTCATAGTCACATGACTGTTTTGGGGGTATTCAACGCCATACCATCATGAAGGGAGATGGTATTTGAGGAATGAGTTGAAATAGTTTATCTAAATTAATCTAAGTCCGGAGAAATATGCTCCTTTGCACGAAAGAAACATAATTATACATTCGAACCACTTGCCTGATCATGTGCTTTGGCGACCTACCCTCCTGAACACTCAGATAACTCCAGGGAGCTTGGAAGAATTTGTTTTCTTGCGAAGCGCCTATTAGCTCAGGGTGGGAGAGATCTCTTGGTAGGTCAGTAACTAGGTGGTTTGCGTAATGAGTCGATGCACATCTAGGGTCGGCTCTAGGGTCACGTTCTTGCAACGGATCTTCATATTGATTTTAGATTAAGTATAGGTTTCATGCACCACAGAACACATACGACCATAGACTGAGGAGAATTGGGCATCCCGTCCGCTCTGCCATACACAAGCCTCAGATCGGTAGACTAGTAGTTGGGTGGGTGACCACCAGCGAATCCCTACTGTTGTATGTTTTTGTTTTTTTGGTTTCTCTTTTGCGTTCCTGCTTGGCGCTACTCAGAAAAATGAGTGGTTTGCTCATCGAGTTTTGATATTCAGAAGATACAGAGCTTGTATTCTTAAGTGTAGACTTATATAACCTATTCGTTTCTATAATTAACGGAGAAGAGGAAGGGGAAGAGTGTGCACCAGCCAACACGAACTTTTTTTTCTATATTAAAAATACAAAGCATAAGAGATGCACTGCAGTGATACTTTAATACAGGCCTGGTTACACCCAACCACTTGCGACAATCTGGTGTTAGGCAACAGACTTCCTTAAACGTTTCAGTAAATTACGTCCTGCTCAATGTATCAATTAAGTCAAGCTGCATACGGTTCAAATATGGATCCCTTAAGAAGGGGAAACAATTATACATTTAATGCTCTATCAAGACTCTTCTTTTGTATCTGTAAATCACCCGCTGTACTTTCAAGATCAAACTTTTGGAGCTATAGTTTCAATTGAAATCATTTCCTAGATTTTATCAAATCTGCCGCCTATGTTACATTTGTCAGTAGCCGGTTTATCTGGTATCAGGAGGCAAAGAAATGATCCACTGACCTTCTCCGCAACTGCGTAGACAGTAGACTGAGTGGTAGCCGCAACTAGTAAAGGGAAGATACTAGCATCCACAATACTCAATCTCTTAATTCCATGAACAAGCAGGTCTTCGCCCACCACACCTCCATGCTCAAGGGGCGATTTTGCTGCTGTTCCCACAGGATGAAATGCACTCGGACCAAGAGCTGTCTCGACCCAAGTCGCTAATTCCTCATCCGATTGCACACTGATTCCTGGAGAAAGCTCCACAGGTGACAGTTTTTGGATCTCCCCTTCACGACCAAAGTAATTCCGCACTGCTTTGAATAGCTCTACGTCGATTCGAAGATCGATTGGATTGGTTAGTGCACGGTAATCAACAACTGGCTCACTGTCGGGACTTGAGATGTTGATGTTTACATATCCTCGGCTCAACGGATGCATGTTGAAAACCAGGCCGCCTGAACCGCCGTTGTTG
>Ga0247734_1000479_pt1 | contig 34666 bp, 33 predicted proteins | sample UWRJL103311B2_FD_180933 | JGI IMG/M metagenome (GOLD analysis project Ga0247734, IMG submission 180933) | Plant litter microbial communities from Arlington Agricultural Research Station in Wisconsin, United States - UWRJ-L103-311B-2 | ecosystem: Environmental > Terrestrial > Plant litter >...
GGTTCGTCCCTCGTAAGTTGGTACGTTGCACCGTGCTCCGTACACAGACTCCGTAAAAGCCTCTGCATGCATTTGGCTAACTTGGCTAGCCCCATCGGCGTTAGTCAATGTTACTAGCTTTGTGCAGAATGTCGGCCCAAAAACCACGAATTGCCATGCGCAAGCCCACATCCTCAACCCTTGCAGCCGTTGTAGCTCGTAGGTCCAAATCGGCGACCAACAGACAGGGTTTCGAGCAAGGGTTACTTTCTGTACAATAGAGTAGCTGAAATACAGATGACAGGGGTAGCAGGTCTCCTCGTGGAGGATGAGTGCGCCGCTGGATCACATATATACTCGTAGAGCATCCCCAATTCATTCTTCCTCCTCAGCCTTGTTCTGCCAGACTTCCTCAGCTTTCTCTAAGAACATACTTTGATCTTGCTTCTTGCTCTTGATCTCAGACGCAACGTCTAAACAACATCCCTCTCATCATGTCTCGACAGAGTTATTCCTACTCGACGGCCACGCCCTCGAGGCAGATCACAACTCAAGGCACAAGCAGTGCCTTTAGCAGCTCCGCCAACCCAGATGAGGATTGGACCAAGATTTCAGATCTTGCTGAGCGGAGGAGGATCCAAAACCGAATTGCCCAGCGCAACTACCGTGAGTAACTTTGGCGGACTATAGTAGAGCTGTTGACTAACTCCCAACCAGGCAAGAAGCTAAAGAGACGTCTTGAAGACCTTGAGCGACGTGCCGGATCATCTTCAGCATCACCGCCTCAGACACATGCGGAGATACAACAAGCCAGCCGGAACGAGAACGCTCAACACTACCGGAGAAGCCCAGAGACCAGGCAACAAATCTCGCCCAGATTATTGCCCAGTCAATATACTCCACCAATGCATAGCGACGATGACATGATGTTCTCCCACAACTTTGAGAGAGAAGGATCTCGTACACCTCCTCTCTTTGCCTACTCCCAGTACCCAGCACCAGAAGATGTTGTCTATCCACCATATCCCCATTCACAACCATATCGCCCAGTCTCAAGCAGCGGTGACTGGTCTAGAGGGGAGGAATACCTGGCACAGGTTCCTGTCACTCTACCTTCAATGATGCAATTCCACGATTCCATAAAGCGAGAGCATGAGGATACCATGAGCCCATTCAGCATGACATATACCGGACTTCCAGCCATCGATATCCACCAACAACACAATTATGGTGAATCAGACCCTCATGTACGTCGAGCTCAAACAATCCGTTTCGAGAGTCGTGTCTAATATGCGTCTGCAGACTCCTCCTCTTTCGCATTCTTACGAACATTCGGCTTCCTGTTCAGAGTCTGGTTATCAATATCCGACCACACCTCTCTCTATGCCACCTTCTCCAAGACTTATGATATGAAACACGACGGGCATCTGGATTACTATTTTGGAGCGTTAATTATTGCTGGGTAAAAAGCCAAGAGGTCGAAAGAGCTTCGACACTTGCTCATTAGATATGGGAATCGCTTGGATTTGGGAGGGATTAAAGGTTGGCAGCATGGTAGCCTGGTGTTATTGTACTTCTTTTTTCATTCTGTCGTATTAAGCGGCCCTTTTATTGTAAATACCAGACACGATTGTTAGCGTTCAAATATATATTAACTCAACTTCAATTCAATTTCTTCCAATCCAAAGGCACTCATCCCAGCAATACATTCCCATTCCCACCACCCTAACTTCATGACATCTTCAATCCAAGCAGCACCAATAAGCTTCCAATTTGGTTGTTCCTGCCTGTTTGTCACGGTCTGAATGGCCCCCATCATTTAGCCACGTGTCCCAAGGTTCTGATCCAGGTCCATGTGGTCGCTGGTGCAATTTCACGGAATCACGGAGTTACGGAATGAGTTGTATCTCGCCTCATCCCATGCTCGAGCATGCTCCCTCACCAGTTATAAGCCACGAGCTACAACGTACGCGTATACTGTACGTATAACTACCAAAAGAAAACCACCCTGACGGGCTCTGCCTAACCGTGATCAAGTGCACAAGTTTTTGAGCCGAGCTTCCGGTGAGTATACGGTGCTGAGCAGTAACTCGGTGTTGTTTGGGATTAGATGGTTGGGTATGATGATTTGGTGACGTTATTGATGTACCTCAGTTGTTGAACAAGCCATATGGTTGGGTCTCTTGGCGCTTATCTACTCCATAGGGCTGAATACAGTAAATGAACACAGCATCACATGATGTCCGTAATTTCTACCTCAAAATTGTGAATCTGAAGGCGCACGAGTCGAAGATAGTGAAGCTACATCAAAAGTATGGAATGCATTTATATCTGATTATTTTACAATTCAGCTGGTGTTTTGTTTTACCCTGTGACGTAACCGAAAGCGGAGAAAATCCCATTCTCGTAACCCAAAGCGGAGGTAGAACATCGACTTGGATACCACCTAGCTCACATCATGTCTAAAAGACCTTGCCAACTTTATCTTTTTGGCGGCGATGAGTATGTTCCCACTACAGTAGTTGATGAAATCTTTTTGATCATAAGTTAATGATAGCAGACCATGGCAGCCGAATGATTGGACCTCATCTGATGATCGAGTCCGGGGAGGATCCTCTGTATCTCATCTCACCTTCCTCCCATTCTCTCCAGTCGCGGAGTTCCACGGAAACCTAGATATCAAGACGTTAGGTGGAGCCGGATTTGCTTCCCAGCGGACTACTGGAGAAGGTCGGCATTGGGATTTATCAAACTACGCGGGTCTGGAGCTGGACATTACCAAGTCAGATGGCAAGCGGTACACGTTTATACTGAAAGATTCTCTGTTACCAAAGAGCCCAAATGGAAGAGAACAGAGTACTGTCAGCTGGGAGTATGACTTTCAGCCAAAGAAGACCGACAAAGGAGAGAAGATTTTTGTCCAATGGAGTGATCTCAAACCTACTTATCGAGGAAGGGAAAAAGAGGACGCAGATCCATTGGACCTCAAGAATATTAAGAGGATTAGTTTGATGATGAGAAGGTACGCTCCTCTATGTCCCACACCATTCTGTAAGCTTACCTTTCATACTAGTATGAACAACAAGGGATACACAGTCCCTGCCCTATCCCACCCGAGCACCCTTTGCTTTTAAGGCGTTTGAGGGCAAAGGCTCCTGTTAGACTTCCCCATAACTGTCTTAAGAGCAAAACGGCAGCTTGAAGGCTATGGCCTTAAGTTTCAATCTCTTGCCCCAACGAGAAATTTACTGATTCCGAGTTGTTTAGGCTTTTTTGGCAGCCAGGAGGGAGACTTTTCCCTGTCTGTTACATCAATATCAGCAATTGAAGAGCGCGATAACCCTGAGTCTAGACCGGGGGAGCGATATCGAGATGACCCAGACGGCATAGATGAGAAAGACGTGCTCCGGAACCGCAGTGACACGCAGAAGCATCAGCGAGAGGGTCTGTTTGCTTGGCTTTGTGGATTTCTGTAGCACTTAGTCAATCATTCATAAACTAGCATTATGTTCCCGCTCTCAAACAATCATGCCCTGGAAACTTGATGCTCTCAAATACTACCCATAGCTCGGCATTTGCACTACTTCCTGCAGGATCTCGCCGGCTGTGTCCTAGTGGCCACGTTCATTACAGTGGCTTTCTAAGCAGTTCAGGCACCAAGCCACATATTATTACGGATCTTCAGGTTATTTCAGAATTATGATTAAATCAGTCAACCCCTGACACCCTCAATTCCCAGTCATACCGAGTCTCCATGTTGGCCTAGGCATCTTTCCAAATCATAGCAAGAGTGTCCATGTCCAAAATATCTGCCCAATAAAATCACTGTTACACAAACCCTTCTCTAGTCTGCAATCCAATGGAACGTTTCTCTCGTCTCCTTCACCTAATTTAGGGTCTGTTAGATTACGCATAACAACTGATTATTCCTCACCGCTACTGGCTTTCAGTGTGCTCTGTTCATTGTAGACAATAAGTGGGTCGGCATGGACATCTATCGTAAAGGAACGTATTAGCCATACAGACTCCCATATGTAGAGGGAAATGCTAAAAAGATTCACATTACCACGACTATTAGAACGTGAACATGCGTTACAAACATACAGAACGGCACTCTCGTAAAATTAGCATCTAGGTAGTATGTGTTAATAACGTTTTTAAGTAACATCTGGCTGGCCCTGGTCAATAAAGTCCCATACCTAAACGCTACTCTATTTACCACAAGCGCTCACCCTCCGTATAATATCCAATCAAGACCTGAAACACAATCCCCGTGCATGAACATACCAAGCTCGTAATTAACCTCTGACAAAACCGCACAAACTTCCAGAAGCAGAGTTTGGGGTTAATGTGTGGGTCGGAAGCCCAGTACAGCACAGCCATCCGCCCCCAAAAACCAAATATTCGAATACCGAAACAGGGCTGAAGAGGGGTGGTGAAGGTAGTGGTAAGTTTTCTGGAATTACCACCGTTACTTACGATATGCATGCAGTGAGCAGTCAGAAGTGTATCCCCGGTTCTTAACCACATGGCGGCCCTGTATTTTCCAGAAAGTCGAAATACCCTGGCCTGGAGTGGAGGGTGCAAGGTCGCTGATTTTGAGATAAGGAGGGAGTTTATGGCATATTAGTCATCTAGGCATTTACTGTATAAGCGGGAAAATTACTAAAGTAGATAGAACTACTTATGTATTGCACTACCACACCCCCCAATTAAGACCCCGGCTTCTGGGTTTATAGAACAGAGTAGAGTACGGTACTTTTGCACACCGGCATTTCGTTTTGTCTTGCGAAATGCACGATAGAGTTTAGGGGTGATACCAGGTCGGGTATTCATACCGCTCGATATTCGTACTTACCAAACTTCCACTGCCAAACTCAACCAATTCCCAGATGTTACACAAGATCTTGGAAAGAGCGGGACAAAGGCTACAACCGCCGCTGCCGACTATGAATCACACCTTCACACTAAACACCACAAACTAAAGGTTATATGGGCGAGCAGATTTCTCCCTTTAGTGCACACCGCATTTACGCAGTTTGGATCATGATGCATTATTGCCTACGAGTACTCGCTTGTAGGTGACAAAGCAACATTGACCACATTAGGACTGCACACACCCTCTCCTCTCCGCCATGATCAACAGAGCCGCGCCTTTTCCAAACACACCTGCAGTTCTCCCACCAAATCCCACGAACCAGATACATCTCCGCCCCCCTAAACCCACCCCCCAATATCCGCCATGCTCATCTCATCCCGTCCCACACAGAGCGGGAGACCTGTGCACAGCAAGTAGGATAGAGGAATTGGGGGGACAAGGCCACCACATGGCAATACGCCAGCACACAGTTACCATGCTGATTCATCGCCCCAGCCTCATCCTCCCACCACCCCAGACCCAAGATCTCAGAATTCATGCTTTCCTATCACATAGCAGTGTAGCGGTGCAGCATGATGTCTTAGACTTCCGAATGCTCTACACCCTCTCGCCCCCCTCTTACCAATGCAACTGGGCCACACGGATGGAACATTAACCCTACCTAAGGTACCGAAGGTAGTGAGTGATTCTACCATAGCGCTTTGCATTTGGGGTCTGCTGCATGTCTTTTTCTCGGGAACTCCTTGGGGAGATTGCTACACACCTTTTTGGTCAGGCAACTAATCTGCTCCACGAAGACGATAGGGAATATGTGATGCTTTGTCAATAGCGAGGACTCCTAATTTGGCGTGTTACATATGTAAGGTGAGTAAAGTTGATAATTTGTTGTGATTTTTAAGAGCTTAGGATGGCAAGAGAAAAGGCGGCTATGCTTTTGAAAGCGTTTATTCGTAGGATTTTAGGTTGGGGTGGTATTTAGTCCGCCGTGATCGCCTTGTGACGGCACGAGCTTGAAAGCAGTACCAGAGCAGAATAGGTAACAGATGAGCGGATCTCTCGGAAACTCAAAGCTGCGGCAGGAACAAAAGCAATCAACGCACTTGTAATATTTAATTTGTCATGAGAATCAGGACTAAGTTTGGGGTTCAGGAATAGTTCGCCATTCCCCTTTGATAGTATATTAAGCGATATCTTTCTGCTATTTCAATTAAGCATTCATTACTCAGCAGAGCAATACTAGTTTTTTCTCTCTTCTCTAACCTTTGACTTGTAAAAAGTATCTATTGAAGCGTACCTCGATATTGTAAAGCACTTATCCCCTACAAGCCAAACTCGCATACCTTGCCCTATCAGGAACAAAGCAAGTGAATACAATCAGTCTCCCTTAGCTAGCTTAGCACAACCATCTATCATAAGTCTGATGGAGAACACTGATAAATCTAGTCACATCTACCGATGCGAAAGTGCTATATAAAGTTTGTTTTTGTAGTAGGAGACGAAGTATCCACTAGAGCTTCAAAGTAGATTACACAACAACGTCCATTGGACTCTCCGGCATCAAAAAGACGTTTTCTATATCCATGTTAGGCCCTAGAATTCAAGAGTCCAGTTCCAGACTCGGGTCCTTTGGCTGATCTATTCTAAATCTCCTGGGAGGTAACCAGTCGCTTTCTCGATAACCTCCGGCTCGGAGACAGATATAAAGCTTTACAGATGCAAAATTAGAGGTAAATCAATGAGTAAAAAGACCGCATTAGTCCCTGAGAATGGTCAACTTTCTTGACAAAATTATGTTATTGTACCAATCAATCAGTTGAGCTTTGGCCTTCTTTGTAGCTATAGAGGATGAAACATTAGGACTTTGCAGTAGGTAGAGCAGCTAAACATTCTACATGTAAAATACCTCACACAGATTTTGGGTTGCGGCAAAATCATTTATTGCTGCACGATTGACTCACTACTCTTTTAAGTCGGGTGTATGAGTAACATGGCCATTTCATCTCTAGTTGTGCCATTACACTCTTACATGGAACCTTTACACCGTATAATGGTAGCTAATTCTTAACACAGAGAAACAATTCTTGGGAAGGGTTGTATTGTGTTTTCATTTACAAGGCTTTTGCTATTTTCCGTGTGCTATGAATATAGCAAAATCTTGAGTTAGTCAGAGCATAATAATCTCACAACAGACACGTAGAAATCAATGCTTTCAATATCAATAATCCTGTAGATTCTACTATGAACAGATATGTTCATTTTGGTTTTGGTTTTTCTTACTAGTTATCGACATAGGTAGATGTTGTGATTCTTGACTTTGTAAATTTTTTTTTTTTGGAAGTGAGATGTTTGAAAGAACTGAACAGAAGGTAAAGGGATTGTTCTCAGGTATCTGCATATTCCAGGACACAAGAACGCTAAGAAACAACATGGCATGTTCCATATTAAAGACTAAGATTTGGAATTTCTAATTGATCGTATTACGGATCACTGAAGATATCTTGTCCGTTTGTATTTCATAAAAGCATCCATCACACCATCGCTATCAAAATCCGCACATGAAAAACATCAGCCTAAGGCTCTTCGGGAACTTGCATTAAAAGAATTAGACACCTCAGTAAGATAAGCAAGAAGTCAGTACTGAAGTGTCACATCGTTCAAGTAATGTTATAGCTTATTCCTCAGCCTCCAATGGCTCACCCTCCTCGTATTCCTCTTCTCCCTCAGAGATAGAGGCCTCCTGGTATTGCTGGTACTCAGAAACCAAATCGTTCATGTTGGACTCAGCCTCAGTGAACTCCATCTCGTCCATTCCCTCACCAGTGTACCAATGCAAGAAAGCTTTTCTTCTGAACATGGCAGTGAACTGGTCACCAATACGCTTGAAAAGCTCCTGGATGGATGTGGAGTTACCAACAAAGGTGGAAGACATCTTAAGACCGCGGGGTGGGATAGAGCAGAGAGCGGTTTGGACGTTGTTTGGAATCCACTCAACGAAGTAGGAGTTGTTCTTATTCTGAACATTGCGCATCTGATCCTCAACCTCCTTCATGGAAACTTTACCACGGCTGTGAGAATATTAACGCTGCCTCATAATAAAAGGCATTAGGAAAACTCACAAGATAGCAGAGCAAGTAAGGTAACGACCATTTCGGAAGTCGGAAGCGGCCATCATGTTCTTTGGGTCGAACATTTGTTGGGTCAACTCTGGAACGGTAACAGCACGGAAGGAGTAGGCGCCACGACTGGTGAGAGGAGCAAATCCAACCATGAAGAAATGAAGACGTGGGAAAGGAACCATGTTGACGGCCAATTTTCGGAGATCAGAGTTAAGCTGACCGGGGAATCTGAAACAGGTGGTGACTCCAGACATAACAGCAGAGACCAAGTGGTTGAGATCTCCGTAGGATGGGTTGGGGAGCTTGAGGGTTCTCATGCAGATATCGTAGAGAGCCTCGTTATCAATACAGAAGGTCTCATCGGAGTTCTCAACGAGTTGATGAATGGAGAGGGTGGCGTTATATGGCTCGACGACAGTATCAGAAACCTTGGGGGAAGGCACAACGGAGAAGGTAGCCATCATACGATCTGGGAACTCCTCACGGATCTTGGAGATCAAGAGCGTACCCATACCAGCACCAGTTCCACCACCAAGAGAGTGAGTGATTTGGAAACCTTGTAGGCAGTCGCATCCCTCAGCTTCACGACGAACAACATCGAGAACTTGGTCAACGAGTTCGGCACCCTCGGTGTAATGTCCCTTAGCCCAATTGTTACCAGCACCAGATTGGCCGAAAACGAAGTTGTCGGGTCGGAAAAGTTGTCCGAATGGGCCAGCACGAACAGCGTCCATGGTTCCTGGCTCCAAATCGACGAGGACGGCACGAGGAACATACTTCTTGTTGGAAGCCTAATTATGTTAGCTTGCGTACGCAGTACTCCCCCCTAGAGACATTTACCTCGTTAAAGTAGACGTTCATGCGCTCGAGTTGGAGATCAGATGTACCATTGTACCTAAACAACAATTTAGCAGCCATCAACAATAGGCATGGCAGAGCCACGTGTAAAAACAACTTACACTCCTGCTCCATCGAGGCCATGCTCGCCCGAGATGGTTTGCCTATATCTCCATTAGCTTAGTGACCTTTGTTATGTGCCCAAACTTTAAAAAGCTCGTTCAGGCTCCAAGATCACGCACCAGAAAGCAGCACCAATTTGGTTACCCTAGAAGAATTTAGCAAGATTACAGTAGATGAGAGATCATAGTAACTTACGCATTGTCCGGTCTGGAGATGAACCTATAGATTGAAAAAGACGAGGTCAGCTTCGTGGTCCTTTCTTTGTAGTGGGGGTAGCCAATTCAGGGGTCGAGAGAGACGCGTCTGCCCCGGGATTGGAGAGTCAGAGAGTTGGGGGGTTTTCGAAGCACTTACGATTTCACGCATGTTGAAGATACTTCTTGTCTGAGAGTTGGATATTTGCTTAGGATTGAGTTGAGCGGAGGAGGTGCCACGATGCAGGAGGTGGTTTTGTTGATAGTGGATGCACAGCGGTGAGGAAGGAGAGAGAGTGCGACTCGCTTGGCTGTTTACTTTCGAACGCGCTTGGACCTCGTTCCAAAGCCTGAACTAATTGATGGAAACCTCAGGCACTACGCCAAGACATGAAGCTGTAATCACGTGATTTGTTCGATATCAAAATATCAAGCTGTATTAATTTTCACTCCGCGTCAACAGACTTCCTCGAACGCAGAACTGCTCACACTTCTAAAGTGAGATTCAATATATTATACGCTCATATTGCCGTAGTTATGGAGGCCGAGATCAAGACCTTTCTGCCTAATATCGATCCTGTGATATCAGAATACTCTGCTGGGTATCTTACCCACGCATCTAATGCATATGTACCAGAGTCTGAGGCCGCTGGTCCATCACCATTGTCAGAAGCAGCAAGCACTATAACTGCTCTACTAGTGTCCGCTTCAGGAGACTCTTCTCTAAATAATGAGACCAAAATCAGCCAGTTAGTGGAGAAGTGGGTTGAGAAATTCAACGCCTCTGCGAGAAATGGACAGGGAAAGCAGGTATCATCTGCTGCAAAGCGTCTAGACCAAGCCATACAGGTGGGAGCTCAACGGAACATGTCCTCTACTTTGGCTGTGTCAACTGGTGGCGTTGATCTGGAATCAGCAAATACACGAAAGCTAGAATCGAAGGTTGATCGAAAGAAGCTCGAAAAAGCCGAACGCAAGATTGCTGCAAAGCAGAACAAAAAGGTGTTCAAGGCTGTTGAATACGAAGCTTCTAAGCTGATTAATCAAACTGATGATGCTCAGTCATACGAAGAGTTCTTCATGGCTGTTAATCCATTGCAACTTGGATCAAATGCAATGGGCCAAACGAAGAGTAAGGATATCAAGCTGGATGGTATTGATGTCTCGATTGGGGGATTGAGAATTTTAACAGACACTTGTTTGACTTTGGCTTATGGTAGAAGATACGGTTTGGTTGGTCAGAATGGTATAGGAAAATCCACTCTCTTGCGAGCTTTGGCAAGGAGAGAACTGGCAATTCCTACCCATATTTCTATTCTTCACGTTGAGCAAGAGGCGAGTCATCGTTGATATCTGTTTTCACAACAAAAAGCTAATATCTCCTAGATCACAGGTGATGACACCCCTGCATTACAAGCTGTACTGGATGCCGATGTTTGGCGAAAGCATTTGCTGGCAGAACAAATAGTATGTTCTCTTTTCTTCTTCAAACAGTTTACTGTATAGATGAGGTAAAGGCTTTCTAACCTCTGAGTGTAGAAAATGAACAAACAACTCGCGGATATTGAGGCAGAGCGATCTTCTATGGCTGACACATCAACCGATGCTGAAAGGCTAGACAAAGAGCGTGAGGGCCTTGATCAAACACTCGGAGATATTCAGTCCAAGCTGGCTGAGATGGAGTCTGATAAGGCCGAATCTCGAGCTGCAACTATTCTAGCAGGTCTTGGTTTCTCCCCTGAACGCCAGCAGTTTGCAACCAAGACCTTTTCCGGAGGTTGGCGCATGCGTTTGGCATTAGCTCGTGCTCTTTTCTGTGAACCTGATCTCCTCCTTCTTGATGAGCCTTCTAACATGTTGGATGTTCCATCTATTACTTTCCTGGCAAACTACTTACAAGGCTATCCTAGCACAGTATTGGTTGTTTCTCACGACAGAGCCTTTTTGAACGAAGTTGCTACTGATATTGTTCATCAACACTCGGAACGCCTAGACTACTACAAAGGTGCCAACTTTGAATCCTTCTATGCTACAAAAGAGGAACGTAGAAAGACTGCCAAGAGAGAATATGAAACGCAAATGGTTCAACGGCAACATCTTCAGACATTCATTGACAAATTCCGCTACAACGCTGCTAAGTCATCAGAAGCCCAGTCAAGAATCAAGAAGCTGGAGAAAATGCCAATTCTTGAGGCACCCGAGAGCGAGTATACTGTCCACTTCAAATTTCCTGACGTGGAAAAGTTATCACCTCCCATAGTTCAGATGACCGATGTTACATTCGGATATACGAAGGACAAAATCCTTCTTCGAAATGTAGATCTCGACGTACAGCTGGACTCCCGAATCGGTATTGTTGGTCCCAACGGTGCTGGTAAAACTACAATTCTTAAGCTCCTTATTGGGAAATTGGCGCCAACGTCAGGTCTCATTTCTCAAAACCCCCGACTTCGTATTGGATTCTTTGCTCAGCATCACGTCGATGCACTTGACTTGACAACTAGCGCAGTTGGGTTTATGGCAAAGGAATTTCCTGGTAGACAGGATGAAGACTATCGTCGCCACTTAGGAGCTTTTGGTATAACAGGAATGACGGGTCTTCAGAAGATGGAGTTTCTTTCCGGAGGTCAGAAGTCTCGTGTTGCGTTTGCCTGCTTGTCTCTCACGAACCCCCATATTCTAGTTCTTGACGAACCTTCCAATCACTTAGATATTGAAGCCATGGATGCATTGAGTACAGCATTGAGACAATTCCAGGGTGGTGTATTGATGGTTAGTCACGATGTTACAATGCTGCAGACCGTCTGTACGAGTCTTTGGGTGTGTGATGGTGGGACGGTCGAGAAATTCCCTGGAGATGTGCAAGCTTATAAGAAGAGAATCACAGCCCAAGCTGATGCTAGTGGTGTTGTGCAAGCACACTAGATTACTAAAATATAGATAATAGCTGCTTGTGCTGGACAACTTTATGAGTGTATTATAGTGCAAACCCCGGTGACTCCATATGTATACACTTGCACGGTCCCTTAGTCCCATAACCAAAATCTTTAAATATGTTGGCCGTGGAGTATAAATTGCAAAATCAAACATTACCGGCGAGCATCATGAATGGCTATGGTTCTCTTAATGGATGTAACTCATCTAATTTTAAATTTCCGGCTCCAATTACAATAGCTATCTTTCCTTGACGTTTTCTCGGCTCACAATCCACCGCAATCCAAGATTTCTTACAGATAAATTGAACAATACGACAATATGTTAGCATATACACACCTATTCATTCTCTGCGTACTTTTGATTGATTTCGTTTTTAGATTTTGCCATCTATGTAGTTCCCTTTAGCGAGAAAGTGTTATAAGCCCAGTATACTGTCTGATTGAGGTTATTTGGCTCAATCGCTATAAGGGGAATATAATGCTAAGGAAAACAGGCATATAAAGGGTTAAAAGGTATTAAGAACCACCCAGCATCCGCTATCTATCTTTGAGACACCAGGAAATGTTCTCCTGATCTAGTTGGGCTTCGAAGAAAAATCGGAATTTCCGTAGTGCTATTGAATTTAATCTATACTAGCAAGCTGCTCATCCTAGACTATTCATAGTTGTTATTTGGAAGAAGAAGCAATGCCTAGTCTTCCTTTGATATATTCATGGCTCCATAATCCCACCTTTCACTCACTATTTCTCTGCTACTCCCTAGTCCAATAGTTTCCTCGGCCATATCACGTAACTCAGCTGCCTCTTGGAAAGTCAGGTCTTCGACTTCCACCCGTCACCGCTGCAAATCGGATGGCTGCGATTGCTGATTTAGTATGCCAGATCTCGTAATCTCTAGTGCTGCCTGAAATTGGGGGGTCTGTGTACCGCCATAAGAACGGTGAAGGCTAACAAGTTCCCAGAAACGTACAGTGTTCAGCCCTTTTTGCCAAATCCGTGAGCATGCATATAGAGTTTCACAAATCTCCTGCCCCATGATTTCGTGCAACCTTTGAATGTGAACGTTTTGGGTATCGAAAAGGGAGAGAGTTGGGCAGTTGTTTATTTTGTAGCCCAAGAGTTTTCTAATCTGGCGAGTATCTACATCGTTCCTAAGGCTCTTGGTTGCTTTGCAATGTTCGAGAGAATCCAAAATTATTAACTCAATCTATTCGTGCAAATCAATTAGCTTTCGCTGTTTTGTCGTGGATAATATTGCCTACCTGTTGCAGTTCAAATAGGTGATTAGCAGAGCGATCCTCTGTTTGTTCGTCCACAAATGAGACCTCGCAATTGGCTTCACGAATACTCTCCATCCAAGGCTCTAAAATACCGGAAATTGAGGCAAGTGTAAAACGTGCGAGATTTTGGGTGGCAGGCATTGTCACAAAAGAAGGAGAATTGATGACCGTGCTGAGATGGTGTTCTAATCGTGTTTTCTCTATCACACTTGGAGTGATCTGAGGTGAAAGCTGGCATAATTTTAGGAGAATGTTCATTAACTGGCGATGAGGAGGCAGTCTATCACCAGAAACGGTCGGTAGATCAAGTTCCACGGTGATTATTTTTAGCCTTCAGGTTTATGTTAGTAAATACACACATGGGCTAGAAAGAAAAACCTAGAGAATTAGGCAGAACCCGTCAGATTTAAGCACATGTTCGATTGACACATATTGCACCTCAGACTCCAGTCTATACTTGTTTGTGTCAGGTAGTTTGGGTATCACGTTCACTGGTGGAGAAGATACCATCATTTCTGATAACACCTTGCACATTGTCTAAATTGAAAAGAGAGATCACGTTGGAGATAGGAGTACACACCGGTTAGTTAAGTATGTTATTAAGTGCTGTATATCAAGTCAGGCCATGTTCACTCCTATGATACAATGCATATTGCGGGTTTATGCCCGGACCTGGATGCCACCTTCTGGTTCTTCTCCAATCTTATCGCCTGTCGTACTATTTATCTGAGTTTTTTTAGCAATGTCCAGCTCGCTTAGACAGGGGCAATTAGAGATGTAAGTAGAACTTACCATATTGCTTCCCGCAACTTCAACTTCACGATCTCGGAGCTGACGCATTAGTTGCATAAATCTAAGCACTGAATTAGTAACAGTTTCAGACCACCATGTCAAAGAATTGTAATTACTGGCTATTAGCGAACTTTTCATTGTTACTCTCGCTCACCACTAGTCACGAGTTAGAGTTCAAACATTGAATTCTTTTTGACAACACATACCATTCAACAAGTGTCCTGCCGTTCTCGCTAATTCAGTATGATCTTCTTGCATTGGCTGTGGGTAACTCTTATCCTTGGGATCATGGATAATATCGGCACCGATAGGAGCTTGGTTCAACAGCTGTCCTTGATCTATTTCCGAATCCATAAAACGTTCAGCAGACTCAGAGATGAGAACTTCCTGATCCATTTGCTGATTTTGAGTTTGATTTTGGGACATTTCTTGTTCTTGGTCTAACTCTGCTTGCGCCACATTTTCAAATGCATCATCAAACGCTTTGGCAAAAGCTGAATCATCGAGCATGACCTCATTGAATGTTTCTGGTGCCTGCTGCATTGAAGTAGCGTTCCTAGCTGCCATAACACCACCCATTATAGGTCTTCCATGTTGTGGCAATCCGATCTGTCTCTGGGAAAACTGATAGCCCCCAGCTCCCATTTGCTGTGGCATTATATTATGCTGGTCGCCTTGGATTTGTTGAAAGTCCCGGGCCCATCCTCCTGGAGTTTGCACATTGGTAGCAGCATGCCGAGCTTGAAGAGCCAGGCGAGCTGGATTGGGTTGTTGATGAGACACCTGCAAACGTTGGAAGTCACTTGCCCATGCTCCATCGAGACTCGGTTGTAGATTTTGGGGAGGAGTATAAGCCGAAGGGACTGGCCGGAAACCTTGTTGTGACTCGAGAGGGAAGTTGCCAGCCTGGAAAGCTTGAAACTCAGGATCGAGGGCACCTACATTTGGTCCTGGACCTGATCGAAAGCCCTTCAAGATAATATTAGCTAAGCACCACGGAATAATTTATTAACAGATAAAACGAAGAAGGTGGGTTGGCAGGTATGTTATAAGAAAGGACTTGCCTGTGATTGTGGTCGTCTTGTAATCAACCGATCTTGCTGTAATGTGCGATCTGCACTGCTGTGCTTTTGGAAGTTTTGCAATGCATTCGAGGGCCCACAAAGACTATCTGCCATATTTATGGGATGTTATATAGGTATACCAGAGTGTCAAAATCTAGGATTTTGTATATCCAAGGTGGCGGAATAAGTAATCAATCAATCAATGACAGCGAAATGTAAACCGGATGGCTTGATCGATGGCTTTTGTTAAGAGTGGGGGTTTATTATGGAGAAGTGAATATATAAATGGAAAAAAGCATTGAATCAAAACAAAAGCCAGGGACCAATAATTAGTAAATTCACATGAAGATAGAGAGAATAAAGGGATCCCCCAAAACTTGGTCTTCCGTTGGTTCCCCGCGGCTATTCTAGCCTCGGCTTTCAGCCTCAGCCTTGTTGCCGCCACGGATCATTGTAAGACCGTATTCCGATTACGATTGAGACAGGCTGGCAGCACCTAACATTAGAGCAGCTAACTTGTCCTTCTATTTCCCCTAGTTTATTCCTTCATAACCACCAAAACTACCCAGACAAGATGGCACAGGTTATCTCAAACTCAGGTCATGATGATATGATTGTAAGTTTGGCATTTACTCTAAGAAATTGCCCCTGATTAACAGTGAAGCCGGGAAACTTCCTGAGACTCATGGGAGCTTAAACATCAGGGAATGTGGCTGACTTCATATCTAGCACGACGCAGTTCTCGATTACTATGGCAGAAGGCTTGCAACATGCTCATCGGACAGGACGGTTAAGATCTTTGAAGTAGAGGGAGAGACCCATCGTCTAACAGAAACTCTGAAAGGGTGTGTAATTTTATCTTTGCCATTAGATGCTTGATCTTTTGGGCTCCAAAATGGCAACTTTTGCTCTGGATCAGAAGACAAGGAAATTTACTAATACTTGACTACAGACACGAAGGCGCAGTATGGTCGATCTCATGGGCCCATCCAAAATATGGCAATATCCTCGCATCCTCCTCCTACGATGGTAAAGTCTTCATATGGCGCGAAACAAACAACCAATGGGCGAAAATATTCGATTTCGCTTTGCACACCGCATCCGTGAACATAATTTCATGGTCTCCCCATGACAGTGGGTGCTTGCTGGCCTGCGCATCGAGCGATGGATATGTATCGGTTTTAGAGTACGTGATATCTTGTGGCTTCTACTACCAGTCACATGGTCGACTTTACAGTAGCTAGGATCGGAAATTAGGACATTAGCTATATTCCTAAGCAAGCAATATGACTAACTTGTACCGCAGATTTAAGGACACAAGCAATGTTCCAGATCAGAAGATCTTTCACGCTCATGGGCTAGGTGTCAATTCTGTATCTTGGGCCCCTTCTACAACACCTGGGTCCCTCGTCTCCTCTTCTGGTGGTGCACAAGGCCTCCGCCGTTTCGTTACAGGTGGTTCTGATAACCTTGTACGTATCTGGGCTTTTGACACTGCATCACAGTCATATAAGGAAGAAAGTGCACCATTGGCTGGCCATACCGACTGGGTTAGAGATGTTGCGTGGAGTCCTACTGGTAAGTTTCTGACGTCGATATACCTATTTTCGCGATGTTCAGAATATACTATTTCCAGTCCTTGCTGACCCTGTTCTCAGTTCTGCAAAAATCTTACATTGCATCTGCATCGCAAGACAAAACTGTCCGTATCTGGACATCCACCCCCTCATCTAGCGAATGGTCTTACAAAGAACTGAAATTTGATTCTGTTCTTTGGCGCGTATCTTGGTCGCTATCAGGGAACGTGCTCGCCGTATCGCAAGGAGACAATCGTGTGTCGTTATGGAAGGAGAACCTGAGAGGCGAGTGGGAATGCGTCAAAAATATTGAGGAATAGAACCTCACATCATGGTGAAGGAATGGCTTGCTTTTGTTAGCGAAGACGGCGTTCTCGGGCATGACAAAAAGCAATTTGTGTATGCTTAGATCAATCATCTGGTAGGGAATTACACACAATACGATGCTTTACTACCGCCTTGTCAAAGCACTTGGATCTTCTTTCATTGTGTTATGATAGTCACAGCTCTGATAGCATTCAGGGAGCTTAAGAAGTGGAATATGTGCAAATCAGAGACGATTGCTAATGGTTTTATTTGTGCGTCCTTCATTAATTGTGCTTTGTCTTTTCTGCATTGTGAGGTGACATAAGTAAAAAGCCTGGTGGCTTACAGTTCATATACCATCACCAGAATACAAGATGAACAGATCGCTAGGTGGCGTGAGCTTTGCTTGATTCCAGTTGAAAATTTATTATTTCCTATGCTAAACTAAGAAAGGAACTTCCACTGAACATTCGCTGATTATCCACTCGACGTTTTCCGATGCTGAATTCGAAATTTGCAACGTATACTGCCATCAAGTCAAATCTATTCAACCGAATCATTTTCATCAAATGGCTTCTCTTATTTTGCTCGCTCCTCCTCAATGACCACAACGATAGGATGGTAGAAGAGGTTGAGCCTTCTCAAAAGTAATGGACAGAGAAAACATGGCGTATGTCGAAATGCATGAGGGTACCAAGCATATATGCATATAACGCAAAACGCCGCCATGCTATGCACAGTTTAAGGAACGAAGAATGAAAGAAGAGGTAGAGCATTTTTTTTAACAGTCGAAGTCCGACTGAAAAATAAGTTACTAGTGGTACCGCTGTTGATAATGTATGATCTATATCCAGTGCCAACTTCCTGTGTCGTAGAGTAGAAAGGAATCGGATGGCACCCAGGACCTGTAATAATTCATACCAAGAACGGAGGAAGGTCTACTTTGCAATGCCAAGGTCGTTGAGGGTTGCTAAGAAGTTCAACGCCTCTTGAGGGCTGATAGGTGGCTCAGCACAACTCTCATCAATATTCCAGTATATGAATGGTCCAGAAAACCGATCGATGGGATCCTGAATGTTATCGCTATCTTGATCTGACAAATCCATCCATCTTCCGACAATGACACGACCTCCTGGCAGAACACAGCCCTCGTATCCCCAAATCTCAGATGGGTCATATTGTTGAAAATCTGCTTGTAATTCATAGCAGAATTTGACGAAAGAAACTCGCTGGAAGCCAGGAATACCTTGCTGCGGTGGCAATGCGTGGATACGACCATAAAAGTGTCCTGGCTTGGCATCTTTTGAGGTACCAAAGAATGATTTAATTGAATATTTATGAAAGGAAGCTTTAGATCTCGAGCGCAATTTTCTATCGGTTCTCTGAGGGGTCATAGATTCATGTTCCGGGTAGGGATTCGTACTCAAGAGGAGTTCCAGGTCATTTGGCCATGCTTTAGATTGAAATTGGTCCTCGTCGAAAAAAATCGCAAGATCCTGTAGCCAATATGAGTGCAACCCAAACAATAAATGGTTCTGTACTTACGCTCAACTGATGTTCGTCGTTATCTGCAAAAAAGGTGTCGTCTCTTTGAGTTCGAAATTGCAACAGCTCATGTCCATCCAACCATGCTTCTCTGAGGTCAGTGTGTGCGACTTAGTTGGAAATAGGCAACTCACTGTGCATTCCTTTCCAATGGCTACCAATTGTCTGTGTCTCGTCCTTCAACTTGCCTAGCCACGACTGAGGACGTTCCTGAGGATCAAGAGCGGCATATTCGTTGGTTAGATTACCATCCCCTAGCAAATGATCTCGGAAGAACCGGACTGTGCTTAACAACCAGCGAACATTGATTGTTTCTTTATATTTTCCAACGAACACTGGTTGTTTGACGGGGTCAGCATATACAGCCACTTGAGCTACCTCGAACGCTCCGAGGGGTTGAAAGAAGCTATTGGTCGTAGCAGGATCGAGGAATAAATAGGTAAGGCACAGCTGGACGATGAGAACCAATGTATCTGGCTTAGATGCAGAAATGATTTTGTTTGGATTCCAGAAGTCGATATCTTCATGAGTATTAAGCACAGCCCCAAGAATATCGAGGCGATGTTCGCGTCTTGGATGCAAAATTCTACTCCGAATATACTCATGATTCATACCAATAATAACTTGGATTCCATCAACATTTTGATGCTTAACGGCATTTGATTCTATCAGAATCAACATAATTTAATATAATTAAAAAGGGAAGCGTCTTACCTTTAATCAAATCTCTCAAAAGTTCGAGGCAATAAGGTCCATTATTTGTTTGGAGCTCCCTAAGCTGTGCTAGTGTATCAGTCTTCCACGTTCCACCCTTTATACCCGTGAAGTGGCGTGTATCAAAACAAGTGGTCGCCCTCGAGAGCTCACTCCTGTTTTTATAGAGCTGCGCTAGATAGGCAACACCGTTCTGGTTTTCGGGGCGGTCGAAGGTGTGATTGAAACGCTCAAACCAGATGCTATCTGTGACTGACTGCAGGGTTGCCTTGCATATTAGTCCATAATTGATAACGTCGAGATCTGTAGGAAGGAAACGAGCGATAGCCTGGTGAGTCTAAGAAATGCAAGTAAGTATAGTCTCCAAATCGTTGTAAAGCCGAAATAGCATGGTGTTGTACACAGATTATAACCATGCTAGGTTATACCTGGTAAAATGGAAGTGTTCAGAGGCTACATACCTCAACAGGGAGTTTTCGGAATAAGTTGCCATTGCCTGGATATTTTGGAGCAGAAGGGAAGCTAAAGGCAGTACCTGGATTGAGTCGCTTCAAAGAATCCAACGCCGAAGCTACAGCCTCAGCCTCAGCTCTACTTGATGGGAGAAGGCCTTGGGGAACATGGACTAAAGCAGTCGCATGTGTGACCAGGGAGTAACTATCGAGTGAAGCAGGTAAACCATGACCAGAAACAGTGGGCTTCTTTGGAATGGAGATATTATCAGAAGCGACAGACTTGGACACTCGTGTCTCTCTCACGAAGATCACCTCATCATCGTCAACAGAGTTGGGCTCCAAGTGATGAGCTCCATAGGTATCCTCTTCTCTACTTGACCCGTTACGGTCGAATTTCAAGGCTGAGTGTATCTCCAGGTCAGTTTCTAGATCCGAGTTCAGGTCCAAGTCCGAGTCCGAATCAACACAAATGTTTGTAAGCAAACGACTACGCCGAGCAGCGCTGCGTTGAACTTTTGCAGGCCTGGATGTGACATCCTGTTGTGGTCTGCCTCGGGTCCTCGCCGGCATTGCGTGTACTGTTCAGCAGGTTGTAGATTCTGAGAGCTTAGTTTTTCTGTTTAGGAGAGAGGATGAAATGCGTGCTCTGGCAACCGCTAGTGAAGCAAAAGCATATCAATCTATCACACACGGTGAGAATTGTGAGGACTTCAGAGAGCTAGGGATGCTTACTGGGGTTGCTGAATGAATGTATCATGAATGATTTGGGAGATAACCTTTCAAAGGCAGGAAGTGTAATATCGTAGGCGAGGCCCAAAGTGAATTGGCTATGCAAACAAAAATGAATTCCCCGATAACTCAAGCGCTAGCTTGGAAATAACACAATAGCCCATGCCAAGAACACCCGCCAATATAGGACACACTGATCCAACGTTGCCATGCCAATCAACAAAGCTACCACTGTATGAACTGAGTTACATACTGAATGCACTGAAGCTTACCGCAGGTTATCAGTAACTGAAGATAAACAAAGTGCAGGCGTGTTCCACAACTTGAACAGTCTAGCCTCACTATGCTGAAAGTGCGAATACTAATCTGAAACGATGGTTGTCGATTTATAGTGTTGATTCTGTGAAAGCAACCTACTCGCCAGCAAGCCATCGTGTCTCTACCTCATTTGACTAGGAACCGAACCAAGAGAGCAGCAATAAACCGAGGGAGAGAACTGACTCTCCCAAGCCGTCACATTTCCAATGCTTAGATGGCCAATACCCATTTATGAAGAGCTAAACCGTAGGTAAGATATTGCGGCTACCGGCTACCTTCAAACATCTATATAGAGTGTGTATGCTAACTTGGGATGCTTATCAGGCGTGGTTTGGTAAGCTCATGGTATGTACAACTGCTACCAAATTCCAATACAGTCTCTCTCCGTCAGGCTCACCGAACTCAGAGCTCAACGAACAAAACTCCACCACAACTATGAGGTCAAGCTCTTATTCCAGGCATGTGTGTGTTACTTATATAGCCTTGGCGATTTTGTGATAAGATATCTTTCAACAAGCTTTCAACAACCTCAATAGCCCCTCGGTCCATCAACGTGTGATGGTGGGTGGTAAATACAAAAGCATCTTCTGATTTTGTCATACTACTCATCACCGTGTATGAGGCATATCAATAGATTGGGCGAATGCTCTGATATATCCCTGGTAGTATGTCTGGTAAATTGGTTGTTACATTGGCGCGCTCAACCGATGCGGCACCAGATTGAAAATTTCAGCCTTTATGGACATAAGAATCCAAGGATCTATGGATGCAATCGGCAACGATAAATATAGCCCACAAATTCAAACCCCATCTTTCAACAATAGCAAAGTTCATACTACAAGAGCTGATTAAACATTCAGCCAGACCATCGGAAATGATTATGAATGGAACCGCATACTAGGGATAGAGGCTGGTTCGAAGTTCCCTTCACTTTTTGGAGAACATACAATATCTTTCCCAGTACAGTTCTTGATTGCAGAATCGACTGGGGTCCATTTCATCATGCGAGGATATGCTGCGACTTGGAACGACAAGACTTGTCGTGTGCAAAACATTGTACGATCCTCGGACCCTCACATTGCGACTGATCAACGACCAACATCTTCAGCACGAAAGCAGGCTTATTTCCTTGCCAAATACACCCACTGTCTTGATGCATATGCATAGATTGAAGACTTTTTCTGCATGTCCCATACCTGCAATTTTCAGATTACGGTGCCACTCGGCGAGTATTTGGGCTTTATGGATAAAGAAAGAAAGAAAGAAAGAACTTGCTAGAAAAGAAATGACAGGTCTCTGAAACGATTACATGCCACATTATGTCTAAGTGTTAAGCATGTAGGCTATATGTGTAGCTGATAGACCTCAACTTGGATTTGCTGTCTGCTATCAAATAGCTTTCACTTTCACTAAGCCGTACGTCTGTACACTATACATGACATAGAGAGGGTACTATCCTGGCTACACCTACAAATTAGTCAATTTTGCAGGACGACTCGCTCATAAATTCGCCAACATTGACTACGCGTAGCCAGCTTGAAGTTTTTCCTGTTCTCCATAGGCACCATTGCTTGATCTGACAGCAATATCATCGCCGGGAATTTGACCCACAAGCTCAATATCCACAATCGTGTAGATAACTTCTGGCTGGGAAGCAGTGTCCTTTATTACTAATCTAGTAATTATGTCGATAACTTCTCGTCAAGAAAGAGCTTTTCACCATGATGCAATTGATGTGATTCGGATTGAGTGGTTGAAATTGACCCGAAGAAAGGACAAAGTTAGTCAAAAACGAATGCCAAGAGATTCTGGGCACATCATGTGACCGAAGAAACAACACTAGTAAAAGCATTGCTTCTAACTCTTTATTCAGATTAACACAACTTACGTGAACATTTGCTATACGTCAGATTATTTGCTGTTACTATTGATGCCATTTTCTTTCTTCAATATGGACAAGAGTAAGGGACACTTCTGATCAATAGAATGAGTGGGTTAGGAGCTTTCCCAGTGAGCTGCTTCACTGGAGTTTGGAGCTTATAGGCAAAAAAGTCCCTTCACACTAATGTACTACTCATAATGCTATACCAGGAGGAAATTAATCTCTCAACTTAGATTCCAGAGCATACATGTGGTGATATTCATCAAATGCAGCTCACTTGGGGTGTGGTTAGAGCCTCTAAACCTAGCCGAGCTCAGTGGATCGCAAGAAGTTCTATGGAATCAGTATTCTTCTCATTTGCGCTCCAAAGTATTCCGACTCATAGTCTTGGTGCTGTTGAAACTTTCCAATAAACACTAATAGTAGATAGCACTGTTTTTGACCAGCTGGGGCAATATTTTGGCCTTTACATTGCTCGTAGACTTTGTCGGTGCTTCTTCCCACGACACAGGCTCACGGGTACAGTAGTGGAGCGACTGCCTACTGTTTCATATGTCAGCCCTACCAAACTCTCCAAATCCAGGTCTCGTCAATAACTACTCGTCACCACTGATACTCTGTATACGTGCTGCTTCACTATAAAAACCATTTGGATGATTCACATTGCAATGCTCTGGTCCTTCACAGGCCTATAACACCGCTATTCTTCTTACGTGTCTGCTCACAACTCCCTGACTTGACGCGGTTTGTAAGCTGGATCAATGTCGCATTTTCCCGGATGCAGAACGGAAGGAAATTCTCCGTACCCGAATAAGAAAGATAAGTGTAGCAACTTTAGTTCGTACACTTAGATCATTAGTTGTGCACTGTAGCCTCCTCGTTGGCTAAGGTCCTATGAAATAGGTAGACTCCGCCGGCTTTTGAAGGGAACGGTACTTGATATGTCTCCTCATTCCCAACAAAACTGCCAAGAGCTCTATGGTGGGATGAACTCTTAAATACATAACCTCCAGTCTCTCTCAATATACTTATTTAAAACTCATCGTCCTCTTTTTCCGAAACAGGCTTTTGGATCTCTCATCTTGCAGCGTCCAGAAGTTGAACTAGTGAGCACTTATGGCTAGTGCCAACCTAACACCTTCCCAATACTTGAATTCGGTCGATAACCAGTTAAGGCACAGTAACTATTTGTAGTCTGCTTGAGACTATATCTCATCGAAGATGCCGTTCAAACGCATAGCCCTGAACGACAAATGGATGTTTAAGCAAGCAACCACTCTAAACAATTCTACAGCGACCGAATATCATAGTGTTGCACAGTTTCCCACAGTTTCCCATATCGATTTGCTTCATAATGGTCTCATCAAGGACCCCTATGTCGATATGAATGAGCTCGAAAGTCTTTGGGTCAATGATGCGGATTGGACTTACCAAACGACTTTTCAGGCTGCAGATCTGGTGGCAGAGAGTGCATCCCACGCTGGCATGTAACATCTGTGCTCCAACCTGGCATTAGTTTACTGAATAATTTACAGTGCTTTTTTTCGAAGGATTAGATACTGTTGTTTCGGTCTACTTGAACGGAAAGTTGATACTAGAAAGCCAAAACATGCACATTTCACACAGAATTGATGTTACCAAAGCACTCAAACCCAATGACAACGTACTAGAATTACAGTTTAAGAACGCTCCGGAGTTTGCCAAAGCTGAGATGAAGAGAATAGGGTACAATGGCAACAATACTGATGTGCATTTCGGTGGGCCAGAACGTCTGTTTGTGCGAAAAGCACAGTATCACTGGGGATGGGACTGGGGTCCATCTGTAGGTAATACCTGGTCCACATAGCGTTTATTCATTTTCTGTTGAGATGATTGCTGAGTCCTTGTCCTCTAGGTCAATACTTCTGGACCTTGGAAGGATATTTGGCTGGAGACTTATACAGCTCGCATTAGTGAGTTGATTGTTCGACAAGAATTATCAGACGATTTGAAAACGGCGTCAGTATTTGTCAATGGCTTGGTGGATGGCACTTCAGCCAGTTTGATGGTTCTCCTTGAGCTTGTAGATCCAAAAAACAAAAAGGTCATTGAATTAGAGGTAACAGTTTCAAAAAATGGTATATTCTCCGCAACTCTTACACTAACTGAAGACTTGCAATTATGGTATCCCTTTACCTACGGCTCGTCGCCTCTGTATACCATCCAAGCGATATTACCGGGGCATGATGTTAAGTCGCAGAAGCTAGGACTGAGAAGATTGAGGCTTTTGCAACATTCCTTAAAGAAAGAGCCAGGTACAAGTTTTGTGTTCGAAATTAACAATATACGAGTCTTCAGTGGCGGCTCCTGTTGGATCCCTGGAGACTACATGCTTCCTCGTTTCACGCAGGAGCGGTATGAGGAATGGCTTCTCCTTGCGAAGGCTGGTAATCAAGCTATGGTACGTGTGCTCTGTTTGAACGGTTTACTTCAATATATCACACCCCAGGGAATAACCAAGGCTTACACGATTGACAGATCCGAGTTTGGGGTGGTGGGATTGTAGAAAGCGATACATTTTATGATATTTGTGATAGAGAAGGGATATTGGTCTGGCAAGACTTTCTTTTCGCATGCGGGAATTATCCTGGATCTGCTGATTTTGTAGATCACATTAAAATCGAAGCTGAACAGCAAGTCAAAAGAGTGGGCTATCATGCTAGGTTAGCCTTTCTCTGTCATTACGTTTCGAAGTTTACAACATCTGACACGAAAAAGTTTAGTGATATGGGCAGGAAATAATGAAGACTACATGGTGAAAGAACGATGGGGCTGGGAAGACTCTAACTTCCCAGCAACAGTGATATACGAACAAATCTTGCCAGAGATATGCGCAAGACTCGCAGGAGATGTACCGTACTGGAGAAGCAGCCCATATGGAGGAGCATTTGCGAACGATACGACAGTTGGGGATACGCATTGTTGGGATGGTAAGGCATTGTCTCTTGTTCATCAATTCTTCATTAAAAAACCAATGTCAAGTCAATACTGATTCAAGCTATTAGTCTGGCACGGCAAGCTGTCTCCATATCAAGACTATAAAGTCTATACTTCACGATTTATCTCCGAATTTGGCTTTGAATCAGCACCAAATATTCGTACTTTACATAAAGCAATCACCACACCATCAGAGCGGCACTGGCAATCACGAACTTTTGATGCCCACGATAAGGGACCGGGTCACCAACGGCGCTATCCTCTTTATAGTGGAGAAAACTTCCGTTTTCGCATGAACCCTTTAGCTTCCTTCATATACACTACCCAGTTTTTACAGGCAGAAGCTATGTCTTATGCTTATAATCATTGGCGTCGAGAGTTCCGTGGAACTGGAGAGGAAAACTGTGCTGGAATCCTCGTCTGGCAGCTCAATGATATCTGGCCTGGGACTTCATGGGCTTTGGTTGATGTTGATTTGAATCGTAAGGCGAGTTACTATATTACCAAACGAGCTCTAGCGAAGGCTGTTGTAGGCATGGAAAGAGTGACTACGAAAGATCCAAGCTACATTGTCACCGGTTTCTTACCCGAGAAAAGTGCATTGGACGTCTGGGCTGTGAACGGCCTTGTGGTGCCAGTTGAAGCAGTTTTGAAGTTGAGCTGTTTTGATATCGAAACTGGTAATCCGATTTCACTTCCGGATACCGAGGCAGAAAGATATCTCGTGCTCAAGCCGAATCAAAGTAACGAGATTGTCAGACTTACGATCCCGAATGCCGAGCAAACGGTTGTTGTCGCCTATTTGGATAATTCCGAGGGAAAAAGACTGGCAAGATGGGTTTCATGGCCAGAGCCGTTGAAGTATGTGCGCTTTAAGAAAGATCTCAAGGTTGAGGTCCAAGTGGAGGATGACGAAGTGATACTTAGCACGAATGCGCCAGCAAAGGGTGTTATTGTATCTGTGCCAATTGAGGAAGGGGAAGATGCGGTGTTTGATGACAATTTTGTTGATCTTGTCCCAGGAGAGGTTATTAGGATCAAAAGCAGTGGACTGAAGGGGCGCAAATTGATAGCAAACTGGCTATGTGATTGGGAATCCGAGCAAGGGTTTGAGCTCTGATATCGGTCAGAGAATTGGACCGAAATGCATCGCGAGTGTCGCTGAGCATCCTTTAAACGTGCTGTGTTCACAAGATCAATTTCAATCACGAATCTAGCTTCGGGAGACTTAGAGTGCCCAAAACAAGTTTGATTGCTATTTTCCCATTAGTGTTCTGACATGGAAAAGAAATTTTCTGTGATTTAGTATGAGATTTTTATTTCGCAAAAATATTTTAGTCATGCTATTTTGGGGAAACACTCTTCAGTCAGTCCTACCAGATGAATTGAAAGATAGATAGATGCATGAACTATGGGCTCGGCTAAAATTAAAGGGGCACACGTGACTTCTGTATACTCCTTCAAACTTAAAAGCCCAAGAGCTTTATTTTGATAGAATTCTATGAATTTGATCTCATCGATGGTGTGGACGGTCTTAGTTATCTGTTCATTATCACTCAAGCCCGAAGCTAGCATTTCTAGGACTCAATTGTGTATTTTATTGCCTTCTCAAGCTGAAAAGATGCTCACCAATCAGCAACTACGCGCTTAAAATTAAGGCCTGACATTAATGAAATCCGAAACAATTTTCCTGAGAGTTCGTTCAGCATAATTAATGTACTTAAACCCCTTGAAATTATTGTGACTTATTCGTTGCCTTATAGCAAAGACTATTTCGGATCATGTAATAAATAATTTTATGTGTACGTTTAATTCAGTGTGCAGCTCAAAAGATTTCAAGGGATTAAATAAAAATGGGACTAAAATAAGACATAGAGAATCCTGGCCCCCATTCCCCATCGGTCAAATAATTCACCAATCAGATCATGGTGGAACAGGTAAGCGGCTCATGGTAGTATGCAAGGTCATTCTTCAGGGTAGATCTGAGAGTCAGAACTGAACTATTGTACCTGGTAGTTGCGGCGCAGCTAGGACTGTATGACTTGAAAACGTACAACGTACCCATGTCATTGGCATTTTAACCCATTTGTTTCAGGTATGAATTCTCCCATTGGATGGCTCGGAATAATGGCTTTCCTAGCTAATACATACCGCGACATGTACTCTTAAAACCTCATCATTACCTTCATGTGTTAGTAGGTTCTTGGGTCTCGTTCTTGTCTAAATTTCATATTGATCGTTCAGATCGATGTTTCGGTCTCTTCCTCTCATGTGTATCTAACAGAGATATTGTTTTGTCGATAAACCATCTCTCGGAATGCTGCTCTTCACTCTTTTCATGTCGGCCGGCGTAGCCGCTGTCCCGCAGCTGTTGACAAACATATCTACACCTAGCACGAATTCAGCAAAATTTAACACTGTATCACAAACTACAATTGTTTCCAGCAATGGATCACAGATTCTAGCAACAACCACAGCCCCAACTATAACTCCAGATCATACGAATATTAGAGACTGCACAATTGTTATGCCAGGGTTGGGGGGGCACATAGCTTGCGATATCAATAACTTGCTCGCGCCACGTCCTATAGAATTTCCAACTGGAGACGTGAGTTCCCACCTGAGTTCGAGAGCAACATTGAGCCACTGTCAGAAATAACAACACACCAAGCATACATAGAAGTTACGCTGATGCTGTCTGTTGTCCTTTGTATAACATAGAAACTAACATCAATATCATAGCCTACTAGTCGTTTTTGCTATTCGGAGAGATTCCATCATAGACGAGACTGCAACCGGACTGAAGGGCCAGTCTATACTGGAGCCTATCCTACGATCCGATACGAACAATATGCATTTAACACAACCTTCGAAAAGGTGAATACTAAAGTTGCAACGGGTCTACTATCGTACTGTTCCTCTTCTTCGGAGGCAGCGATAAGCAGGTTCCTTGCAACAGCTGAAATCACTCCAGATGGTGTCTTGCCCGCCACGCTTGTCTCTACCCAAAGGGGAACAGTAAGAATTTCTGAATACCTCTTTCTAACATAACGATTCATCTTGAATCTTGACGATTGTCTATATGGAGTCATATCATTGCCATATACTTTCAGGAAAGACCAACAAATACTGATGAATAGCAGTGGTTTTATACAGGTTCATGGTCTCAAACAACACAATACCACTATGTTTCTGAAATGGATTGGAAGCCATCAGCTCCATGCTGTTTGACTTGCACATTACTAGGAGGCAGCGCTCAGGTATTCCAATGGCCTGCTACAACTGCTGATCCTAATGTGCCATCAAGTCTGGTGAACGGGGACGGATTCACGTTGTAAGTACCTGATTCCTTATAGACAATGACGTGCCTTTAACCTTTCTGCAGCATATCTCCGTCTATATATGTGGCATTTGAAACACTACATGCTCATGATCTATGCGGCCCTCTCGGTCCAGGATATAATGCCACAACAGTTGCATTTGACCCAGTTGATCTCTCGACGACAGCGGCCTGGAAGTGGGACACTTCCGCTTATATCGACGAGCCGCCGATCATGGTCTTGCCAAACGCAATGCAATTCACGCGTGCCACTTTTGGGGTGTAGGTTTAATCATCCTTCTTCTAATTCACCGACTAACATCCGACTAGCGCTTCATGTGCCGATATCCCTGTTTCTTTTTATCAGGACTGGCGTATACCAGGCTCAACATATGCTAATTTAGTCGACTACTCCTCAGCATATTCGTCCATATTGACTGGCTTTGCCCACGATACAAAGACATCTTATTCCGATATGTGGAAACTCTACACTGTAACTTATAACCCGTGCTCGCCAATGTTGTCCGTCCCAACGCAATTGTATACGATTGATACCCTTTGGAAGGACTGCAGACCTGGTATTGATGCTTTCTTTGATCCACCCTACACACTCACACCCGGTAAAGGCCTCGGTTCGGGCCCAGTAACTACAGCAGATCCTGTAGTGAGTGATCCTCCGGCACCAACAGCTACGCGTACCGCAGTGGTTCTTCCAATTCCTGAGCCAGTTACTGCTTCGAATACAGCTCCCTTGCCCGTGATCGCTACACCAGAACCGCCCCCAAATCCTCCCGTTATTGTGTCTCTTCCAAGCCCAAACCCGCCTGGGCCGGCAGCCACACAGACTTTTAGTCCTTCAGTCATAAACAATCCACCAGCAGAAACATCAGGTCCAACTCAGCCTTCACCGATACTAATTCCAATCGAGCCTGCTGCTTCTGCTAATCCTACCCAGCCTGCTCCGGTAGTTAATGAGCCACCAGCAGGAACTCCGGATCCATCGCAGCCTATTCCCATATTGATTCCAATCCCAGCTGTAATTCCAAGTTCGAATAATATAATCCAACCTTCCTCGGTGGTAAATGACCCGCCAGTGGGAAGTCCAGATCAAAATCAGCCAGCTCCAGAAATAAACAACCCGACAGTTGGAACTGGAGGCTCTAATAATCCAACCCAAGCTGCTCCAGTAGTAAACAATCTGCCAACAGGAACACAAAACCACGATTCCCCTCCAGCCCAATCCCAGCCAGCGGTGAACAACCCTCCATCTCCGCCGCAACAACAACCAACGAAGATCAATTCGCCAGCTCCCGCGACCATCGTTGTCGGGCAATCAACGATCGTCGCAGGCCCTTCATCAGTTTTCATCGTTGGCACTCAAACGTTGACTCCAGGAGGCGGGATCGTCCACTCTGGAATAAGCTACTCGCTGGTAACCAACGCCGGGACTCTCATCATCGGAGGATCTTCCACGCAAATCATCCCCGTGGCTCCTCCCCAGCCAACAGCGGCTCCCCAAGCCTCATACGCCATTGGCACGCAAACCATCGTTGCCGGCGGCCCTCCCATAACGTACTCCGGCGCCACCTATTCGCTCCAGTCGGATGGAGCGTCGCTCATAGTCAACGGAACGCCCAAACCCATCAAATCCTATATTGGCACACCAGCGTACATAGTCGGCGGCCAAACTCTCTCAGAAGGCGGATCAGGTGTCGTGGTGACCAAGGTCGAGACAGCAAGTTTGGTAGCGGGTGGTTCCAACGTGGTCGTAGGGACGGAAACGATGCCGTTGAGTAAGCTGCTTGGTTCGTCGACAACTACCGCGCTGGGGTTGGGAGGTATCATTGCGGGAATTGGGGGGTTTCAGACTCCACCATCCTCACCCGCACCACCAGCACCGCCTGCTTCCTCAGCCACCCAGTCCGGAGTGGTATTTGGAGCTTTCAGTGATGGTGTCTTTGTAAACTCCGGGTTGAAGCTGAGAGCTGCACGCTCGGGTTGGCTGTTCAGTGGTGCTCTGGGCTGTTGGATGGTTGGAACCTGGGTTGGTTGAGCGGTTATGGATAAGACCACGTCCAAACCCATAAACCCCATGATCGCTCATATCGCGCTCCTCTTTAAGGAATATAGATAACCCTCGAAGTCAGAATTCGCATGAGCTGGTAGGCTCGGAGACCGAGAGAAAATCTAGTTGGTACGATACGCTTTCAAGTAACTACCATTATCAATTCTATCCTTAGAGTAAACCAGGAAGGTGAGATATTTGGGAAACTCGCAGAAAGTAGGTAGCGAACGAATGAAGATTCGGCGTGGTAAGAAAGCCTACCAGCCTGGGCATTCGAAGAAAGTCAAATTACATGGCACATTGTAATCTTAGAATTTCAAAACAATCGAGGCAAAACAATATTAGATAAACTGAATTCCTTCGTCTCTCGTATCGTACGTAACCGAGATAGAGGTCTTTTCTTATTCATTACATATACATATATATCTATCACAGCACTTCGATACACAATCAACTAGAGCCGGTGAATCTTTCTCATTCATTTGAAAAGTTTACGTTTCAACTTAACTCAACCAACGATTGTTTGGCCTTTGCTGGTTGCTTATTCAATATCACGGACCTGTTATTCTTATCCCAACTTTCGGTTCATTTTGTTTGTTTGCTTGTTTGTTCATTTCATTTCATATCGTATTATTATATTTGAATTATTTGAATACAGCTTCCAGAGTCAAAAACCACAAGCCCCTTTGCGATTTCCATCCATCCATCCAGCTCATTCATGATTTATTCGTCTGCACCACCCATCCCCTCCAGCTGCTTCGCGCCCTCAACCCCCTTCAACCACCCCACACGATTCTCGACGAACAGCTCCAATTGCGGGCGCAGCTTCGTCGCATGCAAGCTGAAGTCATCGACGGTGCCGATGCGCAAGATGCTCATGCCGGGCCACGTGTCGCCGACGCGGTACATCAGCGTGCCGCAGGTGGAGCAGAAGTAGTTGGTCATGGTCTTGCCCGAGGCGATGGTGGTCTTCTGCCCGAAGGCCGTCAGATTGTCGCGCCCGCGGATGTGCGTTAGGTGGCTGTCCGCGATGGTGAAGTTGGATGCGAACATGGACGCCGTGATCTTGTGGCAGTCACTGCAGTTGCACACGAATGTGTTCACCAGCCCAGGCCCAGAGGTTGGGAATGATAGTTGCACGGCGCCGCAGAAGCAGGTTGCCGTGGCTTCATCTGCTGTTGACCACCCGTCCTGGCCGAGGCCAGCTAAGGGGAAGTGGGATTTGGTGTTGTCCGAGGCCGACATTATTTTTATGTGATGTTTTTTCTGTAGTTCCGTTGTAGGTAATCCTATGAGGTTCAACTTTTTTATCGTTGGAAAATAAAGCTCCAGAGAGGAACCGCGAGTAGCGAATTTATACTGATGGACAGGGAGAATCGATTGATCTCTCTACTTGATTTATTGGATCACAAATAGTCGCTTGACTCGAAAGTGGGTTTAGTGTTGGTGAGGTTGAAGTTGTAATCGAGATGTTTTTACGAATGCTTTGAATGAAGTGCAAGACTGTTTCTATAATAATTTAGTTGACGAGTATATACCTACTTATATACTTATACATGTACTAGACAAGACCTGACGTTGGGGATTGGAAATAGCCGGAAAATGTGGGGGTTTGGTTGCGGAGTCCCCAGCTTACATATCTCTTGTTTTTGATAAGCAATCCAATATAAATTGCCGCTTTGGGACAATGAAGCATGAACTTGGAAATGATGCACCTAATACTTACTAGATGAGGACAATGAAATCACCCCCACCATAGAAAATAAATTAAACACTGCTGTACATCATATCAGTCACTTAGTAATCCATACGCTCGTAACGATCGTAACGATCGTAACAAGGACTATGGAGAAATCGACCACAGAGCATTGCATTAATCGTTCGGCCTTAGGCACACACACCTAATTACTTCGTAGTAATTGAGTGATTGCTTCCTAAGGCCGAACGATTACGTCAATGGTTTTAAGCGAACACGTGGTTAACCACAATACAGTAAGGTTTTGGCTTGTCCAGACGCAGCCGAGGTGGGGTGGGCAGGTTGAGAAAGATGCTTTCCTATACATACATGTGCCGACTCCGTCCTTGGTGAAGAGCAAGCCGAAAAGTACAAACAGACGCGGAGAAGGGGTGCAAATACAAATGGCCGGAAGGAGGCCGGCAGGAAGGCAAAGGAAGCATAGGATGGAGGCAGGATGGCTTTGCAGGAAGGAAATCCGAAGGCGGAGGATCCCACAAACTCAAAAACGTCAAAAGCGCCTGGAAGAAAAAGCTTGACTGACAGCCACAGGAATTGGCTGATGGGTATGTACGTGATGTGATGCACGTGTGGCAACTTGATCCAACTGTTTGTAAGTAAGTGAGAAAAGTTTCGTATGAGCATGGAGATGATCACGTGCTCGGAGAATTGTATTGCATGGCATGGCATGGCATGGTATCGCATGAAGCTGAACTGCGTGGCCATTAATAAAGTACAGTAAGTCACCATAATGATCAGAGCATGAATACGGAGTACCCCGAAAGAAGGGAAGAGGGGACTTCGTGTTGGCTGGCACCGCACCGCAAACCCAAGGCGGCTGTTCGGTGGCTGTGTAGGGTTATAGTATCGTATAGTATCACCGTGTAGTGGAAGTGCGGTAAAAGAAAATACGAAGTAATCATAATCATACCGTTAAATTTGATTTGCCAACCCAATCCGAAGGAAAAGGGGAACCCCCAAGCCCCAAGCCCTAAGCCAATAAAATAAAACAAAACAAAATAAAACAGAACAAGATAACATCCAAGCCAATAATAGCCGCCGGTAAGTAGTGGAAGTGGAAGTGGAAGTGGAAGTGGACGGAGTAGTGGTGGTGTGCTCTTTTCAGTTTCCAGGCTGAAGCATTATTCCTCGCATTTGACTGGCGGGGCAGAGCGCCTGGTAAGTGCTTGGTTTACTTTTACATGTATTTTACAATATAATATAACATAATATAATATAATATACAAAAGATGTACTGTCCTGTGCTGGACTGGATGGCAATGCTGACCGGTGGGTGGCCACCGGTGTGGTGTGGTGTGACTGGTGGTGATGTTTGCTTCGGTCGTTTTCAGCTGTTTCAAACGTGCCTCCAGCCAGCCAACCATCCGCCGCTCCCAGCGCACCGGCTACAAACCCTCAAACGCCAATATACAAGTACATACAGGAGTACTGTTACGTTACTGTAATAATCCCAGCCCTACCACCAACCACAACATACGAAAGTAAGTAAGTAAGTAAGTACTGTCTGTACTAGACCACAGGAGCACCGCTAACTAATAAAAGTGGCCGGACACTGCGGCGGGAATAGATAGGGTGGCGGTGACGATGCCACTTACAGTCCCATACTTACTCTTACTATACTAAACTATGCTGTACTGTACTTACTATACTTACTACTGGAACTACTTATTTACTCTTACTTACTACACGTACTATACTCTATACTCTCCCAAGGCAAACTCACTCTCGTTCCTGCATGATTGATCTCCAGCCCCCCCGGCCGCCCCCGCCCCGCTGATCCTCGTGTTCAATCAACCACCCTTGTTGCTTCTCCGCCCCCGCCCC
>Ga0247734_1000480_pt1 | contig 34664 bp, 35 predicted proteins | sample UWRJL103311B2_FD_180933 | JGI IMG/M metagenome (GOLD analysis project Ga0247734, IMG submission 180933) | Plant litter microbial communities from Arlington Agricultural Research Station in Wisconsin, United States - UWRJ-L103-311B-2 | ecosystem: Environmental > Terrestrial > Plant litter >...
CTTTACTGAAGTGTTTCTTATGTGCCGCAGTGTGCATACTACTACTCTATTTTAAAGAGGAGGAGACTGGGCTCAGGTATAAGGAGTAAAAAGAAATGATCATCATGTTCATCGTGTTAAGCATTCATAAACCTCAAACTAACATACATAGACGCACTGATCTTAGGTTTGCTATGGTGAAACAAAATGCACAAATTACCCGTAGGATGCATTGTTCCGATAGACAGGTACATACTCCGACAAGCATAGCACGTAAGATGTGTAGCAAAGTGATATAATAGCAACCGTTCCCTTTAAATTTCTATAAACATGATTCTTCCCCTTTTTGGTCTATTTTAAAAAATCGTGTACCATTTTAATAAAGAAGTATTTGATTAAACTTACGTAGATCAAGATTGGAAGATAGCAAAGTGAAGCAGGTGCGACCCTCTTCAATTATGGACTGGGAAGTATAGACGGTATAGGCATACAACCAATTCGAATCATGAAGTCGATGTTGTGACGGAACAAAGATTTCTTTTACGCCCCTATGTCTAATTAGATATATATAGTCGCAATAATTTCTAAGTTATCCAGGTGGTAAGTATTCGGCGATGACTGCCATTCGTGACTTAGCTGGCTCGCTTTTTATGACCGTTCTTCCTTCCCTCTATGCTCCTCTAACGGTAAGAACTTAGGATACCATCTATGGCGAATACGATACCAATTTCCCCCGTAGAAAATCGCTCCCACACTCTTCAGAATCGAGGTAGTGAGTGGTTCGTAAAGATAGGCCTGGTCTTGAAATACTACTCACATAAATGCTTCTTCTTTCGATTACAGGGCAGGTCATAATAAAGCAGACCCCGTGCATCCATCAATGTATTCAGTGACATGCCGATCATAAACTTTCGAGCGGGAGATATGGAAAACTCCATGCAAGGTTTGCTTATAATAACCCTCAAACGAGAATTCGATTGCTCGAACAAGCCATCTCACGAAAGTATACAGGACGGTAGTAGCCCATTATAGAATTCTTTGAAGATAATCCCATTCTGATACAAGATCCTCAAAAAGATAAAATTGAATGCATCGGCAATGTGGACAGGATTTATTGTGACTAGGAACTTTACAACACATTGTTATGCTACCGCTTCAAAGTCTGTGTGGGCAAATGTATATGGGGGCCATCGGCCCCTCGAGTTGAGGAAGAGAAGTAGGGTGTTGCCCTTTACCAAGTCCTCGACGTTTATATATGGCCAAAGGTACGCTTCTCTGGTTGTGGTTCCGACAGACCTGAGCTTTGGGCTTTCTTTGCGCCAGGCTTCGTAATCTGGTCGATGCATAGAAGGAATTTTCGGCCAAGCTCGTCTTAAAACGCTCGTTCGCTGTGATTTTGTTTTCTTGGTCTACCGTTTGCGTAGCAGATCTTCACGTCTTTCGAGGATCTCTTGTAGCTTTTCCCACCCTTCTAAAATCATTGTTGATCGTTCCCGAACTTCTTGCTGGACCTCTGCTGGAGTGGGCATTGAACTTGGCATTGGAAAGCCAAGGGATGCAGCTTGTCTAAAAAGATCCTGCTGATAGTTATCACCAATTTCGTTGTCTGTATGGGCGTGAGCCATTTTTGGAGATAGGAGTGAATGTGCTAGTTCATTATGCTCTGTATTTGATATCTAGCATTACAAAAGGTGACGTGGTCGCCGGTGACCAGAAAAGGCTCGCCGTCGCATGGGAAAAGTACACCGCCTGCCTATTTCATTGGAAGCTAGACTCACGAAAACACGTCATATGCATCCGCGCCTATTCCAATCGCAAAGGTACCTACGTTTGATCCTGCCTGCATGCCAATAAAATTGGGGCTGAACGGCTGAAAAATAAGGGCGGCAAAGCTAGTTGACAGTCTGACCGTCTCCCTCTTCTCCTAAACATCTACGCCAGAGCCTTTTGATTTAGCTTCTGAAGTCTTACCATCGCCACCGCATCATATATAAGCGACTACCAACGAGTATTATCTATCGTCTATGGCTTCTTCAACAAAGAAAGGCAGCGAGCAAGCTGATACCCTTTCGTCCGCCAATACACCAACAAATTTTAATCAGGCAGAGACATCGGAGGCCTCTAAAAACTCATCTCGTGGTGGTATGGCAGGCTTTAAAGAGAGACTCAAGGCATTACTAGCCACTAAGGAAACACGTCTACAGGGCGAGGCACAATCAACAATAGAGTCTTCTGCCGTCTCGGATGATGTGCCTAGAGACGCGAATCAAAGAATTATCAATCCCGGAGGACGTATGATCTTGACCCCGCCTGATACCCAAGATAAGCAAACGGCAAGCGACTAAGAAAGGGGCAGTTTTTGGGATATCAAGTCTCGGTAAAGCTTTCGAAGGACCTATTAGGCGGTGAGGGGCACTCTAGATAAAAGAGAGGCTCAAGACGGTAGATAACAAATCAGGGGAATAGGAAAGTTTAGGTTGCCTATAATTTGCCTATGCTGCTACTACGACGCCGAGCAAACGTTAAAACGAAGTCTGTTATTTTATTAGAGTTATGCAAATACTTTATTTCTTTAAGTTATTAGATAGTTTTAACAACATCAGATAAGTTGCTATTATTATATATTCAAAACAATATCTACAGTTTTTAAATTGGTTTTTACATGTTAAAAGTATCTTTTTCAAATTACAAAAAAAAAATTAATAACGCTATTTCTACTTTCGTTGCGAGTCCCGATGGTCTAATATTCCCGCGTACATATTCTCGCCGCTAGCTATCCTGTCACCTTATCCCGTTTCTAATCCCCTCTGTCTGTCCTACGAGCCGTTATAAGTGATTTTGACTTGGTCGTTTCCAGGGAGAGATCCAGTAGCAAGGACTGGCTGGTTCTCCATTTTGAGGTTCGCTATTGTGGCTCCTGAAACTTTTACCTCGCGGCCACTAGAGGTTATCGCGCCGGCGTCTGTGAATATAATAGAGTCAAATTTGCTTAACGTAATTCCGTCAGCCTGCTCCACGATCCACTCAGCAGACTTGCCTTGCGCCTTGTTAGCTGCGTTTTTTGTCTTTGGCGAGAATTCGATATTCTTTGGCGGCGCGGAGCCATTTTCTATGTAGAACGTGGCAGTGTGCTCGCCGGCTTTAACCGTGATAGAAAGCTGGACGGCTAAAGAGCATAAGGGTTCAGCATAGAGCTTCAAAGGAGAGAGAAGACCTGTTTTTAGAAGAATAGAAGATAAAACACTCACTGTCACCTGCTTTGCAAGGGAATTGACTCTGAGGGACATAGTCTGGTTTGTCGGGGATCCATTCGGTCCAGGCCCAACAGCCTGATTTGCCATCGGTGCCCGTCGCCATGTAAACTCCGCCTTGGATCAGCGGCGAGCCAGGAGAAATGCCATCTATGCCAACCCATATCGACACAGACTTCCCTTTTTCGGGGGTGACTGGAAGCCTGACCTCTACAATTCGGGTTTGAATTAGCAATACTCTTTTCAGTTTAAAGAAGAAGAAGGAAACAAAAAGTGCTTCTGGGGTAGGGAAAACAAGGTGTAGAGAAAGGTTAAGCCTATACGAGAAGGAAAAGGAGAACTAGTAAAGACGTACCGGCCACCGCGGTCTCGAATGTTTCTCCAACAGGTGGGTTAGGCAGAAATGCTCCTGCCCAATTCGTGCTGTCTATACTTGGGTTTCTTTTCTGGATAGCATTGAGGGAAGCGCCTCTAATGTGTTGGGGACGACCGCCTGGCGTGAGCTTGAGCCGACCGCCTGGCTGCACATTGACTGGAGGCTGCACATCGACTGGATGTTTCGAATGTGAAGCAGCAAGAACTACGGCCGTAAGGAATAACGAAGTAAGGAATGAGGTTGCCTTCATTGAAAAAAAAATGTTAATAAAGTGAGTTGAACTTGAACTGGAAACAATGACTATAAAGGGATTTTAAGACTTCTACCAGAGAAATACATTGCAAAGAGCCTTCTTATAAGATATTAAACTGGTTAAGCAATCCTACAAAATAGCAAGGACGGCTATTTTGGACATATTTAGGATCTAGAGTCTCGCATAAGGTATGATCCTTCGCAATTTTTGGCCAATTGAAACTTATATACAATACATGCAGTTGCACAAGTCCTTAGTTTCAAGGTATCCTTCCTTAATCCTTAATGACATCTATGGTGGCCGAGTACGTGGCTCATTGGGCTACTTGTTGGACATTTAAAAATAGACCAACATAGAATTCAAAATATATCAGGGGTTAAGCGAGATATCACGTGTAAAGGTTGCAGTGTAGGTTATGAACGGCAGGACATTAGACGGGAATCAATAACATCAAGAGATTTAATAGAAGCCGAAAAGACATTGAGTAGAGCTGAGGCCTTCGCTACCTCTTTGATACCAAGATGACTCCTCGACTTGAATTTTGACAAACCCCTCCTCACCAATTTGTAGCCAGTTTCAGGCGGTAAGTTTTTCCAGTTGCAAAGCAACCGTTATTGAAGTTTTCTGTAACGAATATATCCTCGACCTAGTAAACTCAGGTTTTGAATTGAGATACAAGTAGTCCAAATGTAGACTGATCTACTTTTTTAATTTCTTAGCAATTCTGTTTCTGATGATTTGTTATATAAGTGGTTAAGTACAGTCAACAAGCAATATTACGTCTCTTTTCATCATGGCGTCTAAACTTTCCAAATATCAAGGGGCATCAAGCTCTACGCTGTCAGCGAAACACGTCGCCATAAAAGCCGCTGGATAACGAGCGCCCTTTGTTCCCCCAATACTGTCGAGGATCTTCCTGATTCGAGTATCATCCTCTGTGGAGAATGGAATACTGACGGCCCCAGAATTCTCCTTCAGGTACTGGACATGCTTCGTGCCAGGAATCGGAATGAAATCTGCAGCAAGTCAGTTTTCACAATACATTTAAACGGCGTACCAACGATGCAAGATATTACCTTCACCTTGAGCCAACAGCCAAGCAAGTGCTAATTGACCAGTTGTGCAGCCCTTCTCTTTGGCAATACTTTCCAATCCCTCAACAAGCCTCAAGTTACCCGCGAAGTTTTCCTCCGAGAATCTCGCATATATTGTCTTGCGCAGATCATTCTCATGGAAATCGTCCCTGCTTCTGATCGCGCCGGTGAGAAAGCCACGTCCCAGGGGAGAGTACGCAATGATCTTGACACCGAGATCTCTCGCCGTCGGCAAGAAATTGGTATCCGGGGTCTCGATTTCGAGCGCGAACAACGAGAACTCCATCTCCGCCGCGGCGATGGGGTGAACCGCATGAGCGCGACGCAGCGTGCGTGCCGAACACTCAGACAGCCCCAGATAGCGAATCTTGCCTTCATGCTTGAGCTCGGCCATTGCCTCCACGGTGCGCTCAATGGGCGTCGCAGGATCAACGCGATGCTGGCAATACAGATCAATCCGGTCGGTGTTCAGACGCTTCAGACTCGCTTCGCACGCCTGCTTTACATATTCCGGCGTGCCGTCGATCTCGAACTGGCCCGCCGCCGACAGCTTCGTGCCGAACTTCGTCACGAGAAAGATCTCGTCGCGGCGTCCGGTTTCTGCAAACCACCTGCCGAGGAGCTCTTCGTTGGTGAACGGTCCGTACCGGTCGCTAGTGACCCAGAAGTTGATGCCCATGTCAGCAGCTGCCGTCAGGACTCTGAGTGACTCCTCATCATTGGATTTTGTGGGGTCGAGGATGATAGACATGCCCATACATCCGAGCCCAATTGCTGAGACGAGATCATCTCCAATCTTGCGTTGTGGAAAGTTTGGTGTCATACTGAACATTTGCCTTCGGATATATTCGGAGAGAGATAAGTAAGAACAGAAACCATTTGACCATCTTGACCAAATCAAAGGGACTAATGAGGTCTTAAGATGACATCAAACTTTCGCGTGAAGCACACATAATGAGGGTGTGCTCTACTGCTTGTTTCTAGAACCAATATCAGATATTCGCTTAACACCGACGAGCTCCATCCTATCCGGATAAACCAGCTCACGGCTTTCTATAATCCGAGATGCAAATCCGAATCCACCATACTCCGTTCGAGTCGCACAACATAAGACTCCTCGGAGTACTCCCAAATATAAACTGCAATTTGCTGAGCACTAAAAGCCGTTAAGTACGATAAAGCCGAGCGTCGCCAAAAAGAAAAAAAAAAAGTCCAACACCGGATGTACAAAAACCAAACACCTTAGTGCTAAAAGCCGAAGATAACTGTTTCTCCTATGGAGTCGCTTATGGTAAGAAGTCAAATATCGTTCGGTGTGGTGGGACGAGATCCCAAGTAATGTGCGGGGAGTCCAGCGTTATTATTCGGAGCCGAAACCTCTTGGATTTGAAAATCTCGCGGACGTAGAAGTCTCTCGGTCGTGATGGTTTCTCTCTATCTTACGTTACCGAACTCGATCTGCATAACATCTCACCTGGTTGACAGAATTAGGAAGCAGCCTTACGAATACAGAAGCAAGAGTCTGATAATCCTAAAGTTGTATGAGCACACAAATCTGTACGTAGAATCTTCATCAATTTACTTACCCTAATATTTAGTTATCCAGATACTTCTGACGTTTGTTTTCTTTGCTCCTCATTATCAAGCCTACTGTGATTATATGCTTCAACTTTATATCATAAGACTTAGTTTCTACGCAGACACACCCCTTCGTCGACTCATTCCAACCAACGCAATATGATGTGTTAAAAGTAAAGACTCGGATTCAGAGTCGTAATGTTGATTGTATTAAAAGAAATGTATATGCGTCTCTGCTCTTGATATTATTCTACAATAATGCGGCCCTACATGACCATCTAATACAAAATGTGAATTTATTTTTTTATTCCCAACATGCAAGGAAAACTCAATGACAGAGTCAAGTGGAGAGCTCTCCAGGTCAGGTTCATAAGAGAACCTGAGGCCAAAAAACGCCTTCGCAATGCCCAATAAACCAGCACACCCAGTCACTACCATCTCCTCCTCGAACACTCTTTAGGTCTTTTGCCCACCAAGACTCTGTAAGTTTACAAGTTCCGAGTAGCGTCCTCCCTTTTGCATCAACTCATGATGCCCACCGTGTTCAACGATAACTCCCTGGTCAAACACATAGATAACATCGGCCCCTTGAATCGTACTCAAGCGATGCGCAACCGCAATTGTCGTTCTTCCTTTCGCCGCCTTATCCAGTGCCTGTTGAACCACATGTTCGCTTTCGCTATCCAGCGCAGATGTCGCCTCGTCAAGCAGCAGAATTTTGGGATCTCTAAGGAGCGCTCTCGCGATCGCTATTCTCTGTTTTTGACCTCCAGACAACATGGAGCCCTTGGATCCAACGATGGTAGAAAACCCATCGGGAAGACTGAGGATGAAGTCATAGATGTTGGCTTCGCGACAGGCGTGATCGATTGCTTCGTCTGAGATAGGTATAGATGGATCGGCACCGAGAAGTATGTTGTCACGGATAGAGCCTTGGTAGAGGGTTGGTTCTTGGGATACTAGTGCTATGAAACTTCGATAATCATTTAAATTCAGACTCGAGATTTCTTTGCCATCAACGTAGATGCCACCCACAAGCGGATCGTAGAATCGTTCTAGCAGTGCGATCGTGGTAGATTTACCGCATCCAGATGCACCAACCAGTGCAATATATTGACCGGGTTTGACGGAGAGGTTGAGACCTCGAAGAACTGGCTGCTCAGGTCGAGTGGGGTAACGGAAATGCACATCTCTAAACTCAACCGTTCCCTCAACAGATGTAAGCGGCGCTCCATCTTCAGACCATGAATCGATGAGCGGGGCGCGATCAAACAAGATTTTGAGTTCTTGGGCTGCTTGCTTGGCTTTGGACATGTCAGGGGCAAAACTGAAAATGGTGCCTGCGGATTGGGCGCCAAAGATCACTGCAGAGAAACAGACAAAGAATTGGAAGAGATCGTATTCTCCGTCTGCGATGCGGTTTCCTCCGTACCTGGTTATTTATTAGAATCACAATGTATAGAAAGAAGTTGGGGAGTGGGGTGACATACCAGAATCCAAGAGCAACGCAGAGGAACACTAGGGATTGGGAAGCAGCATAAAGGAGAGAGGACTTGAGAATGGAACGTAAGCTCTTTGCAGCTTGGATCTCAAGGGACTCGTTGTAATGAGCAAGAACATCAACTTCACGAGTTAGCGAAGCCACTGTACGAATGGCACTTGTTGCTTCACAAGCATAACTAGCGCTCTTCTCATATGCCTTCTTAGCTCTGGCCTGAAAATTTGCCAACATCCAGAATCGGAGGAAACCACATGCTAACAAAATAGGAATAGCTGCAGTACAAACTAAAGCCAGCTTCCATGCAATGATGACAGACAGGGTGATGGCTGCTACGAGAGTAGTGATGACTGTGAGAAGCGTGCCAAGCGTAACTCCAGATAAGCCTGCTACATGGGTAGTCTCGGTACTGAGGAAAGAAGTCAGAGCACCAGCAGTGTTCTCCTCCTTGTCAAAGAACTCAATATCTTGGCGGAGCATTGTTCTGAAAGCTCGATCTCTGACTCGATGAATGAGTCTCTCGGAGCAGAAAGCAAATGCAACACCTTGCAAGCAAAACGCAATGAATTGCACAAATGCAAGCATCAGATACATCAAAGACCAGAAGTTGACATCCTTGCGCATCGCTCCAGCGGCCCCAGGTATAACAACTCCGCTGGCAGTGGTAAGAGGTTTGGATAGGGATATAATTTCCTTGGCGAAAAACACCGCCTGGACAGGATTGCCTCCACCACAAATGATCGAGAAGAACAGACCAACAAGCATCCAATGCCATTCTGTCCGATTGAACTTAGCAATCACCTTGATCAATGTCCAGAGCGAATCTTGCTGCTCGATGCCTTTCTTGCCGTTCTGAAGGGCTAGAGAAGATTGAGATTTGGAGGTCGCAGTTCGATTCAATTTGTTGGCGATATTCTTGTCATCTGGATCCTCAGAAAAGCCTCCACTCTTGTTTGATTTGCCAGTTTGGATGCGCAACAACTTTTCATCTTCAGCATCTCGTTGTTCCTGTTCCTCGGGAGTCAATTCCTGGGTTTCGGCAATCTTTTGAGCTTCAACCAAACCAAAGTAGGCGCCTTTGGCAGCTAATAGCTGGTTATGGGTTCCTTGTTCGACAATGCGCCCTTCGGTCATCACGACGATGTTGTCAGCGTCCTTGATGGTCGAAAGACGATGAGCGATCGTAATTGTGGTTCGTCCTGCAGCGGCTACCTCGAGAGCTGCTTGTACAACTCCTTCTGATTTGGTGTCAAGGGCAGAAGTAGCCTCGTCAAGTAGCAAGATTTTGGGATCGCTAACCATGGCTCGAGCTATGGCAATTCTTTGTTTCTGACCGCCAGATAGCAAAAATCCACGCTCTCCAACATTGGTTTCGTAGCCTTCAGGAAGTGTGGATATGAAGTCATGGGCATTGGCCATCTTAGCAGCTTCGTAAATCAGTTCCTTGCGCTTTTCGGCATCGTCGCTCTCATGCTTCGTGCCAATGAGACCATGTGCGATGTTTTCAAAAATGGTAGTTCCAAATAATGTAGGTTCTTGGCTCACTAGAGAGATTTGTTGTCTCAACCAACGCAAATTCAAAGTGCTGACATCATGGCCGTCGAAGAAGACCTGACCTCCAACTGGGTCATAAAATCTCTCCACTAAGCCTACAATCGTACTCTTTCCAGATCCAGATGCTCCTACCAAGGCAGTCTTCTTGCCAGCTGGGATAATTAAGCTAACGTCTTGCATCACCGTGACTTCGGGCCTTGAAGGATAGATGTGCTTAATGTTTCTCAGCTCAATTGTTCCTTCTACATGCTCAAGCTTCTTCCCCAGGTCGTTCGTAGGATCCAAAGGTGATACCCGGTCAATGGTGTTGAAGATTTTGGCCGCAGCTGATATAGCAGTGGTGAAAGCCTGGGCATTGGGTGCAACATTGCCCAAAGAGAAAGCTCCAATCATGATAGCCATCAAAATGGTAAGAATAGCTGCTAAAGAGATTTCTCCGTCGACCAAGAATCGACTTCCCATCCAGAAAGCGAGTCCATAGTTGAGATAGATGATCAAGAACATAAACCCGACCATGATAGCTAGCACAAATTTGACCTTGTACCCCCATTTCTCTGCTTCCTTGAGATGCGCATCATATTGTCGCGCAAGTTTATCCTGGGTCCCAAATGCAGTTGCGTTTCTGATTGACGAAATGACCTCTTCAGCAACCGTTCCACCTTCGGCATACGAACTTAGCGATTGTTTGTTGTACCTAATGATAAAGCTCGATCCGCCTCCCATGGTCAGGGTGATTGCAAATACGGTAGAACTCAAAATCAGCGTCAGTTTCCAGCTCTTGATAAATCCAATCACAAAAGCTGTTATAAAGGTAGCCACGGCATTTAGCGTCAACCCAACCTTTTCTGAAATACCATCCTGAACCAAATTGGTATCCGCTGTGATTCTCGTTGTGACCTCACCAGATCCCAATTTGTCAAAGAAACCAATATTTTGCCTCATACAAGCCTCCAGGTAATGGCCTCTGACCTTGCCACTGATGTGCTCGCCGGCATAGATGAAGCCTACGGTAGAGATATAGGTAGCGATGAACTCCGCAATGCCAATGTAGACGAAATACAGCACCATCGTCGAAATAGTGTTGGAGAGGTCGTCTCTTGTGCTTTTGCCCTGGAAGAAATCATTGAAAGTTCCTGCCAGCTGTCCAAATACGATCGTCATGAGCGGTAGCGCAGCACCCGCCGCAATTGCTGCAATGGCGCTGACGACCATGATTATGATGTCGTTTGTCGTTGAATACCGATATAGGTTTCCCCATCCTGCTCTCAGCTCCGGTATATCAACCTGCCGCTTTAATATGGTAGCTTCGTTTTCGGGGAGATGGGCGTAAGGGTCTTCTTCTTGGACGTCCACTTTAACGATATTGGAGTCGAGTTTCTTGATGTTTGCTTTTTCATCTACGGCGGGTGTAGGTAGGGGTGTCGTGGTTGCTGGCGCTTTTATTATGGCCGAGTCTGGCTCAGAGGTGGACTCGTCGTGAGAAGAGGTGCGGTGGCTTGCGCCGGCGGACTTCTCTGGATCGTTTGCCATGACGGCAGCTGTTGCTAGATAACCTCTACGCAGTTTTTGAAGCTATGCGCGAGGATTTGAGATGAAAGAGAGGCGTTGGTGAGGTGAGGCGCGCCTCGAGAGCTATTGCGTGGTGTGATGTAAAATATCAAAGAAGAAGTGTTTGTTGATATTGACAACAGTATTAACCTTAAAGCAAGAAGAAGGAGAAAGGAAGGAGGGAGAGGAGGCGATTTTTAGACAGCACAACCACGTATACAAGTGAATGTATAGAAATGACGACTGAGCGGTCTTTCCATGTGGACAGCCCGAAGGTTTTGTTAAATGGCCGACAGCGTTAGGTGGTTTTACTTGATCGGGAGATTTGTAGTCCGTTCCCGACCTGGACATTTGACTGAACTACGGAGGTAGCGTTCGGTGCCGAGGGAGAGTTACACATGGTGGGTGGTGCAGAATAGTGGGGCGAATAGCGGGGCACGATATCAAGATATAAATGGAGCGCGACAGGGGTGTGACCAGTACCAATACAGTACTTGTCTCGCTTAGTAGCCGTCTAGAAAGTGCGGAAAGTAGAGATCCTAAGCGATTGCGATTGCGTATGGCAGCTGGGCAGTTATACGATATGGCTGTCCGACAGCCAATCAAACCCTTAGTAGCCGGCTGACCTCATCTAGCACTAACCCGATCGATTTCCAGATCCGAGATACGCATTGGTGCGGCTTCGCATTTGCTGCCTGCTGATTGGACATACGCGAGGCACCAACATTATTCACCAAAACAATCTAAAATCTTACTTGCTACTAGTATGTAGTACAGTACATACAGTATTCCGTACTGTACCTGTAGATATCTGTATATGTATCTAGTACCCGAACGTAAGTGCGTCGAAGGTTTGCACCAGGGCACCGCACCGCGCCAAACAAACCTCAGATTTGTATACCATTATACAGTACATGCCTCTTGCAGTGACTTGATGAGTCGTATTTTTCCCATTTGTGATTTCATCAGGCATCCCACGCCACGCATCTCACACATCTCTCACACCAAGACCCACCACGAAATATTACTGTACCGTACAACTTCACATAAAGGTATACACCGAAACGCCGTTGTATACCTGAAATATCTCCGGCCGGGGCGGACGTTACGCTGGCAACAAGCAGATGACTAAGTACGCCGGCCACTACTGACTCACTCGGTCGGTTTGGTTGGAAGTATCTTACGCTATGTAAGCATTCGGATAAGGTTTTGTTTGTTTCATCCAGAATGCAGCCGCATGAAAACTAATTGGCCGCATCCTCAAGGCAGCAACTATACAACCCGCGGAGTTCATGGATATCTGCTTGAGATAAACGAATAGGGAGCATCGGAATCCTTGAGATGGAAGCCTGGCATCTCTAAATCTCCAATGCTGGTGCCTTGAGGTTTCATTTCAAAAGAAGAGCAAGATGTCAATATTAGTGTTTTGTTCCGGAACCCAATTTCATATGTTTATTTTGTTTCATTTCGTTTCGTTTCGAGAGGTACCGGGGGCCCGGGAAGTTTTAACGTCCGTCTCTGATGCAATGCTTCTGCACGACTTCAATGGCAAATGCTTATATTATTGGCGAAGGGCAAGCCACGGACAAGCACATTCCCGTGCTATCTATGATAAATACGAGTATGTTTTTCTCTCCCAAAGCCTCTTCCGATCACAAAAGGCTGATTGTGCATATATATGCATATTTATGTATATTTCAACAATGTGAAAGCGTATATGTCATATGGTTTCTTGGCCAAACTCTGGCCGGAGAGTTTAATAAACCATGGAGATCTTTATAAGATCATGTGATTTCTCGTTTAAAAAGGGGTTGGGAAGTAAAGTAAACAAGGAGTTGTGGTCAAGCCACACATGTTCCCACGTTATCAATCAGATATTTTAGTAACGTCTATCCCTGTATGCCGGAAAACCCTGTGTGCCGGAAAAATGATAAGTAATCTGAGTTTAAGCATCGCAAGACCTATGCGCGCCTGAATACCTCCTATAATTTTGCGGTGATTAGTCTCGGACACCCTGAACCTCTCTTGCTAGAAATTGTATTTGCATCGTCGCCTTTACACCTAACTTTCAAATAGCTTCCTGTTAACTCTAACATATATGAACGGGTACTTTCCAAGCTCTCCAGCAAAAGGTTTGAATTGAACCCCCCGCCACTCCCACCTGTAGAGGCTGTATATAATAGGCAAAATTCGTAATATAACTGAAATACTTTTACAGATCTAGATATTTGACTCATTATAGAAAGTACCTCCTCCTCATACGTCTACCAAGATATTCCCAGTCGCTGGATCTAGACCATGGTTGACTGAGTGCAGCTGTTGTAACTAGATTTGCCTCAATATTGGAAAAATTCAAAATCAGACTCAACGGAGCCATCCGAGAAAATTCCCTTCCTTCTATCTGATATAACAAAACAGGAGTTTTTGTAGATATCTCCTATCTGCCTGGCTTCGCGCTGGATGTCCATTTGATCATCTTGGATAATACAAAGTGAGCTTACCCATAAAAAGCGCAATCCGAGATAACGAACAGCAAAAATTAAGTTTTGAATGATGGTTGGTAGGTCTGAAACAGGAATGCCTCTACAGTGTTCGTTGATTGTTGCTTTCGTTGTCTTTGCTCCAGAAGAGCCACAGTCCCAGCCATAAGAAAGACATGCATAGTGGGCAGGTGAGTTATTAGTAATGCAGAGGCGAACAGTATCGTAGGCTGAGCTCGTCATCCGAACGTCTAACACTCGGTTTGGTAAGGGCTTCTCATTTACGACTCTCATAATACTGACTCGGACGCGCTTGAAGTTGGACATCTCTTCGACTCGTACAGTAAGACCTTTATATTGTCGCTTCGTTGATTCGGTGATTTTCATCATCTGGAGGTCCTGGGAATCCTCTTCTCTGGAGGGACAATTACCGAAATTGTTTGGCTTTTCATGTTCTTCTGTGATCCTGTGATAATGCAAGCCGCAGCTGGCACTATTTTTTATTAGCATCCAGACGACAGTAAACCATTCGATAAACTTGCCATTTCACACCACGATCATAACCACTTTTAGAAGGTGCTTTGCAGCTGGGACAGCTTGTAGTGCCATCCGGCATTTCAATCACAGCTTGCTTGCGAAATACCAAGTCCATGCCAACCTTTTGCCCAGGCAAGAACGCAGCCGCCCAGGGAGTATTCCGACTAATATCTCTGCATGTTGAAGGTTCATGTATGATCCAATCCTTCTGCAAAACCATATTATGGCCTTGGAGACCACGAAATCGATGCTCTAGAACATCCTCAAAAGCTTCCCAGGAGCAAATAAACTGTAGATGTACCGGGCATAATCGTCCTATTGCGTCTTCCAATATGAAAGGCTCCTGAATCAGGGTTCTTTCAAGGCTACCCAGGAGGGAACCTTGGATCGAAAGCACGGCTCGGTAGATGACGACGTTCATTAGGAATGTTTTCTGCATAAGACTTCGTAGCTCGCCACCAATGTTTCGCAGCCATTGAAACTTTAGAGAATCCGCGATTTGGCCCAACGTTGTATTTCCAGCGACTACCTGCCTGTGATTCTCCTCAACCCGATCCTGTATGTCTTTAAGTATGGCTTCTTGCCTTTCCGCAGTTGCAGTTTCTCGATGCTCGCCCTCACTTAATCGTTCATTGAGCTTCGTATCAATAAGTTCCAGGCGTTTTCTGTTTTAGTGAGAAATTTGCTTTCAAAGATCCAATTAACTCAATGGCACGTACAGCTGAGCATTCGCGATCAATGCATTGATTGATGAATAATGTGCGATAACTTCGACCTTAAACTTCGCTAGCTCACTACTCCTGAATATCTGCCATTTCATTTTCATAGCAGAATCCTTCACAACGTTTCCACTTCCTTCCTCTCTCAGATACTTCTCGTACTTTCGGACCTTCGCCAGGAAACTATCTACCGACGACCGGCACTTATCAACGGTGTGTTTTGCGGTGACGCATAAAGCATTAAGCTCAGCTGAGATATCGAGTTCGCGAGACAGCTTCTCAACTTCGAGTAAGGATCTGTCGAGGCATCGCAGTTCACGTATGATCTCCTGGTACTCGGTTGCAGAGCCGCGGGATTTGTCGAGCGCATCAACGAGGTCTTTCACAATTAGGCAGACAGAGATGATATCACCGACGCTACCAAAAGTTATAGGCATGTTTACAAATCCGCAAAGATAATTATGAATAGTATGAAGAGAAGTTAAGCAGCAAGAAAGCGAGGTTTGCGTGCGATCTGGTTGTTGGCAAGGCTGAGTGTAGGGCTGTTTTGGAAATGAACGTGATGCGTTCTCATTGGACAATATGCTGCTGTCTCCTGCGTAACCAAACACAAATATTCATCGTATTGGTACATAACTAAATTCGATTTGACCAAAGTAAAGTAATAGATGAAGGAGGCGAGAGTTGGGAAGTGAGTAAAGATAACAGAGTGCTAGGAAGCGGAGTTTAGTTATACGTTGAGATACAAAGTAGCAAGTGAGTAAAATTGATGGCGTAAGGTTGTGATCCTGTACGATTAAAAAATGACAATCGTGAATATTATTCAAGAAACAGGTACAGTAACTTACATTCGATGTTTGGGAAACATTTACCTTTACCTCGGCCGCTCCGCCAGCCATCCTAATTTAGTTAGCCTTAATGAGGCAGGTTGGCCTAAATACAATATTCTAATGTTGGGATATGTGAAGCCGATTTGGAATCCAATTTTATGTAGCAATTGTGGAAGATCCAACAGAAGGTATTATAATAGCGATAGCGATTAGCGATCCTGTTACGGTACCTTATGACTGTGCATTGCATGTACAGATCCGGAGGCGGGGAACTGTATGCAGAGTAGGAGGTTAGGTTTTGTTGATAGGCAAATGCCACAACAGATAGTGGTAGTACAAAGTGGAATTTATGCATTACTTACCTTTCTCATAATCACACAACAGAACACAATTGAACCCTCTGTTCGATCGTCCAAAAAAATCAACCATTTACCTTAATTTATATGTTGAGCCTATATAAGTTATCTAGATAAGTAGCTGAAAATATCAATTTATAATAGAGATTACCACGTCGCATGACGTATTTCAATCTCTTATCTCCAACTCAGTCAATATCTTCTATCTCCTCTATCCATGTTACACAGCTTTGCCCTTTCCCTCACCCTTCTCTTTCCTCCCTCTGAGCGCCCAATTCTCATTCACCAACACCACCAACACCACCAACACCACCCCTCCCGCTCTTTTCTCTTTTCTCTCTTCCCCACCACTCGTTCCGGCACAAGTCCTAGCCCCCTCGGCGCCCCCCAATTCTCGACACTTGCCATACATCTCCTACACCCCTTGCCATTAATCACTTCTTGCCGCTGGATTTCCTGCGAGCAGGAACGGTTTGGGCACGTGATTACCTCATAGGGACTTTGATAGAGGATGTAGTTGGTGTGATTACTGGGTGCGTATACGGTAGTTGCTGGATCTCTTGAGGAGCCGGGGTTGTGGGATGGTGGGAAATGAGTTTTGTTATCGAAGAGGGTTTGTAGGGGAACCGTGGAGTGGCTCTGGGTTGCCATTGTTGTGACAGGAGTGAAGATAGCCTAGGAGATAGTTAATAACATTTGGATCTAGTATATTAAAGATCTAGAGCATAAATTAGTTCTCGAGTAGGGGGATTGTGGGAAGTTCATAAGAATGAGAGTAAATGGTTGATGAAGGGGACTTGGGCGGGATGTTGCGTGGTTATAACAAATGTGGGAATTGTGGTGAGCTGATAAACTGCTCTTGTTCAGCTACCATTGATAAAAGACTTGCTCAGAACAATCTCCATGTAACAATGATATTCTGTTTGTTCTTTCTTCAATCTATTTAGTTCCTTCGATCCTTTGTATCGTTATAGCAGTTTCTCTTTGTTTTATGTTTAGAAAAAAGGATTGAGCGAATGTAACCTTGTTAGGATTGCAATATCTCTTTGTAGTAAATTGCAAGCTTTGTCTGTTGGACAATCCGTTTATATTATATATAGGAGGGTCACATCCTTCAGCTAAAAATGCATCAGAACATTCCAAGTTATCCCCCACCAACCTCGTATTCGAAAACTCGATTTATCGCTATTTTATTGTTCCATCCTACTCACATTTAACACACAATATCAACCAACGCAAATAAAAAAAAAGTCATCATGACAATGCCAGCTCTTGCTCCAGCTCCTATTCCGGCTCCTACCACTCGCGATCTAGAAGCCAACCACGCATCGGCAACCACCACCTGGTGGTCGCGTCAAAAAGCGAAAAGATGGAGCAGCTCGCAAGCCTGTGAATACTTTTGTTGGGGTCTTACTTTTCTTGTTGCTATTGTAATAATCTTGACTGCAGTACTTGCGTCGATTAATGCCTCCAAGAAGAAATATACCTAAAAAAGAGATGTTATATAGGTATCACCGACAAAACGTCGATCGTTGATACATCATTGTCACGTTGTTACTGCTTCCCAGATAGCTAATTTATAGAATATGTATAATTTAAAACTCTATATTATACCCAAATAGAAGGCAAGTTTTCCATTAAGTAAAGATTCATGATGTGTATCTATAAATATCAACTATACGCTTACTATATTTGTATATGTTTAAAAACGAGTTTTTTATGGATGACGTAAAATAATGCTACCCAATGTCTATTCTTGCTTGCCGAAAAACCCACAGTGCTTCAGAGAAAAGTTATAGATATTTTGACTTTAACCATTGTATCCTCTTGATGGTAGAGACCAGGAAAATTAGCTTCATAAAGAAAAAATATTAAAGTCTATCCCTGCGTGACGGAAAACCCTGCTCGCCGAAAAGACTTTAGAATTCAAGGCGCTTAAGTTACAATTATATAAAATAGATAAAGTAGTGGTTAGTTTACTATTGTTCTTTAGCTATTGCTCTACAAGGCTTAACTTTTACTTAACGAAGATTATATAGATGAGAACAATAGGATATGGAGTGACCTCTGAATACTCGACCCTCCTCCGGCGAAGAATGGCACTTTGCTCCTTCTATACGGCTCACTAGCGCTTACAGCGACCTGAAGCTTCAATAGAATGATAACGTGACATCAATTAAAGGGCCAGAATTCGACTGTGGTAGGATCTATCGCCCTGGCGACCATACAGCTACTTAACGGTGAGTAGTACATGTATACTTGAGATGCAGCCGGCTGAGGTGGTCTTTGAAAACTCAATATGTATATCAAAAGAATATCGCTCGCCTCGGCATTATCTGAGCCGAGCTGTGCCTTTTAAGTGTGCTTATGCTCTGTAGATCCTCCGTTATTTCCCTACTTCCTTGACCAGCATGGAATCCTTTTTGGTGACTCTTTGAACACTCCCAATTATTCGATATGTTGACAATCGGTAGCGCCAGTTTTACTAACGCCAATTTATGACACAGCTGGCGCTTATCAACCTCGACCACCCGAGCATTTTTTAATTTCTTTGCACAAAATCCATCAACTATCTTCGCACCACTTGTTTACTATCAAGATGGGTGATCAAGAGGAGTTTCCTATAATCATTGAACTTAATGGCAACTTCCAGCCGTCCATCTTCGACCTCTCCGGAACGGTGCCTTTTGAGCTGTACCTAAACACACGCAGAAGCGTAGCACATGAACAGGACCCCAGAGACCTCGTAATTCTCACCACCGGATCTATTTTCGATCTATCTGCCGCACTGAGAGAGGGTCTTTTAGAGTTGGTTGAGGATGCTAGCAAGAAAGCTGTCCCCTTCCACAGTAACAACGTCCAAGTGGAGGAGGCGCAAGGAGGAATCACTTCGCAATCATTCATCACACTTCCTACCGACGTGAAGGACAAAGATCGAAACATCAAAAGTGTCCCGCTGTATGCGTCATCGGTCTTGCGTGAGGCGGTCCGACCTGGGTGCAAGTATCGCCTGCAACTGTGTGGCAAAGATCTCGGTGTCAAGTGGTGGGGGTGGGGCAGCACTCCTGACATAGGCTCGAATCGTACCGAACTACCACCTAAAATACCTCATCGTCTTGTCTCCGGGCGCTCGTCATGCTCCAGGAAATTTGCCGTTGTATCTGCGGTGAAATTGGCACCGAAGTTGAGCATTGCCTTGTCTCTAGAGCCAGATGGCAATGATATCGAGAAGGGCGGGAATGAAACTAGAGAAGTCATGATCCGTATCACCATAACCAACGTGAACGATCAATCTATCACCGTAAAGACACACGGAGACCAGCCCCATCTCCTGAAAACAGGGGAGGTCCCGAACCCGAGGCCTCGCATCACTGATCCTTGTCCGAACATTCAGAACCTTTCTTTCAAAAATCAAGAGACTCAAGAGGAGCTCATGAGTGATGCACCCACCTTCATTTCTCCTGTCGCCGGCGGGAGTGGGAAGGGGTGGGGGAGGAGAGAGTTCCTTACTCTGGCGCCTAGGGAGCAAGTTGCTCGCACGGTCAGGCTCCCCGAACAATTTCTCACGAGGGTCTGTACGAGAGGCAGGAAATACCGTGTTAGCCTGAGACAAACTGCATGCTGGTGGGCGTATGGAGCTTTAGACGATATTTTTGGTGAGGGCAATAAAGTTTTGAAAACCTGGCCGGATGGGCTGGAGCTACCGATGGAGCTGGAAAGTGACGATTCAGTAATCCTTCGCTATTAAATAGTACCGTTGAGTCCTGGGAAACATCACGAGGGGAATCTTGGTGGGTATAAGCATTTGGTGGTATTCAGTCCCGAGAAGGATGTCGCATTTGAAAGAGAGTAGATGGAACAAGTGTGTGAGAGGGCTCAAGATATTGGGTCTGAATGTAGTAAAACAGAAAGCAAGCTATTCTCGAGTAACCCTACTCTCCCATGCCGCGATATCTACCCGTAAGCCGAAGAAACGCATGTGAAGCTGCCCTAAAACCTTATTGGTTTTATGATATTCCTGCTCAAGACTTTGCTCGCTTTGATCCATGGTACTGAACCGTGCGGCGATATTGCATAGATTTGAACGCTACAGCAACCAGAAGCCTGACAACGACTTCCTATATAGTTAGGGGCCAAGAGCTCGAATAAGTTCCCTTTTATAAGTATCAGGAGTGGTGGTGGGAGCTTAGTGGTATAGCTATGATAGAGAAAATATATATCGCTACAAAAGGAGACCTTTTGTAACTCAGTCGTAGCGGCGAGGATATGAATATGATATTCTAGTAAAAGAGGTTGAGGGTATCTTAGAACAGACAGATCATGAATCTTCCAACCATTTTAGAAGGTATTGTAGTATTTATAGACTTTTTGATGCTTGAAGTCAAAGTACCTATTAATTTTTCTGGCACGGCGGGATGGACATTAGGACATCCTTGACTTTCCTCAATAACCATTCATACCTAAAGCTTCAATCAATGATTTTATTGTGACAGGTTGCCAGTGGGTTAATGGTCAGCCAAATCATTACTGGACCGTTGTAGTTTTCAAAGGAAATCCAACATAGCCTCCAAACGTATCCCAATTGAGAGAAAATAATGTTTTTAAATCGTCATCCTTAAGAACCTTGCAGTCTGCCTTATGGCCTTCCTCGCTCCAGCCAGTCCTCTGACAGGTCTTATTGTAATAAAGTCAGCATCCCACTCAGACACTATGGGCTTAAATAATGGACTTACTCCGTTGCAGTACCAGAAAAGTAAGCACCTGCCGCACTTCATCAGAGAGGATGCCTGCTTACCGCAGCCGTGACAGAGTCTTGTGCCATTCACTTCCGTTGAGAACTTTTGGACCCGATCACTCAACGCAAGCAACTTGTTCAATGATAGTGGAAATATCTGTCGGAGTAAAATGTATTAGAAATGTAGACTGAGTTTGTGATTTTGATGGCAATACAATAGTACCTTGATATTTGTGGGCTCCTCATGGCGGATTCCCGTTTCCAAAGACAGAAATTTATGTTGCTGTGCATAGAGAATCGCAGCGGTGTACCCTTTCTGAATCTGTGAAGGCGCTAACTCACGCCCACGCCCGTCCGTATAGAAGTAGAGCGGAATCGTCTTACCGTCAATATCCTTGACGTCCATCCAGAGACGAAATAATGTGTTGAAGTCGACAATCTCAGCTAGAAACAACCAATGCCTTCGTGCTCGGTATGTAAACCCGTCACTACTCGTGTAGAACTCAGGACTAACGTCGTTCTCATCTGGCAGGTCATCAAAACCCGGGAACGTCATCCGATTGCGAAAGTCTGCCAGTTGTCCAGGTCGTTGTGCCTTCTCCCTCCTCCACAGCCAGTCATCGAAGGCTTTTGGATCGAGTCCTTGAGGAGTATCACCCACGGCTGTCTTCCACTTCTTCGAGATTCCATATAACTCGTGCTTAGAAGGGTCCTGCAACAGATGTCGGTATTGAAGCACATTAGAGTTGTCCTCGCCTACGAGGACAATCCATCCAAATAATGCCCGCTCAATAAAAATACGTGCCCTAGCGAGGTCTCCATTGGCGATGGCGATTTGCGCGGCGTCTAGAAATGCCCTTGGCAAACCCACGTCGTTCGGCCCTTGTTCATTGTAAAGCTGGATCTGTTGATCAACGTATCGAAGCTTTTGTAAAGGGTTCGACAAGATCCCCATAAAGCCATCCCTGGCAATAAGGCTATCCAGCCTAAGAATCTCATCCAGCCTTCTATCACTTTCTTGACTTTGATCTGGCGGCAAGGAACAAAGACGACACGAGCAGGTAAATTTGAGTTTTCTTTCAAGAGCTTCTTGGCGGCTTTTGCGGTTGTTGACGATACTAAGGTAGTAGATGGTTATTTCCTCGCCTTCCTCAATATCTCGCAATGCATGGACGGTGTGCCGCTTGATCATATCGTTCCAACCTTTTTGGGCATTGTTGTCGCAGGCATGATTGATACGGCATGCATCAAGAAAGATGCCCGCTTCCATCACCTTGTCCCCAAAGGGGAGAGCGTTCGTTTGGATGGTTCCAAGGCAACGCGAGGCAGGGTCATTGGAGTATATGTTATGCATAGAGAAGAAGGCTTCTCTTTGCTCCGGAGTGAGCGCATCAACTTGCCTGTGTATAGATGCGGTGAGAGTATGACCGTCAAGCACAGCTTCGGGCACTCTAATGATGGGCTCCTCGGAGAGTATACGTGTTCCCCTAGGGATCTTCCGTGTGGCGATGAGTCCTTTACCTTTCCCAAGGACCTCTTGAATGGCATAAATCGGGCCACTTCCTAAGCTTGACATTGTTGTGTATTCTCTTTGTAGTTTGATTCCATATTCGACTGGCAGCGACCTCAAGTTTTATCGTGCTGCTGAAGAAAAGAAAAGCTCGAAGACACGTCTGCAGACTGCCACTGATCGGTGGAATATTGGGTTCCAGAAATCTGTGCAACATACTCAAAAAGAGGATTGGATAGGTAGGATGTGCTGATTTTCATAGGGCTGTGATGCGAAGCCGTTTTCAAATCGGAAAGCTTTGGTTCGATAGAAAAGAATTGGCAGCGTGTTATTGCTTTTGAATCATGTAGACACTGTAGATTCCTCGCAGAAGTAATTACTAGGAGCTAATGTGTCTCTGGGTCATTGGACGGAAGTGCGATATTGTAGTTACACGACATCACTGTTCCGATATTCGATTTCCTGTCGACTGACCGCTTCCGTGTATCAAATTTGAGTTCCACAAGATCCACCCTTGCTGATTTTCTCTTAAGAGTCAAGAGTAATCTTTCAAAATGATTCTTCCGAATCTGGATATTAACGTTAACGAAAGCGCAAGATGTACGCAGAATCAGATAAATTCATGCAGCCAGTTGCCCCAGACGATGAAATCCTCACCAAGAAGATCGCCCTTGACTGCGAAATGATGCGGTCCAATATCGGCCAGGTACTTGGACGTGTCTCTGCTGTCAATTATGAGGGCGAAACCATCTTTGACACGTTTTTATGCTACCCTGAGCCCATCAAAATCACAAATACCGACGAAGAGTTTTCCGGAATCGGCTGGAACCATATCGATCCGCAGAACGGGGCTCAAACATTCTCTGAAGTTCAAGTTTGTCTGGTCGAGCTCCTGCGTGGTCGGATTGTAATTGGCCACGATATTGAAAAAGACCTGAGGGTCATCTCGATGGATTTACCTTCCCATATCCTACGGTTTCAACGTGTTCCTGTGAAGCTCACTCCGGTCACATTTGATATGATGATCCGCGACACACAAAAGGACAGCAAATATCGCCAATACGCTAATCGTGGGGCGATTCAGGGCCCAAGTCTCAAGAATCTTGCGCTCAATGTGCTGGGTCGTCCAATCAAGCAGGGTCGAACATCCAGCGTAGAAGATGCCATAGCAACCATGGAAGTCTATCGGAATGCTGAGACAGATATCGACCAGGAGCAGGAAAGGTGGAGCTGTAAGGCTGGAATGACATGGACGGCTTAGGCAGGATTAATCTTGGAAATTCGATGTTTTTGTATCCCAGTTGGTGGCAACAAAAATCTGTGGTTGCGAGGCATAAAGGAGTATGATGTAGCCCCTTTAGCTGCAAGTTGACTCAGCTGTCGCCTAACTTAACTATCTTGTGAACAATGTTATAATTTATCTCATCTTAGAACTCTACATCACTACTCACGGAGAATATTAGTACTCAGAATGCATAAAATACCTAAATTCAACAATAATAGTAAGAGTGGTTCATTGCTATTTCCCTCGAATTAGCTGCCTGTAAAAACTTCTAGAGTAGCACCATAATTCACGTGAGTTTCGTAGAGTCTGCTTAATACAACGAAATTAGCATTAATGTATGTATAGTATTATACAAGCAGCCACTTTGTTTATAAAGATGACTGGCGTATTGTATACTGAGGTACTGTACCTACCAATATGTCCAGATAAACTCAGCACGCAGGTTTCCTTGTGCATTGTATTGTTATAGCTTAAAATTATATGCTGTCTTCATAGGAGTTTCGTGGGATCCTGCTGATTTCGGAGACAGGCTAATGGTTATAATAGAGCAAGGGAGAACAGCTGAAAGGGCTTCTAATGTCATTCACAAGACGAGTGATTAAAGGAATACATCTCTAGTATTGTCTTACTGCAAAAAGAGTCCTTATGGAGATAGCAAACTGATCATCAGTTTAATATTTATTTGGGAAAGACTTCTGGCCCCCAAACTATGAAGTAATTTTGCCCCGTAGGGTTTTCAGCATGCAGGGATGGACGTTATACTTTTTATACTTTTATTTGCTTTCTATTTTAAAATCTTTACGATTCTGCGAAAGATCTAGTCTAAGGGTGTATGTAAATCTAGCTATGGATACAAGGTTATTGAAGTTAAAACAATCACAAGGACGAAACCGTGAGATTTTGAACCTCGACTACCTTTTCTTAACGACCTTCACCTCTTTCAATCACATCTAGTTCAGTGACCTCTCCCAAGCTCATAAATGAGGTCCCCCTCTCGCTTCCATCTCTTTCAAACATCTTTTGTTTCCGAGATAACTTAGGACTTTTTGTGCTTGTCGCCAACCATGCTCCCTGAAAACAAACACCGGGGTGGAATAAGGTGAGGGCGATGACTGCAAGGGAAATCATGGGCGGCTCTAGAATCATATAGAGAACTTCATCGTTCGCTATCTCGCTGTCGAATCCATCGAATAGCTCTATAGCACGGAAGGTACATCGAACAATGATCATCAGAGTTGCAAAAGCAAGTCCTATTAATGTGGTTAGTTTATCAGGGCCCAAAGTCTAAGCACCAGGAGAAGTATTCTTCGTAAAAGATAGGAACCATACCGAATATAAAGCATTTGAAGAGACGGGACCCGTAGATCTTAGCGTTGTCCGTATTCCATTTATTTTGATTTTTGTAAAGGCTCCAGGAATAGTCACCGCAAAGTGCCACAAATCCTACAAGCGACACTACTTGGAAGATCAAGCCGGCTATCATGACGTCGGTTCCATTGTCAACCTGCCTACGTTAGCATTGGAAATAGAAATCAGTATAGGTTGGGAGGTCTGACCTCTTCCACAGTTTCCCCAGTTGCGGCAAGTGCACCTCCCACGCCCTGCAATATCAAACTGACAAGATCAGACGTACAGAACAATATCGTGTACGTCCTCGCTTTTAATCTCGACAATCCTGATCCAAAGAGAACAACAATTCGGGAGAGACAAAGGTATATGCCAGCGGAGATGAAAGCTGGGGCGATGGTGAGGAAGATGAGGTATAGGATGAAGTTATTTTTGATGAATGGTTCATCGTGTAGCATGATTCTCGTAATGTAGCCGACGGCTTCGAGGGCGAGACCGAGGAACATTGCTATCATGAATCCCCAAGTTTTATACTTGTAACCCAAGAACATTTGGATCGGGATCGCAAGGCCGAAAACTCCAACAAATACTGCGTTGCCCCATACACTAGGTAAATAGGTAAGATGAGCGAGAGTGAGGTCGCAAGTATCGAGAGTACACAGTTCGGGATCCAATATTAGAGTCTCATTGCCCCCATAGATTGTTGTTAGATCAGTCATGGTTGTTGTGATATGTAGCAGAGAAGATAATTTTAAAGGGCTCGGCCGAGTAGGTGGCAACAGAAGATGAGAAATACGAGGAACAATGGATGTCTCAAAGTGGAATTGAAAAGAATTGCTGAATTGAGTTGCTGGAATGAATTATCATCTGTTGCTATAAGTGATGTAGTCCTTATGTCTTAAAAGGACATCGATCTCACTACGCGCGTCTTGATCCGAAGGCCGAAGGCGAAGCCTACTAGGCTGGAACTAAGCTTCCACACTCTCCATATGAAAATGTTAGAGCTACGAAGGCAGTGCAAAGTTCCACACTTCAAAGCTGCCAACAGTCGGGTTTCCGTTCGTTACGGCCCGAATAGCATAAGATATACTCGAAAGTAGTTCCAGTTTCAATGGCGGCTAGTGCCGCCCATGAAAGGTTTACATCAAAATACGATCAGTTCAGTAACTGGGTGGCTGTAACTGAATCTAAAGCTAAGGCCAAGTCTTATTTAGTTTGTTTTGAGTAAATGGAGGGCGAGCAATCTGACCAAGGATTGGATGTACAGTACAAGCATTTCTGAACATATGCTTGGCGGTGTTGAATACGGTACAGTGGAGTGGGAGTGGGGAGTTTTATTAAGCGGCCTCCGTCTCCGTCCGTCTCTGTTTGGTGTGAGTGATGTTAAGCGAAACGGACGCGAATACCACAACGGAGTTTGACATATCAATGAATGACTAGTGGGTGGATACAAAAGCGGGTGCCTTTACAATATCACTGTCATTGGCGACTTGACTCAAACCCTATCCAAAGCCTGTACTGTAGACAAGCTGAGCCCAAGAGTTGATGATGCTGATGATGAATTGTTCAGGGATGGATGCAGATTCAGGCATGTATATATTTTAGCCTTCGATCTGATTTTACATTTTATCAACTAACGGTGCTGAATGGAAGAGAAGATTGGCCATACGTAATAATGAAGTGAGATTCGCGGAATAAACAGGACCTCTTCACATCGTGTATTACAAAATAACCCTGGGATCCGTTTTCATCTGCAACCATCCCTTCAATTCATATATAGACTACAGCTAAAGACTCACAACAATCAGCCACACACGGCCCAAGCTATTCAAGGCAGTCAAAACAAGAATTTCGGCCTTATTTTGCAACTAATAAAATACACATTATTAATATATCCTTTCTCTTTCGCTCATGAGCATTTCATCAGCTTTCATCTTCGCTATGGTCCTCACAACCCTTGTCACTGACGGCAGTGATTTTGTTGCCGCTCTGGTTTGGAATACCATTGACAGGATGTACCCTATGAACTCAAAAATCCCGAACACGCCATTCTATGCTTTGTACAAAGTGTCTAAGAACACTTGGGAGAGCTCTACCACAATGCTCTTATTTGGTAGACTGCCTGCAACACCGTATAGGGCAGCACTGTCGCCCTTACTCTTGCCCTTTGCATCTTTGCCTTCTATTAATCGTTGCTTCTCTTTCGCCTTCTCTTCTTCAACGACTGTCCTAAGATCGCCAACCAACTGTTCCCAAGCTCGGACAATTGGCAGCGTAACCGCGACGTGTATTGCGGGAGGAGACTGGAGGGAATTCAAGTGCCATCCCTTGCCCGACATCGCGTCTGCGATATCATAGATATCTAGAGTTGACGAGGTGAAGGCGACGACCGATACGAGAGGGTTACCTAGCACTTCTAAGTCTGGGTGCTCGTGGATCGCACGGGCGATCTTCCTCGTGGTACCGACAATTGACTTGCATGACTCAGTATATCCATCCTCACCAACATTCATCAAGCTTGCCCAGCAGCCAGCAATCAAGGCCCCTGGACGCGAGCCGGCTATGGATGGCGAGGCATACACACCGCCAGACCAATCCGGAACAACGAAATACTGGTAACTTCTTAAAACAGCTGAGCGGTACAAAACAGTTGAACTACCCTTTGGCGCAAATCCGTACTTATGGGTATCGCAACTGATACTAGTAACTCCAGGGCATCGGAAATCAAAAAGCAAACGTTCAAAGCCCGATTTCTCGAGAAAGGCAACGAGGAAGGAACCAAGACAACAATCCACGTGTAAAGGGATTCTATACTTTAACGCAACTTTAGAAAGACCGGAAATATCGTCAATGATGCCGTGAGGGAAATTAGGTGCTGAGCCGACAAGTAGCGCGGTGTTGCTGTTGATAAGACGGCGGACGGACGATACATCCACCTGGTATGATGGAGCTGGGCTTGCCACAAGATGCAATTTGAAACCGAAGTATTGTGCTGCTTTACGGAAGGCGGGGTGAGCTGTTTCTGGCAATATCCTTCGGGGTTGTTAGAATATGATTTAACCAAGAAATAATTAAGGTTTGCACTCACATTTCGGGCTCTGTGATGTTCCTCTCAGCATAAGCCTTTTGCCTAGCGCTCAGACAGGCCATCAAAATGGACTCAGTTCCACCACTTGTGGTAACACCTGCAGCATCAATTGGAGCATTGAAAAGCTTTAAAACCATTGCGACAATCTCAGCCTCCATCTTACGCACACCTGGGAAGACATCCGGATGGATTGGATTTGCAACCGTGAACTTTCCAAACGCTTGAGTTTGCAGTTCCATTAGATCTTCTCCACCGTGATATACGGCACCAGATACATATCCATCTTCCCAGCGAGTATGATCCATGGTGGCTAAGTCGTTCAGCTCCTTGAGTACGGTCTCATTTGACCATCCTTTGCTTGGCAGGTCAAGATATCGAGTTATTGATGGTCCCGATGGAGCAAGTTTAGACTGTAACTTCCCAGTCGCATCCGTGATTTCTATTTGAACTTTGGCCCGCACTGCAGGAATTCTTAGGAAAAGACCAAAAGCGTACGAACATATTTTATTGTAGGTTTCGATAGCAGTGCCAACGAAGCCGCGACCTCTGAGCTGAAGAAATAACTTCCGTGTCGAGCGCAGAATGAACAAAGAGAATATTATATTCCGCAGCCTGAGGAAGTTTGTTAGAGCCATGACTCCAGGGATGACCGAGCATATGCACATGTCGATAACTTACATTTGAAGACTAAAGACAATTCTGGGATGCGAGGATACAGCCATTTTGACTGATAGCAATATAGGGACGCCCAGATCTCGCAGGGTGGGAGATATTGTCGAGCGGCTGAGCATCGTCAATGTTGCTCAAAGGTTGTGCCGCCTGAAGATTATTGTATAGAAGGTTGGACAGGAAGAAAAAAGCAGAGTTGGATGAATTATAGAAAGAATTATGGATTAAGTTTTCGACCGAGTTCTTTTTCGAATAAAGGTTTTGACCAAGTACTGTTCTATAAAAGTAGAGGGGGAATTATGCCTACTTTTCTCCGCTGCCCCATGCTTGAATTGGCCAGTTCTTGTCCGTCAGTCAACCTTTCTCCGTAATAGAGACGGACGGAACGCGGAATATTGGTCCCGCTTTCCACCACGGTCAGGATCCACTTGAGATTGCATACCCGTTCCATACCCATTCCCGGCAGCAAGTGACGATGAATTCCCTAGTTAGAGAAAGTACGTACCCAGTTCGCTATTATGGTTCGCAGTTCGCAAACAAGGCTTCGGTAAAGTCCATGCGGTTTAGAAATTGCGCACTGTTTTAGGATTGGAAAAAGCGCAAGGGGGTTCCCGTCAATCCTAGATTTATGAACCGTATATGGTTCGCATCACGTGAGAGTCAAGATCTGGCCAAGAGCCATAGGTATCGTATCTGCGTTTGAGACCTTGGGACTCGATACAATTCGATACCTGCGAATTTATATCTTCAAATTCATCTTCCGAGTCATACCACCTAGAAATATAGGGGTTGCTTTCTTACTTTGTTTGAATAATGGGATGACTCAAGATCACCAGTCGCCCGCAAGGAAAGCAGTGCTACGATGAAGCTCCGAGCGTCACGGGACGTTTCAAACACCATGCCTACCTACGCAATGCTTCAACCAAGCATTTCGCACCACATATACAACACAATTATACGCTTAATTGGCACGCTCCATACTGCGTAAATTGTTAGCTCTGGTTCGCCTAGGGGCTCGTCCATTGATCCCTCTCGATCTAAAGAAATTGAGTTCATGGTGGCGTTAGACTGTGGGGAAGCTATGCTCTAAGTAGAAGCTTGTCTGCCGCGCGCGCGAGGGATCGTACGTACCACACCAGACACTTGGATGACGTTTATCTCCAGCCACCATCAAGAACCGATCCAATCTCTGTATCAACGGGTGCTGTGGAATGAGTATCAAGCCTCCCGTACTTGAAACTCATTATATCGCCCACATCTTAAGCATCTCTTCAACACACGATAAGTCATACAGACCAAGAGTCCTTGGTCACGAGGCCCTCAGTTAAGGTCTGCGTTCTGGGTCCTAATACACGTATCAGCCGCTGGGCTAGAGTCCCTTTACATCATATTTCATAATGGACAGTCCAGGCCGTCCCGTCCGAGGAGCGTGTTCATTCTGTCGAAAGCGAAAGTTGCGTTGTGACAAGCAATTGCCGCGCTGTCATTCTTGCATCCGGTTGGGACAAGAGTGCGTCTATCTAGGCCCAAGATCTGCTCAGCATCGACCACGAACCGAGAAAAGTCACGTCGAGGAGCTTGAAGAACGCTTGCGTGCGCATCCTCGATGCCGTTCACGACATGAAGTTAAGCTAACACTTGTCTAGGACGTGTAGAGGGTCTGTTACGAAGAACTCGAAATGCACCAGATGAAGGCGACCGCACCCATCCCATAGATTTGGGCCATGAATATCATGCAAGAAACGAGAACAACTGTTCAACAACCTTACCGAATGTAGAGACCATTCGTGATCTGTAAGAGATTTATTCAGATAGCAAGGCCACGAATTCTTAAAACTAAACATCTAACAGGGAGAAAACCTACTTTGAGATTATTTATCCAATAATGCCAATTATACATTATGAGCGATACAGTTCATGTCAAGCTCTCAATGAGGCATTATGGCCCCCAATATACTTACGCTATGCTTTGTGGGCTGTGGCTGCCATCGGAATAAACCAGAATCCTCATCAAAGTAACGAGTACTATACAAAAGCCAGAAACTTAACTGAAGCTGCTGCTTTGATAAATCCACAGCCCGATAAATCCTTTCTTTGCCGCGCGCAGGCTTGGCTTCATCTCGCCATGTATGACATGATGTGCGGACGCTTCACATTAGTATGGATAAGTACAAGCCACGCAATTCGGCTGCTCCAGATTGCAAAAGTTCACAATCTTGATAATATAAATTCTTCCTCGGATGATAACATATCTAAACTTAGCAGCTGGTCAGAGGCCGAGGAAAAGAGAAGAGCATTTTGGTTTGCCTTCTGTATGGATAGAAGTGCTTTAATTGGACAGGGTCTCCCGTGCTTAATTGACGAAAAGGATGTTCGTACCCTCGCCATCTATTTTTGAGTCTCTTGCAACAGCAGATACTAATACATGTCATAGATACAAGTAAATTTACCCGCATCTGACAAGGCATACCAATCTTCCACCGAAGAACCTGCTACAACACTTTCTCAAGCTGCTTTAGGATCAAATCATATCCTCTCTCCACTGGCGGCAACTGCTCTGGTGTATTCATTGTGTGGCTCAAACATAGCAAATCTTCAGAAGCTAGATGCAAAATCGGTATACAACCTTTTTGCCCCAAGTGACTGGTTGATGAAAGACACTCTTTGCAAGAATGTGGCGCCTGTATTCTACGTTCCGCACTATCTTGCCGCCACAAAGGCTAATCTGGACGCAAATTTACTGTTTCTCAATGTCATGGTTCATTGTGCAACTATGCTGGTGCACCGTATGGCGCAGAAGTTAGCTCGGACCAGTCCTTCGCCAGTCGCAGTAGGGTTTATTGAAGAAAGTACTAGCCAGTGCCTGAAGGCTGCGTCAGCAATTTTTGAATTAGTGATACTAGCATCTGAATCAAAGATAAGCAATGTAGGAGATTCGAGAAGCCCCCAGAGGTGTGAAATATGCTAACTCTAACGAAGCATCACCCTACGACTTTTTATTGCATCTATAATGCGCTCGTTGTCTTTGCAGATTGTTTTTTGGTGACACGAGATAATAAACTTAGATCGCCAATCACATTCTTGATCGATTTTGTAAAGCCTCTCCGAAGCCAAAGCCAGATTGCTTGTATTCTCTTTCGAGATTTTGAGAATGAATACCAGCCGTTGATTTTTGAGTTCAGTACTAAGAATCAAAACCCTTTCACATTGGTATTTTTAACAACTATTGAAATACAAAGAGTTAGCACTGACAAGATAATAGATGGAAGTAGAAGAGCCAAAGCTACCTAGCGGCCCCACCGCTCAACCTGGAATGGTCAAAGATATACCAAATGAAAGCCCTGTTTACGACGACGCCGAAGATTGGGCATCCTGTGTAACAGAATCCATATTATATGATACTCAGGATGCACTTCCCTGGAATAATCAAGTGATAGATATGAATTATCCATCTCTCTCTCAATATGCGAATGGATTTGGCTTGGATCCCCATTTAGGTCTGCAGCCTAAGTGATCCGAACGCTCTTGGAATTGAAAGATATGTGCATCCGTGCTGTATTTATTGTACAGTATATTTTCGCGACAACTGTGTCTGGACGGGAGTTTGGTGGTTGATGGAAATGGTTGCAATGAAATACCCCACTGTCATTTTTAAAGCGAAGCTTAGCTATATGTAATGTAGTCCTTGCGAATCGTTCTTACACCAATGCAGAGCTAGAGATAGAGATTCCAGTCCTCAAAACACGCAGTTAAATAACCTGATTTCATACTCGGGACATGAACTACGATGTTAGAACTCCATCTTATATGAACTGGGGTTGTTTACCATATTCCGTCTCCTACTACTAGGAGCCTAAAAGATCTTGCAAAAGAGTATTCGTTGAAATATTGGCAGTTTTTGAAAGATGGGAATTAAGATAGGGGGTTGACTACTTTAGACATCACCTTGGTTTACTTTCTGAATCACGTTTGCTTACCATGCCGATCTTCTATTACTAGGGTGTTTTGAGCCAATTTTTTCGGGTTAGGTTGGATGCCAGTATATCCTCAAATCCATCTAATTCACGATGTTTTTCAAAAACAATGTGTTTTTATTTTCAGGTGTATGCATTTCTATATTGGTGGAGGCGCACCAGCTATTTGATAATTTTTCATAATCACTGTTCCCAGCCCTTTATGAATTTCTGCCTGATATGGCTCAAACGGAATACTTTCACCGTCTACGCTAATATAGCCCGACTTTTGATTTCTGGGCGACCACCGGTACGCTATGATTTTCCGGTACTTGACCGCAGGCAGATCGAAGAACGTATCGTCATTCATGGCGACAAACAGCTTGAGCAAAGAATGGCAGCCGATGTTGCCGTCGATAAGGACTAGGTCCATCAACCCATCGTTATGAAATGCCGCAGGGAAGAATTTTGCGTCCGCGGCCATGTATGCTAGCTAGAGGGGTGTAAGAATGCATGCTACGCGATCAAGGGTTATCGGGGATGGGAAGACTAACATTGCCACAATAGAGCATGCCTATGTTATCACAACGAATTATTTCCCAATCTTCTGGTGTTTCGTCTTTGATAGTGCCATATTTGAGTGGTGGTAGTCCGTCATAGTTTGGGTCCTGTTCATGTTGGCCATCTTCTGGGGGACACTGACTGCTCGTTTTCACGTCTTCCGGGACGTGCTTCGAAGTCTCCTTTTTGTAGTGATCCATAATTGAGGATTTACCTTCTATAGCTACTTTGACAGCGATTTCCGCAGGGTAAACCTTCTGCGCTAAGATTCTTGTTAAAAACCCGACTTTGAACCGGATGTCTCCCATACACCTTAAATGTTCCGTAGCGAGATCACTCTCCGCGCCCATACCCGTTGATTGAGACAAGAAGCTGAGTGTTCTCCTGTCTCCTTGAGTAACGGAAATTAAATCCATTGGCTTCCGAATGCCTTTTATGACAGCAAGCGTAGCCGTGCTGACATTTCCTGTCCCGTTCAAATTGTGACTTAGTCCATTTCCACTGCCGCACGGAATATGTGCAACTGCAATCTTGGAGAATGCTTTCTTCGCATCAGAGCGTTTTCCCAGTCCATTGAAGACTTCATGAGCCAACCCGTCACCAGAACAGACAACGACCATATCAAATGCATCAATGTCCAACGCCTCTGATATAGTGAGGCCCTCTCCAGTGTGCCTTGTCTCTACCTTCACGGGGCTACATCTAGCAGCTTTCAAGAGAGGTTCAATGCATTTGGAATACAAAACTCTTGCCTTTCCCCTTCCGCTGTGTGGATTGACCAGCACCATTGCACGCTTCTTTGGTTGCGAATCCATGTACGATTTACTCAGCAGTTTGGTGATCCATTTCTCAACTGATTGGCTTGTAAGATCAACAGAATATTTCAGCGTAGCGGGCATCACGTCCTCTTTTGATGGTATTGCATAGTCGATGATCAGCTGCCCCTGAACCAGCTCTGCCCAGAGAATGTTAAAAAAGGGTATGATCCAGGTTTTGGGGGTCTCTACGCAGCCGATTAGCAACACCCCAGTCAACTCAAGGGAAACATTCCATACTCGAAGCCCAAAATGCACAGAATTTGCGACTGTTGGGATATTCGCACTCGTCAACTATGGTTACTGACATCAGTTCCATTCTCGATGTGCCCGAATAATTTGCAAGGGAGTCATGTTCGACTGACCACATATGCGCAAGCCATCAGACTCAATCGTAAGGGACGAATCTGTGCCCACCTCTAACACCAGATGGTCTTCCATGAGGCCAGCTGCAGCTCCGAACCCATTCGCGAGCGTTTTACAATATGTATGTTTAGAGAAGTTTGGGCTGATACTCCTACCTTCATCGTCATCACGTCTAGTTTCATACTGTCCCGTCATGAGACGTTCTTCCCCGTAAGTAGTTTAAGGGAGGATCCGCATTCGATAATTGCGGGCGGAATAAACCAACAGAACAGGATAACGGCG
>Ga0247734_1000481_pt1 | contig 34648 bp, 20 predicted proteins | sample UWRJL103311B2_FD_180933 | JGI IMG/M metagenome (GOLD analysis project Ga0247734, IMG submission 180933) | Plant litter microbial communities from Arlington Agricultural Research Station in Wisconsin, United States - UWRJ-L103-311B-2 | ecosystem: Environmental > Terrestrial > Plant litter >...
CTCTTCCCTCTATTCAACTCTATTCAACTCTTCGACTCTATCGCATCTATCATTTTGGTATCGATCGGCTGCATCCTCCGCTACAGTTACATCCTGAGATCCGGTACGTACCGACACGGGCAAAATTCAGCCCTGGTAGCGTGCTCCTGGGATACTTTCCCCGATCCTCACCCGTGCAGTCCCGTCCGGTCCAGGCAATAATCCAATATACATCAGGTCTGGTCTAGTCAGTAATACCACGTCCCGTAAGTCCAATCAGTGGGAGTTAAGCCGATAGATGTATGTACTGGAAGTGCCAATCAGTCTGAGTTAAGCCGATATAGATATTCTGTCCAGAATTAAGTGTGCCAATGATGCCAATGATTTCCCAGGCGTCCGGCCCCACACCATCACCAATTCCATGCGCTGGTACAGTACGATCGGAGAAAAAGAAAAAGAGAAGAATCCAAGCTTGCGTCGATCCCGGCGTCTCGGCTGGGTTTGGTTCTCGTCTCGTCCCTCGTCAACCTATAATAAGTACGACTTGCAATGCTTCGTCTATTAAGTAGTGGAGAATAGAGAGAGAAGGAGAAAAAAACACGAGCGAAGAGACTTTGCGACCCCTGGAAACTATTAATCATACTTATCATCGCCCCCAAAGCAAAACCACTACGGTAAATTCTCCAAACCTTACCCCCTCGCCTGCCCCTCCTCTCTTCTCTTCTCACTCAGAACAAGATGATGGTTTGGTTGGCGGTGGCTTCAGTTTTGCATAAAATAGTGCCCCGAGCCTGCTGCTGCTGCTTAATCTTCTCCTCATTCCCATGTTGCACAACGTTGAAGTTGAATTACCCGAAAGACCATGCGATGGCGAGACCAAATTGCAAGACGTGATGTGATGACTGCGTGCGGAATCAAGTGTTTGAATACACGATGTAAGTACTTGTACCTGCCTCTGTCGTTGGTGTGCCGTTTGGTATTGGTATACAAGTATTATTTAGTATCTGTATCTGTATCTGTACCAGTATTAGCATTACTTACTTATTATTGATCAGCACCACAAAAACCAGACACCCACTACTGTGCTGTAGCTGCGTAATGATCACCATCCGGGTCCCCTGGCACGTACCGTAAAAAAAGACGAACACCAGCCACACTTCCTGCGTTCCAAGAAGCATGTGCAAATGCCCAAGCTCCCCCAACACAGGCTGGAGGCAGGAGGCAGGCCAGACCAGACCAGGCGAGGTGATGTGTGGTGATGCGTGGTGATGCGAGGCAAAGGCGAGGAGAGCTGGTGAGGTAAGGTAAGGCAAGGCGAGGCGAGGCAACGTTTTTCGCCATTCAACAGTTTGCAAGTCAATAATACCGGTTGTACCCAATTGAGGTTCGTTATGTAATGTAATGCTCGGTGATGCTATAGGTGATGTGATGCGATATGCGATGCCATGGAGATAAAGCTGAGATGCACGCTCATGGGTTCAACCACCGGCCGCCGGGCCAATTTCTAGTTGTTGAGAAGCAAGAAGTCTTTGCTCAGCAACAAACCCAAATCCTCTCCTTCTTTCTTTCTCTTTTTCTTTCTCTCAACATGCTTACTTCAAGCTTCCATCTTGCAGACATCATAGAGTTCAATATCTGCTATGCGCTGCTCCACTCTCTGTTCGGCTTGCTCCACCCTACTCCTCAGCTAGCCATCTCTCAGAAAGCAATTCCTACGCCGGACAGACGTTAGAATAATTGGCATAATCACCATTTTCAATTCCCTCGGGAATTGGAACGGGCCGTATACCAAAGAAAAGCACGACCGAGGAGAGGCAAGAGGATAACACGGGCAGCAGACAGCAGACAGGGCTCTTGTAGATCCTGACCCGAGGTACTGTAGCTTTCCTCCAGCCTTCATTCGCCTCTTCCGTACCGACGACGCTTTCATCTGATATTTGGCATCTCTCAAGTGAGACAGGAAGAGAATCCTTCCTTTGACTCATTTCGTTCGTTCGTTCGTCCCGCCAAACTTTGTCTTTCCACTCTGTTCCCCGAGCCATCATAGCCACCATCCATATTGTTCTCTCCACCTCATCGAGACGCTATCCTTGGAGACTCCTCTCCGTGCTCAAGTTGAGGACAGGGTCTAGACCAAAAATAACCTCAACATGAAATGTTTGGGTGCGTTAAATGATGGGTTGGCCCTACATAGTCGTAGATTTCCAGCTGAAGTGTTTGATATGATGCAAATTATATTTGGGGAAGAGAGGCAACGGGTGTGATCAATTGCTCTTCGCCGTCGCATCCATCTTTCTCAAAAGAATCTAAAAGTAGCTCCCCAACTTGTCAAGTCTGCATTAGATAAGCAAGGGAAACCAATCAATCTCGGTTCTTTCCTTTTTGCATACATATTATTCAGATCATCGTTCGAATTCGTTCTAATGCGTATACGAGTTTATATCTGGAGAAGGAATTGTCCTCTGGTCTTCTTTTCCTCCGGTTAGCGTCGGCCTGTTGTGATATATTTACTCCTGATTTAAGTATAGATTTTTGGCGTGCTACTCTGAATTCCTCCCTTTCTATGGTGTTTTCGCCAACATGCCACCTACCAAGCAGGATTCTGTTTATGTTTCTAACATACCATTGGGCTCTAGTATTCTGGTTTGGACTTGAATCACTTACCCGTGCGGCACAGCTGATCTTCTGAACCTGGACGAAATAAATCGGACTCGGGGTAATAAGCAAACCCTCCACTGTTATTGTCAGTGAAGCACTCACTATGTCACCCTCTCTCATTTCCATTTTGTTTAGCGATCTACACAGCAGCATAGTAGAAGCCCCTTGAATTCTTCATGAAAAAAGATTTGGTATATGCTGATCCCTGTTTACTGACCACTTCGAGCCTTGGGCAAACAGCTCTGGCATTGGTAGTGGGTAAATTGTTCGCTCAATGCAGCTCAATGCAGGAAGCCTTAAGGCCCCCTATATGGATTCAACCAGCAGACTGGTTAAACTATACTCTTGTCACAGCCTCGCTTCGAATAGCAGAGGATTGGTTTCATCGGTCGTTGCTCAAATTTCATGTTGCTTTCCGTTTCAATCCGATCAATATTCCACCACTATCTGATGCCGGACCTTCCAATATGAATTCAGATTAAGGGAACTCTGTTATGTGGTTACTTTCAGCCCCCAAATCCAAAGGGAGTAAGCTCTCAAGATCTCAATCCAATCATTGTGTCAACGCCTATCTTATGAACCAACTCTTCACCAATGATTCTTTCAGCGCACGCAGATACTTACTATACATTAGACAAAGTCTGGTCCCTGTTCTCTGATCTGCATTTATTCAAGAACATTTTCAATGGTTGCTTTTACGAACTCAGCCCATACCTATCCTATGCCCACCCAGCACTCAAGACAGGATGAGAAACTCGTTTCCAGTAATTTTATGCCAACATGCCAACATATTTCCTCATTTAGCGAGAACTCGAAGTCAAGAGTTCTGAGTGGATGAGAGAGTGATATTAGGATCACTACTGACGTGGACTGGTAGCCATGCTTAGAGATATAAGATGGTGACGCTGATGCCGGTACCTAGTTGAAGAGCTGATAGCGCATCTCCACTCCCGTTGCTAAAAGCGTACAGCATTACCTCTTACAACGTGGTTAGGCAAGGATGACATGCAGAGCGTAGATTTCAGCCCAGACGAGATACAAGGTTGTAGCCACGGGCCACTGGCACTTGAAGCATCGGAACGATCCGAGACATAGCTTCAATTCCGATAATTATCAGTTAAGCTCAATCTTAGTCGAAAGTAGAAATACTGCCGATATGCTTGTCACGGGGCTGAAGTACCAAAGAATGATGATGGGTTGCTTTACGGTACTCGGTGACCAGGCACCAAGCAAAGAATACGTTATACTGTAGTCCATCAAACCCCCATAAACTTCAATTTTGGGACGTCAGGTTTTGGCAGCTATAGCAATTGCAACGATGGAAAAAAAAGAGAAAAGAAGTACCCGGAAATACGGCGCGGACTTCCATGAAGTATTCTTTACAAGCTGCGACTATTGACTGACTGACTTGATTGCCTATAACGTACTGTTTGCCTACCGTTTGCCTAGTTTTGATGCGTTTCTAAGCAATCTACTTTGGTGGCTACCAATCTAGCAACCTACCTTTCTCGCGACTTGGCAACATCAGGTCCCCCGGTTGCGCCAGAATTAAACGACTGCATGAACATCAGACCGCCTCCGTTCGAAGCTTAGAAGGTTGGAAGGTTGGAAGGTTGGAAGCTTCCACAAGAAGAACGCCATCAATATTCGCAACGGGGTTTAGCGTTTATCGATGTTGCTGTAACTTTGGTGCAGCTTCGTTGTCCATCGTTGCATCGTTGACTGTTCCAGTACCGTTTGCGATGGATGTTTGTTCTTTGTTCTGGGGATGGAGCATTCTCCCAATCATAGCTACATGTCCGACCAAATGGCGTTTGGTGCCACGATAATTATAGAAGCTGATGCTCGTCTTCCACCAATCAAATTCCGCCAATCCATAAAATCCCGGTATAGACAGTCGAGCCTGGTATAGAAACCTGGATTAACTTGAGTGGGAAAGCCACCCGCTTACCCTTTTGGTGATTATTCCCCCCGCAATCCGGACCTCGTTCCACCTATGTATGCCTGGAGCTTGTTGTTTTAAAGGTAAAGGGGGGTTTTGTTTGGCTTGGGGCTTGTCGGGCTGGTTTCTTGAGGTATATATGATGTAGTCTCCACAATTTATGGGGGAAAGGGGGGATAAGGCAAGCTGCTGGTTTGCGTTTTGCCTTTGCTGTATTCATACGAGCAAGACGGAAAGAAGGGTAGTTGGGATGTGAAGATGGATTCCGTAGCAGGCTCACCAAGATATTACCAAGCGAACCTGACCGAGGAGGATCGCGAATCCATATCGCGTTTACAAGACACAAAGGTTAGGCGACATTCTTGCTGCATTTCAGACAAGTGAGTCTTGCTGACGGACATTTTGAGTGCAAGCACACCTTTGTGAAAGAAGAACGAAGAAGCTCCGATGGATTGCTTCTCCCACCCAAGTTCTCCCGCTCTCCTAGTTCTACCTCCGGCGATAGAAAGCGACGTCGTCACACTTCAAGACCTTGTGATGAACAGTACAGCTGTACAGTTCTCCTCCTAAATCCCAAGCAACCCACTGGTCTAATAAGTCTAGATCCATCACCCCCAAACTCTACGAGCACCCGTCATCCCCATGGCAATCAATGGCACCAAAGTACCGTTGACCAAAGTCTCGGAGGCATCGATCCATTTGACACCTTGCAGTTTTCTCAATATGGCATCTCCCAGGATCGCATGACCGACATGGCTCTCCATCATTGTATTCCGTCCATCCAGATCCACGAACCCCAAGCGCTAACCAGCGCAGGGACGAACGTCTTTCAGAAAACGCGCATGCCTTTGACACCCCGTCCTCTCTGGCTTCGAATCTGTCTCTCCGACCCGGTGCTCCTCTCTGTAACGTATAACCTCTGCCCCTCTCAAGAAAGCAAAGGAAAGAGTGTGTTGCTAAAAGCTTCGATAGCATCTGTGCAGCCACATCACACTTTTACTATTTCAGAGGAATGCGCGTGCCAACTGCAACGTATATCAAGCAGAAAGTACGCGCTATACGTGCTATCAACGAGACAATGAAAATGCCGAACTCAATCCCAAATGATTATACGATTACCGCTGTAGCTATTATGACCATCCTTGAGGTGTGTTGCTTCTCTTCTACTTCATATCTTCATCTTCGAGACTTGCAAGCTGGAAACAGAGAAGCAATGGAACTTACACAATGCAGTGTCTAGCAGGTGAACCTACCGCATGGGCAATCCATAAACAGGGACTCGACAAGATGATTCAGTCTCGTGGCGGCATTCAAAACCTTGACTTGGAGGGCGCGGCTCCAAGGACTGTTTCCTGGTTTGTTGCACCTCTCACCATTTCCCTCGATTTTCCTCTCCTTGACCGTATTCTCGTAACTCATCTCTCATCATGCAATCACCTGATCCTCCAGCCTAACTATCCACAGGGCTGACGTCTCCTGCGCAATCCTCCTACGTACTCCCCCCAGCTTCAAGCCAGCCCTCTATCTCGTTGACGAAGATCTCCTACCTACACCACCGCCAACCACGCTCCCACAACGGCTATATCCCCTAACATACTCATCCGGTTTCGCCCAAACGCTCTCGGATCTCTACAGCCGTCTCCACCAGCTGGCCCTCTTTCTCACCACCGCATCGACCTCAGCATTCGACGACATCCTCTTCAGTGATAAGCTCGATATCCTGCAGCGTCATATCATCGATATCATGCACAGCTCTTCACTTGCCTCAGCTCCAGATGTCGCCTTTCTAACCGCCTTTCTCAATGCGTGCTTGATTTACATCTATGGCGAGCTAAGACAAGTGTCCCCCTATACGCGTCTCTGCGTCGTGCTCGCATCGCGCATTGCTTCCGGGCTGGAGATGGTGGACCTCGAGTCCTTACTGCTACAGCGCAATAGCGTAGGTGACTTAGTGGTCTGGACGTTAGTGGTCGGACGGAGTGTGGCAGAGGGAAGGGATGGGATTTGGTTCCGGCGCCGAATCATCGAGGTCGAAGATGCAGCGGGTAAACAAGGTGAGTTCTTTTACTAACTGATTTCCTTTTAATACACATCATTCTTCTGTTTTGACAACCTAGTTGTTATTGTGCATATTTTATATAGAATAGAGCTGATTTCCCCCTGACTAGGTGGCATTCCAGCGGTAGTGAGAGGGATGTGTTATTTCGCCCTTGCGGAGAACATAGGCCGCGAAGCTGCAATCATATAAACCCATACGGAAAAAGCACTTCGCTTAATCCACCCAAACACCACTATTATTTCCGTTTTGTAACCTGAATATTTCAAAACGGAAATATTTTTTTGTACATGTACAACGCTTATAATTAGAGACCCCTTCTGTAAGTACTCCCTCCTATTTCGTCATAAAAACTCTAATACACGACGTGGCCCCGCTAATACAAAGACAATAGGCATATGACATGACGTATCATAGAAATCATCAAGGGGGTCTAGATTGTTATTATACCACGCCTTCACGGGCTTTTTTCTTTCAAACAGATACTAGCGATTCAATTCTGTATCTTATAGGACTTACTGTCTCGATTTACTATTTGAGCCAGCTCTATTCCGACACTTCTTGGACTTTCGGACACCTGAAACTGCAGTTCTCTATAGTAGAATTTGTGGCTTTAGCATTTCATATGGAACAGATGTGGGAACTTCTTTTTATTTCTTCCTTTTTTTGGGGGAGGGAAGGCTATTTATGTTATGGATTTCACTGCCAGGGATTCGGATATGTTTGAAGCAACAACAACTAAAAAAAATAAGATATTTTTAAAAAAAAAAAAAAAAAAAAAAAAAAAAAAAAAAAAGTGAAGAGGCTTTCCATAGGACATACATTCATACATTCTTTTATTATTCTTTATTACTTTCAGAGGGGGAAGGGGAATACGAGAAAGAATCTTCGGTCACTCAAAACACCGCCACACATCTCAGTGACAATTCACGAAAGTCGAAATCTGGTATCAAATTATCAGCTCCTCTGGGCGTGGAAGCAAGAAGCCCCTTTAGGAATGAATACCAGGATGGAGGGAAATGGGGTTAGGATGGGATTCTAGAGAAACAGGCGTGGTGGTGTGATATGATGTATGTACGCAAAACAAGGCTGGTCCTTTTTGTATTTTGACTCTTTGACGAGTAGTAGTATGTTTATTTTCAATTATACACACGCGCGACCTATATCCTATGCTATCAAATCGTTTCAAATCGTAACATGTCATATCATATCATCATGCCATATGCTGCTCACCCTTTCCTCCCATGGTATCTCAAAAAGCCAAAAGCCGAAGCCAAAAAAGATTAGAAATAGTGCCATAACCAAATGCCCCTTTAAAAACTCCACTCCGCTACTCCAATATTCGTATATCCCAATATCCCAATATCCAGTGCGCCCCTCTAAATGCCATCCATTCCCACCCCTTCTCGCTAGATGCATACGCTTCTCATCTTCTCTCTCACTCACACACCAACACAAGGCCAAAAATGTTCCGCGATATCGTTCCAACACAACCTCAACACCATCATATCCCATAACATAACATCTCATCCGCGCGCCGATCGATCACAAATCACATGACCACTCCCCATCCACACCCATTCTCCCTCAAACAAAACAAGTTTCGATCCGGGGGGGCCGGCCGATATATTTCTCCCATGATACCCCAGAATCGTAAGAGATTGGAAGAGACCGTAATCTTAGTTCGCCTTCTTCAGGTGGAAAGAGGTTCTCTCAGAACCCCAAAACACATCCCATGCGCCGTCCTCAGGGCGGGAGTTTTTCATTTCTTTCTTTCTTTCTTTCTTTCAAAGAGCGTCTTTCATCACCCACTTCCCATGGCTCCCAAAAATGAAACAAGAACAAAACTGGAAAAAAGGAATCCGAAAAGAAGACTTTCTGAGACCTGGCCGTGTAATGTTGTTGTGTTGTGTGTTGGTGTGTGGGATTTCATTTTCATTTCATTGTCACTTCTTGACTCTACTTCTGCCTCTTCTACTAACGCCCTATTATCATTATATTCAGTCAGCCTGTCATTTTTGGAAAAGATTTGAGATGAAAACGAAACAAGCCTTTTTTCCTATCTCTTAAATACAGATTACTAGAGAAAAGAAAGAAAAGAGAAAGAAAAGGGGGGTGAGGGGATGAAAAACTTACTCCGGAATCGCCTCCTCCCCAAACACGATTTTGGTTCTCCTCGTGCAACAGGTTTAGCGGTTTGCCGTCAAACATCAGATCGGAATCGTTGATGGCGGTCGGGGTTTGCCACGAGGAGGAGTTGGTGAAGTTGGAGTTATAATTGCTGTTGTTATTGGTTTGCCAATCGGCCATTGCAGCAGCGGAGGAGGAAGATGAAGAAGACGAGGAAGAGGAAGAGGAGTGGGTTTGGGATGCCGTGTATGTGGTGTATTGGCTTGTGTATTGGTAGCTTTGGGAAGACATTTTGGCTTCTTGGGCTTTTTGCCTTTGGGCTGTGGAGAGAGTCTTCTTTTTGTATCGGAAGATATGGTGGGGAATGTAGCTATTATTTATAAAATATATGTATATAGCTAGAGGTCGGTACAGATGTACAACTACTAATATAGTAATCGTTGTAGTAATAAAGTTTGGTGGTGGTGTTAATGTCTGATGTATGCGTGTAACGTTTCCCAGGAAGCATGAAAGTTCCGGTAGTCAGGGTCAGGTATAATGGCACCAGGGAAACTCAAATCGATCTCACGTTTCCTCTCGCACACTTATGCTTTTTCGGATGATGTTATTCGAAAAAATAAAATCCAAGGAAACAAGGTCCCATCACGACTAAGCAACTGGCCACTCTACCTTACTTATATCATATGAGGTTCCGGTTTGGTTGTGGAAGCGACAATCCCCGAACACTGACACGAGCTGAATAAGTGATCAGCAGCGCAGCCGCGATGGGCCGAAGTAGAGCCCGGATAGGGAGAAGGGTATGATGTTGACGCCGTGGAGCAAAAGTGATTGGATGCGAGCTGGACGAGGCGGTCTGGCTTCTGACAACACGCTTAGGAGGTGGTGTTCGGGGGTTGATTCATGTGACAGTTGTCATCCAGATATCATCTGATGCCTCACTTATTGCTCTCGCTGGTTGCTCTCGCTGGTTGCTCTTGCTGGTGTGCTTGCTGGTGCTCGCTGGGTGTTTGAGATGTTCTGGATGCGCTGGTATTGGCGACTATGTTGGCGCTCGAGATATAGTGCACACCATTGTGTATTGGTTCGAGTCAGATAGGAGTATCACAATATCATAATATCACATTAATTGACCGCCTTCCAAGCCTCCCTCCCACCTCCCACTCCCACGTCCACGTCCACTCCCACTCCTACTCGCACTCGCAAACCGCCGTATGAAGTATTCGGTGAGGTTACCAGCCTCATCGATTTGGTCAGGGAAATGCGATGGATGAGTAGTAGAAGCAGCGTAATACGACAACGTATGGAAGATCTGACTACATCTCACATGTACGAGTGTCCTGTATATGCACACCATTCCCCCAGTGTCACACCCTGCATACACATACACAACCACAACCACAACCACAACCATAACCTCAATCCCATACACATACACGACATGGTTGGGTGGCTGGTGTTTGTGGAGTGTGGAGCTTTTGATTTTGTCACGGAAAACGCGGGGAAATGCCGGGAAAATGGATAATGCCAAATACCAAATCCCATAACAAGAGGAGACCAGACTGCCCCTAACATTTGCCTATTGACCATATTGACCGCATTGACCGCATTGACCGACCAAACTTTTGCGCGTCCTTCCTCAGCTCGCCCACACATCCGGTTTTTGTGGTCGAGATCGATCGATAGAAAACAAAGGCTTCTTTATGTGTTGCTTTTCCCTTTCGCCAACCAAAAGTCGGTAAGGAGGAGGACCTGGCCTGGCCCCAAAACGTCATGCATGGATGGATACCAAGAAAAAGTCGCGAAAGTATCGCACGTAAGTGTAGCATCGGATTTCCTTCAGAATCGGATTTCTCCCGGATCGGATTTTCTCCACGGGGTTGTTTCCCTCCCCGCTTCTTTTTCTGCTTCTTCTTGGAACAATGTTACCGGCGCTTGGTTCTCACCCGAGTGCTGAGCACGATCGGGTGGACGATGGTTTCGCGGTGTGGTTTTTGACTTATAGTGATGTCATTGGGGCGATCTTGAAGCTTTCCACTCTATGCCTCGTATGCGTAATGGGTTTTTAATTATTACGTGAATTGCTATCTCCATGACGATGACGTTCTCCAAGCTCTTGGACATTAGATCAAGTTTTAGTAAAAATCTTGCTTATGTGGTGAGAGAAAGAATAAGAAAAGTTCATCGCGCTGCAAATGGATGTAGGCAACACGTGATCATTGATTGCAAGGTCCTACCTGTCACAAGAGAAGAAGTACTTATAGAGAGAAGCCGAGATAATTCAAACGGTATTAGGAGGTTATAGGTATCCGTTCCTTTGTATTTGAACTCCATCAAAATCGGCATCGTGTAAGTTCTCTTCCACACTGTGGCCAGGAGGCAGGTAGAGACCATCGAATAAGCGAACCTAGTAAAGGGGCAGGTATAAGGGCACATCGCACGAAAGCATGACATGAGCATTCCGTTACATCCCGTTTCTTCATACTTATTACTTCCATAGCATCCAATTTACTACTGTGGGTCTCTGGTGAACACTCCTCGGCCTTAAACGGCCCTGTAAATCGCAGCTTAACGGTATTTATTTAGAAGCATCTACGAGAGTGATACGTCAACTTTCAAAGGGAGTGAGAGAATGAATACACAGGTCCAAACTTCTACAAGGGGGGTCCACTGAGACTTGAGAGGTCTTAAAGGGCATATATACCTTTTCCGTGGCTATAGTGGAGGAGCTTGGTTGTCATAACAGGTATGTTGAAAGGGTGCGTTATAATGGAGCTATCTTGCTAAACAACAAGAATTTATTATATCGAAAAATATGCACAATGCAGCACCTAGGTATCTATGCACAAGCGTCTTCTATTCCACCGATTCCTCTCATCCCAGAAAGAGAATTCATTCATTACGTTCATGCAAGTCGTGACCCCCAGTCCGGTCCATACCCTATTAACACACGCCACGCTGTGCCCGCTCTCAAATTCTGGAGGAGAGTTGGGAGTTCAAAAAAGCAGCAGTCCGAAAATGCAACAAGCACCCCATATTAAAGACGTAAAACCGACAATGCAAGGCTCCATTCAGTATCAGGTGCTATACCCGACTCAAATGCATTTGAATATTAACAATTAAGGTCTGTTTAGTCCTTGTCGAGCCTGTCTTCATTAGTTTGGTGAGTGATATCAGGGATCTGAGATTGTATACCTTCATCTGCTCGATCTTGGCTTTCAGTGCACTTGTCACTTCTGCTGCTCGCTTCCAACTCTCTACTCCTTGACCGTTGCCATTTGTTTCAGCTTTATTATCTGTCATTCGATAACTGGGAGCAGGACTTCCCCGTCCACCACTTCCACTTGCTGCACTAGATCGCCCAGTTCTGTTGATCTCCGGACTCAATTTGCTGCGACCATATGCCAGTGGTGCATCTTCGGAATTCTCTTTCTCCTCGCTGAGCGTGGAATTGTAGGATATATGTGTTCGGTTACTATATCCTGACCGTGGGTTATCTTGACCTGAGCCATGAAGCCCGGTATCACGATATATACCACCCTCATCACTCATGTTATCACGGAATGAATCACGGCCGGGGCTTACGATCGCTGGAGGGCTGTTGACACGTTCTGCACTGGTTAGAGCTCGTTTGAGTCTCTCCTGTTCTCGCCGTAATTGACCACACATAGCTTCTGCTGCTTCGCAATCTGATCTTGCTCGGACAAGTTGTGTTTCCTTGGCTTTTATAGACAATACATCCCGAGTATGATCTTCGATTAGCTGAGCGTTTTGGTTCTTTAGTTCTTGTATTTCGGAATTGAGACGTGACCTTTCTTGACGGAAATCGTCTGCTTGTCGAAGCAAGCGGTCTTTGTCAAGACGGAGCTCTTCGAGTTCAGCACGCTCAAGCGCAGTCATCCCTGAGTTTGGTGGTGGTGACATTGGCGAAGCCGGTCGAGGTGCATTCAGAGCGGGGCCTTTAGCTAGTGATCTACCAGCAAGGCCACGGCCGAGACCAAGTCGCGGAGGTGCCGGTATGTCCTCTTCCAGGGGAGGGGCTTGTGCAATAGGACGTCGAGGAGATGAGAGTGAAGGCGGTGCAGCTCCGCCAGGTCCAGCCAAGGTTCTCTTCAATGGGGCTTTCAGTCCAGGGGTAGATAGCCCTGACGGCTTTGGCGCACCTAATTTGGAGGGCAGAGCACTTCTTGCAGTTGCTTGCGGTGCTAGAGGAGCTTCCTGGGCATACGCACTTGGTGGTGGGGGAGCTTTTTTCACAGCTGGCTTCTTGCCACCTCCCAGGACCTTTTTAGGTGCAGCGGCCGGAGGAGCTCGAGCAGGTGCCGCAGCCGGTGGGGGTTTTGGCTTATCTTTTGCCTTTACTTCCGCAGTATCAAAGAATTCCTTAATCTTGGCCTTTCGTATATCATCTAAACCTTCCATGTGTGGGCCCATTGCTCGTTCTCCCATAATCTTCATTATGGTTCCTAAAATCTCCGCACCACCATCACGAAGAGCCGGAGCCGATTCTGAAAGCAGCTTTTTGGCAGTCTCTGATATTGAGGTAACTTCTGGCTTAGTCGGCGCAATACGAGTTGTCCGTAGTGACCGTATAAGAAATCTCATTGTCCCCTCTTTGACCTGTGGATTCTTGTGCTTTAGGAACTCGAGTACTTCTTCCAACATTTCAGACAAGCTGGTAGCCAGGAAAACCTGGTCAAGAGCTGCACCAAGAGCTTCCTGTACTGCTGCCTTCTTTTCCTTCATCCTATCCATGATTGGGCCTGAGACGATGGATCGATACTTTCCAAATGGTTTGCGCAGCCCTTTTGCCATAACTTCTATGCATTGTGCGGCCTGTGTAACAACAGCCACATTGGCATCCTTCATACTTTTAGCTAACCCTCTTGCAACCTCGCCAAACTCGCCATCCTTTATTCTTGGAACATTGAGAATTCCGAAGAGTGCTTCCAGTGCCTCTTTACGTTCTTTCCACTTCGCAGAAGCCAGCTGGTCAGAGAAATCTGCCGGCACTTTAGATGCAACATCCTGGGGTTCTGCCAAATCAAAAGCATCGATCTCAGGGGCTTCCTCCACTTCCTCCTCCGCTTCAGCTGCTGCTCCTGGCGGTGGCGCTCGTGACATTGCTGCTTGCTGTGATCTCAAAAATCGTTCTTGTTTGGCAGCAGGTTCGGACTTGATCTTCTCGAATTGCCCCTCTAAATCTGCTTGTTGGGTAGGTTTAAGATCGTTCCAGAACATAGGCTTCATGGCTTCTCTAAGCCACCTATAGAACTCAACCGCAAGATTTGTTGCCTCTGCACGCACATTCTTATCCGCATGTCCAAAAGCCTTAGGTAGAATTTTGAGAACAGGTTTCGGATCGACCGTTTTGCAACCGTAGGCATGGAAAATGCTTGTTAGGGTTGCCAGTGTCGCAGCAATCACTTTCGGTTGTTTGTTCGCTAATACGGGTAGAAGTTCTTCAATGACAGGACCGGGTGTGTCGAGTTCAATATAGAGTAGTATAGCTTCTGTAGCAGAAGCTTTTATGGCAGCTCTTGTCGAGGCAATACCTTTTTCGCACAGTGATCCAATCGTATGATTTCGAGTTCTAGAAGCCATCAGCACTGACATAGATATCCTCTCCAACGTGTGTTTTACCTTGTGCAACCCTCTCGCCCCCCGAATTTCAAGAACGCACATAGAGCTGCCACTCCTTCTTGCTGTGCGGCAACGTTTGAATCTGCCGCTGCTGCTTTCCATAATCCAGGATCGAGTAAGAAAGGCCGGAATGCAGGATCATGCTCATCGGGAGTTATTTCGAACTGCTTCGACGCATCTTCGTAGGCGGCCTTTCGGACTTTCCATATCTACTAAAGTCAGGATCTTCCCCATCTAAGCATGAACTCCACCAAACTCGCTTACTTTGTGCTGGAATCTATCGGGCAGAGGCAAAGAACTGAAGTCTTCCTCTCCTTCGGCCATGATCGGCGCTGGCGCAGGTGGTTTGAATTTTGGTCTATGTGCGATATCTGAGACGCGTTTTGTTAGCTTTCGTAGACCATCAGACATTATGTGCATCGCCCCGGCATTCCAGCAACGACGAGAGTCATCTCTGAAAGACCACCAGGTGGTAAAGAGTGCCTGGTCACCAGCTAGGAAGGAAAGTGCAATGAAGTGCCTACCTGCACGAGTTGGCGCAAAGTTGTGTCGCCCTTGATTATTGTTTCTGAAGTAAAGGGCAGTTATACGAGATCACAATTTTGGTATAGATATGTATGCGTGTGTTTTTGTAACACAATCTGAGATGCTATGAGTATTGTATGAATTAGAGGTGAAATCTGTAATTGTGGGTAGAGCCGTTTGTCGTGGAATGGTATGCGTTGTTGATTTTGTCTGGCACCAGGGCAACCCCGATAAAGTTTAAAGTTCAGGGGTGCGGCCGCATATCCCTCTCCTAATAATTATCCATCCCACTCACAAGTCAACACACAGACTACGAGCAAATCGCAGGTGCGTTTGAAGTTCCACTTCACTCTAAAACCAAGGTCATTCCCAAGGAAATGTTGTGAATGGATGCTCGGGCAGATCCAAATAATGGTGTTCTTCAGATTGTAACAACAAAAATGAGTTACGAACTCAGCTTCTGATGTCATACCTAACATGAGGGGGAAATTTTTAAGTCATTGTTCATCACATATCAGGATAGTCTTTCCATATTGTGAACACCGGCTCCGGATAGGTTCTATCGAAGTGCCTGCTAGGGCAAGAATTAGTATGCAAACGAAAAATATCAATTGTTGATAGCAGCAAAGTCCAAGTAGAGTGTGACGTGGAAAGGCAGGATGGATAGACCTGTTAGACAGAAGTTGGGAATGTTTAAAATATTCAGATAGTTCGATATAAAAAAAACTAGAGACTACTCTACAAATAGCAAGTACACCTGTGGCAAAGTCGTAGGCTTTTGTAGCAAAGAGTTCTAAATATATGGAGTAGGCATGTCCCGTACATGGCTCGAGTACATCCATACTTATGGAACAAGTATAAAGGAGGATAAGATAGTAAGACTTCATTTCTGAATGCGTTTAGCAATAGACAGGTTGGTTTAGATATTACTCTACAATTGCTTTGTTTATGAGATATTGACCATAGGTCTAGATGTAGCTCGAATATTGTAAGAGTTAGGAATGTCCGAGAACAAGGATGTAAAAGGAGGCATCAGAGCATTTTTAGGCATGCACTAGAGGAACGTAGAGACGCATAGAGCTATGAGGTGGAAATAAGCAAACCCAGGTCAGATAGCATTTGGATATACAATGAATAAATATACGCAACATATCCTAGACCTCCCCTCAGTTGTAAGGTTAGACGGTGAAAAACTAGATGGGAAAATCATGATGTTTGATTGTCGCCGAAGTAATATCCAAAGCTTTTTTTAGCCCACCCTCTCTCGAGTTTGAACCTCTGGTGACGGCCACTATTTTTTATTTACTCACTCTATCAATGCCTTATCTTGCTTCGCTGGTTAGTGACGATTCAGGCTGATAGATAAGCCACAACATGCTGGGCCCCAATTCAAGCTTGGAGACTCGATTCGGTTCATCTTAATGAAAGCTATTAATTTCATAAGATTGGTGTTACGATACTACTGTTCTTTCCTGAGTTCCCACGTTACCGCTCTTTTGTATAGCTATGGGCTTGAATAGCCTAGGTCTGAGGAAACCCAAAAAAGAATTGGGTTCATCCTCCAGATTTCTAAAAACGGTTGCTAAGGTAATTCCAGCTCTCAGCCCCGTCCAGTTTGGAACTTGCAAGATAAGCAAGCATCTTGGCTCTATCTACCACCTCTCAAACTCTTATACCTACAGATACTCAGGCTCTGATCGTTCTATGGCATTGACTAATTGGGGAGAGGGGAAATGAATATGGCAGCCATGTGTATGCTCGTCGAAGATTTTTGCACGGCAGCTTTTATTCAAAGTGCGGTGTTACATTGTTGAGGGATGGGCTATTGTAATGATGCAGATAACTTATATTTAATAAGTGTATACTTAAGGTAGAGCTAAATCCCACATCACCAACCGAATAACAGCTTAAATACTATAGACTTACCACACGATACAAGCTCTCATTTCAGTCGCATGTTTGCTAGTATTAACGGGTTGGTTTTTGTGTTATAATACTATCAAAAGGTATTACCTACTTTTTTCATCCGGAGCCGTGTTGGTGGCATACACTTCGTGAAAGCATATTCACCAGATTCTATTTGTTCTCTCATCCATAATAGTTGGATGGCTTAACCCCAACATTCTAGAACAATTGAAAGCTTTTCCTAAGCATATTTTCCGCTTAATAAATCAGCGACTTATGGATTTTGTATGACCGCAGCCTGGGAGATCAAGACAATGCTGGACAGATGACAAAAACTATAAGCTTCGAGGAAGCGGCGTTGTTATATATGAATTTGGTGGTTAGACACAGAGCGGCGATCATAGAGTATTTGCATTGGTGGGTGGTTGCTCTAGTGATGAGTAATGTTACACTTAATGTAACGATGTTAGATATGATTGAAAATGTATCGGTTTGCAGCAAAGAAACTAGAAAGGGGAGGAATAAATCTACTTATACCCAACCCCAAAAGTTTGTGGGTACAGCAAGAGCATACATAGATAATGTCGCTTTAAATGCTGGTCTTGAGTTTCTCACTTATCTTACTCAAATTGATAAAAGAAAATCGTTGGGTATTTACTTACTTACCCCTTTTCAAGTTTCGCTTAACTTTGAGTTTAGGGAAACGATGCTAAGTTCTGATAGACCAGTCTAACGAAAACTCTATCCATCCCAGTCTTCCGATTCTCGATCAATAGTCATTCAAGAGCACCTTCAAGAAGCAGCCTTATAACGATGTTCAATTCGCATCACCATTACTGAGGGCTGTGAAGTGCTTTAGTTCTCGCTTAGATGGAACTTGGGACGGGGACGGGTAGCGGATAGGTTGAGTGGGTAGCTAACGTGAATGGACCTAGCTCATGAAGCTAAATACAACGCATATCCAGTATTTAGGTACTAAAAAGAAAGCCCAGCAGCACAACCAACAGCCCGGCTGGCACAATTGGTTAGCGCGTGGGCCTTTTATATAAAGATCTTGCTACAATAACCATTGTATCAATATCATAAAAGACAAGCCCAAGGCTCTGGGTTCGAGTCCCAGGTCGGGCGATGGTGTACATTTCCTTTTTGGTAAAATAGACATGTTAGTTAGCACAGCGCCTTAGGCAGCTAAAATGACTAAGGATTTCTTTTTTGGAAAAAAAATATGAATTTGAAAAAAAGGTATGTAGGCACTGTACTTACTGTTGTACCTAATATAACAAACAGTTCTCTTTAATTACTTGCATACCACCGGAATGGATACTTGTGCTTGTTAGGGCTTTGGGAAAAGATTGGGACCGTTTTGTGCTTCCCCACGTGCAGGGTTTGCTACCTGCTGGTGACATTTTAATTTCCGAACTGTTGGAACTCCTCCTAGGTGTGGGTTGGTTTAGATGGTTAAGATGGTGATACCCCAGAGAGGTGTTAAGCGATTGCAACATTACGATTGATTTCCCTAAGTAAGTATAAGTTGGAGGGGGCCTGCCTGCAGCGCTTTGCATTTTCCCCTTCGCCTTTGGGTCTCTTCAGGTCCATGTTCTGGAACACGCTGATACCCTTCTTGACACTCCTCTCTCCCTGAACGGCGTGATGCCTATTTATACATAACGGGCTACAGTAAGTAGGCCTGGTCCTATATGCCAGATCTCGATCTGAAGATGCAGTGTCAAGGGTTCCTTTTCCTCGCATTGGCGCGTGAGCTTTATGTGTCTTCTGGTCTTTAGGTCCACTTATTTTGCATCTTGAGCAAGCATATTGAAGCAGGTTTCAAATTCGACGATGGAGTGTTACCGACAAACTGGTTGGCGGGACGTGGCCCTGACATAAAATAAAATAGAATAAAATCTCATTCAGAGATGAAGGTCGGTCTGTTGCCTCCAGATGCAGAAAGAAGCAAAGGATGCGCTCTTTTCCTCCGACCGTTTTCTCGGACGGTTCATTCATGCAATGTTGGCTCAACCTGTTGAAACTGTTTCATATCAAGAGCAAATGGAAAGGCAGGATTCGTCATCAAGGAATATGCAGGGAAGCAATAACAGAAAATATCTAGTCAGTAGTTGCAGCAACCTACTGTAATGACAGCAGTCCATGATTTATGGTTCATTAGCTATGTTCCAGCACTGTAGTGGCGTTGCAGAGTACGTAAAAGGCTTCTAATTTTTCTTTATCGTTTCTGACAAATCTGAATTTATTTCTAATTGGTCGTCCTATTTTATTAATCACGCCTTTCTGCAATCTTTTTGAAGGTCTAACGGTCTGGCTGTACGATATGACGTACGCATGATGCATAGAAATACAGCAATCACGAAAGCCATGCAGGTGAGTATGGTAGTTTCTCATTTCCATTCTTTTCATCAAGTCTGGTCGCGACACTAACATCTGCGAAAATTTCTGCAAGCCATCGTAGGAAAAATAATGCAACTCTTAATTTGTTAGAAAAGGCACTAAATAGAGTAAGTTTTCTGATAACCATACATACTAAAGTTAGTTAGTTATCTTTGTATATACTATCTTCCCCTTTTTGAGTTCACTTTATCGCTAAACCTTTGCTACAAAATATGACTTTTATCATAAAGAGTAAGGTCTTGCATATTTTACTATTGGGCACATGAGCACAAGGGCAAACCATGTACCGGAGGCTTCATGTTCAACTTTTTAGGAAAATAGATAGAAAGGAAAAAGGAAAAGGAAAGATAGTATGATGGATGACAGAAAAGATGATGGATTGTTTCACATGTTTATTAAAGGCAAATGGATAGATAGAGGTTTGATCAGTGCGATCTAAACCCCCTCACGTTCAGCGGCCAACATCCAGATTTAGCAGGTTTCCCGCCTATTGACCTATCTAACTTAGTCTATATGAGAAAATGTTATTGAGCCCTTGGTAATGGCTTAGCGAAGCCACATTACTCGATTCAATACAGAAAACGATATATCGAATTGAGTGGTTGGCATTCCTACGATATGCACTGTTATGTCGCAACATATAAGGTATCCCTTGTGTGCCATGTCGCTTGTAGTACGTTCTGGTCCAATAGATTACTTAGTCCTATCATCTCTCTGCTTTCGCCGGAGATGCCTATGCATAAACTGCCTGTATTTCCATTGAGCCTATGTGCATGTACTCGTTACAGGATTGATGGTATCTATAGCTTTGCCTACTGTAGCCAGAGCATACAGGTCGCAATTCGTCCGAACTTTCCATTTCAAGCTGTGAAACGAAGCAAGATTGAGCGATAGACGACGGCAACGAATCTCGATTTGAGGCGCTGCAAGCTTCCGCTTGGCTGCTAGACCGACAGGTTTTTGGCCGATATATCATAACCCGAGATCGGGGGAAGCGTGCGATTCCGTTACACTGCATCTCATAAACCAAAACAGCAATCTTCACCGAGATTTAACACGCAGCAAGTGGTATCAGATCCGGCTACCCGAAAGCTGTTCTGGTGGAATTCGAGCAGGGAACGGAAAAAGAAAGCATCGCGTCTGAACCTTAGGCGCGTGGAGCGCCTAAAATGTGTGATTCGTCAAATAGTCGCTCTATTATTATCTGTGGCGTGTTACTTGACCCAAAGCCTTCTGGACTCTTGATTAATAGCACACAGTAGTTCTTTTGTTATTCATGCTTTTTGTTGTTGGGTAGTAATCGGAGATTTTTGCAACCCTTTTTGACCCAAATTCATCGTAGTACAATGTGTTGTACACGGTCCGCTGTACATGATTTCCGGTCTTCATGCTGTTGTACCACTATAATGAACTTTGTCCCTGGGACTTTTTTTTGTTTGTGATAAACAGATGCTGACAGCTTGTGGGAGAGGCGTCCGGCTCTGTGCGTAATGGCGCATCGATGAAGGAAGCTAGTAATATCGGGCGACAGGCACAAATCTCATGGATTCCGGGGAGGGGGGGTGCTCCCGAGATAAGCGGCGTCCTTGATCCGCTTGAGACAAGTGGCCCTGACCAGTGTCTGTTGGTAAGGAGCTGCTCTCCGAAAACGTACCAGTGGAGGAAAAACCTGGTCGGTATCACAATGTAATGCCACACCAGCTTGTGTGCAGGTAGAGCTAGGACACTGTTCATCGTTAATACATTGATCGTATATACAACCAAACTCCTGCCTCATTTGCTCCAACGCCAGTGTATCCTTTGCGTTGAGGGCCAACCCCCCCAATGCTTCCCGACCCCGAAACACCATTTGTATCGTCCTGAAAAAAAAGTGACGTGGACAGTGAATATCAAGATGCCGCCCCATTTTGTGTAAAACCTCCCGTTCTTCTCCCTGGTATCGATCTAAGAAGATGAATAGTTCTTTTGGACTTTGAAAAGATCACCCGCTACCACTTAGGTATGGACACGGGAATTTTTGTAGTAGCCTTGTGGCATCCAGGGTTGAACCGCAGGTGCCCGACAATCTCCTATTAGAAACCATTAGACCTGGGGACAGTTTTGAAGTGGATGTGTTGTCAACAAACCGCATCGCTCGTCTAATCTGTTACCGTTGTTGTTAGTAAGACTTTTTGGTGCCTAAATGCTACCTCGTGATGCGGGATAATACGCACCTAAATTCAATCGCAACGACTGTGGCTATTTGGATGTCAGAACTTTGATATAATATCCCGAGCTTAGGTCACTCACGAGGACATCGCTTATGTGTCGTCTCGTAATTCGTACACCATGCTCGTACAGTGAAGCGGACATGTCCACACTTAAACTCGACCTGCGTATAGTCGCACATAGTAGCTGGGTAGCAAGAAGATTCGAAAGGAAGGGTATATGACTGATACAGTAACTGTTGACTAATGAACGAGTGTGGGATTTTGGTAGTCGAGGACCTGAGGTTGACTGCTCTAATAAGCAGCAAGATCAGTTGTCCGATATATGGAGTGGTAGATGGTGGGAAGTGGTTTTGAGAAGCGTTTTTTTTGCTGCGGAAAAGAAAGAGAGAAAGAGAGAAAGAGTAGCAGCGTCGGTCGGTGGGCCAAGGAGCTGGTTAGGACTAAATATATTGTATTAAGTAGGAGTCAGAAGTATGTCGTGGAGATCTGAGGACAGGATGACCGAATGCCTATGTACTCCACGCCAGCCAGGGGTGGTACCACGTTGCTTCTGTCCACCCGGCTGCATCTGGCCCCAGTTTTGCATTGCCGGGATTATACACTGAGATCAATGGTAAGGATGCAACGAATAATGGGATCAGGCCGGGGGTTGCGAAGTCATTTGGAAGTTTCTGTATGGCGGGTCTGGCTCGTTTCCGCGGCGTGGTAATTGCACTTGCAAGGAGTCGTTATGCCAAGCCAAATCAACCGAAACGACCAATTCCCTGGTCCTTACCGCCCGGGAACGAAGTGGAGGTCAGAGTATCAGAATTCTCAACCGTACTGAGGGCCAGAACTTTTGCTCCTTTAGAAACCTTTAGGTTGCTAATTATCTGACTTTGTTAACATGAGGATGTGCATGGATGGTGTCAGAACACGGTACAGCACACTACAGGACGGTACAGTATAGCTATAGTAAGGGGATCCAGATCTGCCTGGACTTGGAGGTATCCGACGTCTTCCTCTGATGAAGTGCCATTTACTACATAGCAAGCTATTGTATACCCAGTACAGCACGGGAATATATCTACAGTACAGTATATGCTGTATGTATGTATGTATGTATTGTAATTATCGGTGTAATCTAATCTAATCATCTAATCTGATCTTAAAACTTCCGCTGTGCCGTGACAGTACAACACTGTCCAACAAAACAACAACAACAACAATAACAGCAAGCAAAAGAAGAAGGATTCTTGACCAAGTGATGAGTAGAAGACAGGGTGATACTCGACTGCAACCTAGTCCTATACACTATGAAATCATAATGAGTAATGAAGGCTATATCCTAACCCTTTCCTCATACAAATCTTGAACTTTTAGTTTTCTAATGTGGCACATGTTCTCTGCTTGTCCTTTTTTTTTACCACACGATACGTGAAATGCAACGCTTTCCATCACTTGGGAGCTTGAAGGCTTGATAAGTCGTGGATAGGGATCTGGTGTTACTAATAGTTCCGGGCTACATTGCCAAATCTGGACCACTTGCGTTGCGACATCTGTAGCACATTACACAACATAAGATTGACTACCAAAGTTTTCGGAACACGGCTATGAGCCACCAGCGGCCAAGGGCTTCTTAGTCACTTAAGAATCCAAGATATAGTAAGTAAATGTTGTACGAGAACTCACGCGTGAGAGTATAAACCCTCTCCGTCACAGAACACAGAAAAGCATTTGGTAGTATATATTGTCATCCGAAGTCTAGAACTTATTCATGGCGAAAATAGTAGCTTTGTGAGTATGAATAGAGCAAATATACTAACACTAAAGTTTACATTTACTCAAATTCCATATCAGATTCCCTCCTTTTCTCCTTATCCACTTCCATTAGCCTCTAACATAAATTACGCACTTAACATTCATATTTGTTTTGCTTTATCTTGTAACAACGCATGTTATAAAGTTTAAAATTAAGTTGATAATAAAGTGTACTCGTTTAGTCTTGGGGTTGAATAGATAAATAAGCTTTGGAGTAAATATTAAACTTCATGTGAGCTTACGGTCTATTAATCTTGATTCCGCCATATTTTTTATAGTCCCAGTTGCACTTCAAGTATTTCAAGGATAGTCCATGTGGTTGACAGCAGCTCCACAACCTTCCACGACATGCCTGCACTCCAAAACATCTCAGAGATAACAGGAGGTGCGTAACAGGACATGTTGTACTATACTGTACTGTACTGTACAGTAACAATACGACCCCACTCCCCGCTGTGGATGGAGTAAGCAGTTCTACAGCGGCCCGACGGCCGTTGGTCACCAAAGCAGGAAGCATATTAGTCGTGAAGGTATAATGATTGGGTTCCACACTATTGATCTAATGGTTTCAATAATTCTTTAATATATTCTTCACCGCACAGTGGTTCCAAACTCAACATCAGTAACTGTACTGCTATTTGCTCCATGGCTCCACGGCTCCACGGCCACATTTGCTAGCTAGGTCCGAACTTCATTCAACGTTGATCCTCCATGGAGTCTTCAGTAACAAATATCCTTACCTTACTTCAGCTTGCAGGTTGCAGCTCGCGGCATGCAGATTGCAGATTGCGGCACAGTGGGGAATGAGATGGGATCATGAGGTGCTGTATGGCGTTACCGAATACTGCGTATTATCGCACCCATGGCGAGAACATTCAACCTAGAGCAAGGTTGGCCTGACCACAACTCGCACCCCAGATAACAATGATTTCACGGCCGGTCTGCTTGGTTTTGGAGCTATATAAAGTATTGAATGTTACGCGGGCCATCCGCAACCGTACGTACATACAGTGCCATACCAAAAGCATCCTCATCATATGCTGAGCGAAGCCGCTAAGTATCCGACACCATGGGACTGGGGCTGAAGGGATCTCCGTTGCACGTGCTTACTAGGGTTTCTGGTCTTGCTAAGGAGGGGACTTTCACTCTCCAACTCAATCTCCATCCACCTTCCCCACTGTGGCTGCCACCAACCTGATATACTTGGACAATCTTGGAGACTCTTGATGGAATCTTTGAAGAGTGGTTCACCACTGTACGTACAGTACTAGCGGCTGCGGCTAGTCAACCCAGGAATGGCCTCACAACCAACAATAAGAAATAGGTGTTGCTAAACGCTGTGCCTCAACCCTGAGCAACCGAGCGAGGGAAGCTCGGAAGCATTGGGCCGTACATCTCCTCGCAAGCCCCCGAACGGGAACAACTTGAGCCAGGGTTACGATGTTAGCAAATGGCGAACTGTGATAGTACCAGTAAGGTCTAAACCGATAAATATCTTCCGGCAATTAACTAATTGGAATTACAGTACGTACTGTACAGTAGGCGACGGTCACCCTATGCATGGCCCCAAGCATCCTCCTCGCCCGACATGGGCCATGCTGGCCATGTGGCAGCCAAAACTACTGTACTCTACTGTACTCTACTGTACGTACTGTCCTGTACGGTGTTATTCATTGGCCTGAGCACGCTGCATGTCAAATGGCGAGATGGCATGACAGCCATGCCGCTAAGCTTACAATGCTCTGATACGAAAGCAAGGGCTTCGTGAATGCGATCCATCCTGAATCATTAACCTAAAAGTCAAACATAGCCAACCAGAGCGAACGCTATATGTATCCTTGTGCACGCGCCATTATCGTTCTTCCCCTGACGGGCGGCTTTCACAAATTTATGAAGTACTCCGGGGGAGGGAATAATATTTAAGACACGGAACATAGCGATTGTGCAGCAACCGACCGCGGACGGGCTCGGGACGGTGGAGGTATCTGGATACCCCCTGGGGAGATCATGTTAGCGCATACAGTACAAACAAGTTCGGAGGTAGCTCCATACAGTACCGATGAACCCTCGGTGAAGTGTCGACTTCTTGAGTTCGTCAAATTGGCTGTGCCTTCCGGTCCTTAACATAACGGTTACAATGCCCTTACTCTCATGATATCATCTTACTACGGTCCCCCACGTTTCTACACCTACAATGAAGCTCAGATCGCAGCCTGCAACAGTTCAGGGGTGGCTCCTGTGCTTGTTCGATGACATGACTCGAAAAGAAATTATAATCAGATTAAGCAACCACGGCTCAGTCCCTGGCTGTCACCTGTACTACTGTTATTATTATTGTCTCGGCTACTTGGGGTATATTGAAGGGAAAATTGATTTCAAGTAATTCAATGACTCGGCAGTGTACATCGTTTGTTTCGCGCTAATCAACAAAAGGTGAATTTGCTTGCTATTGGAATTGCTATTAACATCTCGCCAAAGTCTAATAACCTGTCTAGGATATGCCGACGCTATGAGCTTCCCCAGTTTACCCAACCCCCCACCCAAACAAACAAGCACTTCAAGCCCACACAATCTACTTTGGGGGAATGGTCAACCCCCGTTTGTTTCAACCTTTGGTACAGTTCCCACTCTTGATAGGATATAGGCGTGCCTGGGTAGCACCGCTGTAAGTAGAAAGAATGCAGGAAGGATTCAATGCCACTAGCGACTACCGCTATGCACCGTAGGATCACCAGTCACTACTTTCAGAAACCACAAATAAGTACCGAAAGAAGTTACCAACTACATGGGCTTCGAGTCAGTGCTACATGACTTGGCATCGTTTCATCGCAAAAACAACCCCGTCTGGGAGTCTTTATGCGGGGATGCCATGTGCGCGTGAAGCCGCGCTCCAACTAATAAGGTTAAGGCAGAAAGTAAGGCTGTGGTAAGTAGGAGAGTCGACGATCAACCCATTGGCAATGCATGGAATACGGTGCCTGCAGTGAGTTTGTGGTGCAAGCCAAAACAGCCGCCCAGTATTTAAGTCTACTGGTCTCACTGGTGCAACGATAAAGTCCTATCAAATAAATATACCCAATAACACTCATGGGTATCTGCTGGACTGCTCATCTTCTCAATTTTTGTTCTCATCTGGATGGACCCTATATCAGGACAGCAGGCCTTATCCCAGCTAGCCCTCACGCCATCGAATGGGTCGCTAACTCCCACAATAGCCGTTCGTCTGGGTTTCCTTCTTTGGTGGTATTTCCAAGTATCGCACGGCTATACTTTACACCTGGAAATGGGCATTCTCCCCAGCTGAAAGTCCCCTGGCCATGGTGGTTGCGGATGTGGAGCATCATGGACTACCATGCTACAGAAGCAGGTGTACATACGTACTACCAAACTAAAATGAAATAGAACGGCAGACACGAGATGTGGCACGAATGCTATCAGAGAATCAGGTTATGCTTTGATACGATGCTTGTGCATATCTTCCCAAGTGGATATCTATCTGTGCTGGATTTAGATATATTGTATTTGTGAACACACCTGAACCAAATTTAAAGTGAGGAGATTATGTAGAGGGAACTTTATATAGATGTCCCATGATATTGCTTCCTTGCGAGGAGCCTGCAGCTTAAACTCACATGAGTGTAGACCTATGAATTTAACCACGTCACCTCTAGGATATGTGAAAGTTGGCATAAGAAGAGTACATCTTTTCTTTTTCGAAGATCTACCATGCCCGAACACTATACTCCTAACCATACAGACAGGTGACTGCCTCCCGAAAATAACCCAAACACTAATTACAAGATCTACACTAATTCCGCGTTTCCTCAACTTCATTGTCGATCTCTCGTGCGTCGCTTTGGCGCTGGTGTACCATTAGGAGCCATACCTAAAGCGATTTTACTCCTTACACGCAGCGAATTCTTCTTATCATTGGCCTCATTGTCGGTTTCCTTGACCTCCTTGGCTACTTTCTCTGCCGAAAATTCTACCTTTTTCTCCCCTCTTGTAGGCTTGATCTTCTCGTTGCCAGCTTTCTTTTTGACGCTTTTCGCCTTGTCAAACTCCTGGTATTGCGCAATCTCGGTGGCCCACGCAACATTTTTCCTTTGCTTTTTCGTCCCCCTCAGCTTTTTACCGTCAAAAACCTCTTTTAGCAGGCGTTGGCGAAGAGCTGGGTCATCCTTTTCTTCTACTTTCTTCTTGAGAAGGTCTGGAGCACTGAGAGCACCTGCTTTGTTCTTTCGTGTGTTGATCCGCGTCAGGGTTGCCAATTCCTTTTCTTCATTGCGTTTTAGCGTGACTGTGGTATCTCCATCTTGTCCCAGTCTTCGGACTGGTATGAAACTAGGAGCTGTCATGGGTGATTTCAGGACCGGTAAGCGTGTTCGCCCACTTCGTCTAATAGACTTCGGTGCCAGATCGTCTTCCTCTGCCATGGCAAGGTTACGTCTTCTCCGTTTGCTGGGTGAAGATGTACTTGTTACATGTTGGCCGATGTCAAACTCGTCATCAAGCTCGCTAGGCAAAGTCAAGGTATTTTCATCAGTCTCTCCAAGTGGAATCTGAAGAGGTGAGTGCGGTAAAGATCTCTTTATTTTGGGCGATATAACGCTGGCCTTGGCTGCTTTGTTTGCTTTAACTCGAGAGAGGAAATTGCGAAGCATATCTGTATCATCGTGGTCATATGTGAGCGGCGGGGCATTTTCTGAAATGGTTTTGACTAGATCAGATGGCGTGGGATCCGGTGTTGACATTCCTGTGGATTTCTCGGATAATTGAAACATTATATTAGTGACAGTTTCATCTGCATCAAGAATGGCTTCTGGTTCTTCCAAGGAATCAATAATTTGGTATTCCGAAACAGACAAATCTAAACCATCCGTAGAACTTGGAGAGAATTGTATAGGTGAAGAAAGTTCAGACGAAACATCGGACAATTCGTCGTTAGAGAAGGATTTTGAATCCATTAATGGTAGTTCAGGTTCCCCAATCTCCAAAGATGGCTCCTCCGTTGACATCGTGCTTTTCGTTGAACTGACATAATTCTCTTCTCTGGGTTTCAATTCTCCACCCTCCAGCAATGCATCCTCTGGAATATGCTGTTTCGTAGGGCTAACATACGCCTTGGAAGGACCAGTTTCAGTGATGAATGGTCCGTTACACGTGAATTCATTGGCTCTCTTCCACGGCGAAGCTGCTATCTCAAGGGGCGCAGTATTTTCTACTGATTGAGATGGTTGTTCGGCTTGAGCGTTAAAAGCCCCTGAAGATAATATGCTCGCTGGTCCATCTGTCTCTATAGACCTTATAATCTCATCGCTCGAAGAGACATTGATCTTTTCCTGTGGACTGTCCCTGCTTTCCAATGATTCTTTTTCTGCTTCTAAACTGCTTGACAAAGTGGTTGTGAATGATCCTTCAGTCGCCCCCGTACTAGCTAAACTGTTCACACCCGGATCGTCAACATTGCCATCGGGTTCAGCATCAAGGAGTTTAACCGATGATGCCCGTGTTGTTCGAGTGCTTCGCCTGGTACCTCTTCGGACAACCTGTATCCCCGTTGCTTTCTTCTTTCGGGGTGATTCAGTTGACTTGGGGCTCGGAGAGGATATTGAGATGGATTGTGTTTCCAGAGGTTCCAGAACTGCTGCTTCTGATACAAGTGTCTTGGATTGGGATTCTTCCAGCTTCTCGCCATATTGTAAAGCTTGTTCTAGAATCTTAAAACTGGAGATATGGGTAGGTTCCAAAGATTCTCGAACTGGTGCTTGATCATCGTTCGATTGTGCTTCAGCGACCTCCACTGTGCTTTTCTGAATAAGTTTTGGTTCCAGTTGCTCACTCTTAGATGGTTCTTCACAACAACACGGAAGAGATATTGCAACGTGGGTCGCCAATATATCAAGAGTAGATGATGCATCTTCTTGCTGAAACATGGGACTCGATGCTACCGTATCTTGCCCATCAAGCTTCTCGTTACCATTCCTTATGGCTGTTAAGTCCAAGGCTTCTTGACTGGGTGCCGCAGGATCCGGAATATCTTGCACATTTTCCACCTCGCTGACCAACTCTATGTCCGACAAACTATTCAATGGTTGCTGAAGATCATTGCAGTGCAGGGCATCGGCTATTCGTTTTGTAATAGTGATAGGAGTGACAGCTTCATGGGTTTCCTTTTCATTTGTTTCTCCATCCACTGATGACTGCTCTGGTGCTGAATTCTGTGGCCCATCCAGCTGCGGTTCCCCCCCGGCTTCTGGCACACGTTCTGAGACGTCTTTAGGGCTCAGACCATCAAAACCACCAAATTCTTTGGCCATGCGAGTTATGGACGTTCCAACGCTCTTCCTCATTGACTTCCTCCTCCTTGGAGACTTCTTAGCCCCAGATTCAGTCGTTTTAAGCAACACTTCCGTCCGGATCTGCGATATTAAAGTCGTTTGCCTAAGATTTTGTTTCCGCGGCGTAATAACACGATCCATATTCGTTCTCTTCCTCGGAATATACTGGTGTAAATCTGCCCCTTCATCCTTTTCCTCATCCGCCCCAATTCCCTTTCCAGCCACAAATTCCTCTGGGTTTTTCTCCCTCCACCTCGGTTCAGTCATATTCTCCTCGATCCCACGTCTAAGGCGCTTCCGCGCGCCCATTCCCTCAGACTCCAATTCGTGTTGTGCTGCGTTCTCTTTATCGTCTGCTCGACGAGAGCGAATTTCAGGCCGCTTCATTATCTTCTGGCCTTGCAACCTTGGTGCATGAGCTGTGACTGGCGCTCGCTCCCATGGCCTGGGAATGCGATTATTGGTTAAGGGTGCGAGAACATCGCGATATACCTCCCTTTCAAAACTATCAGCAGAATTCTCATGCGAGTGACTTTTCTCAGAAGTGAAGATAGGGAAAGTACCAATTGGGGGCATCTCGACCACTCTCCGCAATATCCATGGAAGTAGGGCATACACTCCTAGCCTATAACCTTTTCTTTATGTATAATTAAAGAGAAGACCTCAACAATGATACAAAAGTATACACAACACACAATAAAGTACTAACACGTCGGATATCCAAGTTATGTTGGTTGCACTCACACACGACTTTGGTTTGTTTACGCGTGAGATCGCAGCAACCCTGGTGGGGCCTAACTATCCCAACACGGGTTAGTGCAACCCCAAAAGTTCGAGGACATTTGAACATCAATCAAGAATCACAAAACGCCTGATTAAACAACCTGAGCAAACAACACGTCCTAAGCTACGATGCCGCCAAAGGGAGCCTCCACGAAGCTCCAGCCTATGCGCCTGCCACCTCTCAGGCAATTGAAAGTCAGACGTCCAAATGCAGGAGAGGGCAACCCATGCTTAGCCATCATGTCTTCCGTTCTGAGTACGCCCTTCTCCATATTCATTATCTACGCTACCCGTTGGAACAGAACAGAAATTAACTGAAAACAGCTTGTTGGGCATCAGCCGGATATAATGCCGCGGGGTGTCAAGCTATCGAGACGCAATTAAGGGCCTGTATGGATGCTCCTGTATGTTTTACAACCCACCAACAACTGGCCACATAATGCATCGAATGAAATGCTAATGCATCAATTGACAGAAATCGAAAGAAACAAAGAAGAACACTATAAATTACCACCTGGGAAGAATGTATCCTAACCTCGTTGGGGCGCGGAAGAGGAAGTGAGCAGAAGGGATATATGCAGCGACAAGACTAAATTGGTGCATGGAGTTGTGGGAGCTTACATGTATAATAAAGCGGTGTACAGCATTTACGGCGCATGGGATTGGTGGTTATCACAATGCATTTTGTTTCTTACCACGGTGAACCGCGAGATAGATGAGATTTCAGACCATACGGGGCTTTGATGTTGAGCCTTCAAAACCGGGAAGTTACGGTCACTATCTACTTTAATAGAAAGGCTCGCAGCCTGAGACTTGGTGTTGACAAGACTTCTCTTTGAGGTAGGGCATGTTATCACGTTCAGTGGAGCTGAAAATTTCCCCAGGTATTTATGCTTGCTATTTCACTTTACCGAATGCTACCTATCTCGAAGTCCTTGCAAATATTCTCGCAATGCCCACAAACCGTTCGCCGTGTATCCCCAAACCCTAAACAATAAGCGCCAGTTGATGTGAAGTCAGAAGGAAGTTGCGCCTCGTAACACCTCAACAAATAAACCGCTATTTCATAATCCAGCCAGGCTCCTCCAATACTATCATCTAATCATAAAATCCATCATATAAAAAGCAAGTTCATGGATTTGTCCCGTATTTCTCAGCTAAATGTTAATCTCTTTCGGTCCCTACACTGAGACAGAAGAGCTCTATCTCTCCTAACTGCCCAGCATGATACTGAAGCTTCTGTGCTTCCCGCCACTCCTGAAAAGCGATTTGAATGTCTTCGTCAGACTCAATAGTAACAAAGTCTCCATCTTCATCCCGATATCGAAGCCGCATAGTGCCCCTCGCAATAGCGTTATTCGAAAACCTCCCTACTTTAGCATCGATACGGTCGATCAATGATTGGTAGCTTATATTGAATGCCGCGACCAAAGTCACATAATTGCCATCGCAGTTTACTTTGACTTTGAGCTGTGTAGGTAATGCAACCTCGCCACCAGGTGTAGCTGGTAGTGCCGTGTTGGGAGGTGGCATCCGACTGTCACCTAATGACATTGGAATCTGGGTGGTGTTCGAACGATTATACTGCATGTTATTGGGATATTGAGGCTGTGGTGTCATTCTCTCCCTCTGTGCACCTGATGATTGGGTGCTCGACTTTATTGGTATTCCCCCAATGGGAGAGCTATTTGCAGATCTTGGAATTCCAGCATCGTAAGCTGGATGTAAATGAGGTGGTATGCCTGGGACAGCTGGAACTGGACCGCTAGGCGGAGGTCCAGGTCGTCGCTGACCGGTTTGTGCGTTTATGTCTGGTGTACTATAGGAACGACTTCGCTGTTGTGCCAAACTGGCTTGGGTGCTCCCCGGGGCCATGGCCGGAAGCGAAGGCCTTTGTGCAGCACGTCCATTGATCTGGTATTGATTAGTTGGGGTTGAAGAATCTCGAGATGGTGCACGTCCAATTGCAGGCGCCGTGTAACGATTCGAGTCCTCCCAGCTACCTTGTGGCGTTCCTTGGCGTGGAAATGGAAACATGGACGTTGTACTTGTTCTCGAGCCGAATGATGCTGGTGATTCAGCAACTGGAGAAAAGTATGATTCTCCACCACGCTGAGACGGGGAAGGCATTGCCCCCGATGGTAACTGAGTCTGGACACTCAGCGGTGGAGGATTACCTAGCCCTAGTGGAAAACGTGGGGGTGGTGCCCTTGCAATGCCAGCCAAAGACTGGGACTGGGTGCTTTCGCCAGTGGTAGACCTTGACCGTAGACTGGTGCTAGAAGCATTTGTTGAAAAGGAAGAGCTTTGCTGTCCTTGGTAGAGACTCGTACGTGCTGGGCCGTAGTCATCCTCGTCGTCCTCATCGTCTTCATCATGTTGAGCATATGGGTTTTGCATCATGGCTGTTTGGTCTTTCAGCCAGTTAAACTCAGGTGGTAGAGTATCTGGACTTGAAGCTGACAATAGCGAATTGGCATGTTCCTTTCGTTGGCCATCAACACCGGTGTACCACTTCTTCATGGTCTCTTCATTAGAGAATCTAATAATAAAATTCTCAACTCCAGGGTCGCCCTTCCAAAATATTTGGACTGTGTATGAACCTGGGCCGTTAGAAATACATCCTAAAAAGTGGGTTTCAAAATAATTACCTTGCTTTCCCAGGGACACAACTTCAGTAACATTAGCCATGAAGATGCGTCCTTTCAACTGCAGCTTCCCATTTTTGTTCTCCTTATTGCGCTTGTCCTTTTTGTCTTTCTTGTCTTTTTGCACTCCCATGAGCTTGTCTTTCGATTTACTCGAACCCTCTGTGCAACAGAGTAGAATGCGTTCAAATAAATATATAGTGTACTGTTGGGAATTGGGCGCAATGCCCCTCTCGTCAGTATAGTCTTGAGGTGAAAATAACTTCTCAGTAACGGGGTTAATGCATTTAGGGTCATAAAATACCATCCCATGGATGGAACTTGCATCCGATCGCTCTTTAATCCGATAACGCTGGTCATCGGGGAATAAGAAAGTCGGTGGGAATGGTTTCTCGCAAAGATTTTCTGCCTCCAATCCTAAAAAATCAGACCTTTGGCCTAATGACAGCGCCTTGCGCTTTGAGCTGACTGCAGCCCTTATGACATTTAAAGCAAAATTAGAATCGTTGATAGCTGAACGGGGTCGTACTTCTTTTTGCTGCTCGCTTTTGCCCGTTACCACAGGGAAGTGGCCATGGAGTAACAGGTCTCCAAAGTGATCAACCTTGTGCTGCTTCCAGTCATCTACCCGAACACAAAGATCCTCTAGCGCCTCATGCCTCAGCTCCCGGTCGACGGCAGAATTTGCTTGCATAAGAACTCGATTTGAAGCTTCGATGCCGTCATTTAGATCCCTTTTGGTCTCCTCGTTTGCATCAGTTTTGTCACGCAAATCCTTGAATGGCATCAGTATAGTTAACTCAAAACGACAAATCAGGGTTCAAACCTTAAGCAGTAATGGATACTTGACTAAGCGCTGCATGGGTTTGAGAAGAAATCCATCCAAAGTATTGAAGTCGACCACAACAGGATGGTCAGCTTGAGAGATTTTATCAAACTCTTTCTTAGCAATCGCAGCAGCTTTACGTTGGTTCGCAATGAAAGGCTGGTAGATGCCAAAAGCCTCTTCATAGTTAGCGAAAGGTAGACCCCACTGCTGGTACTCTTGTGGCTGTTCGTTAGTGGTCTCAATTTTGATAAGAAACCTTCGTTGGAAATCCAAGATGGCATTTATGTTGAGGAAAATGGCGTGTACCACGTCTCCAGGAATGACACCCTTTTGCTCTATCTTCTTTTTCAACTCGTGGAGGTTTTCAAGGTCTTGAACATATTTGCGCTCGGTATCTACTAGCTCTCGCACGACATGGTCTCGATAACTCATTTTGGAGCCTGGCATGTTGGCTATAGCTTCCGAATTTTCTGGGGTAGAATCTTGAAGAAACCCGCGACTATGTGCTACGTCGAGCACAATATTTATAACTTGAGTAACCTAAAGGGGATCGGTAAGCAAGGGACTATTTCTGAGACGCATCCAACATCAAACTTCTGGCTATCACAGCTTGGGTATGATTCGGTAGCATATGAAATCAAAAATATTTACCTTTACAAAACCCGTTGTATCGTCTCCAAAAAGGTCCGACAAGGTGAAGCACTCGCCGGGAGGCAGCTTCAAGTCCTGTAAGCAAGCTTGGACAAATTTAAAAGCCGCAACCTTTGGTCTCCTATCCGGCTTCAAGTTTTCGTCT
>Ga0247734_1000482_pt1 | contig 34630 bp, 28 predicted proteins | sample UWRJL103311B2_FD_180933 | JGI IMG/M metagenome (GOLD analysis project Ga0247734, IMG submission 180933) | Plant litter microbial communities from Arlington Agricultural Research Station in Wisconsin, United States - UWRJ-L103-311B-2 | ecosystem: Environmental > Terrestrial > Plant litter >...
CCGGGTAGGTCCGCGCACTTTCTAATAGATTGATAGCGCCATAAAAATTATTATCATTAACTGCTTCCTTTGCGAGCTGCAAAAGGCTGTAAAGATATTGCCCTGATACTTTACCTTCGCCCCCTTCCCAGGGATGGAATGTCCTGCTGCTGATCAGGTCCAGTGCCAGCTGATGCTCACCAAGAAAATTATAAATGGCTGCACGTTCAAGGTAAATGTCATCCCGTTCAAGAGCAGTCTCCTGGTGTTTTTCCATAAATTTAAGACGCTCTTCAGGTAGTCTGTTTAATCTTTTATACAACTGGTCTAATTCCATAAGTATCCTAGAATCAGTCTGATCCAGCGCAAAAGCTTTTTCAAAGTAGGTTACTGCTTTATCGTGTTCATTGCGTTTATTGAAATAGGCAATGGCCAGGTTACGCAGTACGGTCGGGAAGGTATCATCGAGGGCGGCCGACCGTTCCCAATTGATTATAGCCTGATCATACTGGCGTTTATCGTAGAACAAGTTACCTAGATAGTAAGGGGCTTTCGGATCTGCGGGATTAAATGAAGATGCCATTTCCAAAACACTGATATCTTCCAGCCTGTCAGGAAAGCACAAATATGGGTGTGCCGACATACCTTTCAAAAAATAAGCCTTCTTTTCGTCTGCATTTCCCAATTTATCCTGAAAATATCCCAGGTAGTAATAAATGATTGGGCTAACATGGTCTCCGCCTACAGCATATTGCAACAGATCGTTTGCTTCCTGGTACAGCCCTGCACCCGCATAATCAAGTGCATATTCAATAAAATTCTGGTAATAGCCGCCAGATAGTTTCAGGAGTTCACCGATATGCTCTTCCGCTTTTTCGTTTTCTCCCAATACTTTACACGAAGAGGCCAGCTCAAACAAAGCGCCTAAATTAAATGGATCCCTGTGCAATCCTTCATAAGCAACCATCATTGCGGAGGACGTTTTTTGGAGTTTGCGGTAAGCAGCCGACCGCAGCACGTAGGATTTACTATTATTTGCATTACAATCTAACGATGCCTGGGTATGTTCCAATGCGAGTTCATCATCACCCCGTGCAAGATCAATCTGCGCTAAAGAAAAGTATCCGTTGTCTTTCCAGGTATTACTCCAGGTTGCTTTATAAAAATATTTATATGCTTCCGTATCCTTACCCATAAATTTTAATGCCAGCCCAAGGTTATAATAGCATTCACTATCATATGGATTAGGATTTCTGGCAGTACTTGTCTCTACCGCTTTCCTAAAAAAAGGCTCACTCGCTGCAAATTGGCCTCTGCGTAAATACCAGAGACCAAGCGCATTGTTGTTGCGGATATCTTTTGGATCACGCCTTAATGCTTCTTCATAATAAGGGACAGGGCAATAAGTAGCATGGCGGTACTGTTCTAAATGCTGACCGGTTAAGAATAACTGTTCCGTATTCTCTGTATCTGCAGGACTTAGCGCAGGTTTTGCAGGTTCTGGGTAATCGTTAATGTGATTTGTTGCCGGTTCATACCGGATCAGTTCTTTTCCTTTTTGTGAATGAACGGTAATCAGCAGCTTTTGCTCATCGATAGCAGAAACCTGGATCTCGCTAATATATACCTGCTCCGGATTAATTGATTTTATCTCTTCCAGTAAAACTTCATTTCCATGTACAAGTCGAATATTTAGTTCCTTCTGCACACTAGTCACCTGTATTTTAACAGTAATCTTATCGTCGGCAAGATCCAGTGCAATCAATATATCTTTCGATGCATTTTTCAGTACCCCCAATTCTCTGTAAGGTAAAAAATATTGTGTAAAATGCTTTTCTTCATTTGGCATCAGCCAGGTAAAATCAGGCTGATTATCGGTAAACATCCCAGTCATCAGTTCTATATAAGGCCCATCCTCATCAGTCAGGTTCCTGTCCCAAGCCAAACCAAAATCACTATGTCCCCATGTCCATTGCTTTTTGCCGGGAGATACATGATGATTGGCCACATGCAATAGACCAGCTTGCGTATCATGTTCATAACCACCTACAAAATCGTAATTGGAGTTGATTGCCATATAAGAGGTAGGTACAGGAATATTTTTATAACGGGAAATATCAGTTCCGGGAGAATAATCAACCTTATAATAAGTTCCCGTAGCAATAGGAAAACTAGATACATCGCGCTTCCCATGGTCGAACACTGCATTTACATCTGGCGGAAAAACAGACTGGTAATCGTCATTTACCTTCACTGCCGGATTTGCCCACCATAAAAAGGTTTGCGGTAATGCAGACCGATTGTATAATTTTGCCTTTATCTCGATATAAGCTTTGTCGGGGTGGAGCGTAAACCCGGCCATCCCTTTAGTATGGAACATCCGTTCTACTTCATTTACCCAAACTGTTTTGCTGCCGTCGGTATTGTGTTCAATTTTAAAATCAACTGGCTCAAAAGTACTCGGACGATGGTGCTGTGGCCAATTAAATTCAATGCCACCAGATATCCACGGACCAGTAAGGCCTACCAATGCTGGTTTAATAACTTGATTATAATAGATAAAATGACGCTCTTTAATCTTGTCGTATGCCATCTGTATCCTCCCCCCCAGTTCTGGCAGGATCAATAGCTTAATGTATTTGTTTTCCAGGAATATGCCAGCATATTGCTTATCTTCCTTTTCATCAAAAATCTTTTCAATAATGGGATTCGGATAAACCTTTCCGCTGCTGCCCTGGTAGACACGTTTTTCAAAAAACATCGGATTTTTGTCGGGCTTTCCTGTAGCGTAGGTAGGTATAACTACTTTTTCTTCCCAAACTTGTACTTGTAAATTGTTCATAGCAGGTTACATTAGTGTCTGATTAAATTATCCTCGAGTTCTTCGAGAGTTTGGCCCTTGGTTTCCTTTACTCTTAATTTTACAAAGAGAAAACCTGCAAAGCAAATCGCTGCATACAGATAAAAAGGTCCATAGGTGCCCAGTTTTTTCGCTAGTATGGGAAATGTAAACACGAGAATGAAATAGGCTCCCCACAAACAAACCAGGGCGAGCATTGAAGCAGATCCCCGTATTTTGTTAGGGAAGATCTCGGAAATAAGTACCCAGGTTACCGGGGCAAGTGACAGCGCGTAGGTGCTGATGGCAAGCAAAACAAATATAGAAACAAGGCTGGCAGATGCCTGCGTCTGCAGTAAAAAGGCTAGTATAATATAAAGCACTGCTAAACCCAGTGAACCGATCAGCATTAGCGGGCGACGGCCCAGCTTATCTACTTGCCACATGGCAATCAGAGTAAATACAAGGTTAACTATCCCTATACTAACGGTTTCGAAAAGCTGCTGATCCAGACTAGAGCCAACCGATTCAAAGATGGTGGATGTATAATTAAATACTACGTTTATACCACATAGCTGCTGAAAAACAGCCAATACAATACCAACAATCACTGCTGGCCGCACACTTTTTTCAAATACTGCACGGAATGGCTGATTTTTATTGCCACTTAATGATTTTTCTATCGCCGCTACGGTGGTGGCAACAAATTGGGCAGACCCGATTTTGTTTAATACTTTTTCTGCCTTTTCATGTTTACCGGCTTTAATTAGCCACCTCGGACTTTCCGGAAGCCACATCACGCCAAACAGAAATATCAGTGAGGGCACTGTACCTAAACCAAACATCCATCGCCAGGCATCAGGCCCTGTGTCGGCCAGGAAATAATTTACCAAATTGGTAACTAAAATACCGAGCACTACCGTGAGCTGATTGATCGCCACATTCCGGCCCCGTACTTCTGCAGGGGATACTTCTGCAATATACATCGGGCAGAGCATGGAAGCCATACCTACACCTATACCTGCTGCAAAGCGCATGGCGACAAAAAAGGTAAGCCCTATAGATAAGGCTATAGCAACGGACGATAAAGCGAAAATAAACGCAGCTAGCATTAAGCCCGGCCGGCGACCGTATTTTTCGGCAATACTGCCTGCAATGAGGCAGCCTACAATACATCCGAGGGCTAAGGAGCCGGTAAGAAATCCTTCCCAGACTGGATCGAGTGCAAATTCGCTGCGCAAAAATGGCAAGGCTCCTGATATCACCGCAAAATCGAAACCAAAGAGATATCCCCCAAGTGCAGAAATGAATGATATGCCAATGATATAACGGTTATTAAATAGCTTTGGTTGGGTCATCTTTAAAATTTTTATAGATCATGTTACAATGAAATTAGAAGTAAAATAGTAGTAAAATTTATTTTTATTGATGGATATAGAGCGCCGCCCCCCCGCCTTTTGCTAGTTTAACCTTCAGTCTATCTTTGCTTGTTACCTGGATAGACTTATAAGTGTAACCAGAAGCATTGGTATTGGCATCTTCACTATCCGAATAAAAATCCGCAGTATAAGTTATGCCGGGTGATAAGAACGAGCAATCAATAACCTGCTCCCGACCGGCCCAGTCTGTCATAGCACCAACAAACCACTCCTTATTTTTCTTTTTGGCAATTATCGCATATTCGCCAAGTTTTGCATCCAGCACTTTGGTATCATCAAAAACAGTGGGCACAGCGGTAAGATACTTCATGATGTCCGGATATTTTTCATACGCTGTAGGCGAATCTGATAGCATTGCAAAAGGCTGATCGAAGATCACATACATTGCTAGTTCGTGGGCCCTTGTACCTAAAGATGAAGGTAAGCCCGGATCAACAGGCTTAAAAGTTTCCATAGTCGCATTTCGCATAGAACCAGGAGTATAATCTAGCGGTCCGCCTAGCATCCTGATAAAAGGAAAAGTAAGATGGTGCACCGGATTTGCCGTATAGTCCCACTTAGAACATTCTTCCCCGCGCACAGCTTCAAAATTTACAATATTGGGGTAAGTACGCTGTAGCCCGGCCGGTTTTCCACAGCCATGAAAATTTACCATCAACTGTTTGCGCGCACTTGCTGCTGCAATCTTTTCCATCCATTGATTAGCCTCCTGATCATCGCGGTCAAAAAAGTCGACCTTTATGCCTACTGCCCCCAGCGATTTAATGAAGTCCAGATTCTTGTCCAGGTCTTTCATCAGCGGTGCAGCAACACACCATAAAAAAACACCCACATTTTTTTCCCTGCCATAACTGATCAGCTCCTTCATATTCACCTTAGGATTAATCCTTGTCACATCAGTATTGTTAGACCAACCAGCGTCTACCATTAAATACTCCAGCTTAGATTTAGCCGCGAAATCAATATAATATTTATAAAGCGCCGTATTCCGGTTGCCCATACCTGACGGTATACCAGCACCCGGCAGCATCGCATCATGCCACCATTCCCAGGTAGCCTTACCAGGCTTAATCCAACCCGTATTGGTCAGCACCGAAGGCTTAGCAAGCTTATAGATCAGCTCATTAGTTAACAGTGACCGGTCATCATCACTCGCAATGATTACCCTCCAGGGATAGTTTCGGGTACCATTGGTTTTTGCAATATAATTCTGGCGCGCTTTAACTACAGAAACAAAATTCCCCCAGCTGCCCATTACTGTAGCAGATGGATAAGCTGCAAAATTACCCACAAAGCTATTTTGCTGTTTCTGGAGATACATACCTGGATAATCCAGTAAATCTGCTTCGGCAATAATCACCTTTATAGCTGGGTCTGCATAATTAAAAAGTGATGGCGTTAATGCCCTTTGTCCAATTTTGACAGTATCTATACCTGCGTACCTTACGTAAGGAACTTCCCATGCAGTGTAATTATCCGTCTCTGGAAGTATTGCTCCAGGATTTCCTGCTAACTTAAAAGTCGCCTGTTCATTAAGCACAGTCACCGAATCCTTTAAAGCCGTAACAAAACGATAGGCAACACCCTCATTATAAGCTCTAAAAATAATTGAATACGAAGCAGAAAAGTCAACTTTAATTTGGTTGTACACTACTGATAGCTTAGAAAATTTGCCATATAGTGGTTTTATTTGTGTGTTCACCTTTGTGTTGGTCACCTTAGTTATTTTACCAGATTTACCCAAAGTGGTATTGTCCAGACTTAAAGAAATTGCAGACGGAGACACAATCTGTGTCTTTTTATAAGTTACACTATAGCTCACACTATCACCCACAGCAATAGAAACCTCAAACCGATTATCAGGAGAACGCAAACGGTAAGTTTGCGCGGAAAGCGCTGAAGTACAAAAGATAAGAATGACCGGAACAAACAGTATTGTTCTTATATATTTTATCATGTTAAACCTAATTAAATATTGATGAATGCATTGTAACGCGGTGCACCTTGTAGTACTGCTTGCGGAAAGCTAACAAAGGGGCCACCAGAAACTCCGCAGTAATCTTGGTAATAATGGTGATTTTCTACTATTTTCATAATTGGATTACTGATTTGAATACCCAAAATTCTGATCAGTATCAGCAATTTCCTCATTTTGTCTAATCTCCTGCAACGGAATAGGATAAAGGGCATGGAAACTTTGAATTGTTCCAGATTGTTTTGTCCACCTGTTTCTCGATTTAACCAGATCTACAAGTTTACCAGTCCTGATCAGGTCCATCCTTCTCCATCCTTCAAAGCAAAGTTCTCTCATTCGCTCATCCAATATTTTTGTACGGAACTCTTCTTGTGACATTCCAGGGTTCCAGGTTTGATCGGCAGGCAGTGTGCCGCCCCATGCTCTTTTTCTTACCGTAGAATTTACAAGTTGCACCGCTGGTGCTGTCCCCCCAGTTTCGTTAAGCGTTTCTGCATAACAAAGCAGGATATCGGCATAACGCATGTAGAATATGTTTTTACCTGATAACCAAAAACTCAGCGTACCGTCTGTTCTCGTATCCTCATATTTCTTCACATGCGGGTCCAGCTCATCACCACCAAAACTAGGGCTAAGGACAGGTGTAACCCCTTTATAGGTGAAGTTATACCTGATACTTGCATTTTTCCTGTTATCACCAGTTTCCCATACCCCACCAGCACTCACATCAGAATTACAGTACGTTGTTGGTATCATCAGGTCATATCCGCCGAAGTAGCAATACTGGTTCAACTCTGCTAAAGAGCGCGATCCCATTTGCCATTGCGTTTGGTTGTTATCCGGGTTCACATTCGTAAACTGGAATTCATAAATTGATTCCGTAGAATTAGGCTTGGCCGGGTCCCATAAGTCGGCATAGTTATTTACTAAAGCATATTTGCCACTATTAACCAGCAATTCAAACTGCTCTTTTGCTTTTGTATAATCTCTCGCTTGTGAACTTTCTGGCGCATACAAATACACCTTGCCAAGTAAAGCAATTGCTGCATTGCGTGTTGCTCTCCTTTTATCCGATTGGGTTTCTGGTAAATATTGGATAGCACTCTGCAAGTCTGCTATAATCGTACTGTAAACCAGTGGCAGCGGTTGCCGGCGCGTTCCATATTCAGCAAATTTCACAAAATCAATAAGTGGTATTTCTCCCCAATACTGGGCCATCTCAAAATCCAGTGCCGCCCGTATGAAACTAGCTTCCCCTAAAAGTGTATTTTTCCGGGTACCCTCCTCTGTATTTGTAGACAATGCAAAAATCACTCGCGCAGCAGCAGAAATAATTGGCCAGCGGCTGCTCCATTGTTGCGTTAGTGCAGTATTGCTAGCCGTTAAAAAGCCATTATAGCGGTCCAGTCCTGCTTGCCTGTCATCTGTTCTTACCTGGTAAGCACCCTGTTGCGCTTCATCAGTACCTAATGTAAAAATGAAACCGCCACGATCTTTTTTGGTATTGCGCCAGCTGGTATATAACCCTAATACAAGTGGTTCAATATTGTCGAGCGACTTAAATGCTTCTTCTTGTGTTAAAGCTGTTTGTGGTTCTTCTGTTACAAATTTCTTGCAGGAGCCGCTGATCAGTGTTAAAAATGCCAGCGTTATTACTATAAATTTTCTTTTCATGTTGATGCTTTTTAAGATATTAAAATCCAACGTTAAGACCGATCACAAACATTTTAGCAGTCGGATAATTATCGCCGCCTTCCGGATCATAACCTTTATATGCTGTAGCAGTAAACAGGTTACTAGCTGTGAAGTATACTCTCATATTACTTAGGCGGGCCCTTTTTATTAAAGCCTGATCAAAATTATAAGCCAGTGTTAAAGCCGATAATCTCAGGTAGGTAATGCTTTGTACCGAATAATCAGTCTCGCCTGTACTATAGCGTCCCGTACCAGAATAAGCTCTTGGAATGTTACTACTTGTATTTGTTGGCGTCCACCTGTCCAGTTCATCAATATGACCAGAATATTCTCCTGTACCACCAAGTAAACCATCATACAGATAATTGATGCGTTTACCACCAATATTATAGTTGAATACCGTGTTTAACGATAGATTTTTATAGGTAAAATTGGAGGAGAAACCACCGTAAAACTTAGGATCTGTATTACCTACTACTATCCTGTCCAGATCATCAATTTTTTTATCACCATTTATATCTACCGGAATAATATCACCCGGACGGATAACCCGGCCTCCATAGTCTATCCCAGCAATACGTTCAAGATCCGATTCCTGCGCTATTTTATCAAACTTATAAGTATAAATGGAATTGAGGGATTTGCCCAGGAAGAGATTGCCTTCCCGCTGAATTTCTACACCGGTAAACCCGCCATAATTATAGATGGCATCAACTTCGCCATATAGTTTAGTAATCCGGTTCCTATAAGAAGATATGTTCCCACTAAAGTCCCACTGGAAATCTTTGCTTTTAATGATTTGCGCACTAATATTAAAATCTACCCCTTTATTAAGTAAAGACCCTACATTATCTATCCTGTTCGAAAAACCGATAGATGGCGGCAGAGAACGCTGCATCAGCAGGTCGTCATTATGGATCACAAAATAATCGGCCCTAAATGTAAGCCTGTCATTTAATATACCCACATCAAGGCCGAGGTTCAATTGTTTCTGCTTCTCCCATCGTAATGTCTCGTTACCCAGTCGTCCGTCCGATACATAGGTAACAGAGCCGCTTGTAAAAACCGGACGATAAAGTGAGCGGTAGGCGAAATTAGGGATGTTCTGGTTTCCAGCTATACCATAACCTGTCCGAAGTTTAAACGTACTAAGCCCTGATAAAAATGATTGTTTAACAAAATCTTCTGCAGCGATATTCCAGGCTAGTGCCAATGAGGGAAAGAGTCCCCATTTATTGCCTTCACCAAATCGGGACGATCCATCATACCTGCCGGTAAGGGTTGCAAAATACTTGTTGTCATAATTGTAGTTAAAACGTCCCACATAACTTACAAGTGCATTGGTTGTAAAATCAGAAGCTAGCTGAAATTGTTCTTTCAGGAAAGCGCCACCCAAATACTTAAACGAGAAATCATCTGACGCAAAACCCCGTGCATCAATCTGGTTATAGTCGTAATTGTTTCGGGTAAGTCCAAAACTTACCAAGCCAGAGAGACTATGTTTTCCATAGCGCTTATCGTAAGAGATGGAATTGTCCCATTGCCAGTTCAGCCAGTTTTCCTTTCTATGGGTAGCGCTACCATTGGTAGAATTTCGAAGGGACTGTCCTAAGCTACGGGGAACATAGTTATAGTAGTTCTGATTGCGGACGTCCACCGAAAAACCAGAACGGATGTTCAATCCAGCAATCGGGGTTACCGTAACATAATTGGTAGTCAGTAACCTGTTCTGGTTACCCTGACCATCAATTTTAAGGCTCCTTATCGGATTATATAATCCTGTACTTTGTATGCCTCTCCAACTCAGATATGGTATATTTTCATCAATTGCAAGCAATGGGTTAGCATTTGCCGCTATTCCAAAAACCCCGCCATCAATATAAGTTTCCTGGGTACGCGTAAAAGTATTATTTGATCCTACCTTTAACCATGGTTTTATCTTTTGATCAAGATTCACCTGCCCTCCAAACCTTTTGTAGTTCGAAGTTTTAAGCAACCCTTTCTGGTCTGTATAGTTGAAACTGATATAAACAGAAGATCCATCATCGCTTCCTTTAGAAAAGCTTAGTGTATGGTTTTGCTGTATACCTGTTTGCCTGATCTCATCAAGCCAGTTATAACTATTACCCTCGCGGTAAGTCTTTAATTCATCAGCCCCAAAAGCAGGCGACCCATCTGCTAGTAAACTATTAATGTAAGTCTGCCTATTTGCCGTCGGGTTTTCATCCATATACCGGTTAGCAAATGCGTCTACCCGTAAATCGACTATTTGCTGTGCATTTAGGTAGGGTATATCTTTCGTAAATGACTGTACACCTCCCCATCCGCTGTATTCAATTCGTCCTTCACCACTACGCCCTTTTTTGGTAGTAATCAGTACTACACCATTTGCACCACGAGAACCATACAATGCCGTTGCAGATGCATCTTTTAATACATCAACACTTGCTACATCGTCCGGATTGATGGAGTTAAAACCACCTTCAACCACCAATCCATCTACAACATAAATAGGACTAGCACCAAACTGTATCGAATTGTTACCCCTCACTTTGATTGATGAGCCGCCACCCGGCCGGGGATCATTGTTCTGCACCAGTACACCTGGTATCCGCCCTTGTATGGCCTGGTTAATGTTTGTAACTGGCCGCTCTTTTAATACTTTTTCATCTACACTGCCAACTGAGCCTGTAAGATCGCTCTTTTTGAGTGTTACACCGACTACGGTGACTTCAGTAAGATCGTTTGTAGTTGGTGTTAATAAAACATTGATCTCAGGTTTTGCACTTACTTCCTGTGTTTGATAACCAATGCCTTTAAATACCAGGATTGCACCGGTTTCAACATTTAAAGTAAAGCGGCCATTATTATCAGTACTTACACCGTTTGTGGTTCCTTTAACCACGACACTGATACCCGGCACCGGAAGGCCGTTATCGCGCCCTTTTACTTGTCCGGTCGCATTAATTTTTTGGGCATGCACATCAAGTGATAGCAGTACTCCTGCTAACAATATGCAAACTGCCCTTAAGATTTTAAAAGAAAATTTTCCCATAACTATTTTTTAAGATTATTTACAAATAGCGCTGATTGAGTCAGCGAGGTTTATAATTGGTTAAATAAATCTACGGGGAATAATATTTAAAAAAATGGACAAACTTTAAATTAAGATGGATTATATAATCATCAGAATAACTAACCAGAACTACCTTTTAGCAGGCAATGTTATAAGAAATCAGCCATTAAAGCAGATTATAAGTCAATTAAATCAGATTACACTTTTATTGTAAAGCAGGATAATTAGAACTTACCTTGTATTTTGTAATAAATTATCATTATCAATGTTACATATACCAGGGTTTATTTTGGTTTTAAAACTACATTTTTGTTATCGAACACTTAAAACTTAATAGAATGTCACTTCCCGACAATTTAAAAATGAAAATTAAGGAAGGGTTTGTTGGCCAGCGGATGATCGTATTACCGCCCAATATCAAAAGGACCCTTTCAGAAAATGCATTGATCAAGAGTTTTTACCTGACCGATATTGGCTATTATCCAAAGGCCAGTTATCACGACAGGGAAAGGCGTACAGGTGCCAATGAATATATCTTATTATACTGTGTTGATGGGGAAGGCCAGGTAACAATGAATCATCAAGTGTATCATTTAATACCTAATACTTTTCTGATTATACCAAGGCAGACTGCTCATCGGTATAAAAGTTCTGCTACACATCCATGGAGTATATACTGGGTACATTTTAGCGGAACAAATGCAGCAGCGATTTACAGCCGCTCTTTAGAAGAGGGACAAATACAGGTTCAATCTGTGCCTTATGACGAAAACCGGATTAAAGCTTTTGATCAGCTCTTTTCAATCCTTGCCCATTCTTTTAACATCAAGGAACTCGAAGTTGTAAACATAAAACTTCAACATTTTATAGCCTCACTTATTTATTATAAACAGATTAATCCGGTAACTTTCGATAATGATTCGGTAAGCCTATCGATTGCCTTCATGAAAAACAACCTGGATAAAAGACTAAAAATGGAAACCTTTGCCCAACATCAGGGGTTTTCGGTATCTCATTATATCAGGGTATTCCGGCAAAAGACAGGAGCATCACCTATCAATTATTTTAACTTGCTGAAGGTTCAGCAATCTTGCCAATACCTATATTTTACTGACAGAAGTATTAAAGAAATATCTAATTCTCTTGGTTTTGACGACCAATATTACTTTTCGAGGTTATTTACAAAACTTATGGGGCTGTCCCCTTTAAACTACCGTAAGAAACACAAAAAGTAAACTACAGAAGGTAGCGGATTGCAAAGCTCCTTTTGTTAGGTACAACGTTATTTAAATTAACTAAAAGAGATAATTTCTGGCATGGAGGCCAGCGTTTCATTCATTGCAACAAGATATTGCTTCTTTCCAGAAACCTTAAAAACAACTGTAAGCCTGTCATTATCCTTTCCTACCTCTAAACGTTCTAAAGAAAGGCCACTATTGCTAAGTGTACTTTCCAGCAGCTCCAACTGTTTAAAATCCGGATTGCGGAACATTACACTGACTAACTTTTGTTTCTGTAACCTGGCAATCATAGTTTCTACTTTAGTTACCATTAAAAGTATACCCAAAGTAATTGCAGTGAGTGTTAGCGCCAAGGCATGATAGCCGATTCCAGTCGTCATACCGATAGCAGCTGAAGTCCAGATTACAGCGGCTGTAGTTAATCCTCTTACAGAAATCTTATCTTTAAATATTACTCCTGCACCAATAAAACCTATACCAGTAATGATGTTGGCTGATATCCTGTCATCTGCCCCTGCACCATGTCTGGATACTATAGTAAAAATGGTAGATCCTAACGATATTAAAATTATCGTACGAAAGCCTGCCGACTTACTTTTATATTCCCTTTCAAAACCAATTACGCCACCACATATTATAGAGACCAGCATGGCAATCATGTCTTGCAACTCAACAGTAAAATCCATTTTTATATCTAAAGTTTCATTTGTTGAGCAAACCAGATGCCATATAAAGTTGGCGGTTAATTCAAAAAGATTAGTTGTGCTGTAGCAATTTGACAAAATGATTCGTATATATAATTACCAATCAGCTAATTATATAAAATACGTTCGCTTAATTTTTCCAGCTCACTAAGAATTAGATTATGAAAGGTATCTTCAAATTTTAATTGCCAATTGTGGATTTTGTGTTATTACAATCATATAAAAAAAAGAACATTGAAAATGAAGTGATAATATACCTCTTCACCTATGGCACTCAATTCAATTGGCGTGAAGATGCCATAAAGCTAGGCGTGGGACATTCAGAAATGCGCTGTAATTAGCGTCAAGTATATACAACTAAACCATACTCTATAAAGCATCTTCCTATTGATTAAAAACTATTTAGTATCTAATGATTAAAATGTGGGATCACCTAATTCCACACACCAAATGAACATTCAGGTGATCCCAACATTTTACGAGAGCTGTTGTTAATCAGCGTTATTTTTGTATTCCATCTAAATTATCATAGTCATCAAAGATTGAAAAGCATTAGACAACTAAAAATGTAGCTCTACCCTATTGGATTGCATTTTACATATCTCAAAAGTATAGCAGCAATCTCTCTTTTCTTTACGGTTTCCCGTAAGAAAAGAGAGATTGCTGCTATTTCGATAAGATCATTTGACACAAGCCGTCATAAAAACTGATCAGTAACTTCCAAAAAGTATTATTTGATTGAATAATTAAATAAATAATCATTATTATCAAAAATTATCATTATGATTACAAAATATGCTATTAAAGTCAACCGTAGAACAATTATTATCTGTTGATCAAAGATGATATCATTTAGCAATTATTTAATCTCTAAATATAAATTCAAGCATAAAAATTTATAATGCTAAAAATCAGTAATTTAAATTACGCTATAGGTAGCCTTACTATTTTAGAAGACATTACATTAAATCTTGGAAGCGCACAGTCACTTTTTATATTTGGAAAAAATGGATCTGGAAAATCTACCTTACTTAAATGTATATCAACTATTTACCCAACTGATGATGGTACGATAGAAATACTCAATGAGAAACCCTCTAACAGACTAAGCTATTTCTCTGCTTTAGGGTGCTTTTTCAATGAAAACGGATTCTATAACTATTTAACAGTCAAAGAAAATTTTACTGTTTTTCTATCTTATTATAATATTAATAACCAGGAAATCGCTATGTCTATAGCAGAGTATAGTAATCTATTTGAACTTGATGAACTATTAAAAAAAAGAGTGAAGCATCTTTCTTCTGGTCAAAAACAGCGCGCAAGTCTAGCCTTAACATTTATGCATAAACCAAAAATGCTACTTTTTGACGAGCCCCTTAATAATCTGGATGCATATTTTATAGATAAATTTTATTCAATACTAAGGGTATATATCGAACAAAATGGCGCTGCCGCGATAGTTGTAAACCACGACATTCTTTCTACACCAAGTTGGGTAGACAAAATCGGCTTAGTTGAAAATAAAACATTAGTTGTAGTTGAAAACAATCAAACTAATATTCAAGAAGTTTACCAAAGCATTGTTCAAAAATGATTAAGGGTTTTTATACAGAAATATATAAGATATATAAAAAGTGGCCCCTATTTATTTTGGTGTTGCTTGTTTCTATTATTGTTCCATTATTTGGGGGATATAGAATAAAATCATCATTCTTAGATCAATATACCTATTGGGCAAGACTATCACATGACTCAAACCCATACAATTTTTTGTTTAACAAGGCCTGTATGTATAGCGCTGTGACTACAATAATTACTATCATCATATTTGGGTTGCTTATCGTGAGCGAAGAATATAAAAACAAAATTGCAGCTAAATTGCAGACAACGGTAACTGGTTTCAGTAAAATACTAATTTCTAAAATGATATTAATTGTCATTCTAAGTTTTATCTTTCTACTGATATCGTTTTTAATAAGTTACCTCACCTACACTGGCTTGCCAGTACAATTTGCTAACACCTTTGTGAAACATGACTTCATTTCTGGCACAGAAATGCTTAAATGTCTTGGCTTATATCTGCTTGCTATAATTAAAATAGTCATATTTCACAGTGCGTTATTGGTAATATTTAGCAAATATTATTATGTGCCCCTTATATTCGGCTTATTAAATATATCACTGTTCTTTATCAACTATCTTCCTTATGGCATTTATTATAGGACCGATGTCCTGCATCAAATAAATGATTATATTATCTATTATAATCTACTTTCTTTTTTTACCGCAGCTATTTTTGCTGTGTTTTTCTATAGAGAGAGCCTCCTAAGAAGAATAGCTAAATTTTCATCTATATGATTAATGCCGAATTGCTAAAGCTGATCCGAAATCGACAACTCATGTTACTTACCGGTATTTGGGTAATCATCCATATTTTGACATTTCTCGCAATCAAAAATTCCTACATAAATAGTAACACTTATTCCTATTTTTCATATAATGAAAAGTACTATAATCACGTCGTATTTTATTTAAAGTTTAGCTTTTATTTCACTTTCTTATTGATCCCAATAGGCTTAATATCAGCAATTAAATCTATTCAAACAGTTGATATTGATGATAGGATTTCATTCACATTAATTGATAACCGACAATTGAAATATAACACGCTAAAGGCATTGCTGATTTCTGTCTGCGTTATCTACAACATCATTATTTTACTGGCATGCATAGGTTATTATATTTTATATGGCAGCGACTTATCATTACTTCAAAATTTAACAGCAACATTATCGGTCTTGCTTATTTGTACAGTCGCTGTATCGGCAGTAACAGCATTTTTTTTTATCATCAATACTTACATAAAAAAATCAATTTTCGCGCTTACCATTATGTTAGCAATATGGGTCATTGGCTTATTTTTACCAGTCAACATCTTGCCATTACAATGGGCTTATCAAGTTTTGAATACTACAAATGGTCATTTTCCCCTATATTCAGGCCTGTTAATAGCAACGTTGATTTTTTCTTACCTTAAATTTCAAACCCAGCTGAGCAACTATCTTTTAAAAGTATATTTTATGCTGGTAATGCTAAGTTTTGTATGTAATAAATTACAGCACGCAACAATTATGATGCAATATTTTTTGTTTGATTCAAATAGAATATTACCAATTTCTGCGGATAATTATAGAAGTAAAAAGAACCAAATAGCTTATGCTGGCGAATATACTGTATAGCCACAACACTATACATTACCCTAGATATAGCCTAAGCCAGCTATATTTGCTGGCGGCCGTTCTGCCTATTTTATGGAAACTAGCTAGTTATATTTTGAATACATCACAATTTATAAACGACGACTATAGCTGGATTAGATCTATAATCATATGTCTTCTATTTTTTATTTACTTTCCTGCACCTTCCAACACGAAAAATGTTTTAGTGAATATCTTTACAATTTTCTCTCTTTTCTTAGTCTATACTCTAATACTGTATTCATTTGATATTTTAATCAATGCTTATTTCAATAAAGGATTGAAGTACGATTATTTATCAAACCTATATCAACAATATGCTTCCGACGGTTCCGAGGAAGAATTACAATCAATTAATAGCAATTACAGGATGTTATCAAAAGACCAGATGATTCAATATAAATATAATCAGCTATTTACACCTATGGCTTATTTTAAAGCGTTTTTAAAAGATCTTGTTAAATACCTGATTATTGCCATAGCTTTTTTTCAATATAAAAAGCGCTATTGGTATAACTAAAGCAGAAGAGTTGCCTGAATCAACAAATTAAAAAGAGTTCCCCTCCAATATTCTACAATCACTGTTAATATAGACGATAAAATAATTTTATAGTCAATCAGTGATATTGGTATAAATATCAGTAATATATATCATTCTAAAAAACATAAAATTTACGATATTTATATCAGGCAATTTTTATTAAACTCTTTAAATAAGACAATTACACCGACCAGTATTATTTTATTCGGCTTTTTGAAAAATTGTCAGGTATACATCAATAAGTGTTCAAGAATAAAATTGAATACAATATTAGAAACTACGTTAGTATGGAAAAGACCAAAACTAATATCAATAGGCGTGCCTTTTTAAAAGCTTCTGCCTTGGTGGGCGGTGGACTGCTGATCCATTTTAGTGCTCTTGCAAAGTTTGAAATTGCCGCCACAAGTGTTAACGCTGTCAATCCAGTACAATGGAACGAACTTACAGGTTACATCAAAATCACTGCTGATAATATCGTCAAAATTCTTTGCCCTAACCCTGAGTTCGGACAAAATGTGATGACCTCCCTGCCTATGATTGTTGCCGAGGAGCTAGATGTGAATTGGAAAAAAGTAATAGTTGAAATGGGTGCACACGACAACGTAAAACTTGGTCCACAGTTCACCGGTGGTAGCAATTCCATGCGGATGTACTGGAAACCGCTTCGTGAAGCAGGTGCAGCTGCCCGCCGTATGTTGATGGAGGCTGCAGCCAAAACCTGGGGCGTACCTGTCGAAGAAATATCCACTAAAGCAGGCATGATTATTCATGAAAAAAGTGGCAAAACAGGAAAATACGGTGATTTTGCATCAAAAGCTTCATCCATTCCTGTGCCTAAAAACGTCAAATTAAAAGATGTTAAAAATTTCACTGTAGTCAGAAATTCACAAAAAAATGTAGAAGGAACAAAAATTATCAGTGGGATGCCGCTTTTTGGGCTGGATTATAGAATGGAAGGAATGCTGATTGCTATGATCCAGCACCCGCCTGCATTTGGGATGACGCTTAAGTCATTCGACGGAACAGAGGCATTGAAAATGCCAGGTATAAAGAATGTTTTCAAACTGAAATTATACGAAGATGGGTTTGAACAGGGTGGCTTCGACACGCGCACTTTCAACGATCTGCTGGTAATTGTCGGCAAAACTACCTGGGAAGTGATGAATGCCCGTAAAAAACTTATTGTGGAGTGGATGCCCGCTGGTGATACAAAAGATACAATGGGTGGCAGAGGAGGTAAAAAAGAGGTTATTGTTCCCGGAGAACTTGAAAACACAACTAACCAGCATCAAAAAATGCGCCAATACGCTAGTCAACCTGCGCAGGAACTAAGAAAAGATGGCGATCCTGAAACGGCATTTAAAAATGCTGCCCAGATCATTGAGCGCACTTATAATGCACCTTTTCTTGCACATAATTGCATGGAGCCGATGAATTTCTTTGCCCATGTTACAGCTGACAAAGCTTTACTAGTGGGGCCTTTACAAGCTCCAGGGTGGACGGAGCCTACGCTTGCAAAAGTTTTGAAACTCACTCCTGAACAAATTGAAATTCAAATGACCCGTATGGGTGGCGGTTTTGGTCGCAGGGCTTATGGCCACTACCTGGTAGAAGCAGCATTAATCTCAAAAAAGGCAAACGCACCGATCAAACTCATCTACACCCGCGAAGACGACACAACCTATGGCATCTACCGGCCAATGTATACCGCTACCTACCGGGCCGCGTTGGATGCTAATAAAAACCTGATCGCCTTTCATGTAAAAGGTGGCGGCATTCCGGAACATGCCATTCATGCAAACAGGTTTCCAGCGGGTGCAGTAGACAATTACCTTGCTGAGGGGTGGCAGATACCATCCAATATCACTATAGGTGCTTTCCGTGCCCCAAGATCAAATTTTAACGCAGCAGCAGAACAATCTTTTCTAGATGAACTTGCTGAAGCAATGGATAAAGATCCGATCGATTTAAGGTTAGGATTGTTAAAAAGAGCGAAGGAAAGTCCAGTAGGAAAAAACAATGAATATGATGCTGACCGATACGCAGGCGTATTACAATTAGTCAAAGAAAAATCAGGATGGAATGGACCGGAGCATAAGAAGTTTAGTCGTGGCGTTGCCGCTTATTTCTGTCATAATTCTTATGCGGCACATGTAGTGGATATGACCACTAAAGATGGACAACCTTATGTTGAAAGAGTATTTAGCGCGATAGATTGTGGAATAGTTATTAATCCGGACGCTGCAACAAATATGGTTCAGGGAGCAGTAGTTGACGGAATTGGTAATGCCTTATATGGAGGTTTGACTCATAAAAACGGGGTTGTAGAAGAAAATAATTTCCACAAGTATAGGATCATTCGTATGCACGAAGCTCCCAAAAAAGTTGAGGTCCATTTTGTACAGAATGATATTGATCCTACCGGATTAGGCGAACCGCCATTTCCGCCTGTATTTGGTGCAGTGGCTAACGCATTATACAAATCTACTGGACAGCGTTTTTATCAGCAACCATTTTCTTCACCTCAGCAAGTTATACCAGCTGTTTAATTCCTGCTTTTTTAAACCCTAATATTATATTTATGCTCACACTAAACATTAATCAGAAAACCTACACTGTTGATGCTAATCCTGATACCCCTTTACTGTGGGTGCTCCGGGATATGATAGGTCTTGTAGGAACGAAATATGGCTGCGGGGTAGCACAATGCGGTGCATGTGTAGTACATTTAAATGGTGAGGCTGTTCGTTCGTGTGTTACAAAAGCGAGCAGGGCCGAAGGAAAAAAAGTTGTAACAATCGAAGGCCTGTCGCCAACACACACACACCCATTACAAACGGCATGGCTGGATTTAGATGTGTCACAATGCGGCTACTGCCAGGCTGGGCAAATTATGTCAGCTGCAGTGCTTTTAAAAGAAAATAAAAAACCTACTGATCAGGATATTGATGATGCGATGGCGGGTAATATCTGCCGTTGCGGCACTTATTTACGCATCCGTGAAGCCATTCATTTAGCCTCAGAATTACAAGAAAAGCAGGCCCTGGGAAAATGAAATAGTGATTAAATTGGTATTTTCACTGGTACTGTCACCAAGCGCCTATCTATGCCTTTACAGCTAAAGCAATCGCATTTATAAATCCGTAAACCCTAAGCAATTAATTTTGTTACTACACCATGAACTATAAAATAGGGTTTGGAGGAAGCTGCCATTGGTGCACCGAAGCGATTTTTTCTTCGCTAAAAGGCGTTGTATCCGTAGATCAGGGCTGGATTGCTTCAAACGATAATAGTGATTATTTTTCAGAAGCAGTAATCGTGAACTTTGATGCAGATAAAATTTCGCTTAAAGCATTGATTGCTATTCACCTGCACACCCACAGCTGCACAGCAATCCACATCATGAGAGCAAAGTACAGGTCTGCCATCTATACTTTTGATAAGCTACAAATGGAGGAATCAATAACAATTATCAGGGAATTACAATCAGAATTTGATCAGCCGATCATAACGGAGGTAGTTGAATTTGAAGACTTTAAATTAAATAAAGCAGATTACCTAAACTATTATTACAGCAATCCTAATAAACCATTTTGTAAAAATATCGTGAACCCAAAGTTAAAGGAAATGATCAGGCGCTTCTCCAATCAAGTTGACACGAATAAACTACAACACCTTTAATTTTTTTGTATTATAATGACTAAACAGCGCACGCCCTCCTACCTTAATTTTGACAAGGAGCATTATCCCTGGAAACCTGATATTAATTACAGAGAGCAGCCCCAAGCCTATCGTGTAGGAAAAGGTGAACAGGGTGTATTGATATGTGAGCCATACAAATCCGAAATTGGTAAATTCTGGCGGTTCAAAACTCCAGAAATTGCACAACAAAGCAGTCAGACAATATTTACACAGTTTATAGATTACTTAAAAATCGAAGATTTCGTGGGTGCTGATATGGCGAGAAAGTTCTTACAAATGGGATATACGCGCGCCCGCCGATATGCAAATTATAAAGGGGGTAGAAAATATGACAAGGATAATGGATATGCAGCACTGGAACGTGGAACGGGTGATCAGCAAAAGGCAGAAGCTGCTGCAATTTTCTATGCACGGTGGAAAGAAGCGGAGGCCACCCTCCAATATTCTGCTATGAAAAAGGATTGGAAACTACGACTTGGCTAGTGATGTGTTAGCCAGAATTTTCAATATATTATAGATAGGTTTAAGAGACCATAGAGATCAATGAAATTTTGGAATAACATCATATTAACCAATTTTTATGAGAGTTTTGACTATAAACCGGCCTACTGAAAGGGACTGGTTTATAGTCAAAGCTCACAGACTTCCTGGTAACTATTTTTCAATCCAGGTCATGAAAGACTCTTCATAACGATCCCCTGCGGCTGGCGAAAGCGTATTTAATTTTTCAATTTGTGTTATACTTAACTCAATGTTATCAGCATAAGCATTTTCTTCGATACGGTTCACACGTTTAGTACCTGGTATAGGAGCAATATCATCCCCTTGCGCAAGTAACCACGCAAGTGCCACCTGCCCTGGTTTGGCATTTATTTCATTCGCTATAGCTTCAACTTCTTTTACTATGCTTAGATTTTTAACCATGTTTTCGGCACTAAACCTTGGGTTGTGCTTGCGAAAATCATCATCGGCAATTTGTTCTGGCGAAGTGATTTGCCCCGTTAAAAAACCGCGACCAAGCGGAGAATAAGGCACAAATCCAATGCCTAGCTCGCGCAGCACCGGCAGTATTTCTGCCTCCGGATCGCGCACCCATAGAGAATATTCACTTTGCAGTGCAGTGACGGGATGTACGGCATAGGCACGGCGGATAGTATTTACACCGGCCTCAGACAAACCAATGTACCGTATCTTACCTTCCTTAACTAAATCTGCAAGGGCACCCACTGTATCTTCGATGGGTGTATCCGGATCAACCCGGTGCTGGTAGTACAGGTCTATATAATCTGTTTTCAGCCGTTTAAGTGAACCTTCTACAGCAGTCCGTATATTAGAAGGTGTACTGTCAAGTCGGTTTTCACCATTATTGGCATGTGAGATCAAACCGAATTTTGTAGAGAGGATTACTTGGTCCCTTTTACCTTTTACAGCTTTACCAACAAGTTCTTCGTTAATATACGGCCCGTAAACTTCTGCAGTATCAATCAGTGTTACCCCAAGTTCTATTGCCCGATGAAGCGTTCGGATAGATTCTGCTTCATTCTGTTCTCCCATCGTATAATAGGCCGACATGCCCATAGCACCAAGTCCAATACGGGAAACTTCCAGTTCCCCAAGTTTTATGTGCTTCATATCTGTCTAATTAAAAAGTTAGTTTGGTCAGCCATTCTGCAGTTTCCGGATCACGATGATCAAAAAACACACTTTTGCCAGTATCTAAAGTAGCAATTGCATCTATATCGTCGGCGCTTAGCACAAAATCCCAGACATCGAAATTCTCGATCATTCGTTCTTCACGTACAGATTTTGGTATTACACCGATCCCCTGTTGCACCAGCCAGCGCAAAGTTACCTGTGCAACGGATTTATTGTATTTCCGACCAATAGAAGAGATAATCTCATTGGTAAACAAATCATTTTTACCCTCCGCGAATGAAGCCCAGGATTGTGTTACGATATTGTTCTTCTTTAACAACTCGTGCTCGGCAGCTCTTTGATAAAAAGGATTTAATTCTATCTGATTTACCGCCGGAACGATCTCGTTATGTGCAATCAGGTCGACCACTCTGTCTGGGAAGAAATTACTGATACCAATAGCGCGAACTTTACCTTCTTTATAAAGTTCTTCCATGGCACGCCATGAACCGTAATAATCTCCCAAAGACTGGTGGATAAGATAAAGATCCAGGTATTCCAGCTGTAATTCTTTAAGCGACCGTTCGAAGGCTTTTTTAGTCTTCTCGTAACCTGTATCCTGCACCCAAAGTTTTGTTGTGATGAACAGTTCTTCCCTAGTGATGTTACTTTTTTTGATAGCCTTGCCTACCGCAGATTCATTCAGATAAAGCGAAGCTGTATCTATAAGACGATAACCTGATCGTATGGCTGTTAAGACTGTTTGTTCGCATTCATCCAGATCTGGGATCTGGAAAACGCCCAAACCTAATAGGGGCATTTCTACGCCGTTGTTTAATTTGATGTTCTGCATGTGATTGTATTTATATGATTTTGTTTTTCAAGAAGATAAATGCTCAATAGGTTATAAGACCGCCATTTGTTACTGGGATATATCCTTTACTTTCCAAAGGTTATCCATTGGCTCTGGCACCAAAAGGGTTTTAATGGCAGCATTCAGCTGCTTGATAGGAGCTAGTTTTAATTGTGCTTCATGGTTAGCTACGCTATCCCATCTTTCCATCAAAACAAATTTGTTTGGATTGTCAGCGTACTGATAGATGTTATATTCCAGGTTTCCCTTAGTTTTCCTTACTCGCTCCATAGCACCACCCGCAAGGTTGATTAAAGATTGCCTCTTGTCGGGTCTTACCTCGAACAAAACAATTACCTGACGTGTCTTTTCCGGGTGCTCATGAAGTGTTGGCACCACTACAGGCAATTCGTCAATTTCGATAAGTTCGATAGACCTCGCTTCGCCTGCTAATGATTTTTGGATCACCGTTATGGCATCTTTAAAGTAGTGCTGCTCTTTATGATAGTGATGAGCTTCTTTATCCTTAAAGCGTTCAAACCATATCGGCTCAAGATTTCCATTTTCAGGTTGGAATAAACTAAAGGACAAATTTCCAGCTTCCTTTCTAGAATTAACGATATTCTTTTGCACAGCCTTTATAAAATCATCCCATTTATCCTCTTTGATTTGTCCGAAAAAACCTAACTCCTGAAAGGTTTTGGATTTTATTGCAGGTGTAATCGATTCCCTTTTCATCATGGTTCTGTTTTCATTTATAATTCCGCTACTAGTTAGTACCAGGGTAACAACTAAGCCTGCCATCAACATTAAGTATCCTATTAAAAAGGATGTTGAAGTCCATTTACCGTTTAGTTTGTAAGTTATCATACCTCTTTTGATTTAAACCGTTCGTTCCACTATAAGACAAAAAAATTATTGGGTTATCGACCCTATCAAAATTTCTGTTGTTTGCCTGGTGAGTTTTCCATCACCAAATAAAATATGAATATTATACATCGATACAAGGCCTGATACTAAAAAATGTGCCATCGCGCGTGGATCTCTATTTAATTTAAGCGCCCCTTCCTCTTCTGCCTGCTTCAACAATTTCTCGAAAAGCCCGACTGCTTTTAAGGTCTGATCTGTAAGAAGTTTACTTACTTCTTTATCAGTTAATGCCAGCTCAAAAACAGAATTGGTGAATAAACAATTACTTTCTTGTACTACAGATTCAAATACAGAATTTATAATATTCCTTATTGCCGCTAAGGGTTCATCACTTTTTTTTGCAGCCAGACTGTATTGCCTATCTTTCTTTTCTATATAGTTGGTCAGGGATTTTAAAAACAGATCATGCTTATTACCATAAGCAAGATATAAGCTGCTTCGGTTGATTTTCATAGAATCAACCAGGTCGTTCATGGACGTTGCATTGTATCCTTTCTTCCAAAAGAGATCTCTTGCTGTTTCCAATTTTTCATCGTAATCAAATTCTTTATTCCTTGGCATATGATACAAAAGTAAATATTAAACCTAACGTTCCAAAACAGTTATCACAGATTAATGTCAAAATTCCAGCTCATAAACCTTGCCATTTTTTACAGCTAGCAGTTTAAATTCATTCTGCCTTTACTGCTCCTTCTTTAAAATTGTTTAAGGTCGAATGGTAATTTCCTAATTCGTTTTCCTGTTAAATCAAAAATCGCTTCAGTTAGCGCTGGTGCAAATGGTGGCAGCCCTGCTTCTCCAACCCCACAGGCTTTTTCTTCGTTTTCCATCACATGTACTTCTATATCGGGCATGTCATTAATCCTGGGCATAAGATAATCGTAAAAGTTCCGCTGCTCAACCAATCCGTCTTTGAAGGTTATTTCATGAATTGCTGCAGCACCTAGTGCCATTAAAATTGAACCTTCAATCTGTGCATTAATGATATCTGGGTTAACGTACCATCCGCAATCCACTACAGCCCAAACTTTATCTATCTTTATTTTTCCATTTTGGCCTCTGGATACTTTAACAATCTGACCCACTGTGGTGGCAAAACATTCAGTAATCGCTATACCAAAACCTTCTCCTTTTTTTCTGTTTTCCCAATCCGAAACTTGTACCATTTTATCCAACAACTTCTGTTCGCGTTCTTCTTTCAAATGACCTCTTCTAAATTCCAGCGGATCTTTTTGAGCAAGATGAGCCATTTCGTTCATGAAGCTCTCATACGCAAATCCATTAGTTGAAGCATAAACAGATCTCCACCACGTATTCGGAATAGGGGTTTCAAATGGTACATCTGCAAAGCCGACCGCGCTGATAGTTTTAAAATAGGGCGCCAAAAAACCTTCGGTGGCATTTCCATTAGCTTCGGTTTTTGAACCTCCCTGCCAGTGTGCAACGTTCTGGCCTGCCATTCTGAATTTTAAAGCGCTTAATAGCCCGTCTTCGATAGCGCCCTGGCAACGGTAGGTTACTCCCGCCCGGTACGGCCCTTGTGTCATGTCATCTTCTCTTGTCCACACAACCTGTACAGGAACCCCCATTTCTTTAGAGATCAGGGAAGCTTCATGTGGATAATCCATAAATGCTTTCCGCCCAAATCCCCCACCTAAGAATGTCATATTAATGATTACCTTTTCCTTAGGCAATTTAAACTGCTCCATCATATAGTCTTGTATCCATTCCGGCGCTTGCAGCGGACCCCATATTTCCAGTTTGTCTGGCTGATAAAAAGCGACACAATTTAGTGGCTCCATAGCACTGTGTGATTGATAGGGAGTTTCATATACGAGATCTAACTTTTTTGAAGCAACGGCAAGTATGGCATCAGGATCACCTTGCTTTTTAGCAGAAAGGCCTTCCTGCCCTTCAACCAGTTCATTCTGCTGTCTATAAATATCTTTAGTGTTAACATGGTCAAAACCACTATCATCCCATTCTATTTTTAATGCTTTCCTTCCCTGTAGAGCTGCCCAGGTGTTTTCGGCTACAACGGCAACGCCATCCCTAAAGGTCTGGAAAACACCTGTCTGTATCTTCAATACTTTTTTAACGCCCGGTATCCGAAGTGCATCGCTAGCATCAAAGCTGACTAACTTGCCGCGTAAACGCGGATTACGTTCAACTACAGCGTAGAGCATTCCCGGCAATTTAAAGTCTAAACCAAAAATCGCTTCACCATTTGTTTTTAAAGGTGTATCCTGCCGCTGCAGCGGCTTGCCAATTAATTTATAGTCGGCACGCTTTTTAAGTATAATATCTTTTGGTACTTCCAGCCTGGCGGCGGCGGCCACCAGATCTCCATAATGGAACTTTTCACCTGATGGCCGGCAGATCACATTTCCAGCTTGTGCATAACAAGCTGTTTTCGGAACATTCCATTTAGTTGCTGCTGCCGAGATCAGCATTTCCCGGGCAGAGGCACCTAGCTTAAGCAGGTTGATATAAGAACCACTAATGGTTGAGCTGCCCCCGGTTACCTGATTACCGTATTTCTGCCGGTTGCCCGGTGCAAAGCGAATATTAATATCTTCCAAATCCACTTCTAGTTCTTCGGCAATAATCTGCGGAATTGATTGATATGCGCCCTGCCCCATCTCTGCGCGGTGGCTAAATAGGGTAACTTTACCGTTGCTGTCAATGTGTATCCAGGCATTTAATTCAATATCGGATGGTACGTCAGTATCGCCGGTAGTAACGTTAGATTCTTTAGCTGCTAATGGAAAGTAAATGCCGACAAATAGTGCGGTGCCTGTAAGTCCTGCGGCTTTTAAGAAGTTTCTCCTTGATAAGCTGTTTACACTCATAATTCTGGTGATTGGAGTTAATATTCGTTTTTATTTACTATTCGGTGCATATGCACCAGTGGTAAGCCAGGTAATCCATGCTTTTTTAAATTGCGCGTGACTAAGGGGTGGTTGTTTACGTCCTTCGCCAGGGTCCCATCCTGCCAGCACCAGGCCGTCATCCGCATGTTCAATCAATTTTTCTAAATTTTTATGCCCGTTTTGCGCTGGATCGATTAATTGTTTAGCTAACTGATAAGCTGTTTTACCCTGAAAAACCATTTTGCTATTTGCTGGTGGCAAATGCCAGTTCTCATTTCCAGGAGGTGTATGCAAACCGGGTATATTTACTGGCTGGTGGCAATTGGAGCATTTCATGGCATATACCCCTTCGCCGTCTGCACCTCTTTTTGGAGACATCATATGGAGGTGACTATCTTCCCCTTGTAAAGGGATATCCCCTGCCGGATGACAGTTCATACACCGCGGACTCATCAATACGGTATAAACCTGCTTAAATGCTTGTACCGAGGTTACACTGTCTTTTTTTACCACTGCAATAACGGGGGCAGAATGATGGATTCCCCGTATTTCCTTATTCAGCCCAAAAGCCATTATACAGAATATGAATGCTAGTATACTGATTACTGCAGCTGTTCTGATAGTACCTTTATAAGCTACTTTACTGGTTACCTGCTTTTTCATTTGCCTGGCTCCTCCTTTCTTTGCAGCTGTGCAGCTAAATGGATAGCTTTTCGTATACGCTGATAAGTACCGCAGCGACAAATATTACCAGCCATAGCCGAATCAATATCTTCATCGCTGGGGTCTTCATTTTCACGGAGCAGTACAGCGGCCGACATAATTTGCCCGGAATGACAATAACCGCATTGGGGTACATTTTCTTTGTTCCATGCTACCTGTGCTGGATGGTCGTTATAATTTGATAACCCTTCAATTGTAACTACATTTTGTCCTTCGGCCCTGCTAAACTTAGTAACGCAAGACCGCACTGCTTCCCCATTCAAATGCACTACACATGCCCCGCACTGCGCAACACCGCAACCATACTTTGTACCTGTCAAACCAACTATATCCCTAATCACCCATAAAAGTGGCATCTGCGGATCTACATCTAATTGATGCTGTTTTCCATTTATTGTAATAGTCGTCATATGATTTAATTTAATATTAGCCTGCTTACATTATCATTTAATAGGGAACCATCACAAAAATACGTATTAAACCGATCGTTCCACAACAAATTGAATATTTTTTTTACGAACGTAATTTTAACACTGACGTCCTATCTATTTTTTAAGAAAAGTTTATTGTTACCAGGTGTTAATAAATTAAGCCTCACAACTGACACTTAATTATTATTGATTTTAAAACCTTAAGCAGCATTATATACATATGCTGCTTAATCAAAAGTAATAAGACCGTGATCCCAGGAAATTGATTTTTGTTAAGGATTATGAGCTATTTTTTTGCCAGTTTCCGTCTCACTCTACTAAGGGATTCTGGTGTAATCCCTAGATATGATGCAATCATGATCTGCGATACGCGTAAGCTAAGACCCGGATGCTGATCAATAAAATTTAGATAACGCTCTTCAGCGGTAGCCCCCAATAATAAACTTAATCGTCCCTGGATATGTCTTAAACTATCGTTTAATCTTAATGTATTGTACGTACTAAAATCTTCACAAATTCCGGGCGCAAGGTCCATAAACTTTTTATTGATAAACACCACTTCCGAATCTTCAACAGCATCAACATAAAATTGTGCAGGCTCGTCAAAACAAACACTATTCCTATCTCCTATTAATGAGGCTTCAGGTGCAAACTGTATGATGTGCTCTTTGCCGTTTCTATCTAAGGTATAAGAACGAAGCAACCCTTTACAAACAAAATATATCAATTTTGTTCTGGTATTTGCCACCAGCAAAGTCTCGCCCCTGGCAACTTTTTTCGTTTTAAGTTCTAATGTCAGCAACGCAAATTGCTCATCAGTTATGGATGTCTGGTTCTTTAGATACTTTTTGAAAATTTCCATAAAACAACTTTTAATTTAAACAAAATTCTCAGTCATCATAAAGTTTCAAAAGTAAATATTAAACTGAACGTTCCAAAACATAATTGCGATTTTTTAAATATTAAAGATCAAAAGGAAGATAAAGGATACTTTTAGTGTGAAAAATAACGCTAAATCCTATTGAGGCCGTTGCAATCAGCATGCACATTAGTTATAACCCGCACGAAATTCTAGTGGGGTTTGATTGGTTTTTGTTTTAAACAGCTTACTAAAGGACTGCGAATGCTCAAAACCGAGGTAGTAAGCAATTTCTGAGACAGACAAATCAGTTGCCGATAGCTTTTCTTTTGCCTTCTGGATAAGTTTGTCATGTATAAATTGCTGGGTACTTTGCCCAGTAAGCACCTTTAATAAGGTGCTTAGGTAATTGGCAGAAATATGCAAATCATCAGCTACAGATTGTACGGTAGGCACCCCATTAATTATCAGACTGTCATCATCAAAGTAATGCGTCAGCAACGACTCCAGCCTATCCAAAACCTGGTGATTACTTAGCTTACGGGTCAGGAACTGGCGGTGGTAAAATCTGTCCGCATAAATCAGCAGGTATTCTAATTGATTAATAATCAGCGATTGGCTAAAACGGTCCATATTAGAGCGGTATTCTCTTTCTATGTTATGAAATATATCAGCGATTACTGTTTCCTCCGTTTCAGACAGGAACAAAGCTTCTTTGACATTATATTGAAAGAAATCATATTTTTTTATCTGTTCTGCGAGCGGAGTTTTCCAGAGAAAATCCGGATGCAGAAGCAACAGCCAGCCTGATTGATTTATGCTGATATCTGGTTTAATCTCGACCTGTAATAGTTGCTGGGGTGCAAAGAATGACATAACACCTGAGTTAAAATCGTAAGGCTGCTGTCCATAGTTAAATTTAGCCTGGACATCCCGCTTCAGTGCTAGAATATAGAAATCCTGCATCCATTTCAGATCCTGCACACCTTTAGGATAGTTCACTTTACTATAGTCTATCACACTTATCAGCGGATGCGCTGGTTGTGGCAGACCATAATAGGTATGGAGGTCCTGAAGTGAGTGAAAGCGGAATGTATTACCCATAGCCTAATATACTTATTTTTTAATTTATGCCCTCTGCCACTATTCTGTGATTGCAGTTGATTCTGCCAATTCTAAATTAGCAGCCAGCGCTTCTTCAATAACATTGATCTTTGCCTTTACAAACTCTGAGGCGCCAACACCCATAAAAAAATGCACAGGCGGGTGTTCTTGTGTACTAAGTTCAATAAATACAGCCGCAGCTTTTTTTGAATCATTAGGTTGGTTGCCGTTGATCTCGTTTAGGTGCTGTGCTTCCACTTCTCTTGCATTGGCATAAGCCTCTATTGGATTTTCGGGCACCATGGCCGAATCTTTTTCCAAAAAGTTAGTTCTGAAATACCCAGGGTAAACGAGCGTGGTATGTATACCAAAAGGCTGCATTTCTACTGCCAGAGATTCAGTGTAACCAGCCATGGCAAACTTGGTAGAACAGTAGATGCCAAATGCGGGAAAGTTGCCTACAAAGCCACCTATAGAGGCAATGTTAAAGATATGTCCAGCGCGTTGTGCCCTTAAGTATGGAGCAACGTTTCTGATCACATTTAACGGACCAAATACGTTCACATCAAAATTCTTTTTAACTTCCTCATCCGATAATTCCTCTACGGCTCCTATCTGGCTATAACCAGCATTATTTACAACTACGTCTATCCTTCCAAACTTATCAATCGCCTGCTGAATAACATTTTTTACATCGTTGTTGCTGGTTACATCCATAGTCAATGGAAAAAAATTAGCATGTTCACCAATCAGGTCGATCAGCGCCTGCCTTTTCCTCGAAGTTGCTACTACCTTGTAGCCTTCCCCTATCAGTCGTGTAACCAAATCTGCGCCTAGTCCTTTAGATGCGCCAGTCACGAACCATACCTTGTCATTTTGTTGTTTTTCAGTTATCATTACTTGAGATTTTAAGATACAAATCTGGGCTTTACTTGCCTTTTTCGTGTAATCAATAATTGGTTTGTTGTAGTAAAATCTCCGATAGTAGACCTACAGCCATTTACTTAAAAAACCGGCTAAGCTGGTCAGCCCCGCAAAAGTTAGCACTTCAGGGGGCAGACCAGATCAGCCGGCTATTATTAATTATATCAATTATTTGGACGGTATCAGCTTTTCTGCACGCAACTGCTCAAAAAGATTATAGAATGTCTCTTCTGTGTTTTGAAATTTTGTGAACCCCAATTTACGACTGTTAGACATATCAGTCATTACCTCAATCGGTCTGCCCAGATCAAGATCGGTATGCCATGCTGTAACCAGGCGACTCAATTCTTTTTCTTTCAGGTCATATTTGTCAGCAATTTCCTTCCAAATTCCAGCATCGTTCAGCATTTCCTGCTCAAGCGACTGTATCGAATCAACATAACCTACTGGCTCTACTCCAAAATATGCTGCTAAACGTTTCCATAACCAATTCCACCTAAATATATCTCCATTGACCACATTAAACGCCTCATTGCGGGCAGCATCAGTTGTAGATGCCCATATCAGGTGTGCTGCTAATAATTTTGCGTCGGTAACGTCAGACAAACCGTTCCATTGTGCAGCAGATCCCGGCCATTTAAAAGGACGTCCGGTTTCCTGACAGATAGTAGCGTATGCAGCCAGGGTTGTTCCCATGTTCATCGCATTACCAACAGCTTTACCAATTACGGTATGTGGTCTGTGAATACTCCAGGTAAAACCATCACGCTCCGCTCCGGCATATACTTCATCTTCTTGTGCATAATAAAAATTCTCAACGTCCAATCTAGGTTGTTCTTCTCTCAACGGTGTTAACGGAAGAAACCCTTCTTTAGCATAGGCTTCAAATGGACCTAAATAATGCTTTAATCCAGTAACCAATGCAACATGTTCAACAGATTTTTTGTCTGATAAAACATTTAATAAATTACGGATCATCAGACTGTTTACCCTGATATTTTCAGCTTCAGTATCATTGCGCATCCAGGTAGTAATGTAAACATGAGTCGGTTTAATTTCAGCCAATGCCGCTGTAAGACTTTCTACACTTAAAAGATCTGCCGCAACCGGCTTTAAATCCTTCACTTCAAGATTTGGCGTCCGTGCCAAACCATAAGTTTCCCATCCTTCCGCAACGAGTTGCTCTGCCAGGTTAATACCAGTTATACCGCTTGCCCCTACTACTAATGCTATTTTATTTTTCATGATTTTATATTTTACATCAATACTTCATGTATGTAGCCCAAAGGTACAGGTATCCACTTTCCTGCCTGCTGACCTGCGTCAAGTAATATACTTGATCTGTATCAAGTGTTATTGGACGATATAAAATGATGTGAGTTAAAAATCTATATTTGCTAACAATCAACCCTTATGTCAGCATGTTCGATGTACTCTTAAGCCAAATTCAGGAAAAAGTATCCCTTACCGATCAGGACCAGGAGGCAATAAAAACGTTTTTTGTTCCAAAAAAAATAAGGAAACGACAATATCTGTTGCAGGAAGGTGATGTGTGTAAAAATCTGGCATTTGTAGCAAAGGGTTTGCTCCGCTCCTACAATGTAGATGCAAAAGGCAACGAACATATCAGCGCCTTTGGTTGGGAAGGATGGTGGTTATCTGATTTTAACAGCTTTTTATCGGCCGTTCCTGCAGTGTTTAATATTGATGCAATTGAAGACGCTGAATTGATGATGATTTCGCTGGCAGATTACAATGCCTTAACACTAACCGTTCCAATTATGGACCGCTATTTTCGTATACTTTATCAAAACAGCCTGGTAAGTAAAGAGCTGCGGTTGATGAGCGCTATTACCCATACTGCCGAAGAAAAGTATGTACAGCTGGCAGAATCACACCCGCATATCATCAAACGCATCCCCCAAAACCTAATTGCCGCTTACCTCGGCCTTGCCCCGGAAACGCTAAGCAGGATTAAGAAGAATCTGGCGTCCAGAAAGTAACACATTATTGTTTATCAATCACAATATAACTATCTTCAAAGCCAACTAGAAACACACGCATTTTCAAACGCTTAAAATGCAATTTGCAGCCCTGCAGAAGCATAAGGAGATGCCTTGAAATTATACCCTTTATCCTGGAAAATAGTCTTTAAACTTCTATCAGTGATCTGTGCCGTACGCATCGCATTTATTCCAACAGTGATTGGGATAGAAACACGTTTCCCAAGCTTTATTTCTGGACGAAGTCCCGCAACAATGGTTTGGTGGGTAAATATTTTATCTTTCCCATCTTGTTCCAACAAAGCCATCTGTCCGTTAATCTCTGCTATAAAACTTAACCCCAAATGTCTATTCACATCGTAGCCAGCCGACATTTCAAGACCATCCTTCAACGAAATCTTAACATCAAAACGTCCCGATGTTGTCCAATTAAGGAAAAAAGCAGGAAAAACCATCGGAAACCCGAACGAATTATTTAAAGCAAGGCCAATGCCCAAGTCGAGGTTTGGTCTTAAATGACGAATAAATACACCACTAACACTCGCTAATATATTTCTGTACCTGATTTGAGATAAATCAGTGCCGGGCATAAAAACGCCTCCTCCAAAACCTGCCCTTAATGACCATCTATCATTTAATGGCCGCTGATAATTAAGACTTATCCCAAGATTTAAAATTTCATCAATAACTAATGGTGCTGTAAAATTCTTATTATTGAGTTTGGCATATGTACCACCGGCACTAACAGACCACATTGCAGCCCGATTTTTTTCATTCAATTTCAAAAATAGCGGGATGTTTATACCCCCTTGATAAACCACAGCAGAGCCTTTACTATTCCCTATCCGCTCACTGTGATCACCTTCAGTCATCTGATAACGCGAAGAGCCAAAATATTCTGTTTTAAAAGAAACCTGTGCATTAATGTTTGCACAAAAAATGCATATAAATATACTTATCAATAATAATCTCATAGTTTTAAATTAGAGAATGGACAATACGTTTTTTCCATCTATTGGACCAAATATCAATAGGAATCCATTGTGATGAAATAGTTTTTGACCGATGGTCGTTTGGTTTTGACGCATGGTTATATCCCACAGATTAATACCGTTAACTTTGTGCTATGACTCTTTTAAAAAATTACGATCGATTTGTATTTTTAATATGGATATTTCTAACCATTGTCTTTTGGTTTAGATATATACCAGACTCATCGCTGATCGAAGGTGGTTTACTGGCATTATGTATAATGACTTGCTTATACCCATTCACAACATACCTAAGTAAAAACTTGTTGCAAAAAGCAATGAGACAAAAGAAGATGCTTTTTTTTGTAGGACAGTTTTTCCTGATGTCAGCCCTATCAGCCTTATTTATACCTGCCGTTCTTCACGGTTTTCTTTATTTAGAAGAAAACGGATTTTTTATGGTATCTGACTTGGTATTAGGAAGAAGCCTGTTTAGTATACTGTATATCAACGGTTTTTTAGTGGCTTTATTCGTGAATTTTGGATTTTGCGGATTGCGGTTCCATGAAGAGAATATGAAACTACATGAAGCTTTGGTAGAGTCTCAATTACAAATACTTCATCAGCAAATCAATCCTCATTTTATGTTTAATGTTTTAAACCACATTAATATACTAATGTTAGAAGATGTAAATTTAGCTTCAGCATTACTAATAAAATATGCTAAAATACTCCGCTATCAATTGAATAGTGAGAAAAATAGAAAAGTAAGCATCGCGCAAGAAGTTCAATATTTGAAAGATTATATTGATATAGAAAGTGTTAGATGGGGAGCGGAATTAATGATAACTTGTTCGTGGAAGATAGAAGATAACA
>Ga0247734_1000483_pt1 | contig 34626 bp, 42 predicted proteins | sample UWRJL103311B2_FD_180933 | JGI IMG/M metagenome (GOLD analysis project Ga0247734, IMG submission 180933) | Plant litter microbial communities from Arlington Agricultural Research Station in Wisconsin, United States - UWRJ-L103-311B-2 | ecosystem: Environmental > Terrestrial > Plant litter >...
TCGAACGCGGGGAAACAAGGAGAAACAAATACGACGACAATTACCGTCTTGTCCAAAAGGTAACCAAAACCTTAAGCGTTCTCACAGGGCTCGGCTCAAACGAGACAAGACTTTTATCCTGCCCCAACAAGGAATTTTTGATTACCGGTCGTGTACGGTGGGGTCCTCCGTTACGTACCTGATGGCATTTGATGTGATGGGCTTTCCGTATGCTCTGCGGCAGAGAGTCTTGAAACCTTCAGACCTTAGAAGCTTCCTATTTGGAGATCGAGGAGGGAAATCAACTGTGATTAATTTAGAGATCGTTCCCGCTAATGAAATTATCCGTTATATTCGATGGGATTTTGACCAACATTTATCTCTTTGGTAGTGCGTATTCCGTAGGTCGTAGTACGCAGGTCTTACTGTTGTACGTAGTTCTTACTGCAACACGTAGTTCTTACTGTAGGACGCCTTACGTCTTCTACGAAGTACTGTACAAGATCTTGTCAATAATTTTGTCAAAGTTCTAGACCCCGTATACAAGTCTGCAGTATTAGACTTGCTTTGGCCACCAAATACTGCTGCTACCAGTAGAAGCCAATGAAAGGGGAGAGGAGTGCGAGCCACTTGACGTGGTCTGCATCAGAGCGATGGGGCGAGTATTGGCATCGGACGACGACCTGAAACAGCGGGATTGATCTTGTTTCCACCGTAAATAGGGACGCCCCTGAGCCGGTACCTGACGATCCCCAAACTGCAACTGCAACCTCAGAAGCATATGATGGGCGGCCTCACCCTTTCGTATTGGGTACCACTTGGTAAACAGAAGATTCAAATAAAATACTTTCGTATATCACATAGTTCTTCGAGGGGCGGAAGCTCAATATTGGCACTGTAGCTTGTATGTATATGCTGCCTTCATGCTTAGCGAGCGAAGGCATAAAGTCTCTGGCCTGTGGTTACCGGGGGGTGAGTCGTGGCTGATTTCCCCTGGGAAGCAGTTCTATATGAGCGATTGCATGATCTTCCAGATTATTATCACATATATATAGATCTGGTTCACGAAGATCTCGCTAGGCATTGAAGCCACATCCGGAGCGGGGCGGTGGACATGCGGAGATTATATTGCTTGAAGGCCGTTGAAGTGAAGCCATCCATCAGATAGATAGATATAATCATTGGAATCGTGACTGGGCTGTATCCAGACTGTAACTGGACTGACTGGATGGTAGCTGTTCGAGCTATTTATTGTATGGAGTCGAATGGAGTAGAAGAGCATCTTCTAATTTGAATCGGTTCCCCCTTCAATTTAGAACACATCAAATCAGCGAGCCAGCTGGCCTTTTTCTTTTGCCTCTTCCTCACCTGCCTTTCTGTTGTTTATGCCCCGAACGATTTATGTAAACTCAAACCCCCAACGAGAGTCAGCTTGTACAGTCCGGTTTGGTAGAGTTGAAACACGCGCCGGGCCCAGTCCGCTTGCTTGCTCTTCCTCTCAGCCTGTCATCCATTGCCTGGCGAGGAGCACAGTTCCACTCACAGTCCACCGAAGCTGTAACCTGTAACAAGGCTAAATGGAGAAGATGTCTCCTTTGCGCTGCGGCCGAGGGGCGTCTCCATTAATTGTCCAAGGGTGTATCACTTGGCTTGTCTGACTTGGCGCTATCCCCGTTGGTAAACCCAGCCAACTACTGTACTGTCCCAACTATCAACTGGAAACGCTTTCTGCATAAGACCCTCCAAAGTCCCCGCGTTATTCGTAGTCTTCAATTCCTGTTTACTTTTGTTTCTTTATTTATTTTTATCATCTATCTATTTTTTTCGAGATGTTGTCACTTCAGTTACTCGTTTCTTTTCTTTCAGTCACGCTCGTTAACGGTAGACCGGCACGGGATATTAAAATCAAGGGTCTGGGACTACCTATCACAAATGCTGGAGCATCGAATATCATACCCAACAAATACATTGTGGTTTATCACAGCAACTTAACGAGCGATGAAGTTACCAACCATCAACAATCCGTCATGACGACGATGACCAAGCGGGGTCTGGACAATTCCAAGTGTGTAATGCTGGGGCTGAATAAGTTCCGGGCGATGGCCATGGAGTTTAACGATGATGGATTGGTGATTGATATTGCCGGTGCAGCTGAGGTTCGTACATCTTTCCACCAAAACAATGCCCCAAGCTAATTCCTCCAAGGTCAACTATGTCGAGGCAGACACCAAGGTTCAAACAAATGCATTATTATCACAAACTAATGCAACACCTGGATTGGCACGCATCTCGCACAAAGCCGCTGGAAACTCAACATATGTTTTTGATAGCACGTCTGGAGCTGGAATCACAGCCTACATTGTTGACACTGGTATTCTGGCCACACACTCAGAATTCGAGGGACGGGCAACATTCGGAGCCAACTTCGCAAACACTGTCGACACAGATGAGAATGGCCACGGAAGTCACGTTGCGGGAACCATTGGTGGTAGAACTTTCGGAGTAGCAAAATCCGTAACCTTGGTTGGTGTCAAAGTGCTTGACGCCAATGGAGCGGGTTCCAACTCTCAAAGTATCCAGGGACTCCAATTCGGTATGATTCACATTCCATTCATTCGAAAAGCCATATTAATCCAAAATAGTCATGAATGATGTTGTAGCAAAGGGAATTGCAGGAAAGGCTGTCATCAACATGTCCCTTGGAGGACCAAAATCCGCTGCCATGAACAACGCAGTTGCCGCTCTTTCCAGAGCTGGAATCACCGTTGTCGTAGCTGCCGGAAATGAGAACGTAAGTATCCTATTCCCATAAGTTACGTTGATGTATTCAAACTAACGGAAACGCAGCAAAATGCAGCAAATGATTCCCCCGCATCAGCTGCTACCGCCATTACTGTCGGAGCCATCGATGCGCTTACCGATGCTAAGGCCTCGTTCTCCAACTTTGGCGCAGGAGTTGACATCTTCGCGCCAGGAGTGGACGTTCTCAGTGTCGGAATTACCAGCAACACCGCCACCGCAACACTCAGCGGAACCAGCATGGCTTGCCCTCATGTCGCCGGCTTGGCCGCTTATTTAATGGGTCTCGAGGGTATTACCACTGCTGCTGATATGACTGCACGGATGAGAGAGTTGGCTGGTACTACTGGTGCCGCGGTTAAGAGACAAACTGCAGGGACAACTACCCTGATTGCTTATAATGGCAATGGATTCTAGAGTACATAAAATTTACATTCTGCAACTATTTATAGATTAAATATACCCCGTTAAGAAAACTAGTTACAATTTTTTCTTCGCTGCGTTTAAATAATTATTCTTTCCCTCAATGTCGAGGCGGTTCAGGGCCGTAGTTTGGTCCGCCCCAAATCGTCTCATCAACGGTCCACTCTTCCTTCTCCTGTTCATATAACTCCAGGTACCTTTGCGCAACTGGAATATGTCAGTGAGATAAATACACACCAAGTGACGGAAGAAGGCTCACCAATCTCAGGACTCAAATACTGATCATTCTCAATGACATACCCGCCCACATTTAGCAATGAGATATGGATACTTGGAAATTGGATGCGGAGCGACTGCACCAGACTGCGTTGCGCTGCTTTGACAAGAGAGAGCGAGAAGAGTTCTGCAACTGGCTCTTGCCAGAGAAGCGAGCTGGTGACCAGGAATGAGGGTTTGTCCTCCGCGGGCGTCTCAAGGAGGATAGGGAAGAACTTCTTCGCTGTGGCATACAGTGCTATGGTCGTGACCTGTGTATCCCGTCAAATCAGCACACCGTGGTGGAGATGAATGCCATGAGTTGGAATCAAGGAGAACGAACCTCAAAGTGCTTTCTGATAACATCTTCCTCCACCTCAAAAAACTTGGTCTCTACAACCGCAGCCGCGTTGAACAACACGGTAGTAACGCGTCCCCACTCGGCAATTTCATCCAGCACAGCTTTAAAGTCAGATGTGGAGGCTAGATCAACAGCCCAGGTCCGGATGTCAAGATCTCTTTTGGAAGAGGAGAGAATGGTTTGTTTGTCGGCTTCAAGACGGGAAGCAGATCGAGATACAAGTGCAATGGAGGGGAAGTATTTGCTAAGGAGGGCGACACTATTTACACCAATTCCCGGGCCGGATCCGAGAAGGAGGAGAGTTGGTGGTTTGGATGTCATAATGAGAGAAGATATAAATTAAATAGATGCTTGAAAAAGGAGGTGAAAGATGTGAAATAGCTGTAGAAGTGGATAACGGATGGTTGGTACGTTCGATGGAAGTTGAATTGAGATCCGAACCATCTTATTTATATGCTCAAAACAATCTTTTCTGGTAACACTGCGCACCCATTAACTACCGTTCTTCCGTCACATACCAAAGACTTGGATCGTGTAATACTCAATCGCGGAGAGCGGCCGGCCCGATGCATTACGAGGTGGTAGTTTAAAGGTGATTGGAAATCCCATCGTTGTTTGTAAGCCACACTATGCCATGTACGAAAATACCCGAACCGAAGGCTTGACATCTCCACGGAATTGGTGGTGCTCCCAATAATTCAGCGAGCGATTGACTGGTCCCCTCATACTGGCTATATGCAAATATATGATTTCTCCGCTTTAAGATCCCCAATTTGAAGGCATCTTTTGGGATTCATGCATGACCAGATCGGAGATGGATTAGAAAATTTAGGATGTACCATTTATTTTGACATCGATGGTTGTTATCCTCGTATGCAAGCTGACAGTTCCAGCATACAGGCTCAGCATAGAGTTAGTTACCTGAATCTCTTGCATTATTTGATTCCTCCGGAAAATGACGTCAACTGTACTAAAATATTAGATGTCCATATCGAGGCGTCTCAAAATTGGAAAGCAATTACACCTTTTTATCACGATTACCGATCCTCACTAACGTGTGCATTGAGTCGTGAGGACTTTATAATCTCAACAGCCATAACATTTCGAGTTACATATAGAGGGGTAGATATTATGACAAAGGCGCTTTGCAGCCGTTAAACTATAATGTTGGGCCTTGATCATGCAATACGTATTTGTAATCAACTAGCATTTATTGTTAACTCGACTTTTATGGATATGGACATATCTACATACTACAATTGCACTACTGAGGGTGATGAGGGGTACGCTGGGCCAAATAAGTGTGAAGCGGATTCAAGTTCTTATGAAGCAAAACTTAGTTCAGGAACCGTGATTTGAACGTAGCTACTGCCCGTCAATTTAATACTGCTGCATTCGCGAAGGGAATAAGCATATACAACTAGGTGGAATATAACTCGCACTATCTCGTGAATGTTTCACCAAAATAATATTAAGCTTTCCAACAAGCTTTTCACACGAAGGTAACGGCAGCAAACTCTATAACATGGTTTCTATCTCACATTTGAAACTCATTCCGATTAAGCGCACGTTACGGAAAGGCTCTCAACTCTGCTGCCCTATCTATATGTTGACCACGACTTTTGTCCTACAGGGAGATATTGAGGTTACATTCCAGCGGCTTTTCCCCAGAGTATTTTATCTGGGGAGAATCATATGGCCCGTGTGATTGAGTGCGCGATATCACGTGCATAAACAAACCCACTCCCAGATTCAACAGGTTTATCGGGGCTTTATTAAACCTTACAGAAAGGATTTGAATACAGGCTCGACAGGTCTGGGAGCTTACTGTATGGGAGGGGAGGCTACGATTCGCTTAAAAAGGGGCTTCATCTCGCTACCACCTGTGCGACTGTGGACATTGTCCCTTGCTGAAACCAATTCCCAGAGGCGGGCGACTGTTCCCTGCAGCAGATCAATCCTTCATTGTCCAGATTCCCAATCATATTACGACCCAGCGCTTATCCGAGACAGTGGAGCAGTTTCATACGCCAATAGATCAGACATTCACGTGAGATGCTGACAGGACCTGGCGGCTGGGATACACCCCTCATTTCGCAATACTTCACTCGAGCTTTCGCATTTGCCATTTAAAACTTCTCATTGCATTTATTGCCCAGCGCATAGAACCCGTCCAAGATCGCAATCAATTCACCAGCACGAATCCATTCTACGAATCTACAATTTTCACCATGGTTCGCACAATCCATTGAACGTGCAAGTGGGGGTTTGCATGTTAACTAATACTGTGTCCAGGGACGAACACTCACACAAGAGGAGATTGAAATCTTCAAGGCCGAATTTGATCAATATGTGAGCAGACACATCCAAGCATCACAATTACTGAGCTGACCTAAGCGTAGGATCAAGACAAAGGAGGAAACATCACGGTTGAGGAGTTTGGCCGAGTCATGAAGGCAAGTGGGCAAAACCCCACCGAGGAGGAACTACAGCAGATTATCAAGGAGGTTGACTTGGATGGCGATGGAACCATCAACTTTACTGGTGAGTTTTACGTTTTGAATCCATTCAATGGCCAGTTGCTGAGCTATTCGCAGAATTCATTGCCATGATGACCGGAGGCGGCAAGCTCCCAGAAGCTGCAGAACCACAGTCGGCGGACAGCGACAAGTCGATAGAGGATGTCATCGACCAGTCATAAAAGGGGTCTGGTTTTTTTGGAGTTAAGTGGGAGATTTGGTTGGTGGGTAGGAACAATTGAATAATATCGACGGACAATATGAGGAATGAAATTATGACCAGATTTAATTTGGTCTGTATAGACAATCATACTCTAACAACAGCCCCTCTAAATCGCTTCTTCTTTAAACATTACACACAACATCCTTCAAACGAAAAAATTGGCAGCTATCCATCGGGTCTGGTCTGTTGTCTTACTTATCAGCCTGCAAAACCTGGTCATTTTCCCGAGTTCATACACACCTTACCTCCCCCTCATTCTACGCGCATGCTCTAACATCCTTTCCTTATGTCTGCTGACCTCCTCTTCATGCTTCCTCACTTCTTCCCTGTGCCTCAACGCCTCCATCTCATGTTGCCTTGTCATCTGGAATTCCTCCTCCACGACAGCTTCCCTCTCCCTTTCCATGACTGCTGACTCCTCCCTGTGGCGAGCACGAGTCGCTTCGATCTGCTCCCGCTCTTTATCTCGTTCTCCCGCTTGCCGTTCGTACTCAAGTGCTATTACCGATTTGTTGGGTTTGGGTTTGGGTTTGATTGCTGGCTGTGGTTGTGGTTGTGGTTGTGGTTCTGCCATTCTGTTCGGGATTGCAAAAAGACCTTTCTTCTGGTGAGGTTGTGGAATTAGGTTGTGGAGTTCTCTTTGTGTCTAGCTTTCCAAAATTGTGATAAGGGGAGCACAGGAGCAAATATACAGTCGGTACTTAGCATATGAGACTTGTGAAGGTCAATGTCTGTTTCACCATGCAATACCTCCGTACGCGGTAGGGCTGATGTCGATACTTGGCAGCTCGCATGCCTGTCCTCCAACGGACGGGAGGTCCGCTTATCGTAACGAACCCCCTCCCCATGAAGAATCGCAATAATAATGGCCGGCTTATGATATATATTGCAGTTCATATAAACAGACTCTCCCAAATCTTAGTGGCAAGATCGCCGACTTACTGGCGAGACATGATTTGAAATTTGGGTAGCCTCAGAAATGTCGTATGAGAAGTAATCCGATGAACTGTGGCACATAAGTGCGGTTTGTGAATACGATGAGTATCACTGAATTTCTGGCTGGTAAAGGATTTTAGGAAGGCACTCAATCGGTTCGTATATCAAGACACTACTTGAAATCAAATCTTTGTCATTGGAAAGTGGTTCAATATCTTCAACCGTGAGAGGCAATGCCGAAGATACAATAATGACTAGTTATGCTAATAGGTACACAGAATGCAACATCAACTTCTGGGCATCTACTTCTAGACAGTCGTCCTAACTTTCCTCCATCTTCCATATTAATCATCACCTTCATCGTCGTCATCGAAATCATCATCTTCTTCTTCTTCATATTCAGCTCGATCGGCAAGAAAGTTCGTCCAGTAGAGCCGATCTACCATATCGACTTCGCTGAACTTGTTACAATACTCAGCCCAGCGTGAGATCTCCCCTTCTGTCATAATAGGCCCAGGGATTTGAAGTGAAAAGTTTGCTCGCTTTATCACAGCTGAGATTTCGATCGAAGGATCAACATATACACCGATTGATCCCAACCTTCCTATCCAATAGCGGACCAAGTCTTCATCGACCCCTTTCCCTGCGATATCAACCGTGGCAGATTGGCCACATGGGATCTTAACATCATATTGGTCGTGATTATCGTCATCATCCTCAACTCGTTCATGCTGCAAACGTGCGACAATCTCTTTCGCCTTTGAGTTGTGCTGAAAATAAGTACCAATCCTTGCGAAGAGCTTAAAAACTTCAATCACCACATTATCATCTTGCAACTGTACATAATACTCCTTTGTTCTCAACCCTTCTTCCTCGTCGTTCAAGAAAGGGGCCATTACCTCCAGTAACTTGGGGATTTTAGTCATCCGAGCTGCATACTCTTCACTCTCATTTGTTGGCCGGTGAATAAAACGCAGCACACCAATCTCCTCTTCTGTGACCAGCGATTGGCGGCAATATGGACATCTCAGCTTATCCGCACAGTAGACCTGCTCACTACACCAACGTTCGAGACAAATATCACCAATTATATGGCTCACAGGAATACATTTGGTTCGAACTGCGAGCTCTCGAGAACCCTTTTCATCTGCTGTTCCGAAAGCTGCCGTGCAGATTATACATTCTCTGTCATCCTTTGGTAAATCCAGGGTAGGGGTAAGATGTCTGCCAACGAAGATTCGGCCCAGATCCATGTATTTCTTTCTAGTTTCAAGCTTTGTTTGCTCCTCGCGCATAATCCCGGCTTCAATATACTTCCGAATAAGCACCATCACAAATCGCTCATCCTCGCTAGCAAAGCCTTGAGTATTAGAGGTGCTGTAAAAAGCTCTCCACCAAAACACGTCCTTCATCTTGCTGTAGATTTTAAGAATTTTGTTTCGATACCAGATAGGTGCTTTCTGAAGTGTTGATTGCTCCAAAAATTTCTGCATGCTATCGGTGGCTGTCTCGGGTCTCATACCGCAGGATGCAAAATATGCGAGTAGTGCGCCGACCATTTTGGAAACTATATCCATGTCTGCTCGCATCTCGCTAGGGGTCTTTCTCTGTAAGCAATTAAGATAGAGTTCGAATTCGGCAGACGGGCTCCGGACTGCTGGATGGTAGTTTAGATCTGTATTTCCGAGCAGGCACATCATGCAGAGTTCGGTAGAACTTTCCCAGTTGTAGAGAGACAAACTCCTCCTCTCTTCGCTATGCACGCCAAGTGTCACTTCTGACAGAGTACATCCTTTGCCGTTGCACAAATGTATAGATTTGCAAAACAAGATATGCTTGCAGACGCCATACCCTAGGAAGAACTTTGTGCAGCGGTTGAACATGGCGAGAATCAAGCAGCTGCCGAGTAGACAGCTGTTTGACTTTATAGTCTTTTCTGTGTATTTGGTAAATGCGTGTTGTAAGGTGACCTGAATCGAGTTGTGATCTGTGATGTAGGTTAAGAGGACCGAATAATCTAAGACGCGAAGATATACTTATTGCTCATGTGTCTTGAAAGCGAGACTGTTTACTTCTAATTGGTCTGGCTTCTACTAGTTTCTGTCACTGTCTGCCACTAGTCTCGGTTGGGAGCTGTTCAACCGTTCCTTCCAGTAATGATATCCAGAACATTTTCGCTTACAGATGGGCAAGGGTGGGCCACTTTTTGTATAAACATCAAACCGTGTCAAGCTTTCAACAAAGGACTCCATCAAGTGTTACTCACTAGCTATAGAAAGCACCATAAAGGGAGCATCTGAAACACGTTAGAGGATTTTGTGTTTCAACCATTATCGTAGTTTCTTATTCCACCTACTTGCATGTCAATCTAATAGATTATACCAAACAAGATAAGTATCTCAAGTATCTTACCGATGGAATCTCAGACTCCACATAACCCCTAATCCCTTGATATCTCACATTCTTTAACGAATCAGGCCAATTTACAAACTCCAGCGTCAACATTATGTGAAAGAAACAGCCCCCTTCATCACCACAGATACCCTTCTTCATATCATCTTTGAGTCTCCATTACGGTAGAGCAAATTTGTTTGGTAGCTAGGCAGCAAAGAAAATAGGCATTTAACATTTCCAGAACTTTCCCAAGTTGCTGTCTTGAGCGATTCTGAGCTCTTTATTGAAGACCAAGAATCACCCAGGTCTTTCAAAAACGTTGAAACTTCTTAATTCTTGCTCAAATTCATAAAGTAACGTATTTTGACTTCACACTCCATCTGTTTCTTGCATAGCCTCGTTGAGCCTTCTAATTGCGTCTCATACACTTCAGTAACTTGGGAACTTGAATTTATTTTCCAATTCACGAAATGCACTGTGAGTGAAGATCATACAAAATGTTGAGAATGGTGATGGCTCTCCACAAGACTGCAGGTCAGCTAGATGAATTGCACCCCTTTTCTATCAACGGCTCATACTTGGACATGTTAAAGTACATGTCTGTATTAGTGTCTAGACTATCTCAGGATGTGCTTTAGGACATGGATACAAATGAGATTCAATTGCTGGATTACCTGGGGATGAGTTCAAATTGATAGGAGGCCGGCCGTCTACTAACCATAGTTAATGCTACCCAAACCAGTCACTTCTACATTTTCTGAATCAAGATTTGCAATAATAGATGTATAAATGCTAACTAGCTATAGTAACAGCCAATATATCACTAAGTGAAGTCACTCTAACCTAAGAGATATTGTTAATCTTTTAGTTTTGCTATGGCTACACATATTTTAGCTGTAATTAATTATCTAGCTGATCATTTATCGCATTTTCGCCTCTTCTGCTTTTCCCCCTCCTTTCCATACATCTCAACTAGGCATGTTTTCTTGTATGGCTGCCAAGTAGAGAGATTGGTCTAGTCGCTTCCTCGTCAGATAGATTCTCATTCTGGTAACCATATCTGTTCAACCGATCCAGATTTAGATGTAACTAATAGTAACTACAAGCTATTTGTTTTGTAGAAACCCTTGAACAAAGTTTTTATTTCTTGTATTTAGGTAAGGTATACTTCTAGCAATATTGAGAGTACCTCGCGTGTTAAACGAGGCGGTATTTGAAGCATGACACTGCAACTTCGTGACATATAGGAGTGCTCGCAAGTAGAATTTCCATAAATAACCAAATCAAGAGAAAGAAACGGACGAGAACAGCTTTTCTGCTAAATGACAGATTAGCCAGCTTTCACGACCGAGAACAAATGCTATAGAAACTAGATTGCTGAATGATCGGAATCATCATTACCAAGAATACCCCGTTGAGTATTCTAATATATCCGGTTTATTCAATATGAACTTTAGCTAACAAGAGGGAACAGCCTTGGACAAGTTCAGAAATAGGAAATTAGCCTTCTTTTGATAATCTATAGGAAGGGAATGGAGAATAACAGAAACAGCACTTTTACAAGAGTGACCTACGATCCAACGACTACCGGTAGATTATCAAGAGGAGAAACCTAAACTCAAATGCAAAGTGAACCAAAGCAACAAGACCAGCAGGTCAGAACAATCATAAAATTCGACTTTCAAAAGTAGACAAAAAGGAAAAAACAAAGAAATTGCAATTGGCCACAACTTCCCTCTTCGACTCTTCCATTTTGAAAAAGTCGCTGGGTTTTTGTTTCAACAGTATGCCTAAGTACAGCGTGCCAAAAACTAAAGACACATGCTTCATGGGTTTTTAAATTTTTCCCGGCAACGAAGTTTCATGGTGGCATCGCGGGTTTCGTTTTGATTCGGAAGCGAGACTTCATGTATGGGCTCGTCTATCACAAGTGCACAACACCAGGCGGCTAACGCACCCCATCAAAGAAAATGGAAACCTTTTTTGTTGCATATCGCAGCTTAAGCGATACTCGCTACTTAGCGAGGATCTCCGTTCCCATGTGAATTGAAGCCCACTTGGAATTCGAATAAGAGATGTAGAGAGAGAATCGTAGCTCAACGCTTGGTGGGAGATGTGAGTATGGAGTAGAGTAGAAGGGAAGACAGGAAAGGGGGGCCGATGCTTTCAAGAAATGGTGATTTGCGATTTCTAAATGTTTTGCATTACAACACATGCCCCTCCACTATCATATGTTTATTTTTCCGTCCTATTCAATATTACTTGATCTTATGTCTTCTTAATTCAGTATATCGCATAACCTCATCTCATCTGCACCGCAGGGAAAAATCGAGTGCCCGCCCATCCTCTGGCGACCACACTCTGGATATCAATATTGCCCTCTGGTCCTTGTTGTGGACTCCACATTTTCAATAGAATAAAGCGTCCGCTAACAGGAGGATCGAAGCGCACAGTACATTTACTCTTATCTCTCTCAATAAAGAATCTTGCATGTGGGGCCATAAGTTCACCACCAACAGCACGAACAGCTTCTTGTGTAGCGAGTTGAGAAGCTTCAACTGCTTCAGCCAGAGTGATGTTTGATGCAGTCTCGCGACGAGGGGCGCTTGGAGGGAATATACGTTCTTGTCGAGCTTCACGGTTCGAGCCAAGGAGGAAATCTTCATGCCATGGTCCGTTGCCGTCGAAGTCGTCATCTGAAGTTTCGGGGTCACCTGAAGGGCCAGGATTGAGGCCTGGAGGCGCATCTTCATCATCTTCGGAGTCACTGAACTCAGTAGTGACTTGGAAAGGTGGTGCATTGGTGGTGAAATCCGATGGGATTTGGGCAGTGCGGAAATCGCATTCTTCATCCTGGACCCCGATGTCGTACAGGCGCCGAGCACGAGCTTGAGCAGTCATTGAACCATCGGTGTTGTGACGGATGGACACAATGGCTGGTGGTAGTGAGCGACGGGCAGGTGAGTATTGGATTTGGTATTGGGCAGTACGGGTGAGGAGGTCATCAGAGGTCATAGAGATGAAGACCATTCCTTCTTGGATGCTGCCAATTATCAGTTAACATAGTTTAAGATTTTAAGGACGCTTACGGGGCGGTGTATCCAGAATGAGGCGCTTTGATGACTATTTCTTTTAGAGAAAAAACTGTTGCTCCTTGGTGCCTCAAAACCAGGTTGCATCGGTTGCTCTTTGTACAGTAAACAGTGTTGTCACTTCGAAGCAAGTTCTCGGCCGGGTATTTCCCTCCATGATCCTGATAAATACCACCGTCACAACTAACAATCTCCATCTTCAAAGTTCCAGGTTCAACCTGACCATATTTGCCATAACTAAACCCACGAAATCCTGAATCAAGTCTATCGGTATCCAACTTTCGTCGCTTGATCCGTCGGTTGTGCTCTGCTTCACTAGAGTATTCCTGTGCTTGAAGAGCGGGATGAGGAATGTTGGGAACAGGGTCATCTAGAAGGGCTCGAAGAGTTGAGCTTGCAGCTTCCAATTGACGACCAGCATGCTGCAACTCGGCAAGGCTGTTCCCAAGTCCATTTTCTCTTTGAGTAGTAACGCGGGTCCTATAGCGATCGCCAACTAATATTTGTCGTCTGCTTCGTCTAGCAAAGCTACCCGGGGCTCTGGCTGGGGATCCACTGGGCCTTTCGCGAGATGGAGGGTAGCTGGCTTGAGGTTGTGGAGGCAAGACAAATAATGGGGATTCCTCGGGCGCCTCATCTTGGGACTGTCTCCTCCGTCGCTCAGCCATTTCTGCTTCTCGCCTTCTTCTGAAATGGAATTGCTCTATTTGTCTATATAATTCGCCAGAGGGGCTAACGGAGGTGGCATCAGCGGAGATTCGGGTGTGGTCCAAGATCTCACGCACAATTCGGTCTGCGGTTTCGTGAAGCGAATCTAGTTGTGATGGTTGTTCGGGATTGTCAGACTGGATACAATTTTAGTTATATGTTGCAAGCTAGTGAAAAAGACAACCTACCATCAGAGAGCAGCTAGTTATATGAAGGGGGGAAGGTGGTGGAGGAGGTGAGCAAGGCAGCACCGATGATTGGGGAATTCCCAATCAATAAACTTAGATAAATAGCTACAGGCAAAGTACTGCAAAAGCTATCACAGATGTTGGACAGTGTATATGCAAATAGCAAGAGTCGTGGTGGTTGAGGCTGTCTTGTCTGGGTCGAGTCTTTTGAGGGGTGGAGATTAGGTGAACATCAGTCAGTGGACAGCAGCAGTGTGAGTATCCGTCGTGGTGAGGCTAGAGAGCGGTGCCGTTGATCTTAGGTGTGGGGTGACGCCATCCTGATTGGCCCGAGCGTGGCATAGTGGGGCATTGCTCAGGGACATGTAGTTTATCAGTAATTCACTCCCACGTCGATGTCAAGTTAGGGAGAATGAAGCTATTCACAACCCAGCACGACCAACTAAACTCACTACAAGCTGCAGGAGTGGTATATTCAGTTTAGCTACGCAGGTGAGTGTCCGCCTTCTTCTCCTTCAATTGGGAGAGAAAACCAACGGGATCTAATAGTTGTTGGTAGATTTGGCATTTCACAACGAACTACCTACTCCCCCTCTACCGTCAATCCAGATCCGGCTTTACCTAGAATCTCTATCATCCACCAGTACTAAAGCCGACTTCACTTATCCTCCTCCTCTCGACAAGGAGAATATAGGAGCACAATCAATATAGCCGGAGGGCGAGGCTACGAGGAGGCTACGAGAGCCTACACCTTCCACCACTTCTTCCCGTTTCTACTTTTCTAACAACGAACACACCAACAACCATGGACCCCTCCGATTTTCTGACGAACCAGACCCCTGGCTATGCCATGGCAGATGTACCGTTTGCGACTGCGTCTGCTGTCAACCCCGAGAACAAACCTGTCCCAGGAGCTCCATCTACAGCTCAGGCGGGTATTAGTGCTGGTAATGCTTCTTTTTCATATTGTTAAAACTGTTGGACCCCGGAAAAATCTCATAAAAATATGGTTGGGTAAGAAGGTCTGCAGGGTCACTTGGTTGCAACTCCGGCGTGCAAAAGGCTCATAGATACCTTCTCTCCCACTCCAGTCTCCGATGGCGAAGCTGTTCATCGGTTCATCTGATTGACCTCCGGCTGGCTGGATTACGGCAAAGTCTCATGATGGCTACCTTTGCGAGAATGTCTATCAAGTGACAGATCATGCCCATGATCCCATGGTCGAAATAACATTTGCCAGCAGTCCTGGCACCAACGTGATTGAAGCCTCATTCGTACCAGCAATAATCTTTGGAGCTCCAGCTAGTTATACTGAAACTAGCCTGCTCATCCAACCCGTACCGCCTCGTGTGTTGAATCCTGTTAAGCTTTTACAAAGATTCACCATCAGAGGAAGGGGATGCAGGCATGCTACAGGGTACCTTCTGGAGGTTCACTGGGTGATAGCACTGGTAATCCATTGCTCTTTTGCACCAACCCTCCAACCGGTTTTAAGCTCTTTTTTCTAGAAAGTCGCTAATTTTGTGTAGATGAAATCGCGCTTTACGACCGTCAAATCCGCCTCTGGGGTGTGCAAGCTCAAGAAAAGATCCGTAATGCCAACATCCTTCTCATAACTATGTCCTCGCTCTCCGCTGAAATAGCCAAAAACCTCGTCCTCGCTGGAATACACTCTTTGACTATTCTTGACCATGCTATCGTCACTGAAGCTGATCTTGGAGCCCAATTCTTCCTCACCACGGATGATATTGGCAAAAATCGTGCAGCAGCATCGGCACCAAACATTAGAAAGCTGAACCCAAGAGTCAATGTGATTGTAGATGAGAGTGATATTCAGACAAAAAAGGCGCCATTGGTGAAGGACTTCGACTTGGTGATTGCAACAGGATTAACAGCAGGGCCACTGGCTATGCTTAATACGGCCGCTAGATTGCACGGAAAGCCATTCTACGCTGCCAATGTACATGGCTTCTATGGATTTATCTTCTCGGATCTAATTCAACACGAATATATCGTGGAGCGGGAAAAGGGTAATATGCCCACAGTCCTGCAGGCAGAGTCACGGACGAGAAGTATTATTGAGGTCAAGGAGAAGAGAGAGAATGGCAAGAACATCGAATTAGTCAAGAAAAGGGAACTATATTCTACCTGGATGTTGGCAAGCGATGGAGCGAGTCTACCAGACGAGTTTTTGAAGAGTCGACGACGCCTCAAGAACGTAACGCCTATTCTTTCATGTCTTCGTGCTCTCTGGGAATATCAGTCTAAACGACAGACTGACGCAGGTCCTGAAACTATAGATGATCTCAAGCTATTCACTACCCTCGCCACTCAAAAACACAAAGCTCTGGGTCTACCAGACGAAACTCTCAAATCTGACGTCCTACGGAAATTCATACAGAATGTGAATAGTCAGATTGCGCCTGTGAGTGCAATGCTTGGTGGCCAGTTGGCTCAAGATGTCATCAATGTGCTTGGAGGACGTCAACAGCCAATTCAAAATTTTGTAATTATGGATGGCGAACAAATGGAGGCCCCTGTTTATGCTATGCATCCACCTGGCGACTTGGGTCAAGATATGTTCCCGGAGACGGACAAGGCGATTGCGCGTCGTTTGAGCCAGCAAATGCCTGAGGCTATCTCCATCTGAATCCTTGCGAAGTGTATTATAGCATTAACCAGAAGGCCGGGTTACTGGGTCGGCGTTGGAGTTGCAGCTACGGGTTACGATAGCCATGAATCAACGAGAATCAGCATTGTCCTCCTCTGCTAACCCTGGGAATCATGAGTGGCGCGAATGGTTGTCCATCCCTCAACCTGCCATATCTAATCTTATATTCGGCATCGTGCAGATTCACCGATTCCATTCCACACCTCTTCATCAAAAACCCCGAGACCTTCCTCCTTCTTGCCTGTGTGTTCATTGTGAATCTCATCTCTCTAGTTCCCAACTATAGATCCTCGTCACCACTACACCCGTCATCATTGCCTGTCTTACCACAAACCGCCATTTCTAATGTATACAGCGTCGTGTCAGATCCACCAATTCCATTCCACCCCTCCTCAACAGCTCTGCCACCTTCCTCAATTTCCTCCCCCTCGCCCATATATTCACTGTTGATCTCATCTCCCCAATTCCCATCGATGTCCTCGTCATCACTACTCTTGTTATCATTACCTCCCCTATCACCCCACCTCCTCCTTGCCATCTCGCCAATTGTGACCCCTTCATCCCCTTTCCTCACAAAAACATAACTTCTTGCGGCTCTTTCCTCCCCCTTCCATCCATGATCTCCCTCACCATTTCCGTCTTTCCCATGCACAACCCCTAAAGTCCTCGCATGCCTATATCCCCCATAAATGCTTGCTTGAAACTTGAAACTCCGCTGGACTTGTAATCCTGCGTGGCGGGCTAGGTCACGGATATTCCAAAGGGTATATGGTTCTCCTTCGAACAATGTCACCACTATCGAACTAGGCGACGTAGAATCTGCAGTTTGTGGCGCTAATGCCGTCTGAGCAATCTTGAAAAATGACACGAGAAGTTCTTGATTATATCGCACTTGACGGTTCACATCTTTCGACTTGCCGCCTACATGTGGGAAGTTGAAGATTATACGCTGGCACTTCCCACGTACTTCTTTCCATACGGGACCGGTTTTTGTGGCGTCAACATTGTAGCGTATCCTCCCTTCTGCCTTATTTTCTGCCTTCTTTTCTTTCCCCCCGCTTTTGGTATCTTGTTCTGCGGTCTTGTTTTCCTGATCACCGTCCTCCTTGTCTCCTTCTTCCAAAAACTCTATGTTCTCAACGCAATGTGGGTATTTTTCTACAAGTTCGGATTTGGATTCATAAACCGTAGCTATCATGTCGGTACACCTATGCTGCTCAAGTAACGAGCGCGCGAAACTCAAATCTCCCTCCCCGATCAACAGTATTTTCTCGTGTGCCTCGAAGGGTATTGTGGGTGCGGTATGCTGTGCCTGGACATGTTTTTTGGGACCGGGTTTGGCCTGGGATTTGGTTATGCCGGTCGGTTTGGAAGATTTGGAGGCATTGGAGGCATTGGGTGACTTGGTGTAGTTTTTTTTGGTAGGAGGAGGTTTGTTATTTGCGGTCACGCGCTTGAGGCGTTTGTTCTTGCCCATTTTTGGGCGAGGTGGAAGAGTATACTGGGGTATGGTATTCGGGAGGAAGTGAGTTCCAGTACGGCGGAGAGGTAAAGTGAAGATAACTTTTTGGCGGGGATGCGGCCGCATGTGGGTTTTCTTGGCGGAGATTATCTGTATGTCTTCGTGTATGCTAGTTTGAACCTCACTCACAAATATCACACCAGAAAGATATCAATGGAGGATCATGATATAAGAATAAGAATCGATGTCACCTGATTCTATGGTAGCAACTTGAATAAACAGCATTCTTACCGAATTCTCCGTGAAGTGCTACTTGTGTAAAAAAAGGTCCTTCAATGCATATAGCGGGTCGATTCACCTAGAAATTCTTGAGGTTTTTAATTTCAGTACCAGGCTGTTTGTTATTCACATATACATCTTCAGAATCTCACGTTAGGGTTTCCTCATTGATTCAATCAATCTATTTGGAAGTAATATGTATTACTTTACACAATATCTGGTCTGGTATACACATCTAATCCACTACACCTGGTGGAAGAATCGCAACATAGTCCAATGGAGCTAGTTCCCTCCCGTTTGGCTGGCCCACAATACTCAGAACATCACCTTTATTTATTTTCACATTTCGGAATGTGACACGAGTAGCAGAATGCCCATCTATATTCGCAGATGGAAAGTGGCCAAGCCTCTCTTCGTTATTTCCGATCCACTGCCCCAGCGAACGTCCAGCAATAGAGACCTGCCACTGGGCTTTGCCTCCAGTGTGATCAAAATAGTTTACTGCTACGTCGTATGTTCCCGAAGGATAGTTGAGAGTGGCACTAGCGGTGCCGGGGGTGGTGTTGGAACTAGTTACGATGGCAGTGTAGTTGGAGGCTGTCTCAAAAGGAGTGACCTTTACAGTCTTGTAGCCGCGCAGAATCATCTGCTCAGCTTCCACGCGCCATGGATGGTTCCCAACTCGCTTTGCTTGATCCGGGATGCTAGATAGATTCCAGTAGTAGTTATTGATAGCATCTCTCCAGACAATCGAATGCCCCGCTTGGTAGGTTTGGCGGAATAAAACATGATTATAGCGCTCGGTGTCAATTTTACCTTTCAGAGATTCCCACATTGGAACAAACGTTTGAGCGGTTGCCGCACCTTTGTAATGTTCGTCGTAGAAGTGCTGAATAACGGTCTTTCCGGAGTGTAGACGGTATGTATAGTCAACATGGTGAAACCTATTTCAAGAGGTCAGCTGTTGATATTTTATTTCTTGGAAAGATAATAGGCTTCCAGAAGATCTTTTACAATGCAACTTACCAGAGAAGTAGATCATCAGGGGTCTTTTCAATGTTTTCATATATTTGAGCAATCTCATCAGGGTATTGGCCAGAGTTTCCTGTTCCATTCTTCACCGTTCTGTCCATCCCGATCATATGACGATCCGCTCTTGTCCACTGGCCCCATTTATTGTTATCTTGAGAAGCAGGATTTGGACCATAGTGGGTGTATAAAATATCTGTCAAGGTTTGAATCCCCAGGTTGCCAGTATAGCTTTCATATGCTGGCCAGGATTTCATCGACATCTCAGTAATGGTATCAAGAACCTTCCGGTCAAACCCAAAAGTCAAGCGAATCCAGTCTTGCAGTATGTCTTCCGATTCTGAAGTTGGATCCCAGGCTAAGCGTCCGTATGCGTACAGATTTGACATTGCGAGGTGGCTACCAAGCCAGGTTGGATCTTGCCCAACATTTGCAACAGCTGCGTAACCACCTAGTGGACGCTTGAATCGTTCCCCGGACACAATATCTCGGACAAGAGATTTCTTTTTATCGACACGTAAGTTGAAATCCAGGATCGTCTTCCATAGAGGTGCGAGATATACGAGATGGCATTGCTCTCCGAGATACTCTTGAGTGATTTGAAGCTCGATCGCAGTGTTGGTTTTCTCCAAGTGTGCGAACAAGGGGTTCACAGGTTCTCGGACTTGAAAGTCTATGGGGCCATATTTTATCTGGACCACAACATTCTCGTCAAATTTACCATCTAGATGTTTGAAGAATTCAACTGCAGCATTGGCACGATCAGCTTTCCAGTCCGTATGATCGAGTGGGTTATAAACAAAAGCGCGGAACATCACTACGCCACCATGGGGTCTGACTGCCTTAGCAAAGAGATTAGCTCCCTCTGAAAGGGTACGATTGTAGGTCAGCGGCCCGGGCTGTCCTTCAGAGTTGGCTTTGACCAGATACCCAGCCATATCAGGTATGCGTGCATATAGTTGGTTTGTAATTTTGGTCCACCAAGCCACAACGGTTGTGTCGAGAGGATCGAATGTTGTGAGACCACCAACAAGCGTTGGAGAAGCAAAGTTAAGGGAGAAGCCTAATTGGACACCGTAAGGTCTGAAGGCATCGGCGATTCTGCCCAATCCTTCAATGTTAACTGCACTGAGGAGCGAAGCATTTGCATTGACATTGTTGGCAACTACGGCGTTGATTCCTATCGAAGATAGTAATCGAGCATACTGACCCCAGCGAACTGGATCATCAAGAACCACTCCCTCGTAGAAGACTGGATTTCAATTAGCCAAGTTCTAAGCTTTATCTTGATGGCTTACACAGGGAATTTCCTCCGTAGCCGCGCTCAACACTCCCATGGTCACTACCTCTGCCATCCAGATTGTCCCACTGATTTACCCATCGAATAGGAGCACTTGGGTTGGAGACGAAGGCAACGCGATCAAAATTTCCTTGCGCAAGTCTGGAGAGGTACTCGAATGCACCATAGAGAGCACCTCGTTCGTTCTGTCCTAGAATTTGAATCGTGTCGTCTTTGGTGTTTAACCAAAATCCATCATTTTCCAGGTCTGGAAGTTTTCCCAGCTTGCCATAAGCCTTAATATATTGATCGACAGTCCCTACAACAATAGACTTGGAGGGCTTCCCAGACTTCCCACCAATTTTAAGGTCGTTACCAAGAATTCCCTTGAAGCCTTTCTGGAGCTCAGACCCAGCAGTATTTACTGGACTTGACTCTGTGCTGTTTAAAACTATAATGCCAGATGGGAGTCCATAATTCGGGCGGTTTCCTTTAGGCAATGGTGCATAACGAAGCCATCCATCAAGACCATTTTCCGCAACAGCGAGGCCAATGCAGGCGAGTAGTAAGAGAGAACGCATGATCGTTTTTCCAGGCTGCAAGATCCCCTACATGCCATTCGATGTATGGGAGCCTTCAGATTTATACCTATCTAATATACTAGCCAAGACATTCAGAAATAAAATAAAAATAAAGACTTACCACCCCATGTTGAGGGGTCGGAGCCGAAGACTTTAGCCTAGACGGAGTATTCTCCCATTCATCGAATTTGGGTACAGTAGTGGGCAATAAATGTATGCGGGGTGTTTCTTGGGATCAAAAGGATAAACTTTTGTCCTATTTGCGTCCTGGGCACCTTAATCAAGTAGTAGATAGCCCCGGTTTTTGGTCATACATATACTTGCTGGATCCATAGCCCTGCTGGCGGTTCCTGCATCTCGGATGATGATTCCATTAATCAATTTCTCTCCATACAACATAGCAGCTCGATAGGCATAGAGAAAGAGATTTTTCAGAGTGGTGTATGAAGAATTGAAGGTTGAGTCTAGAAACTACTGAACAGGCTTCTGGTTTGTTTTTCGAAATTCAGAAGTCGCGGGTTAATAACATCACCATCCCTCGAAACACCTTTAATAGTGCGACTACTAACGATCCTAAGAGCCCTCGAATTCCAACCTTTGTGGTTTAGTCTCGCAAGCTAGCACACTCATTAGTTGGAATTTGAAGTTGTTGGAATGTTCCCTTCCTCCTCTGCGGGGTCCTCGGCGAAATACAGCCTAAATGGCTCTCCAAGAACTGTCATACAGTGATCTACCTCAGACTTGGCTCGCTTAATTTCTCTTGCCCCCTGAATATGGAGACACAGTGATGTCATGTCCTTCCGGAGATTGGTCGTAAGAAGTAAGTTTCTTGAGACCTCTTGTTGATTACCCTTTGGATTATTGCATCCAACTCGTTGATTTGCAGCGTAAGTATCTTCTTTTGGAGTAAGTATTCTCAGACAATTTTCTTGCAGATTAAACACCCTTGAAGTCTTAAATTGCAGCACGAACCATCTATGAATCATTTTTCTATAGCTCGCCAAACCCCTCAATTTAACATTATCAATCTGTTTCAAAACAGCTTGCATCTGTAGATAGCTATGCCTGCATTGTCTATCTCTCCAGTCGCGTCGAATTTTCCTTACGGGTATCAAAGGTCAATCCGTCTAGATGGTTGCCCACCACAAAACCTCACACTCATATGCATGTCTGATCCAGAAAGTAATGACTCCGCCTAAAGCCTGTGGTCCTATATTGCTAGTCCCGTATGTGCCTCCAAAGAGTTCTCCAACTCACGTATCTCGGACTGCCAAACTAATCTACGAGCATCTGCCATCGCCAGATCCCTCATCATCTCGCTCTTTAACTCCCCCAGTCTGGCTATCACGACTTCATTATCTTCTAGAATTCCTTCCATATGCTCATTTTCTAACACTGACTGGTGGAATCGTTTGGCGAGCTTTGGGACTGACTCTCGATAGTGCTCCAGCTCGGAGATATCACGTTCGTACTGCAGGAAAGAATCAAAATCGAGGAATGGACTTGTGCGAAATTGTTCCATGACTGAGTTTTGCTGCTCGGAGGGTTCTGATATAACAGGAAGTGCGAGGTTATGGGCGAGGCCAAAAGACTTTTTTATAGATTCTAAAGGAACGGAATCATTTTTCGACATCTGCTTCAAGAAGTTAGCTGATAATCCAAATTGTATACAACAATGGCCATGCTTGACGTGCTAATTTCATCGTATTGAACGCTAATTCGTCATCCACTGACTGGAAATATATTGGTGTGTCTCCCAGTAAAGCTTCGTGGGATTCAGCATTTAAAATGCTGATATGAGTCTCAAGCCTCTCTTAGTATCATGTGTGGATTTCATCTCATGGATGATGGCATCTTTATACCTTGACATGGCCTATAAATACTGAGTTAGCTACCGTCTAATGATGTGAATCCTTCTGTCAAAACGTACCTGATTCGCCTCCATATGAAGCAGCTCCAGATCTACAGTTTCGATGCACGAAGAAGGTACTCTTATTCCAAAATCTTTTGGTAGAGCTTTTCCAGGTCCACGCATGTCATCCGCCATCATTTCAATAGTGTAATTGTCACTGGCTAAAGAAATATCACCATTTGGGAGAAAATACGACACTCAATAGATGTCAAGAAACCGAGGGATAAGTTGGCAGATTTGTTCGCTCTGGGTTTGGAAATGAAAAGTTTCACGTTGGTTCCACATATAAAAGTTCACCACTGGGGACGCTAGCTTTGTTAGTGTCCTTTGCTTCTGTCCCCGAAATGAATATGCTCCTCTCGGCTACACTTTCTTTATTATTTGGCGGGTTTTCATATCCAAAAATATCACTTGCATTAAAAGAAGTTCCTCTAGAGACTTTTAGTCATACATCAACTTCATTCTTATAATCTGTCTATTCTTTTGGGTTTTAAGCTATGGGTGCCAACGTGTGATGTGATAACCACGCTAAACAAAAAGTCTTCTTGGAGTTTGGGGTATACTTAAGCCTAGTTACTATAAAGCAGGAAATATTACAATATAAGTCTGAGTTCCAATATTCATCTTTGTTTGTTCTCAAGTGGCTCGCTTCAGTTGACTTCCCTTTTCTACCAACACGTGACATATTCATATAGTAGAGAGTACTTACTAACCTGACTACGTATTCAGGACGGTTGCCAAAGAAAGGATTAAAATGGTATATTTGGACAGCCGTTAGCTAGCCATAGCTCCAGACATTGTTTAGTATAATGTGTAAGCTTGAACTTAAAAGAAAATTGTAATCAAGTACTGCTCTTTGTATATCTTGGAACGATAGACTTTTCGTACCAATCATAGAACTTGTTGTTTGAAAGTTGATTGGGTATTCAAATCCAATGATTTTGAAAATTTACAGACATTGGACGTTATGTGTTGTTCAACACCCCAGTGATTCATGAATGGAACTCAATTTCAGATTGAACCTGTAGCTGCTTCGACAGCGAAACAATTACAGTGAATGTCAGTAGTGCCAAAACCCTAAATACACTCGCAAAGGACGACCATTTGGTACTAGATCTTTTTGGGTGAATAATTATGGATCGCCTCTTGAACCATGGATATCAGAGTATATTTGAAGAACACCTAAAGCCACTTCTACTAAACTAGCTTCACAAAAGCTTATGTGTAAAAGTAGTGAACAGATTCTAGTGCATAATAAAGGGTCAATATCTAAAGACTGGAGATCGAAAATATATTGATTTAATTTCTTACACCTAAATACCGTCCTAGGCCCTTCTCATAACAACGAGCAACTTGAAACCCAATGCCGATACCGTTACGTATAGAAAGTGTGAATAAACTCAATGTAGTTTCATTATAATCCTTATTTGTTGTAATGTTCGCCACCACTTAACATTGTCTCTTTCACGTGCTCATTCCAGGAAGTCGTGGAAGCCCTAAAGAAATGATTAGTAAACCTATCTAGTGGAAGTCATCTTATGATAACTTACAACTGTCAATATCCTCTTTCACCGTTGATTTGACAGCGCATGCATTCATCTGGGCAACACCTTGCGACTTGAGTGGCTTTCCATTCTCGCAAGCTTGAAACATGCAAGAGTTGTCCATAGCTTTCTGGAGTGAATCACCTTTCCAACCAAAGACGTAGTCCGCATGGGTGCCATAACCTTTATTATCTCCATAACTTAAAACGAATGGATTTTCACCGTTGCTTGGCCACATGTTATTGAATTGAGTAGTATCCCACAGAGTCTCATAGGCTACTTGTGGCATGCGAACTGGATGTGAAGCAGGGCAAGGACCAGCGGCCTGGAAAGCTTCTTTGGCTGTGTTATACATATGAGATTGGTGATCAGGGCTGTCGAGGTTCTTTCCATCCCAGCATCTATAAACGGTTAGTTGGTTATTTGAAGGTAAATTGCTAGATGGATAACCCACGATGGGAAGTGATGAACTGTCATGATGCCACCCTTGCATGCTTTTGTGGGAAAGTCGGGAAGCTCTGGGAATCTTGTGTTTTTATCAGTCAGGCATACGAAACGAAGTCCGACATGCTTCTTCGCTGCATCCAAGCTATCAGTTACGGGACTTCCAACCGTCATACGAAATCCCTATTGTTATTAGTTTCGTATGTCCAAACTGATCATTGCAACTCACTGGCTTGAAGGCCGTAATCTTCTGGTTACCATTTGAGTTGAAATCTTGCTGTGTGTAGTAGATGGTCATCCCCCCATTAATACCGTTAGGTAATGCGGCATTCTGCATGATTGGCACGCGCTTATAAGTCCCATTTGGATGCTTAAAGTACATGACCGCAGTCCAGTAGTTAGAAAAGTCCTCGGAAAAGGTACATGTCGTACAAGTCCCTTGCTCTCCTATGTCCCCCGACATCGTCGCGTTGAAAGCATTTCCTCCGACAATTTGATGGACATGAGCCGAAGGGATATTGCCAGGCTCAACTAGGGGATCAAGGCGTTGAATGCTGACCGTCGAGCATCCGAATCTAAGAGCCCCCTGAGAGACCCCGGCGAGGGCGAGAGCTAGAGCTAGAGCAAGCGACTTCATTTTGTAGCGGAGGCAAGTAGTCTGTTTCTGAACTACGAGTAGAAACAATTCGGTGTTTGTTTGTTTTACTATATACAAGTTTGAGCGTTCATCCTGGGTGGAGCTTGTTATGCCGTCGACATATGCCGTTGTTTGGGTTACATGGTCGTGAAGTTATTTACCCTTCGTTTATCCAAAAGTGCGGCCAAAGGCATGAGATCTTGAAAGTGTTCCCCCGCAAAATTATATATACGCCCCATATTCATGGAACCTCTATATGTTACACATAGATCCTATGACCTTACTGATACTTTAAACTTCTTGGCGTGATGGTACCGGACAAATCCTATAGCACATTAACTTGCACAACTCTGTCTGACCTTTTTCTCGAAAAACCATTTCAACGGCGATCAATTCCAAAAATGAACTTGTCGCAACGACACCCTTGCCTGAAAATACCATAGTTGAGTAGTAGTTTCTAGAATGTATAACCCCATCTGACAGGTTATCCTTCCCAGAGTATATTACTCGCCGTAATATCTGTGCATCGATTCATCTGATCTTCTTCATTATGCAGCGAATCCTACCATAGTCCGAAACGTTCCCATAACTAAATGTGCCGAAAGGGCCGCGAGCTCAGGGACTTGCGATATCTACTTTACTATATGTTGAAAGTGACTTCTAAATACTTTAACCGTTACATATGCCGGTGCGACGACTCTCGATGGTGATTGCAGATTGATCAAGCAGTTTTGAAGAAGTTTCTAATACCTAAACCGCCATATGAGAACCCTGACTAAAAACAACTGTCAACTGGCAGCTGCTTTAAGATGACCCGTTTTGGTCTGCGTATACAGGTATATCCCCCGTATGCCAAACCCTGCTCCATCTCCTTCTCATAAGGACTTATTTTGTCAGAATTACAACCAATATAGAGGCCAGCTTCAAGAAAGCGATAAAGGCATGCATGATCTGTGCATATATGAAGAGATCAGTGATTATTCATATAGAGGCCTTGGGTAGTGAGTGTGTAAGCTCTTCACCGGCATATTGGTATGACCGGTCAAGTTGAATGAGCACGAGCAATAGAATTACATGGTTCGAGAGTGGCTACCATTCGGGACTTTTGTACCCGAAATGAAACACTGCCCAAAATCAAAGCATTCAGGTTTTCGCTGTTCGGCACTTCCAGTGATTGCACCATGTTCAGTTCGTTGGAATAGGGTTATGGGGTAGAATATACAATAGGCTGAACCCTTGTTATTTGTACGTAGTCCGCAGGCTTGATAGGACGAAATTTTCAGAAACCAATCATTCTCAAGAAGCGATGAAATCTGTTCCCTGTATGAGAACAGTTCCATATCTTCCGCTGGTATAGTATACTGATTCCCCAGTTAAGTTCCATTTCGGTTATCAAGACCAGTTACTGCTTGGATCAAAGCAGTACTTTGTATTTCGGGATATTCACCGCGGGAAAGCAAACTTGTCTAAAGGAGATGCTAGCGTGGCAAAGTTTGTTTGGTGGCTCGACGAACCTGAGGAGCTGTTATACCTGATTGCGCCATGGGTAAGAAATTAAACAAACAGCTAAAGGCTATTCAGTACCCATCACTGTCACTGTTTATAGTCCATTCATCACTTCCAGTCCATTTCCATAGAGTTGAACCTTCTCGGATACGGTATAGTAGATCAGCTGCAAACCCAGGAACCTCTGCTTCTTGCTGTGTGAGTGCCTCCCCGTAGTATTCTGAACCACGCTGGAATGGATATTTTGAATATCTGTCAACAAGCATTGTTTTGATGGGATGAACATTTGGAAGTGACCCATACACAAGTTCGACATGTTCGCCTCTCACGCATTCGAATCTGAAATATTTACGAGCCAAGGCCTGAACAACAGGTGCGATAGCTTCTGCGAGCCCATACTTGTCTGCGTACTTGATTAATCCAAAACAAGTGCCATCAATTCCCTGCTTATTTTGCTCCTGACTTTTGTTGAACTTTTTCCTAGCCGCTTGGGCTACTTTCTTCGTGACACTTCCAAGCATCAAGAAATCGACCATCACTTCAAAGAACTCGACCGGATCCTCCGGCAGCTCTAGTCTTTGCGTTGTGCCTTCTACAAAGCCACCATTGAAGCATCGATCGAAATACTTGGAGTAATAACAGAGCAGAAGCTTTGGTAGCTGATAGTGTTTTTTCTTCTCCCCACAAAAATGTCAACCTTGGGACCGGCTAACATCCTAGACTGAGAGTCAGCGTTGCTACTCACGGGACTTGGAGATGAATCTCACTCCAAGAAGTTTGGGATGGAGGGCCGTGGAGGAAGCACCACCGGTGCCATCGTCGCAGAGTTTGAGGATATTCGTCGTTGAGTAAGTGAGGCTTCGATGATGCAAATTCAGAAGTAAACTGCGCTGTTGATGAACTTGCTGATGGATGAGGTCTTAGACAAGGAGTAGGGTTTTGAGACTTGGAAAAGGTAAAGAGATCTACGGAGGATAATAAAAGCAGCTGCTTTCTTGGCATATCTGTATTCACTTAGGGCGACCACAAAGGCAAAGTAGCCTTGCACTCAAAAACAAAGCTGAAGTTTCATGTTATGGGCAGTGAATGCTCTAGATAGGTCACTTAATTCCCACAGGCAAGCGATGACTTACTAAGAGAACTGATTAGACTTTTCTGGTATTGGTCAACTCCATGCTAGCTAGATATCCAACCAAATTAACTCAGCTTTCTCTATACTAAAGCAACTGATCCATCACCACTTCAGGTCACCCAACTCTTCTCCTGACCACCCCTTACTAACCGCCCTGAAAATCCTAATTTCTCCCTTGATCATCTCTCTCAAATCATACTCTCCTTCGACAACTTTTTTGTCTGGCGTAGCATTTGCTTCCAGCACATGCAATACGCCCTCATAATCGACCTTTACGATAATGCTTGTATGGCCTGGCTCTGCAACTTTACGTCCACCGTCTTTCGATTTGAAATGACCATGAAACAGCTGGATGATATCTCCCCTAACAACACCTCTTTCTTTGAGTCCTCCGTTGTAGACGAACTTGTCCCGGTTGAAGATGAGGAGGAGATAACCGTGCCAAAATCCAGGGGAGCGCATAGCGCCGATGGCTTTCAGGCCATCTGCTGCTAAAGTCCAACACTCGCCATTACCCACTAGCGTACCCTTTCTAGCTTCAGCCCATTTAGCCAGTTTTTCAGAGTAACGATCTCTGTAGAGTTTCAACTCCCTAACCGTCAGAATTCTCGGCGATGAATGTCTCTGCTCCGCATTAACAGTTCCACCTGGGTTGCCGGAGTTCCACCTGATTCGGAATTTGGTTTTGATCATCGTTTCTGGGATATAGAGTACAGCAACAAATGTATAGTCGACAGTCCTTCCGCGTACTTCGCATTCTACCTTGCCGTTTGAAGAGAAAGTCCCGATTTTGAGATTCATGGAGGCAGGCGGGAATGAAATAATTTTCTGAGTGAACCATAGCGAATTGAGATGTAGATTATAGTCTTTGTATGGTGGATTGGCCGACGGGCGGCTTGGGTGCCATGCTGAATTCATTTGCTGCCATTGTTTGTCTGGATCTGAAGCCATTGCAATTAATGATCGATGGTGATTTTTGATGGCTAAAGTGAGGCCTGGGAACTGAATTTATGGCACCGAACATATACTTCATGTTCATGATTCATCATGTAGTCTATGTACCGCAAACGAACGGTGCTGGTGTTCCTGAATCACCACGGTCCATTCTGATTGACTCTGACGGGAGCACATGGTGATTTATGCCTCATACATAAGCGTAAACAGCAATAAACAGAAATCTACAAACGCATGATATTTGGCTTGACTTAGTTATTAAGAATAAAGATTATTAATTATATAAGCCTGGTTTGGGTTTGGTAGACAGAGGAATCGGCGGCGGCACCGAACCACTAGTACTTAATGAGGGTTTCTTCATTGGTGGTGGTGGCGGTGGTTTCTTCTTTCCTAGGACTCCAGTCCCAGGACTGCCGGTATCTGATGTTTGCGGGCTAGCCGAATCTCCATATGAGCCAATCTTTTCCGAAATTCCATATTTTGTATTCAATTTATTTGCGGATTGCCAACCGGACTTGGCTTGGTCACCATGACGTTCCTTGAAGTTATTCGCTGTGCTGGCCGCTACCTTCGCATCACTTAATGATACAGAGGATGGGTCATTTCTGAATGCGGATGCGGTTTTGAGTGCTGCTTGTTTTTGTGCGAATGTTGTTCCTTCAGATGGGCTGTCTGATTTGGGTGATGCCGCAGTGAGTCGAGAAAATCGAGATTGTAATTCATTCAACTGGGGCGATGCGTTCGTTTGTGCAGTAGGGGACTTTGTAGGAGAATTCGACGCCGGAGGTGGCAACGGTGGTTTCCTTCCTTCTATTCCAAATCCTGGAACTGACACTCCAGCCGCTCCTAATCTATCAAGCGCCCCTTGGTTCATTATCCCCTTATGTGTCTCTGGTTCTGTTGAAGTATACCTTGGAGGCGAACTGATCGGAGTAGAGTTCTGTCGGGGCGGTAGCCGTGGTGGAAGGCTCGGAGGTTTCCCTTTCGTGGCAGATGTTGGAGGAGGTAATATAGGACTCCGACCATCTGCTCCATCCTTTCTAGCTGGGGGCGGTGGTAGGTGACTTGTAGATAACCCGGTTGTATCGGCGCGATATGGAATTGCAGGTTTTGGCCGAGCTGCTTCTTCTGCTTCTCTTTGTTGTTCCTCCCGTTCTGCTGCACGCCTCGCAGCTATCTCATCTCTCCCAATGGGTGCTCCAAGTCCGGATCTATCTGGCGTTATCTGGTTCCTGGATTTGCCAGAGTCAGCAAAGCATAGCCCGGAATCCGCGGACAAGATATTCTAGGGAGCTCTAAGCTCGAACTTACGGCAGAGCTGCACCACCATGATAGTTGACATTCTTTGGGGGCGGTCCAAATGCAGCGGGATCTTTCAGCGTGGCCAGTGGTCTGGAGATATGTTCCTCTGACTCTTTTCCTTTGCCAATTCCGAGCTTCCCAGTTACGCCAGAAACCGAGCTCATTCCTTTGCTGCGCCAGCTCTCCTTTGGGGCACTATCATTGGATTTCGCGGGCGGTTTGCCCTTGACCCTGTCTCTAAGACCAAGCCCAGTTATAGAAGACATTGTGGGATAGAGGGTGGAGGAGATAGTGTTAGAGCTTCGTGTGACGTTGGCGGGGTGTTGATGGGCTGGACATACGGGGTGATATTAGTGGAACCGATGTGTATATATCCACTTATTATATTTTCGCTTATGAAAAGGGGTGATTTCAGAGAGACCACCGAACTCACAAAGATTGGCTTGGTGGTCTCAATCGTGCTGCTATTAGAAAGACTGTCTTAAATCATCAATATATGTCTAGTACTAGAGCAACTTAGCCATTTTTGATCAAAGAGTTTTACAGCAGAGAAGATTTGACAACATTTTAACTAGTATTTTAATCGTCCGGAAGAGATGTGAACGTTAAGATAGGAAAGTCCACCAGTCTATCAAATTATACGTGTATGGAGTATGCGAGGAAGGAGATCCTTTTTAGCGTAGTATGTATGTATAAGGTAATCGAAGAAAATAGACCGACCTAATTGCAAAATTGTAAGCCTCTTGGGAACCAGACGCCGTATTGCATTGGCTAGGATAGGATAACTTTAGGTGAAACTTTTTAAACTCGGTCTCAATGTTGTTGTAGTTTTTGAGCCTACCTAAATCGGATATATGAGATTCTACGAAAAATAGCTGGTTAGAGAGAGAGAGAGAATTCAGAATGAGAACGAGTGATATATATAGAATATATATAGAGAGAAAATTTGCATTTTATTTTTATCTACTAAACCAAGAGCATCTAAAATACCAATCTAACCGCCCTCATTGAATACTTGCCTTTGTTTTTTCTATAAAAAGAAATTGAATTTGGAAATCTTGACTAGAACTCCTGACGGAACTGCTCCAGTGTAACGTAAATTCAGACCAGCCTTCATGCTGAACAATCCATCAAAAACTCGACGCAATCCTTTTCCGCGGCACCTTTGCCCTCGGCGGCATCGAAGTTCAGAAAGCTATGTGGAGCACCTGGATAGATCTTCAATATGGTTTTCCCACCAGACACGGCCCATTTCGTAGCCATCAGGAGGCTGTCATCGAGTAGAGGGTCCGCGGTACCACAAGTGAACAAAACCGGCGGAAGCATTTCGCGATATTTGTCCAGCGGTTGATAATAGGGGGAGATGGATGGATGAGTCCTAACGTTATCCATAAGGATGGGTGCGTCGGAGGTGGATTTGGAGGACTCCTGGGAAAGTAGAGACAATGCGTCGGCATCGGAGAGGTACGCATCGAGGAAGCGCTTTATGAGCTCGGTATTCAAGAGGAGTGGTAGATTGAAGCGTTGCGCCGATGGCGTGAGGGTGAGATCATAGCAGCCAAAATGCAACACCAAACCATCGAGTCTATGACCAGGGTGTGTCGCGAAGAGATGGTACGCTGCAAGGAGCGAGAGGTGTGCGCCAGCAGACTTTTTCAAAACAAATTATTAGTCTTGCTCTTGTGTTATATAAAATAAGATTCACATTTGAGGCAGGCTAGGGTCAGAGAACGCTAACTTAGAGATATCAAAGGCATTGAATTGCCGTCATAAAAATCCCTTAACTTCGATACATCATATAAGTTTTAGGGGGAGAATAGTATGAACTGAAACAAGCAAATGAACGTACCTCGCCACCAAAGAACCTTAACGGTCCTCCATACTGATCCACTGAACTCTTAACTAGGTAGTCAACAGCATCGTAACAGTCTTCTGGTCCTTGTGGGAAAGGGTGTTCAGGCGCGAGTCGATATCCGACTGAGATCACAGCCAGGTCCGCAGCATTGGCATATTTTAGCAACAATTCATCAGCAGATAGATGATCTCCAAGCACCCATCCACCGCCGTGGATGTGAAGAAACGCGCCTCTACAGTGCTTCCGCTCTTCGGAAGTCTTCCGCGCCGATGGGTAGAGGAGCCGACATGAGATACTCCGTCCAGCTTGTCGAGACGGGATATCTATTTCAAGTGCTTCTGGCAACATCGTTGGCGGCTGGAAAGTGGTTCCCCCCTTCCGCCGCATCTCCCGGTATTTGCCAGCTCCCTCCTATCAATGTCCAGAGAATGAGTTTTCCGAACTTTCAAATTGATCATTTAGCACCGTGGATGTAGAATCACTAACCTCATACCATTTTGGGCCTTTATCGAACATTTTCATCAAACCTTCGTTTACTTCCTGTGTCTGATTTGAGACGGCATTTGGATGAAACTTTTCGGCATTGATGCTGAGATCTGATTTGAGAGGCATTTTGGGAAGGTTTGTGTATACTCTTAAATAGCGGTTTTGGTGCGGGCTTCTAATAAAGCCACAGAGTCTGGATTTGAGAAGTAGAACTCTAGCCTGGCCTTTAATAAAGCTACAGGATGCGTATCTTGAGATCTCTAGATGAAATGATATATGTAGAGATCGTAGATCTTGATGTAGATCGCTTCCTGTTTTATGAAATGCAAACAATATTGAGGCTCTTTGATAGATCTGTTCGTGCGACATATAACCTCTTTATGGATTATAAGGTACGAATGCAAGATCCTAACTCGTGGTTTCAGAAAGGTGGGTTTTGACGGCTAACTAGGCAATATTTTTGCTTTTGTTCGGAGTTTGACAGGTCAGATAGGAACCAACTTCCAATCGATGTTTGATGAGGCCACTTCAATCAACAACACTGCGACTAAGATCAGGAGAATGTTGAGAAGGAATTCGAGAAACAGTAAGAAGCACCAAGAACATCACACGAGTCGTGTCAGTTCTATCAAAAATGGGGTGAGTGGTTATATATGTGTTGATCCACTTGAACTATACTTCCCCGAAACACCTGCTGACCAAATGAAACTACCGACAACTATCCGGAAAGAACGGCTTTTACATGATTACTTCGGCAATAAAATCTACAAAAGAACTACCGGTTACCTCTTTCCGGTTCTGTTCTGGACCCGATCCCCTATAATACGGCTATGTGAGGTATGCTTCATATTCAAGGGCCTTCTTTTTTCGGGCTTGTCTGACCCTGCGATCAACAATTTGCCATATCTGATCAAGGCAAGAGTTGTCTTCAAAGGTAAGCTTGCAATCGTAGTCAAAGTATGAACTGGGAGAACAATTGCAGTTGCTACCCACTCAACAATAACACCAGTAAATCCTCGCTGTCTCCGACCATTGTTTGCGGCGGCTGCGGCAAGGGATATCGCATCATTCAACCGCGCTTCTAAATCCAGCAATCTGGACTCGGTCTGGAAAGTCTGTAGAGTGGCCCGTTTCTCGTACCGTCGAACCGCCCTGTTAAGGGCATCAAGATCTGGTTGCAAATTCCTTCTGATTTCGGTCGTAAGAACGGCAGACTGTTTGCCGGTCAAGGTCGGCTCGTTGGCGCCGTTGCTTACTGGTTCCGCAATGGAGCTTCGTGCCTCCAAATCCTCGATTCTCCTTAAGAGCTCATTTGTAGCAGTGGGCTTCTCTTCTGAATTATTATATGGATTTGAGGCAACCACTCGTTGGAGATGTAGCGTTCGTGACCGGATCAGCTTAACAAGATGTGCCATGGGACGTAGCTCCGACGCGAGCAGAAATATGGTTAAGTTGTAGTCGGAGACTAGTCCCTCCGAAGGTCGTGATAGCTGCGATCTTATCGTGTGCAGTAGATATGCGCCGAGCAATGGGAATAGAAAGCATGATAGCAGAGCCAGAACCTCGTGGGTGTATAGCTCCTTTGTAGCAGCCTCATGTGCAGGCAATCTTGGAACCTGCTTTGTAGGTAGAGTTGGGGCAGAGTTTTCTTCAGGCACCTCATCCAATGTCACTTG